>JADMIO011184602.1_pt1 | contig 75381 bp, 63 predicted proteins | sample 8958161 | NCBI WGS metagenome assembly JADMIO01 (sample SAMN16585339, study PRJNA669376) | soil metagenome | isolation source: Crop rotation soil | place: USA: Cullars Rotation, Alabama | collected 2011 | reverse complement strand
CGCGACAACTTGTCCACGTGGAATTCTAAGCTTAGGATCCCAATGTGCTGGAAAGCGGCTCGTGACCACATTCCCGAGCAGAAAATTCCCGAGAAACTCGTCCGGCCAGAGCGGATCGTCGATCTCCACCAGCCCCGCGATCGCCGTTGAGCCGTGGTTGTGCGTCATCATCTGCGGCCCGAAGCCCAGCCCATCGTCCGGCTTCCCAAACATCGGGTAAGTCGCCCCGTAAATGACCTGGTAAATCGGCATCGAGTGACAGTCCGACGAAAACAAATTGCCCAGCGGATCGAAGCAGATCCCGAACACATTCACCTGCCCGATTCCCACCACCTCGATCCGCGACCCGTCGGGCCGGAAGCGGAACGTCGCCCCGCGAAACGCCGCCTCATGCCCATCCTTACCCCGCACCACCGAATCGTTCGCCACCCCGCTGCCGCCATAGAGCCACCCGTCGAACCCCCGCCGGAAATTATTCACCATATTGTGCGAATCGCGCGTCACGAACGGCCCGTAAATCACCTCGCGCGTATCCGCCTTCCCATCCCCATCCGTGTCCTGCAGATTCAGCGCATTCGGGATGCTGAACACGATCGCCCCATTCCGATACGGCGCCACCGCATCCGGCGTGTTCAGCCCATCCGCAAACACCTCATTCTTCCGCGCCCACCCATCCTCGCCGAAGTCCGACAGTATCCGGATCGCATCCCGCGGCGTCTTGTCCGGCGCCGATTCCACCGGGTAAAACCGCGACTCCGCCACCCACAGCCGCCCGCGCGCATCGAAGCACATCGAGATCGGCTTCGCCATGTCCGGCTCCGCCGCCACCAGCTGAATCTCAAACCCCGGCGGCAGCTTGAACGACTTCAGCTCATCCGCCGCCGATTGCCACGGCGTGGTGCGAATAAACTCCTCGGAGGTAAACTGCGCATCCGCACTGACAGCGAGAAAGGCGAGGGCGAAAAGGGAGCGTGAAATCACGCGTCGGAGCTTGCCGTTTCATCCACGAACGCCAATCGAAAACCCGCACCGGCTCGTTTGGAGTGCGGTGGCAGAGCGCAGCGGCGACACCGCTTTTGGCAGGCGCCGGAGGCGCGCGGCCCCTCCCGCTTCCCACCGCGTCCCTCCCTCACCCCAACCACCAAGAATGCTATCCATTTGCCCACCCCCCCGGTAAATCCTCCCCCGATTCCATGAACGCCAGTCCGCCACTTCTCCTCCTCGCCGACCAATGGCGCGACTACCAGCTCCTCGACGCCGGCGGCGGCATGAAGATGGAGCGCTGGGGTGACATCGTCCTCGTTCGCCCCGATCCCCAAGTCATCTGGCCGAAACGCGGCGGCCCCACCTGGACCGGCTGGGACGGCTTCTACCATCGCTCCGAATCCGGCGGCGGTCGCTGGGAATTCCGTCGCACCCTCCCCGACTCCTGGACCATTCGCTACGGTCCCCTCACCTTCCGCATCCGCCCCACCGATTTCAAGCACACCGGCCTCTTCCCCGAGCAAGCCGTCAATTGGGATTGGTGCGCCGCCAAAATCCGCGCCGCCCGCGCCAGCGGCCGCGAAGTCAGCGTCCTCAACCTCTTCGGCTACACCGGCGGCGCCACCATCGCCTGCGCCGCCGCCGGCGCCAGCGTCTGCCACGTCGATGCCGCCAAGGGCATGATCCAGTGGTGCCGCGAAAACGCCGCGCTCTCCGGTCTCGCCGACGCCCCCATCCGCACCATCGCCGACGACTGCCGCAAATTCGTCCAGCGCGAAGCCCGCCGTGGCCGCCGCTACGACGCCATCATCCTCGATCCCCCCGCCTTCGGCCGCGGTTCCTCCGGCGAAGTCTGGAAACTCGAAGCCCACCTCTGGGACCTCCTCGTCGAATGCCGCGCCCTCCTCAGCGACACCCCCCTCTTCCTCCTCCTCAACTGCTATACCAGCGGCCTCTCCCCCCTCGCCATCGCCAACCTCCTCCAGGACCTCTTCGCCAAACACCCCGGCCAAATCGCCACCGGCGAAATCGGCCTGCCGATCAAGGGCGATGCGAAGGTGCTGCCGTGCGGGGTGGTGGGAAGGTGGGAGGCGTAAATCCACAACATTACCCCAATTCGCAAAACGAACCGACCGACCGGAAATGAGTCCCGAAGGGACGGATCGAATGTAGCCGGTGGTGAAGCGTAGCGAGAACCACCGGAATCTCGTCAAAGCAGATTACGCCCCGGCAGGGGCGTTGGAGATGGTATGAGTTTGAATTCACACAACAGGCAAATTCATATAATCCGATGACCAACGAACAATTCTGGGCCATCGTCGAGGAGACGCATGACAAGAGTGTCAGCGCGAACGAGGAGAAGCTGTTTCGCCGCCTCTGCGCTCTCACGGAACCCGAGATCATCGCGTTCGACCGAATTTGGACCGGGTATTACCACCAACTCTATTCCAGCTTGCTTTGGGGAGTGGCCTATCTCGCGCAAGGAGGATGCTCAGATGACGGCTTCATGGATTGGAGAAATTGGGTCATCTCTTGTGGGCGCAAAGCGTTCGAAACCGCCAGCACCCGACCCGACGATCTCGTTCCATTAATTGACTCGGAACCCGACGCAGGGTGCGAAGGCATCGTCTATGTCATTGATAAAGCGCTTCGGACGAAAAACCCAGCTTGGAAAGATGCCTCGCCTGAACATGACCTGCCGGATGCTCCGGATGAGCCCACCGGACCCGATTGGCGTGCTGAGGAGGATCTGCTGCCGCTGCTGCCCAAAACCTATGCACGCTACATCGGAAATGCGAATCCGGCGGAAAAGCAGCGTAGGGATCCCAAATGGGTCGAAAGCGCATTTGGTGTTACTCTTGGGGAATCCGAGGAATTCGAGGTAACCGTGGAGGAAGTAGAGATCGATGGACAGAAAGGCCGGAAAGTAAAATTGGCGCCAGCCGCAAAAAAGCCGTGGTGGAAGTTTTGGTGATTGGAGCGGCATGGATGTTGAGACTCGTTCCCAAGTTGCACTTGGGAACGCACCTGCCCGCGAAGTTGCACTTCGCACGCTACCGCCACGGATCGCACCGCAGCATCGGCGCCGCCTTCCCGCCCCACTCATGCGCCGATGAATACCGCCAATCCTCCGCCGCGCTGACCAGCCCACGCTTCACCGGATTCTGGCGCAGATACTCCAGCTTCTGCAGCATCATCGCATCGTCCAGCATCGCCTGCGGATGAAACCCCTCCTGCCAGACCTGATGCGCACTCTCCTGCTTGTGCGCCGCGCGACGATAGCCAAACTGATGCAGCAACCATTCACACGACTCCGCTTCCAACTGCTCCAGAATCCGCTTAGCCGTATGCCGCTTGAAATCCGCCATGATCCGTGGCAGACCGGGGCGCCGCGAGAATGGCGTGGAAGTGGTTATCGAGGATGACCCACGCGTCGAGGATGACCCACGCGTAAACTTTCAGGCCCTTGTGCTCCTGACAGTATCGCAATGCTTCAACTAAGATGTCGCAGCGCGTGGCAGTCGTGAATACCGGTATCCACGCCACAATGGTTGAGGTCACGAAGTAAGCCGGATCGGGATCTCGCGCTTGGTAGCGGGTGCGCATGTGCGGCAGGGTGGCGAAGTACAACTTCGCGAGCAAGTGCGTTCCCAAGTGCAACTTGGGAACGAGTCGCAGTAGGGGTATTGCCGCAGCTCGAAATGAGTGCGCTTGCCTGCCAGCGACGGCTTGCCCGACAGCGCCGAAACCCCCATCCTCACCGCCATGAGCGCACCGTTCTCCCTTCTCTTCCGAGGCGTCCTATTCTCCCTCATCGCGCTTCTCGCCATCAATCCTGCCCTCTCTTCCGAATCGCCGAAAGAGAAAGAGCCGGACCCCATCCTTGGCCGCTGGCGCTGGATCGGCAAACAAATCGTCACCTGCCACGAGGATCACAAGATGACCGTCACTCCCACCAACCGCACCGGCACCTGGCGCAGCGTCCCCAGCAAGACCAACGAGCGAAAATACGAACTAACCTGGGATGAAGGCCTTTACGTCGATCAGTTGACGATGTCCAAGGACCTCAAGAGCCTCAAAGGCAAAAACCAGAAGGGCGAGAAGATCGAGGGAACGAAGATTGAATAGCACGCGCGTGACGTCTCAGGTGGATGGCGCGCTCCGTCGCGCCATGGCAAAAACCCACCGCCGCAGGCCGCAAACCGAAAGTGGCGCCGGCACGCGCCTGAACCATGGCGCGGCGGAGCGCGCCATCCATCATTGGCCGGAAATCCAACGTGCTTGAATTTCCCCATGAAAATCCTCCCCCACTCGCGGCACCTTGCCGAAATGTCAGGATTTTTCTCCATTGCTGTGCGCCCCAGCGGTGTTACTGACTCTGCGGGTTTTTCCCCCGAAAAGCCCGCCCGCCTCCCCCGGGACGCCATTATTCCCTCGAAAATCTCAGCTTCAATGTCCCCGAAAAAACCGGGCCTTCACGGGCTCTTCGCCTTCTTCGTCGCCTCGTCGCTCACCCTCGCCACGCCCGCCGTGGCCGCGGAAAAGCCGAAGCTCGTCGTCATGATCCTCGTCGATCAATTGCGCTACGACTACCTCGAGCGCTTTCACGACCAGTTCACCGAGGGCGGCTTCAAGCTCCTCATGGACAAGGGCGTCTGCATGACCGCCGCGAACTACGACTACATGCCCACCGTCACCGGCCCCGGCCACGCCAGCGCCTACTCGGGATCGCCCCCGGCCATGCACGGCATCATTGGCAATGACTGGTTCGACAAGCGCACCCGCAAGAACATGTATTGCTGCGGAGACCCATCCGTGCTCGGCGTCGGCACCACCGACGGCAACAAGATGTCGCCCCGCAACTTCACCGGCAGCAACTTCGCCGATCAGTTGCGCCTCGCCTATCGCGCGAAAGTCGTCGGCATTTCCATGAAGGACCGTGGCGCGATCCTGCCCGCGGGCAAGAAGCCGCTGGGCGCTTATTGGTTCGAAGCCTCGAGCGGCAACTTCGTCACCAGCACCTACTACATGGCCGCGCTACCCGGCTGGGTGCAGGCCTTCAACGAGCGCAAGCGCCCCACCGAATTCCTCGACCAGAAGTGGGACCGCCTGCTCCCCACGGAGGCCTACGAGCGCGAGGATAACCTCCCCGGCGAAGGCTGGCTGGCTGGCGATAAAGGCCCATTTTTCCCGCACATCGTCGAGCGCCCGAAGCGTCCGAAGCCCCCGGGCGGCATGGCCCCGTTGACCGCCGAAACCCCGACCCCCAAACCCGTCGTCACCGACGATATGCCTGAGGACGCTCCTGTGGCCGAAAAGAACTCCCCCAAGAAACCGGTCGCCGCAGCGCCGGCGGACGAGAAACCCAGCTTGGCCCAGAACGTCGCCGCAAAGCCATCCGAGAAGGAGCTTGCGGAGAAGGAGGCCGCGGAGAAAAACGCCGCTTTAAAGAAGGCGCTGGATGGGATGGCCGCGGAAAAGGAAGCCGCCGCGAAAGCTGCAGCCGCCAAGGCCGCGGCCGAGAAGGAAGCTGCGGAGAAGGCCGCCGCCGAAAAGAACCCCGTGGACAAGGCAACCACCGAAAAGCAGGCCGCTGAGAAAAAAGCCGCCGCCGAAAAAGCTGCCGCGGCCAAGGCGGTCGCCGACAAGGAGGCCGCCGAGAAAGCCATCGCCGACAAGAAAGCCGCGGACAAAAAAGCAGCCGACGACCGCGCCGCCGAGGAGAAGAAATACCGCGAGTGGAAGGAATCCTACGGCAACATCCTCGCGACCCCGTACTCGAACCAACTCCTCGCCGAGTTCGCCCGCGCCACCATCGAGGGCGAGCACCTCGGCGAAGGTGCCGGCCCGGATTTGCTCACGCTCTCATTCTCGGCGGTCGATGCCGCCGGCCACACCTTCGGCCCCTACTCGCAGGAGGTGCAGGATATCACCCTGCGCCTCGACCGCGAACTCGCCGCCCTCTTCGCCTGGCTCGATAAGCGCGTCGGCCTCGACAATGTGGTCATCACCCTCACCGCCGATCACGCGGTCATGCCCACCCCGGAATTCGCGAAAAAGGAAGGTCTCGATGCCCGCCGCGTCGATGATGGCGCGCTCATGAATGACTTGCAGCCGAAGCTCAGCGAGCGCTTCCAGAATGCCCACATCCTCCTCGAAAAACGGTTCATCGACGGCCAGCTCTATTTCAATCACGACGCCATCCGCGCGGCGAAAGTGACGCCGAACGACGTGTTCATGTTCATCCGCGACTGGGCGCTGGATACCGGCAAATTCCAAGTCTGCTACAGCCGCGATCAAATCCTCGGCGGCCTCGCGACCGGCCTGCTCGGAAGCAAAGTCACCAACGGCTTCAACCCCGAGCGCAGCGGCGATATGGTGCTCGTCTATAAGCCGTTCACCATCACCGGCAGCGGCAAAACCGGCACCACCCACGGCTCGCCGTATGCCTACGACACCCACGTCCCGATCCTCTTTTACGGAAAGCCCTTCCGACCGGGCCGCTATGCCGACGAATTCTACATCACCGACCTCGTCCCCACCCTCTGCGCCGCCCTCCGCATGAACCCTCCCGCCATGGCCACCGGCAAGCCGCTGCCAAAGGTATTGGCGGACAATCGTCAGTGAGTGTTGGCTCGTGACTGGTGAGCGGTCGCAAGCGCGAACCGAAACTATTCACATCAACGTCAGAACGTGCGCCGGCCTCAAAACGCCTGAAGCTGCTTCGCCGGGAGAAGCACCTGCCCAAAGAGCGCGTCTCGATACCGAAAACGCAGCAGCCGCAAACCATGCCGCACATGCACGCGCAAGCGGACCCGGCACGAGCCGATACACGAGCGTTCGACAACCGGCTGAAAGTGCCCATTCTCCATGATTTGCGCCGCGAGCACCTGGCAAAGATCCGGCGCCGGCTCCCCCCGCTCGGCGAGTTCGGCGGCTTGAGGTGGGAGAAATGTCAGTTCGTCCAGTTGCCACGCCGCGTCGGGTGCGGCGGGCTCGATCACCGCATCCACGAGAAAACGGGACGCCAGCCCATCGGAGGCGCTATCCGCGTCTTCGCACTGCAGCGAGAGAACTTGCACACCAGCCTCGCGCAGCGCAGCGGGCGCATGGGGCACCGGCCGCGAGCCGGTCAGCCAGTGGCGGAGAGTGGAGAGAAATGACGTTTTCATGACAGCCCCACGATGCACCCCCTTACCAACGGGCGATATAATCCTTGTGGATTAGGTCCTTACGCTTGCCGTCACGTGGGAAAACGCCATGGCCAGACTCTCTGGACCGCCTGAGTATGCCCTGAGCAGCCGACCGTTGCGGGCGCAATTAACGGAAACGTCATTTCGATACACGCAGATTTTAAGTGACGCCGAATTACCAACCGTAAATCCCACTCAAAATGGGACCGAAAATCCATGCCCAAATCCCCCACCCGTATCACCCAACTACCAAAAGTCCCCACCGGGATCGTCGGTTTCGACGAAATCACCGGCGGCGGCGTGCCTAAAGGCCGCCCCACCCTCGTCTGCGGTTCTGCCGGTTGCGGCAAGTCCCTCTTCGCCGCCGAATTCCTCATGCGCGGCGCCCTCGAATTTGGCGAACCGGGCGTGCTCATGACCTTCGAGGAAACCGCCGAGGACATTCGCAAAAACGTCGCCTCGCTCGGCTTCGACGTGGACAAACTCGTCGCCCGCAATCAACTCGTCATCGACCACGTCAAGGTCGCCCGCGAGGAGATCGATGAAAACGGCGAATACGACCTCGAGGGACTCTTCATCCGCCTCGGTTACGCTATTGACCGGATCAAGGCCAAACGCGTCGTTCTCGATACCATCGAGACGCTTTTCTCCGGCCTGTCGAACCAAGGCATCCTGCGCTCCGAAATCCAGCGCCTCTTCGGCTGGCTCAAGGAGCGCGGCATGACCACCGTCATCACCGGCGAGCGCGGCGACGGCTCGCTCACCCGGCAGGGGCTGGAGGAGTATGTCTCGGATTGCGTGGTCCTCCTCGATCACCGCGTGCAGGGCCAGGTTTCCACCCGTCGCATCCGCATCGTCAAGTATCGCGGCACCACCCACGGCACCAACGAATATCCCTTCCTGATCGATGCGCAGGGCATGTCCGTCATGCCGATCACGTCGTCCGGCATGGATTACGCGGTCTCGGACAAGCGCCTTTCCACGGGCATCCCGGAGCTGGACGAAATGCTCGGCGGCAAGGGCCTGTACAAGGGGAGCACAGTCCTGCTTAGCGGCACCGCCGGCACCGGCAAGACCAGCGTCGCCGCCCACATGGCCCAGGCGTCCTGCGAGCGGGGCGAGCGCTGCATGTTCTTCTCGTTTGAGGAATCGCCCGCGCAAATTCAGCGGAACATTCGATCCATCGGTGTGGACCTATCCAAATACGCCAAAAAGGGACTTCTCGAGTTCCATTCCTCCCGCCCGACTGTTCACGGGCTGGAGATGCATTTGGTCCGCATGCACAAGATGATCGAGGAGTTCAAACCCGAGCTCGTCGTCCTGGATCCGATCTCCAACCTCGATGCGGCCGGCACGCTGGATGACTCGAAGAATATGCTCATCCGGCTGATCGATTTTCTGCGGAAGAAGAACATCACCGGCTTCTTTGTCTGCCTCACGCAGGGCAATGGGTCGCTGGAGATGACGAACGAGGGGTTGAGTTCGCTTGTCGATACCTGGCTGCTCCTGCGCGACATCGAATTGAGCGGCGAACGCAACCGTGCGCTCTACGTCTTGAAATCGCGCGGCATGGCCCACTCGAACCAGATCCGCGAATTCCACATCACCTCCAGGGGCGTGCGCCTCACCCAGGCGTATATCGGACCTGGCGGCGTGCTCACCGGCTCCGCGCGGCTGGCGCAGGAGGATCAGGAAGCCGCCGAGGCGCAAATGGCGCGGGACGAACTGGAGCGCAACCTCCTCAAGCTGGAGCATCGCCGGAAAGCCGTGGAGGCCCAGATCGAAGCGTTGCGTGCCGGCTTCCTGGCCGAAAGCGAGGAGTTCGAGCGCCTCAAAACCGTGCAGACCGCGAAAGTCTCCCAGCTCGAATCCAATCGCGAAGCCATGGCCGCCAGCCGCCGCACCACTTCCAAAAAATCCCAGAAATGAAACCAACCAGGAAAACCAAACCCGCAGCCGCCCCGCGCAAGCCGGCGACAGCCAAAGGCAAGCCCGCGCCCGCGGCCAGGCCGAAGGGCGGCAATGGCAGCAAGGTGGCGGATCGCTGGAATCTGCGACTCTATGTCGCGGGGCAGACGCCGAAATCGCTGACCGCCTTTACCAATCTCAAGCGCCTCTGCGAAAACCACCTTCCGGGGCGTTACACCATCGAGGTGGTCGACCTCGCCAAGCAGCCGCACCTCGCCGTCAACGACCAGATCGTCGCGCTCCCCACGCTCGTCCGCAAGCTGCCCGAACCGATCAAGCGCATCGTCGGCGACCTCTCGAATACCGAGCGCGTCATCATCGGCATGGAGCTGCAAATTCTTACCAAATAGACGGGAACCCCAAAGCATGGCCGCCAAAAAACCGACGAAAGCTCCCCGCAAAAAGACGGCCAAAATCAATGGAGCAGAGCCCGTAATCGACAGCGCCGCGGAATTCGAGCAATTGCTCCGCAAGGCGGAAGACGGCCAGCACTATGTGTTGCGACTCTACGTCACCGGCTCCACCTCCCGCTCGGCTCAGGCGATCAAGAATGTGCACGCCCTCTGCGAAGAACACCTCAAGGGAAATTACGAATTGGAAGTCATCGATATCTACCAACAGCCGAACGAGGCCGCCGCGGAGCAGATCATCGCCGCTCCCACGCTGGTCAAGCAATTGCCCGAGCCTGTCTCACGGCTCATCGGCGATCTTTCCGACCGCGACCGGGTCCTCGTGGGCTTGAAACTCACCGAGCCGAATCTGGAAGACACCAAGTGGATGAAGCTGTGAAGGCGAAGCGCAAAGTAGCCAGGGCAAAAATCAAGGGCACCTCTCAAAAACCCGGTCATTGGATCAGCGAGGAGGACTTCGGCGCGCTGCAACAAAAGCTCGAGGAGGCGCAGGAGACGCTCTCTGCCATCCGCAACGGCGAGGTGGATGCGGTCGTCGTAGGCGGCAGCCAGGGGACCAAGATTTACAGCCTCGCCGGCGCGGAGCAGCCCTACCGCGTTTATGTCGAATCGATGCAGGAAGGCGCGGTCACCGTTTCCGCGGATGGCCTGATTCTCTATTGCAATCAGCGTTTCGCCGAAATGATCGGGCTGCCCCTCAAGCGCATTATTAGTTCCAACATCGACAAGCATCTCGGGGCGGTCACCTGGGAGAAGTTGGGCGCGATTTTCGGCGGAAGTGAAACCGTGGCCAAGGAGATTGCGGAGTTGCTGTGCGCGAAGAAGCGAACGCTCCCGGTCACTCTCACCGCGAGCAAGCTCCCCCTCGAGGACCAGGATGTGATGTGCCTCGTCGTGACCGATCTTTCCGCGCAGCAGGAAAACGAAGCGTTGCGCGCCGCGCGCGACCTGGCCGAAAAAGCGAGCAACGCGAAGGACGCCTTCCTCGCCGCGCTCAGCCATGAATTGCGCACCCCGCTCACGCCCGCGCTGCTCGCCGCCTCGGCCCTCGAGAAGGATGCGTCCCTGCCGCCCGAAGTGCGCCACGACCTCGCCATGATCCGCCGTAACGTGGAACTCGAGACCCGCCTGATCGACGATCTGCTCGATCTCACCCGCATCGCGAACAACAAACTCGAGGTCCACAAGGAGTCCGCCGATCTCCACGAGATCGTCTGCCGCGCCCTCGACATCTGCCAGCCCGAGATCGAGCAAAAGGAGTTGAAGGTCGAGCTGCACTTGTCCGCCCGGGAGGCCCACGTCCATGTCGACGCCGTCCGCATGCAGCAGGCCCTTTGGAATTTGATCCGCAACGCCGTCAAGTTCACCCCCGGCAAGGGCACGATTTCCATCGTCACCAAAAACCCGGGCCCCAACGCCATCCTCGTCGAGGTCAACGATACCGGCATCGGTTTTCTCCCGGGCGCGGAGGCGCAGCTTTTCGATGCCTTCGCGCAGGCGGGGCGGAGCATCACGCGCCAGTTCGGCGGCCTCGGCCTCGGCCTCGCCATCACCCGCTCCATCGTCGAAATCCACGAGGGAAAAATCGCCGCCCGCAGCGAGGGACTCTACAAGGGTGCCACGTTCAGCATCGAGCTCCCGATCGCCCCCCATGGCGATGTCAAGCGCGCCGCCGCCCGCCCCTCCGCCGCGGCCTCGGAGCCCCGCTCGCTGCGCATCCTCGTAGTCGAGGACCACGAGGACACCCGCGCGAGTCTCGTCCGCCTGCTCGCGCGCTTCGGCCATCAGGCCGCGGGCGTCGGTTCCGCCGCCGACGCGCTCGATCTCGCGGACAAGCGCTCCTTCGACATCGTCATCAGCGATCTCGGCTTGCCCGACCAAAGCGGCAACGAGCTGATGCTGGAATTGCAAAGCCGCTTCGGATTGAAGGGCATCGCCGTGAGTGGATACGGCATGGAGGAGGACGTCGCGCGCAGCCAGCGGAGTGGCTTCTCGCAGCACATGACCAAACCCATCCAGTTCGAGCGCCTGCGCCAGATCATCGAGCAGGTGCAGGGCCAGGTGAACGGCCCGGAGTGATACGATTTATACCATTTGCACGGATATAGCGGTGGAATACGCTGTCGTCGTTGGGCCTCGTGGCGGGAACGAAAACGCGGTCATCCTGAGCGAAGTCGAAGGACCTCATACTTTCGCAGTCATCAAGTGCGCCCCCTGCCACCGCTACGCCACAACCCTCTTCATCTTTTTCTTCATCTTCATCTTCATCTCCTCAAGTCCATCGCCTCCCTCATCTCCTCGGAGCCTGACTGGATAAATCGCACACCCCGCTACCGCGCGTGCACCGTCGCATAGAATTCCTTGTGCAGCGTCAGCAACCGCCCGAGCTCCCGGATCGGCTCCGCATGATCCTCCACCCGCAGATCGATATAGCGGTCGTTATCCCCACCCGGCCCCGCCCCGGCGCGCACGACCAGCAGCGCCGCGGATTGCTGCCCCCGCTTGTCCCCGCCCGCCGCCTGCCCCGCCGTGAGCGCCGCCATCAGCCAGTCCGCCAGCTCCCCTGCCCCGCTCGCGCGCGCCTTCTCGAAGGCCTCGCGCATCGCGACGACCACGCCCTCGCCCGCGAGCAGGTTCCCCTGCACCACAAAGTTCTCCCCCTCGCGCGACCCCGCCCACGCCATGCACTCCTCGCCGGTGAACGACGCCGTGCCCCCCTTCGCATCCACCATCCCCACCTGCCGCACCGCGCGCTGCGGGTCCGCCGCCGTCAGCGCATCGAGCGTCACCCGCGCCGAATCGCCGCCCGCCATGCGCGTCAATCCATCGAAGCCATAAGCCATCTTCGCATACGACTGCGTCGCCACCGCCCCCACCCCTGCCCGCGCCCACGGCACCACACTCCCGACGCCGAAATACTTGCTCTCCACCGCAACCCCCAGCGACCCCGTCTTCGGATCGAATGCGACGATGGAAAACGTATGAACGCGCGGTGAATCGTCAGCAGCCGCGATAAAGCTGAAGATGAAAAAGAAGGCGAGGAGGTGGGTGTGCATGGGAAAATTGTGAATAGTGATCGGTGACTTGTGAATAGTAAGAGCACCGCCCCGCGCTTGCGACCATTCCCCGATCACCAGTCACCAATCACTCGACGCCACACCGCGAATGGACGCGCCACTCAACCTGTGATAGAAACCCCAGACCATGCTCAGTTTTACCAAGATGAACGGCGCCGGAAATGACTTCGTGATGATCGACAATCGCGAATCCTCGCTCGCGCTCTCGCGCGAACAAATCGCCGCTCTCTGCGACCGCCACCGCGGCATCGGCGGCGATGGCCTGCTCGCCGTGGAGCCCGCGCAGAACGGAGCCGATTTCCGCATGCGCTATTACAACGCCGACGGCGGCGAGGCCGAGATGTGCGGCAACGGCGCCCGCTGCTTTGCGCGATTCGCCAGCCGCCTCGCGGGCCGCACCGACCGCGTGAGTTTCGAGACCATCGCCGGCGTTGTCAGCGCCGACTTGCTCGGCGAGCACGTTCGCATCGAGATGAGCACCCCGCGCGATCTCGCGCTCAACACGAAACTAACCGCAGCGGGACATCCCTTGACCGTCCATTTCGTGAACACCGGCGTGCCCCACGCCATCGTCTTCGTGGACGACTTGGAGAAAGTCGAAGTGCTCACCTTGGGCGCCGCCCTGCGTTACCACGAGCACTTCGCACCGCGCGGCACGAACGCGAATTTTATCCAGGTGCTCGGCCCGTCGAAGCTCGCCATCCGCACCTATGAACGCGGCGTTGAAGGCGAGACCCTCGCCTGCGGCACCGGCGTCTGCGCCGCCGCCTTGATTCATCACGCGCTGACCGGCGCCGCTTCACCCGTCAGCGTGCAAGTCCGTGGCGGCGACACCCTCGCCGTCGGCTTCAAAAAAACCGCCGCCGGCTACGAGCAGGTAACCCTCACCGGCCCCGCCGATTTCGTCTTCGACGGCCAGGTCGCCATATAGAAACCGCACTCTAGCACAAAGTCGTCTCGAGGCTTCCAACACGGCAAGTGTGATTCTTGGTGCGGGGAAGAACTTGAACAACGGGCAAGCAACGTCGTCACGCGCCGTCCAGCAGGCTGCTGGAGGCGGCCAAGCAGCCCGGAGGGCTGCCGGATCGTAGCCGGGGGTCGAGCGAGCAAAGCGAGCGAATACCCCCGGATCTCCATACTCCAAAGCGTCAGCACCCCGGAGGGGTGCCGGAAGTCGCCTTTCCAGAAGAACGAAGGGACTCCGTCGAACCTCTTGCGACACACCTCCCAAGCTTATCCCAACCGCCGCCCCCAACTCCTCCGCCGCAGCCAGATGTCCAGCGGCAGCAACACCAGCGCACCCACAAGAAACCAATCCGTGAGATCGCGCCGCTGCGAAATCGCTCGCGCCGGCCGCTCCCAAACCTGCTCCGGCGCTGGATCGTATTTCCCGTGCCCGAGTTCCGCGATGCGCCGCAGCAGCGTCTCGTTCGTTTCGGTGGCCAGAAACTCGCGCGGATAACTCCGCGTATGCCCAAACGTCGTCCCTCCGTCCGGTAAATCCGGCGACGAAATCGCAAAAACCGTCGTGCCCTCGGGCGGCAGATCGAACGTCGCCGCATAAGCACCGGGCGCGGTTTGCCTCGCCGCGAGCGAATGCGTGTTTCCATCCGGCCCGAGCGCATTGATCGTGATCGGAAGCTGATTGCGAAACGATCCGTCCGGTTTCACCGCATCGATCCCCAGCGTCAGCCGGTCCCCCTGCTCGTGCGTGGTCACCGCGAAGCTCGCCTGGTCGCTGCGTCGCATCAACCCGCGCACGAATTGCGTCCAGAACTTCCCGTAACCCGGCCACGTCAGCCACTCCGCCGCCCACCGGCTTTTTGCGTCGCTGGTAAAGGCCGCGCTCTGCCCGAGCCCGTAGCGCCACGTCGTCAGCAGCGGCTCGCCGCGCTCGGTCGCGAGCAGAATCTCCGCCGTCGGTTTCGCCTTCGTCGCGTTGTAGCCCAGCAGCAGCGGCGACTGACCCCAGTCGATACCGCCGAGCATCGCGTGCGCCCGCACCGGCATCGCCTGGAACGGCTCCTCCACCAGCGACGATTGAGCAACCTTCGCCGTCTCCGTCGTGAAGATCTGCGGGAGATTCGTCGCGTCATTCGTCAGGTAGAAGCGCCCATTGCCTCGCTCCGCGAGCTGCCGCAGAAAAGCCGTGTCCTTGTCCGTCTCCAGTCCCAGGCCGACCACTGACGTGGTGATTTTCGCCGACAGCATCGCCGACGCGAGATCGAGCGCCGAGCCCGTGCCCCGCGCCCCATCGCTCATCTCCCCGCCATTCTTCTCTTCCGCATCTGCCGCATCGGAGAAAAGGATGATGTGCTTGATGCGCGCGGGTAGGTCGCGAATCTGCGCGAACGCCTCGACCAGCGACGTATAAACGTAGATGCCCCCACCGCCCGCCGTGATGCTCATGATTTGCTGTGCGATCGGTTCGCGCGCGGCGTGCTGCGCCAGCGGCGCGACGGTGTGCACGCGCACATCGACGGCCAGCACGCCGAAATAATCTTTCGGCTGCAGCACATTGAGCGCGAGCACCGCCCCTTGGTCGGCCAGCGACATCTTCGTCTGCCCCTGCACTTGCGCGGCCATCGACCCCGAGCGATCCAGGACGATCAACAACGCCACGCTTGGCAAATCCTGCCGGTCTTCGTGCTCCATCCGCACCGGCAGCAGTTGCTCGACCGGCGTGCGGAAGTAGCCCCCGGCGCCGAAGCTGTTTTCACCGCCGAGCATCGCAAAACCCCCGCCGAAATCCTGCACCCAGTGCCGATATAACTCCATCTGCTCGCGCGACAGCGAGAGCGCGGAGACATCGCTGAGCATCATCAGGTCGAATTGCTGCAAATCCTCGAGCGACCTCGGCAAACCGGGCGCGCCACGCACTTCCACGCCCAGCTTTTCCCCGCGCAGCACATCCGCCAGCGGGCGAATCTTGTCCGGCTCGCTATCGACGATCAGCACCCGCGGCTGTCCGCGCAGGCTCGCCGTGGCCTGCGCGCGGTTGTTTTCGAGCAGGGTGTCCTGCGCGGGAATGACTTCGAGTTCATACGTGATGAAGTTGCCGTCGGCCGTGAGGTTCGGCGCGGCAAAGGCGTTGTCGCCCGGCTTCAGCGTGACATCGCGCTGCTCGATCAGGAATTGGTTTTGATAGAGCTTGGCCTTCGCCGTCGTCTCGACATTGCTGCGGATATTCGCCTGCAGATCGAACGGCTCCCCAACTTTCAGCCGGCGCGGAATGTTCACCCGCTCGACCAGCACCTCCGGCGCAGCCGCATTGCGCAACGGAACCGTGAATAGCTCGATGCCCTTAGCGCCCAGCGCCTGCGCCGTCTCCGCCGCCCGGTCCGAGGTATCGTTGCCATCCGTCAGCAGCACCACGCGGCGCTGCCTTTCTGCCGGAAGCATAGCCGCGGAAAACTCCAGCGCACGCGCGAGATCCGTCCGGTTCGGCGTGGCCGGCGCGGGCCAGCCGTCCAACGCCCGGGCGTTCTCCACGGGCGGCTGCCACAGCGCCGCATCCCCGGCAAAACCCACCACCCCCGCCAGATCGCTCCCCTGCCGGCGCGCCAGCCCCTGCCGGACGTAATCGCGCGCCACTTCCCGCGCCAGCACGGAAACACTCGCCGAGTGATCGACGGCAAAGATCACCCCAAGATCGCGCGCCGGCAGCAGCCAGCGGACACCGGCCAGCGCCAGCGTCAGCAGCGTCAGCAGCAGCGTCCGCATCGCGATGCACGCGCGCCGCTGCGCCGGGGTGAACTCCGCCAGCGAGCGCCGCTGCGCGAGCCACAACCACGGGATGGTGGCCAGAAGCAGCAGAAACCATGGATGCGCGAGTTCCATCACTCGGTGCGCCTCCGGTGAAACAACCGCCACTCCAGTGCCAGCAACGCAAACGCCGCCAGCGCCAGATAGCGCCACAGCGGCCAGCCCGTGACGCTCGCTAGCGAAACAGCCCTCGATGGCGACCGCGCGGACTCCCCACCCGGCTGCGCCTTGCGCAAGTCCGACTCCGCCTCGCTGAACGTATTCACCGCAATCCAGTCCGCGCCCCCCGGCCGCAAGCGCTGATAGTAACCCTGCCGCAACGGTTGGAAAAATCCGCGCATGAATTCCTTCGGCGCCGGCGCGTCCGGCGACGTCAGCGGTTCGCTCGCCACGGATTCGTCGGGCGCCAGCGCCAGCGTCTCACCCGCCGCGAGAGCCAGCGGCGCCTCGGTGGATTCCCCGGCGAGCCACTGGAGCGTGTTCGACATCAGCAGCGGGAAAGCGATGCGCAGCGGCAGATCGGAATCCGTGAGCGTGAACGCAAAGGCCGCCACGCGGCGCGGCGTCTTCCCGCGCTGCTCCCCCGCGAGCAGCAGCGGATGCTCGAAGGAACGCAGCGGCGCACTGAAACCCCAACCCGGATCGTCCGGCTGGTTCAGCGCAGTGCCGCGCAGGAAGGAGACGCCTTGCAAGTTCACCAGCCGCAGCAGCGGATGCTGCGCGTCGCTATCGGTGATCGCCGGTTGCTCGACACTCTCGGAGCCAAACGGAGATTTTCCGATGAAGAGGAAATTCGCGGCCGGCTGTGCCAGCGAGAAACCGGCCGGCACGAAATCGTCGAGAATGACCGCGTCGAACTTCGCCGCGACCTGCGGCTCGTAAGCGTCCGGCGCCAGCAACTCGAAACTCACGCCGGGATCGGCCGCGAGCAGCTTCTCGAGGAACCAATTGCTCTTGCTCACGAGCAGCACGCGCCGCGTCTTCGGCGGCGGCAGGATGGAGTAGGCGGTATTGTCCAGCGCCAGCGCGTCGGTCGTGTCGAGGTGCGCCGTCAGCCAGCCGCGCGCCGTGCGCCCGGGACGCGGCACCGAAGGAAAGACTTCCAGCCGCTGCCCATCCGGCGGGAGCGTGAACGGTTTCACGTCGAGCAGCCTGCCGTCGTAACGCAGCTCGAGGTTCCCGCTCACTGCCGCGCCGCCAAAATTCCGCAACTCCAGCAACACCTCGGAAGTCTGCGGACTGTTCGGCAGCGGCCGCGTGGCGAAACGCGTGATCGCCACGTTGTCGCGCGCTGTCGCCACGGAATGCTGCCCGGGACGCTTGCGGTCGGAGACATCGGTCACTGCCAGCAAATTTCCCGACGCATGCCGCGTCGCGAGCAGGTCTTCGCCAAATTTCAGCGCGTCATCGAAGTTTCCCACCGCATCCGTCGGCTGCAGCGCCTCCAGCGCTTGGGTGAGCATTTTCTCATCGCCGGAAAATGGCGCGATCAACGAAGGCCCCGGCCCCGCCGCCACCAGCGCGATCTGCCGCCCGGGCCCCGCATCGCGCAGCAGCCGCCGCACGTGATCCTTCGCCCGCTCGAAACGCATCCGCCCATCGTCCTCCACCGCCTGCATCCGCGCGCGCGTGTCGATCACAATCACAAACGCCGCACCCTCCCGCACCAGCCGATCCAGCGCCGGCTTCGCCAGCGCCGCCACGATCAGCGCAAAAATGAGCAACTGCAGCAGCAGCGAAAGCAGATTGCGCAACCGCTGGAACAACGCCCGCCGCCGGTTCTCCTGCATCACCCGCTGCCAAAACATCAGCGTCGAAACCGTCACCGGCCGCCGTTTCAACTTCAGCAGGTAAAGCAGCACGATCACCGGGATGCCGGCCAAAAACCACGCAGCCCATGGAGCGAAAAATGTCATTTCAACATCACTCCATCGCGCAGCACCCGGAGCACCAGGTCTTCAAACGGCACCTCCGTCGTCGTCAGCGCCGAGCCGATGCCGCGGCGCAGGCAGAACGCCTCCAACCCGCTCACAAACGCATCGATCTCCTCGTGGTAACGTGCGAGCAGGCTCTCCGTCGCCGTGATCTCGCAGATTTCGCCAGTCTCGCATTCCGTCAGCCGCAGATCGCCGCTCACCGGCGGGCGCAACTCCGCCGCATCCAGCACCTGCACGATGTGCACCTCGAACTGATGATGCCGCAGCAGCGCCAGCGCCTCTTCGTAGCCCGCCGGATCGAGAAAATCGCTAATCACGAAGACCAGCCCTCGACGCTTCATCCGCTGCGCAAACATCCGCAGGCTCGGAAGCAGCACCGTCGGCCCGCCGGAATCGGGCGCGCGCCGCAGAAATTCGAGCACCTTGTGAAACTGGCTCTTGCCCCGCGAAAGCCCCAGGTCGCGCCCGAGCGTCGCACCGAACCACGCCACATTCACCCGGTCGAGATTCGCCAGCGCGATGTAGCTCAACGCCGCCGCGATTCGCAGCGATTGCGTGAACTTCGTAGCAGGATGATCGACGATCGTCGATGAAGCGCCATCCTCCAGCACCCATTGCATCGAGGGCGTGGCATCAATCAGGAAATGCACATCCAGATCCTGCTCCTGCTCGAATAATTTCACGAAGAGCCGGTCCAGCCGCGCATACACATTCCAGTCAATCGACCGCAGATCGTCCCCAAACGAATACGTGCGATGGTCCGCAAACTCGAGGCTCGACCCGCTCTGCCGCGAACGCCGTTCCGCGTGATGCTCTCCGCGGAAAATTTTCCGCGCCAGCAGATGAAGCTGCTCGAGCTTGGCGAGAAAGGCGGAATCGAAGAGGAGCGGCGCGGCGGGCAAGGTGGCGATACGTTGGCGGGACCGCGGAAGTTGCGCAATCGCGCACTGCACCCGTCCCACCACGCCTCGCAGTGCCCTACGGCAGTGCCGCCAGCGCCTTCTCGTAAATTGCTGCGAGTTCCCCGGGCGCGGTGACGCTGATGTGCAGGTCGCGGATGCGCCCGTCGTTCAACGCATAAACCCAGCCATGAACCGTGAGGTCCTGGCTGCGTGCCCACGCATCCTGCACGATCGTCGTCTGCGCGACATTCACCACCTGCTCGATCACGTTCAACTCGCACAGCCGGTCATGCCGACGCTCCTCCGACACAGTCTCGAGGTGTGTGGCATGTTTCACGCGCACGTCCTGCACATGCCGCAGCCAATTGTCGGCCAGCCCGATCCGCCGCTGGAAGAGCGCGGCTTGCACGCCGCTGCAACCATAGTGCCCCACCACGAGAATGTGCTTCACGCGCAGCATCTCGACCGCAAATTGCATCACCGAGAGGCAATTGAGATCCGCGTGCGCGACCACGTTCGCGATGTTACGATGGACGAAAATCTCCCCGGGAAGCAACCCGACGATCTGGTTCGCGGGCACGCGCGAATCGCTGCAGCCAATCCACAAATACTGCGGCGATTGTTGCTCCGCCAGCGCGGAGAAAAAACCCGGTTCGCGCGTTTTCATGGCCTCGGCCCACGCGCGATTTTGATCGAGAAGACGAAGCAAGTCGGACATGCGGCGGCGGTCTTAGCGGGAACTGCCTTTATCGCAAGCCACGTTTGCCCCTATTCCATCATCCGGCGCCATTTTCATTTCTCCGCCGGTGTCGCCACCTCCGCAAACAGCGCCGTGCTGAAATACCGCTCCGCGCGATCGCACAGCAGCGTGGCCACGGTCGCCCCGGGCCCCAACTCCCGCGCGATCTGCAACGCCGCCGTCACATTCGCCCCCGAGCTCGTCCCCACCAGCAACCCGAATTCGCGGTGCAACCGCTTCGTCATCGCCATCGCATCCGCGCTCGCCACCTTCACGTGCCCATCCAGCGGCGCCGATCTCAGCAGCTCCGGGATGAACCCGTCCGCCACCCCCTCGATGTAATGGCAGCACGGCATCTCCCCCGCCAGCATCGCTGCCTCCGCCGGCTCCATCGCCAGGATGCGCGCATTCGGAAACCGCTTCTTGATCGCGCGCCCACACCCCGCCAGCGTCCCGCCCGTCCCAAACCCCGTCACAAACGCATCGATCGCCCGCGGCGCCTGCCGGATGATCTCCTCCCCCGTCGTCAGCTCGTGATCCTCCGCATTCAGCGGATTCTCAAACTGCCGCGGCAAAAAATACCGCGTGTCCTTCGCCGCCATCTCCCGCGACATCTCGATCCCCGTCTGATACCGCCCTTCGCTGTTGAAAAGGATCAGTTCCGCCCCCAGTTGCCGGATCAGCAACCGCCGCTCCTCGCTCGCGCTGCCCGACATCAAAATGGTTACACGATACCCCTTCGCCGCACCGAACATCGACATCGCAATCCCCGTATTCCCGCTCGAGCACTCGAGAATGATCGAGTCCGGCCGCAACAACCCGCGCTCCTCCGCATCGAGGATCACATGCTTCGCGAACCGATCCTTGATACTCCCGCTCGGATTCAAATACTCCGCCTTTGCGTAAATCGTGACCCCCTCCGGCGCAAAGTGCAGCGGCACCAGCGGGGTATTGCCAACCAGCGAAAGAACCGCTTTCGCGCGTTCCGCATTCTGCGCCGTGGAAATCGTGGATGAGGAATTCATAAAAACGTCAGCTTTCTATTTCCCAGCCGGCTCCGCCGGCAACGGCACCTGCCCCGGGCGCGTGAGGTAATAAATCAAATCGCGAAACTCCTGGTCGCTCAACGTCGTCAGCAGCCCCTCCGGCATCATCGAAATCTCCAGTTGCGTCTGCGACTTCACCTCATTGCGCGGCACCACCACCGTCTCCGTCGGCGTCGCGATCGTCAGCGCATTGTCGTCCTGCTTTTTCACGATCCCGCCCAGCGTCCGCCCATCCTTCGTCTCCACCGTCGTGAACCGATACTCGTTCGGAATCACCGCGTTCGGATCGAGAATATTCTCCAGCAAATAATTGAGATCCCCGCGATTCGCCCCCGTGATATCCGGCCCGATCTTCCCGCCCGAATCGTAAAGCGTGTGGCACTGCGCGCAGATCCGGTTGAAAATCACCCGTCCGCGCCCCGCCTCGCCCGGCTGCGAATAACCCGCGCGATAAATGCCGCGATACTTCTCCATCGCCGCCTTCTTGTCCGCCGTCGTCTCCCGGAATGTCCCATACACCTTCGTGAGTAATTGCTGCACTCCGTCGTCCTTCATCGCGCGAAGCTGCCGCACCACATCCGCCGTGAGATCCTTCACCGACACCTTGTTCTCGCCCACCGCCGCGAGCAGCGGCTTCGCGAAAGCCGGCCGCGACACCAGCGTGTTCAGCGCATCGCGTTTCTGCGCCGTATCGAGCGCGCCATACGCCGCCAGCACCGCCTCCGGCGTCGCCGGGTCGTTGAAACTCGCCAGCGCCCGCAGCGCCTGCCCGCGCAACGCCGCATCGCCCAGCAACCCGCGCAGCACCGGCGGCAACTCCGCGTCCTTCACCCCCACCAGCGCCTCCAGCGCCTCCTCCCGTGCACCCGCATCCGCCTTCACATCCGCCAGCGTCTTCCGCAGCGCCGTCAACGCCGATTTGCTCCCGAAGGTCAGCGACAGCGTCTGCGCCAGCGTGCTCACCCCCACGTTCGCGCTCGCCGCCAGCTTCGTCTCCACCGCATCCCAGCCCTTCGGCGCCGCCACATTGCGCTGCCCGGAAAGCGCCGCGCTGAATCCCGACAGCATCTCCAGTTGCTTCCCCGCATCCTCCACCGAGCCCAGCGTCGATGCGATCAGCGCATGCGCCTCGGGCGTCCCCAGCGACGCGATCCGCCGCGTGGTGAAATTCAAAATCTTCGGCAGCTTCGCCTCCAGCGCCAGCGGCAGCGCCTTCGCCGGCTGCGACGCCGCCAGCGCCTCTCCCGTGAACCACGCCATCAGCGGCAGGTTGTGATCCGCCACATCCTCGCTGTGCTGCAGCAGTGCCGCATACGCCTCCCAGCGCTTCTCCGGCTCGATCCGTCCCAGCGCCGAGTTGATATAAAGCCGCACCACCGGCGAAGCATCGCTCTTCGCGAGCTGCGCCACCTTCCCCAGTTCCGCGTCCGATAACTTCCGGTCCTCCGCCGCAAACTGAATCGCCCACGCCCGCAAATATTCGTCCGCATTGCCCAACAACTCCGCCGCCAGCTCCTCGTTGAACGCCCCGCTCACTTGCAGCGCCCACAGCGCGCGCAACTTCCCATCGCCGTCCGCCCCTTCCCGCAACACCTTCAGCAGCGCCTCCCGCGTCGCCGGCGCCAGCCCCTTCTCCTGCGCCCGCTCCTGCAACACCCGCCGCGCATGCCGGCTCATCCACTCATTCCTCGACGGCACGAGCTGCACCAGTTCCGCATCGCTCTTCTTCTGCAGATCCACCGCCGTCCATTTCTGGTCGTTGTAAACGATCTTGTAGATCCGCCCATTGCTCCGGTCGTGCCCATCCATCCGCGGATTGTGGCACTGGTTCTTGTCATACCAGTCGATGATGAACACCGACCCATTTTGATCCGCGCGCTGGTTCAACGTCTGGCTCCACAGATCGTTGAAATTCAGGAAATCCTTCCCGTGCTTCCCCACAAAACCGGAGCCCGCGCGCACCGGAATATCCATATTCACCCGCGACCCGTGAATATTCCCCATGAAAAGCTGCCCGCGAAACTCCGCCGGCCACGACTCCCCGAGGTAGCACAGCATCCCTGCGTGCGCATGCCCCCCGCCCGCCGCATCGCTCCGCGCATTCCCCGCATGCGGCCCGAGATTGCCCGCGTAATGCACATGATCCGCCACCGTCTTGATATCATCGTAAATGTAGGGAAACACCGGCTTCCGGCTGTTTTTTTCGCGATACTTCTCGTTCCGCGCGATCTCCGCCAGGTCGATCCCGAAATGCTCCCCGCCCTGCCGCTCGAAACGCCCCCCTTGGATCATGTGCCACAAATGCGGAATCACACATCCTTCCTGCCAAAGCTGCCCCTTCCCGTCGAAATCGATCCCCCACGGATTGCTCGTCCCCTCCGCAAACACCTCGAAAATCTTCTTCGTCGGATGATACCGCCACACCCCCGCATCCATCCACTGCCGCTCGCTCTCCTTCGCGCCCGGCTTCCCCACATTCGACGGACAGAACACCCCGTGACAGCCATACAGCCAGCCATCCGGACCCCAGTTGAACGTATTCAGCGTCTCGTGCGTGTCCGCCTTGAAATCCCACCCATCCAGCAAAATCTGCGGCTCCCCCGCCGGCTTCGGCGCATCCCCATCCGCGATCGGGATGAACATCAAATACGGCGCCGCCCCCACGAACAGCCCGCCAAACCCATACTCCATCCCGCTCACCAAATTCAGCCCCTCCATGAACACCGTCCGCCGGTCAAACTTGTGATCCCCATTCGTATCCTCGAAGCAAATGATCCGATCCTGCCCCTGCCCCTCCGGCGCGCGCTGCGGATACGTATTCCCCTCCGCCACCCACAACCGCCCGCGATGATCCTCGCAAAACGCGATCGGCTGCTTGATATCCGGCTCCGCCGCGAACGCGTATAATTTGAACCCCGGCGGCATCGTCGCAAACTTGCACGAATCCTCCGGCGACAACCCCGCATGCGCCACCACATCCGCCGGCGGCGCCGCATCCGGCTCCGCCCTCAACCCAACAACACTGGCGGCGAAAACGACGACGAGGAAAAAGGGAATTCGGGGCATCATCCCCCGATTCAAATAGAGCCGCTCCCGAAGCGAAAGAAACAATCCACGGATTCTTTCCGCCTCTTCCTCTTCCTCTTCCTCTTCCTCTTCCTCTTCCTCTACTCCGATCCCCCTACCTCCCCACCCCCAACCTCTCCAGCGCCGCCTGCAACTGCGCATCCCCCGCCCCCGACAACGCATCCTCCGCCTTCCGCTCCACCACCACATCCGGCTCCACTCCATTCCCATCGTAAGTCCTCCCCGTCGTCGCAAACGACGCCATCTGGCACAGCGTGAACGGCACCTTCGCATTCGGCAGCATGTAACTCGCCATCCGCCCGCTCCCGCCCCCGCTCGTCGTCCCCAGCAGCGTCACCCCCGGATGCCCCTTCAGCGCCCCGAGAAAATTATCCGTCGCGCTAAAGCACCCCTCGTCCTGCAGCACCACCACCGGCTTCTCGTAGGAATACGCCTCCGGGTTCGTCTCCCGGCTGATCCCCATGAAATGCCAGTCGCTAAACTTCCCCGCCGGCAACTTCCACTTCGGCTCCCACGTCTTCATGAACGCCGCAATCGCCCCGCGCTGCGCCTCACTCCACTCCTTCGACGTCGCCGGATGCAACCCGCGCCCAAACAAACCGAGAAACCCCTCCGGGTTCGGCTTCGGCAGCACCAGCGGCAGCCGATACGCCGCGATGTTGATGATCTTCATCGGCTCGCCCGGCTTCATGAAATACGGCAGCAGCGTCTTGATCGCATCCTGCGTCCCGCCTCCATTCCCGCGCACATCGATCACCAGCCCGCGCGTGTCCTTGAACTCCGCCATGTCCCGGTTCAACCGCGCGATGAACGCCGGCGCATTGCTCATCTGCATCAGCCGCAAATAACCGATCTCCCCGATCTTCTTCGTCCGCGTCGGCGGCCACGTCCGCTCCCGCGGCGCGTCGCCCACCGGCAGCGTTGCCACCGCCGTCTTCTTCCCGTCCGCCGAGGCCAGCGCCAGCGTCATTTCCTTCCCCGGCTTCAGCCCCACTTGCCACGCCAGTTCCTCCGTGCGCGACAGCGCCTCCGCCACCATCCGCCGCTGATACTGCGGCGAAGCCTTCGCCACCCCATCCCCCGCAGCCGCCAGCCACTTGCCGATCGCCACCTCTTCGATCGCCGTCACATAAGGCGCCTCGTCATTGAGAAACCCCGTGCGATCCGCCTTCACCGCCAGCACGCGATCCCCATCGTAAACGAACGTCACCGGCAGCATCCCCTCCGGCTCCGCTGGATTCCCGCGAAACCGGCTGTGCGGATCGCCAAAGACCGTCATGAACCGCTCCACCCGCCACAAAAACGACCCCGCCCGGATGTCCCCCGTGATGCTCGCCCGCACCGCATCCAGCGCCCCGCGCCAGTCCACGCCGCGCCGGTCCGCATACGAGTAGCAATTCGCGATCATCTCCTCGAGGTAATCCAGATCCGCCAGCGCCGCCGCGCGCGGCAACTCCCGCGTCGTATCCGGCCACTTCGGCCCATCCACGATGAAACGCCACTCCGCCGGGATCTCCTTTGGCAACGCCCGCGCCACCACCTTTTCCGTCAGCCCCTTTCGCGCTTCCACATGCGCCCGCACCCACGCGTAAGCCGTCTCCATGTCCCCCGGCGCCGCCGCGTAGCTGCTCTCGATCGCCGCCAGCCTTTGTTCCGCCTTCGTCGGCTCCGGCTTCGGCTCCTCCCCCGCCGCCCAACCCTTCAGCTCCAGGTCCAGAAAAAGATCGCTGCTCGACGCATACGCCTGGTGCACCTCCACCGCGATCACATTCGCCCCCACCCGCAGCGCATCCTTCGCCGGCACCACATGCCGGTGCACCGTCGCCTCATCCTCCTCGTCGATCGCCTCACTTGCCGCGCTCTCCGCCGTGATCGCCCCCGCCGGCATATTCTCCCGCGCAATCTCCCGCCCATTGAGATACACCACCGCCCCATCGTCGCATCGGAGAAAAACCCCCAGCGCCCCAAACCGCCCTGCATCCTTCACCTCGAAGGCATGCCGAAACCAGGCCGTCATCGGCTTGTGCGCCTTATCCGCCCCAAAGCTCAGCGTACTCCCCAGCCCACTCTCCCCATACCCCAGCGGCCCCACCCCCGTCTTCCATTTCCCATCGTCAAAGCCCTGCGTTATCCACTTCGAATCCGGCGCCGCCGCCGCATCCAGATACCGCCACCGCGTCTCGCCTCCGTGCGCCACCAGCGTCTCCTCCCCCAGCGCAGCGGAAAGCACAGCGACCAGCGAAACGAGGAGAACTTTCATATCGCAAGACCTATCCCCTCCCCACCCGCCGAAGCGAGCCGTTTTCGCTATGCAGCCACCCACCCGCGAGTCATCCCGAGCGGAGCGCTCTTGGCGGGCGAAGGTGGCAAGAGCGCGCAGTCGAGGGACCCCGTGGAGAAACGAGCGACATCCATTGCAATAATGCTTCGGCTAGGCTCCCCAGCCTCTCGCCAAAGCGCCCACCAGCACTCCCCCTGCTTGCCCAAAGCCCCCATCCATGCTGCAATCCTCGCATGCTGTCGCCGCTCTCGAGAGACCTCCCGATGCCGGACGATCCCATTCCCACGAGGGACCTATCGATCCCCGACCACCCCGCACCGAAGCCCGACAGAAAAGGCCGCGCCATCATCCACAACAGGACTGCCGCCTCGCTGCTAATCATCGCCGGCTTTCCCTCCTGCGTGGCCGCATCGACGCTGATTCCTCTTCCTCCCGACTCGCCATGGGACACCGCAATCCTTTCCGCCATCGGAGCCCTGACCTTTTTCCTCGTGGGATGCTTCCTTCCCGAACGCCAAACCAGCATCTTTCCTAGCCGCCGTTTCGCGCTCGGGGTCATGGCCCTGTCCGTATGGACGGGATCAGGCAAATTGATCAAGCACCTGCTGCCCGCCGATATGCCAATGTTGCAGGCCAGCAACTTCAAGGTTCTGGGCTCCCTCCTCATCGCTATCCTCAGCTATTGGCTCGCGATCTTCCTCATCCGCGGGCTGAGAGCCGCCCCCGAATACGCGCAGCAATCCGCCGCGGCCGACGAAACCCGCCCGGTTTCCTCCACTCCTCCGAAGATCGGTTAAGCATCGCTCATCTGCATTGCGAAGACGCGTTGGTGGATCGGGCGCTCCGCGCGCGATGCTTTAACTACATCCGCGAAGCGGCCATCTCACCCAAGCCCGACAATCCGTTTGTCCCCGCACACTCCTCCCTCATAGCCTCCCCCCATGTCCCAACCTCTCTCCGGCAAAACCGCCCTCATCACCGGCGCCAGCAAAGGCCTCGGCAAAGCCATGGCCATCGCCCTCGCTGAAGCCGGCGCCACCGTCACCCTCGTCTCCCGCGACGAGGAAAAACTCCGCACCGCCGCCGGCGAAATCACCGCGAACGGCGGGACCGCCCACGTCCTCGTCGCCGACGTCGCCGACGAATCCCAAGTCACCCGCCTCCGCGAAGCCTTCACCGCCCAGTGCGGCCCGCGCCTCGACATCCTCATCAACAACGCCGGCATCAACCTCCGCAAACCCATCACCGACTTCACCCTCGCCGAGTGGCGCACCGTCCTCGACACCAACCTCACCAGCGTCTTCCTCATGTGCCGCGCCTTCGTCCCCCTCATGACCGGCCACTGCTACGGCCGCATCATCAACATGACCTCCATGATGTCCCACATCTCCCTCCCCGGCCGCACCGCCTACTCCGCCAGCAAAAGCGCCCTCCTCGGCTTCAACCGCGCCCTCGCCCTCGAACTCGCTCCCGAGCACATCACCGTCAACGGCATCAGCCCCGGCGTCTGCGACACCGAAATCAACGCCCCCCTCATGAACAACCCCGAACTCCGCGCCCAATTCCTCTCCAAAATCCCCCTCGCCCGCTGGGGCCTCCCCGCCGAAATCGCCGCCCAAGCCCTCCACCTCTGCTCCGACCACTCCGCCTTCATCACCGGCACCGACATCATCATCGACGGCGGCTGGACCGCTCAGTGAACGTGGAGCGTTTTGCTTTCGTATCCTGATGCAACGGCAATTCTTCGCAACGGCTGACGATTTGCTTCCTGTATTCGAGCGTGTTGAGGGCAAGCGCGATTTGGCTTATACGCTGATGGGTCTTCTTCATTCACCTCGGCTTTCAATAGTCCATTCAGGTGCCGCGATTCCGACGCTTCGTTCTCATGCACCACACCCAAACGCGATTGCAGGTCCGCAGTATCTTGTCACATCTTCACAGTATATCGTGAATGTCCGAGAGGCGCCTCAGATTCAGGGCGGCGTTCGTTACGCTGTGGATCAAGTATTCAATCCCGAGAGCATCACGATTCAGCACGGAGGATTCTTCCGCTCCAACATTCTCCTATGCGGACGTATTGGCACAGCCGCGAATACTCCTTTCGCGACACAGCTTCATCGTGCCTTCGCTTCTGCCATTGCCAGGCATTTCTCTCACATTCAGTCTTATTACGTTGGGCCGCACGCTGCCACATTACTTCGTCAGGGCTGGCGCCTCACGTTTGGCGCTGACTCGCCACCTGAATATGATTTGGTCGAATGACCGAGGCTCCGTGCAATGACGATTAGCGCGTCGGCACCGTAATCTCCGCCGCATGATAACTCGACCTTACCAGCGGCCCGCTCGCCACATGCTCAAACCCCTTCTTCTCCGCAATCTCCTTGTATAGCCCGAACGTATCCGGATGCACATACGACACCACCGGCAAATGCTGCACCGAAGGCCGCAAATACTGCCCCATCGTCAGCGCCTGCACCCCCGCCGCCCGCAAATCGTCCATCGCCTGGAAAATCTCATTCTCCTCCTCCCCCAGCCCCAGCATCAGCCCGCTCTTCGTCACAATCTCCGGCGCGATCTCCTTCATCCGCCGCAGCACCTGCAGCGACACCCGATACTTCGCCCGCGACCGCACCAGCGGCGTCAACCGCTCCACCGTCTCCATGTTATGATTGAAAATATGCGGCCGCCCCGCCGCGATCCGCTGCAAATCCTCCTCGCGCCCATGAAAATCCGGCGTCAACACCTCGATCGTGATCCCCGGTTGCGCCGCCCGCACCGCCTCGATCGTCCGCACAAAATGCTCCGAGCCCCCATCGCGCAGATCGTCCCGCGCCACCGCCGTGATCACCACATGCCTCAGCTTCATCCGCCGCACCGCCTCCGCCACCCGCTGCGGCTCATCCGCCTCCAGCGCAAACGGCTTCGCCGTCGTCACCGCGCAAAATCCGCACGCCCGCGTGCACCGATCCCCCGCGATCATAAACGTCGCCGTCCCCGCGCTCCAGCACTCCCACCGGTTCGGACATTGTGCCGACTCACAAACCGTATGCAGCTTCAGGTCATCGATCAGCGCCTTCGTCGAAAAAAACACCGGATTATTCGGCAACCGCACCTTGATCCACTCCGGCTTGCGCCCTTGGTGTAATGCAGGATCGATCTTCGGCGTGGACATGTCCCCCCACGTTAAACACCCCACCCCCAATTGCAATGCAGATGCCCATCACTCTTCCTCTTCCTCTTCCTCTTAATCTTAATCTTAATCCCTCTTTCAAAGAGGAAGAGGAAGAACACCTGAAGCGTTCCTTCGATTTTCCCGCAACTTCCCTCCCCCCCACGGGTTTAACCTCTCGCAGATGAACCACGACGACCAAGACGATCTCTGGAAATTGCTCGGCCAGGCGCGCCCACCCCGCGTCTCCCCCTTCTTTTCCCGCAACGTCCTCCGCGCCGTCCGCGAGCAACAGCCCGAGCCCAGGCCCAACTGGCTCACCACCCTGCGCTCCCATTGGCGCGGCCTCTTCGCCGCCACTGCCGTCCTCACCGTCTTCATCGTCGTCTCCCTGCAGCCGGACCGCCAGGCCGACCGCCGTCATCGCGAAGCCACGATCGTCTCGAGTGAAAAAGTCGACCAGTGGCGGAATCAGGCCGCCCGCGAAGTCGCCGAGCACTCCCCCCAGCTCGCCGAGGAAAACGCCCTCGACGAAGCCGCCCACGAAGTCGTTACCAGCCCCGATTTTCCCGTGATCGAGAACCTCGACACCCTCCTCGCTTCGGACGACAACGACGTATGGCTCGATTCCTCGCTCTGATCCTCACCGGTGTCCTCGCCGCCGCCGCTGCCGCTCACGCCCAGCAACCCACCCCGCACGCCAGCCCCGGCCCCGGCCAGCGCCGCCCCTTCGCCGGCCCCGAATTCGAGAAAGCCCGCGAAGCCATCCGCAACCTCCCCCCTGAGGAGCGCCAGCGCTGGATTCAAAACTTTCGCCGCTGGGAAGCCCTCCCCCCCGAGCAAAAGCAAGCCCTCCTCGACCGCCAGGAATTCATGCAAAAGCGCCGCGGCGAAGACGTCGAAGCCGCCATCAAAAGCTCCGGCCTCGACCTCAACGAAGAGCAGAAAAAACAATTCGCCGCCCGCTACTCCGAAGAGCGCCGCAAAATCGAGGAAGACATCCGCAAACAAATGGAGGAAGCCCGCCGCCCCCGCGTCCGCGAAATGATCGAGCGCCTAAAACAGGAATTCTCTACCGGAACGCAGAAGTAGCGAAGTAATATCCCCTCGCGAAGCGCGCAAAGGTCGCGAAGGAACGCACAAAACAGCCGGCACGAACACTCCCTCGTCCTCTTTACATTCCTCTTCCTTCCGCCCGGAGAACGAAACGAATCGGCTGAAGCACGATGGGATGAAGATCAGGAACAAGGCGAAGCGTTCGCCTATTCGATGTTCGATGTTGGATGTTCGATGTTCAGCCCCGCGCAGCGGCCCGTCGTAACTCATCCGCTCCCACACCCCGAATAAACTGCATTCCTTCGCTCCGCCCCGCCGCGCCCACCGCGCCCGCCGCGGTTCCCCTTACCCCGCAAATTCCCACCCTCACACTTGCCCCCCCGCACCCGCACACGTATCCACTCCCCCCAGAAATGCTCCTAACGCCGGAAAAACCCATCGCCGGAATCCTCGCCCCCCTCTTCGCCCTCCGCCGCTCCGACGACCTCGGCATCGGCGACATCGGCGCCCTCCGCGACTTCATCGACTGGGCCGCCGACCACCGCTTCCGCCTCGTCCAGCTCCTCCCCATCAACGAAACCGGCAACGACCACTCCCCCTACAACGCCATCTCCTCCGTCGCCCTCGACCCCACCACCATCGAGATCACCCCCGACGCCATCCCCGATCTCACCCCCGCCGACCTCGACGAAATCACCGCCGGCATCGACCTCCACGAACTCCGCGCCGGCCCCGTCCAATACCCCGTCGTCAAGCCCCTCAAGCTCCGCCTCCTCAACCGCGCCTTCGAAAACTTCTGGAAAGGCGACCGCCGCAAAACCAAAAGCCCCCGCGCCCGCGCCTTCCAAGACTTCTGCCGCGACGAAGCCGCCTGGCTCGACGACTTCGCCCTCTTCCGCGTCCTCATGGATGAAAACGGCGGCTCCGAATGCTGGGACCGCTGGCCCGAGCCCCAGCGCAGCGCCGCCGACGCCCGCGCCTGGCTCGCCGCCCAAAAGGAAAAAACCCGCCGCCCCATCGCCCGCCGCATGGTCGAAATCCAATACCGCCAGTGGATCGCCTGGCAGCAATGGCGCGCCCTCAAAACCCACGCCGAATCTCGCGAAGTCGCCCTCATGGGCGACGTCCCCTTCGGCGTCTCCTACTACTCCGCCGACACTTGGGGCTCCCCCGAACTCTTCGACCTCGCCTGGAGCGGCGGGTGCCCTCCCGAGCGCATTTTAGAGGTCGATGAATTCACACGGAAATGGGGTCAAAACTGGGGCATCCCACTATATCAGTGGTATATCCATCAAGAGACCGATTTCAAATGGTGGCGCCAGCGCGTCCACAAGGTCCGCTCGGTCTTTCACCTCTTCCGCATCGATCATATCCTCGGCTGCTTCCGCATCTACGCCTTCCCCTGGCGCCCCGAGCGCAACCCCGAATTCCTCCCCCTCACCGAAGACGAAGCCCGCACCCTCACCGGCGGCGAACTCCCCCATTTCTGCGCCCATCCCGACGACACCGAAGAGCACCAGGCCGCCAACGCCGCCCAAGGCGAACAACTCCTCCAGGCGCTTCTCGAGGAGTGCGGCGAATACCGCCTCATCGGCGAAGACCTCGGCGAAGTCCCCCCCTACGTCCGCCCCATCCTCCAGCGCCTCCACATCGCCGGCTTCAAAATCCCCCAGTGGGAAAACGAACCCGATGGCCGCATGATCTCCGGCGATAAATACGAGCCCCTCTCCCTCGTCACCTACGCCACCCACGACCACGAACCCCTCCGCGCCATGTGGGACGGCTGGATGAAAGCCATCGCCGACGCCGAAACCGGCGGCCCCGTCGAGCCCCGCGACAAAGCCTGGCCCGAAGCCCGCCGCTTCGCCGCCTACGCCGGCTTCGACCTCCCCGAGATCACCCCGTGGAGCGACACCATCCACGAGCGCCTCCTCACCCCCATCCTCCGCAGCCACTCCTGGCTCTGCGTCCTCATGATCACCGACCTCTTCGGCACCGCCGAGCGCTTCAACGTCCCCGGCGCCGTCGCCGCCAGCAACTGGAGCGAACGCCTCCCCGGCACCCCCGCCCAATGGCGCCGCACCCCCGCCCTCGCCAAAAAAGCCAAGCGCATCGCCAAGCTAGTCCGCGAAGCCGGCCGCTAGCTCATCGCCGGCAACGAAATCCCAGTCATCCTGAGCGAAGCGCAGGCGGTCCAGCGGGCAATGCGCAGTCGAAGGACCCGGTGCCATCAGCATACAGCCCCCGCAAAACACCCACCCTCCCACCTCGTACCGCACGCATGCCCATACCGGCATAGCGCGCCCTCATCGTCCGGTCCCGCGGCGGGAACCAACCCCAGTCATCCTGAGCGAAGTCGAAAGACCTCATACTTCTGCAGTCCATCAAATGCCCCCGCCTGCCTTCCACCAATCTTCCCGGAGAAACGCCGTCTTCATCCATAAAAAACCCGGAAAACACTAAGGAGGATTTCCCCCTTTCCGTGTCGTTCGTGGACCCATCTCATCTCTCTTTCAGAATAGAGACCATCCCGGCCCCACGACATTGAGTTTCCCTCCACTCCACTGCTAAATCCCACCCCGTGCACATCGTCCGACTCGTCTTCGCCGTCCTGCTCGCCCTGCTCGCGGTCCTCATCGTCGTCGGGCAAATCGGGGTGAGCCTCGAAGACAAATCGGTGCACATTCTCGAGCACATCGGCGTATTTGCCTTCGCCCTCTGCACCGCCGCTTCGTCGTTTTATTATTTCCGTCCGCGCGCATTTTGGGATGCGCGTCTGACCTGCCCCTCCTGCCATCGCCAGGGCGAACTGCACCTCTCCGCGCTCGGCCAGCCGCACCTCAGCATCCCCATCCTCCTGCTCGGCGGAATCGTCGGTTCGCTCCTCTTCAGCCACGCGCGCAAGCACCGCTTTCATTGCGCCGCCTGCGATCAAAACACCCATCTCCGCACCGTCGGCGGCTGGATCGCCGCCGCGTGGCTGCTCTACCTCGTCTTCGCGCTCGCCGTGACCCTCGCGCTGAACGAAAATGATCGCTGATACCACGTCTCCGCATCGATCCGATACCCGCCCGAATCGCCGGCCCATCCCATCCCTAATCCCCCAACTCTACACTCCTCATGAACCTCCCGCCTCCCCCTCCACCCCCGCAACTCCCCAAGCCCAAGCACACCTGGTTTCAACACCTTTGGATCGGCTGGCCGATCGCCCTCGTCTTCGTCGGCGGCGCCATCGGCGGCGCTTGTGGCGGCGCCGCGTGGGCCATCAACCAAAAAGTCTTCCAAGCCACCAAACACCCCGTGCTCCGTTACCTCTGGACCGGCCTCATCTCCATCGCCGCCATCGTCACGTATCTCGTCCTCGCCGCCATCTTCGTCTCCATCTTTCACAAGCAAAAATGAACCCCGGCGCGCTCCATCGTCTGTCGCCGCAAATCGCTGCGGCCACCCTGGCGCTCGTGGCCTCTCTTCCCGCCGGCGCCGCCGACCTTCCCACTTGGGCGGACTTCGAAAAACTCCTGGGCCAGCCCATCTCCACCCCGGAGGTTAAGGAGTTCGTCGCCACTTATCGTTTGCAGAAAACTCACAAGGGCCATTCCGGTAGCTTCGACAATTTCAAGGAGATGCCCTTTTCGCTCCTGTTTGGTCGCGAGCGCATTGCGCGCGTGCTCTTCCGGGTCGCCAATGCGCCCGGGGAAAACCACCCGCTCTTTACCGGCGAACTCCCCTACAAAGCTCAAATTGGCGACACGCTGAAAACGGTGATGCAGCGCATGGGCAAGCCGGATCACCCGATCGGCACCGGCGACTTCCTATTCTACAAAAACCACCGCGTCACATTCGACTTCTTCCCCAACCAGGTGCTCTACGAGATCGCTCTCGACGCCCCTGAGCCTTGGGAGTGGCCCTCCGATCCCACCTTTGCCCGCTACGCCGCGCAGCTCGACGGCTCCCCCTACACCGCCACGCTCACCAAGTTGAACCGCTCCAACGACGACGCCACCATCGAAATCAAGAACGCTGAAGGAAAAACCCTTCACCACTGGCGCGGCCATCAACTCACCAGCTTCCTCGTCCAGGACCATCGCCTGTTTTACGCGGAGTATCATTACATCTCACCCGGCATCGTCATGCACAGCGTGGACCTGGACACCGGACGCGAACTGTGGAAACGGCTCCTCCCGCAGGACGGCCCCGCCTTCAATTCCAAATACTCCAACCTCGTCAACGTCGCGTGGAGCGATGATCACCTGCTCATCTTTAGCAAGCAATCCTGGGCCGGCGGCAAATTCTCGTGGTCCCTCTCACCGAAGACCGGCGAAATCTCGCCATGAACTTCGCATGACCCCGCCCGGCACACCCTCGCCCGCCCCTCTCCCGCGTTGCACGATCGCACGCGCCGGCGGCGCGAAAGCCCCCGTTCCCTCCGGCCGCGCCACCTTCAGCGAATGCATCCACGCCGCGCTGATCCCCATGATGATCGCCCCGAACACAATGAACAGCCATCGCAGCGAAGTCGGCGGGAACATCCCATATTCCTTCTCCCCAAAACACGCCGTCCCCGCCCCGCCCACGAAGAGCAGCGCACAGTAAACCCACGACCGCGCCAGCCCCCGCTCCGTCATCGAAGAATCCCCCTCCAGCACCGGCGGCCCCCCAAACCACCAAAAAAACCCCACCACGATCGCGAGGAAAACAAGGACGCCAATGAGAGTGATTTTCATAGCATAAATGGCCGCGCCAATAACTTCATCGCTCCCTATTACAGCGCCGCCGCGCCAACGCCAACTCTGCGCCGGAAGTCATTTTCACTTCTCCGGGGCAGGCGCGGGCAGCGCCTCGAGCGTGGGCGCCGGAAACATGAACTCCACGGTGTCCTCACGCCGGTTGAGCAATTGAATTTCCACGGGGGCAGTGAGTTTGCGGGTGTCCTCCTCATAGGTGCCGAGAAAGTTGACCCCCACCAAATCGGGACCGCGCCCGGAGCCGCCACCGCCGGTCAGGGAATGAAAATCGAACTGCCGCTCCCGGTCTTTGATCCGGGCCACGACGCGCAGCGGCCCCATGGCCTTTTCCCCGGTGCGGACGATCATGAGCGCCGCCGATTTCCCCGATTGTTCCGCAATATAATGGCCGCTCGCGGGCGAGCGTACGTTGGCACCGATGATTTTTATCGGCGCTTCCGCGACAGTAAACTCTCCGTCCTGGCAAACGAAGTGGCCCGCGCCCAGCAGCACGATCTGCACGATACCGTATTCCGTTGCGCCCGGTGGAATGGGCAAAACCCGGTATTCTCCCGGATCCGGTGGGTTCATGGCCCCAAGCGACCACGTGTCGTCCGCATGATAATCCCACGTGCGGGCCGGTATGGTCGTCAGCCGCAACCGCCAGACCCGTTCGCTGGCGGGCAGAAATTTAGGGGCGCGATTGCCGGTTTCATCCTCGAATTGGTATTCCACGGTGGCATTGGGAGCGTCGACTCCGTGGTCGTGCACGTCCACGTTGAGGAAGCTCGTAAAATGCGGCCCCGGTGTTTTTTCATACTTGAGAAAATTTGCCGGCATCGGCGTCAGGTGGATTTCGGTGAGCGTGTATTCGCGTTCGCCGACGCGCCGCGTTTGCGGAAGCGGTTCCGCTTTCCACTGCGGGGCTGCGGAAATGCGGTGCAGGTTCGGAATCGTCATCTCGACCGTTTCTTTGCCGATGGTGCAACGCACGCGGAATTGGGCGGCGCGGCGCGGGAAGCAATCGAGCCGCACGACGGTAAGCGGGCCGCCAGATGCTTTATCCAAATGACTTTCCTCCGCTTTCCAGCGCACCCCGCTCTCGGCGTCGAAGACTTCCACGTCCTTCATGATGGGATCGGTGTCGGCGCCCGTTTCTGCGTTGCGGAGCGAAAACAGCAGCACGCTGGCGTCGTGATCGAAGGAGAGTCGGGCAGACCGCTTGGAAAGAGTCCGACCTTGGAGAAAGCTTTGCCAGTGCTCGCGCCAGGTCGGGTGTGCGACATGCTCGATCGTGCGGCCATGGCGGAAATCCACCAGTCGCAACTCGGAGCCGTTGCGGAGTCGCGCCACTGTCACCGCGCGCACCACGTTCATTTGCCAAGTCACCACCGCCGCAAAGGCGGCGGCGAGGAGAAAGATGATCCACCGAATGCGGCGGGTGAGGATGATCATGTCGGGCAGGGAACGGTTGCCGACGAGTCTCCGTCACTCTTTCCAAAAAAGCGATTCCTGCGGCGCCGTGTAACGCACTTCAATCTCCGGCGTCTCCACAACCGCGCCATCCCGCTGTGCGTCGCACGTCTCGACTCCACCGGTCGCCGGCACGTCCTTGTAGGATCCGAATTCGGCGACCCCCGCCACTTCGTCTTTCGACATCCCAAAATGCCATGGCCCAAAGCCATCGACTTTCGTCTCCGCGCCCAGCACACCCACCGCGTGACCCATTGCGAAAAACCGGTGCTTCATCGGCGTCCGAGGTCCCGAACCGCAAGCTGCCGGCAACGAAACGCAACGCTCACGTCAGCGCGGGGCGGGCTTTGCCGGTGCGGCGGGAGGCGGCGGCGCCGGAAAAGTGAACTCGGCGGTGTCGTTCCAGGCGTCGATCAATTGCACTTCCACGGTGTCGCCGAACTCGTCGGGGGCCTGCGTATAACTGCCAAAATAATTCACACCGCATCGGACTTTTTGTTGTAACCGCTGCCACGGCCGCTCATGGAATTCAGGTCGAGCCAGCGCTCGCCGGTCTTGCAACGTACCTTGATATCGAAGCTATCCGTCGCCTTTTCCCCCACGCGAACCACCATCAAGACCGGCGTCTTCGGCGAATACTCCGTAAAATAATGGCCGCCGGGCGTGCCGCTCAGGTCGTCCTTTGGCGGCTTGCCCGGCGAGGCCTCCGCGAGCGTGAAGGCGCCATCGGTGCAGACGTAGTGACCGATGCCCAGCAGCGCGATCTTCACGACTCCGCGCTCCGCGACGACGGGCGGAATGGGCAATTCCCGATACTCGCCGGGCTTGGGCGCGGGGAGGGTCCCGAGCAACCAGGTGTCGGAGGCATCGTAATTCCAGGGAGATTGCGGCCTGAACTTCACGCGCAGCCGCCAGATCGCTTCGCTGGCCGGCAGAAGATCGTCACTTTGGTTGCCTGCCTCGTCCAAATAGGAGATCTCCATACCGATGGTTTCCTTGACCACGCCGTGGTCCCGAAATTCGAGATCGGCATGCGGGAACCAATGCGGTCCCTCCCATTTTTGATACGGAACATCCGCCGCGGGCGTGGCCTCGATGCCGACGCTCTTGAGGGTATATTCGCGTCCGCCCACTCGTTGCGTCTGGGGCAGCGGCGATGCTTTCCATTGCGGCGCGGCGGTGACGCGGCCCCAGTTGGGAATCGTCATCTCGACCGATTCGCCATCGACCTTGCAGCGCAGGCGAAAGCGCGCGGCGCGACGCGGATAGACATGCAGCACCACACGTTCGCCCCTTTTGCCTTTCGCAGCGGGAGGGGTAACGTCGCCCATCCAGCGCGCAGCGCTGTGCTCATCGAAGACTACGATATCGGTGATGTTCGGGACGGTGTCCGCGTCCGTTTTCGAGTCGTGGAGCCTGAACGAGAGCCACCCGACGGAATGATCGTATACGATCGAACCGCGACGCACTTGGGGCGGCGGTCGGGCGTGGATGAAATCCTGAAATCGTTGCAGCAAGGACCGGCGAGGCTGCTCGTAGAACGTGGAACCAACTTGAAAATCGACGAGCCGCAACTGCGAGCCATTGGAAAGGTGCGCGACAATCGTGGGCCGCTGGGTGTTCCATTGCCAGACCACGAGCCCCGCGCAGGCGGCAGCCATGAAACCGGCGAGCAGGCGCATCCGTCGAGTCAGGATAATCATCGCAGCGGTGAGACGGTCGGGAACGAGCGCCGTTCACTCTTTCCAAAAAAGCGATTCCTGCGGCGCCGTGTAACGCACCTCCATCTCCGGCGTCTCGACAACCGCGCCATCGCGATGCAGCGACTCGACGGCCGCCAGGGTCATCCCCGAAGTGAGCAGCGTGCGCTCGACCGGATAAGGGGCGCGGTTTTCCAGCACCATGGTCTCGATGTGGTGCACGAGCGGATTGAAAAAATCCGCCGTCGTGGCGCTGCTGCCCGGCATCGGGAGAAACATCTGGCAGGAGGTGATCGCACCATCGGCGTGCAGGCCGGCGTAGTTGAAATCCTGGATGGCCAGCATGAAGAGCGTCGTGCGGAAACCGTCGCGATGCTCTATGAAGTAGGCGAAAGCGTCGGGGAAAACGCGCCGGAGCCAGTCGAACGTGACCGGCTCGGCCGGGTAGCCGTTGTCCACGGGCAGATGGTAGCTGCGCGTCATGGCCGCCGTGAGCAGCTTCTTCGTGGTATCGCGCGTCGCCGCGAATTCCCACATCTTCGCACCGCGCAAAGCCTGCACACTCTTGATGCCCACTTCGCCACCCTTGCGCCGCTCGGACATGCATTGCGCCGTTTCCAGCCCGTGGAAGTCGTAGCTATCCACCCCACCGTAACCCGCGCAGACGCTCTCAGTCAGCGGCGTTCCCCACGGCAAATCGAGCGCCGGGATCCGGCGTGTGACGGGCAGCGACGAGCCCGCCAGAAAGGGAAAGTTCAACCGCTTCGCATCCACCACCATCTCCGCGCATTTGCGCCACTCGGTCGAGAGATGCTTGTCGTTGAAAACCGGCACGCTGCGCCCGCTCGCCTCGAAGACCTTCACCACTTCCTTGAAGAATTCGTAGCGCGGATAAAGCGTCTGCCCCTTCTCGTTCTTCGGATAATTCCCGTGCTCCCCGATGATGACCACCCCATCGACCGCCAGCTTCCCCGTCCCCAGCGTCACCGCCTCCGCAATACTCTTGAAGATCGGCACATTATATTTCTTCGCGCGCTCCCGGGCGAGATCCCCCTCGGGAAACTGATCGATGTAAAGCGAGACGAGATCGCACCGCGGCGCCATCCACTGCCCACCCCAGTTGTAGCCCAGCGCATGCCGGTCGATGAAGTGCTGCGCATGCGAATGCTTGCGCACTTCCGTCCCGATCAGCGCGATCTTCTTACGCGGGGCATCGGCAGCGCGAAGGGTATTCGCAGCAAATGCGGCGGTGGTCGTGGCAAGGAATTGGCGGCGGGTCCAGGGGAGATGGTTCATGGGTGTTGGTTAATTGCTGAGGTGCGATGGTTCAATCCGCGGAGACGGTATTCCAAATCACAAAAATGCTCGTCGTGCAGATCGCGTGTGTTCCCGGCGTCTGGAGCGGCGACCCATGCCGTCGCAAATTTTATAGCTTGGGCTGCCTCGCGCCATCGCACACCCTACCCTCCTGCATGTGAGCCGCACACTCAAACGACCATCACAGCCATCGACCGAACGGGCCGAGGAGCGCGTTCGACTGCGGATCATTTGCCTGCGCCCGCCGCCACCCGGGCAGTATGGCGCCGAGTTCGGCCTGCAGGACAACTCCACCACCGCAATCTGGTCGATTCACGCCGGCGAAGCTCGCCCCAATGGAGACATCCACTTCGAGTGCGAATGCCGCGTCAAACCCCACCAACGCACCCAGGCGCCAAACTTCCTCGGCTCGTTTGTGCATGGCGATCCCGCGCAAAGATTCCTCTACTTGAGCTGGCGTCCGATGGACTGGCGCCCCGGTCAGCCGGAATCCCCATGCCCCACGTGGGTGCGTCGCATCAAAGTGCACCTCAGTTCCATCACCTGGCCGCAGATCGACGAAGCAGTCAAAACCAGTGGCGTCCTGGAGGCTCGAATCCAGGGCACCGGTCGCGACGGCGGCCCCAGTTGCGCCTCCGTCCCCTTGCTCGGTGGCGGATGGACGGTGAAGAAAGCGTGAGCGGAGCGAGTCGGAGATCGAGTCCCACAACGACAAATCCTCTCACGAAAAGCGCGGCCGTTGCCGAAAGACTGGGAGCATTATCCCCCAATTGGATCGCTATTCCTTTCCCAAAACAACCACAGCGGCACGGCGGCGAGCAGCGGAAGGAAGGCGGCGAGAATGAGGCCAGTGTTGAACGAGCCCGTCGTATCGGCGAGGTTGCCAAAGAGGATCTGTGCGCCGGCAGGAATGACCCAGCCCGCCGCGCTGGCGAATCCGGTGACGCGCCCTTGATGCCGGCTGGAGATGTCCTGCGTGAAAGCGTGGTAGAGCGGAAAAACCCCGAGCGCACCGGCCCCGGCCAGCAGCCAGACGCAAAGCAGCGGCCAGCCTTTCGCAAGGAACGGGGTGAGCGCGGTCGTGGCGCAAAGCAGCCCGCACGCCGCGAAGACGAGGAGGCGCGCGCGGTGCACCGTCATCCTGCGCGCCAGCCAGACGGCGAGCGCGCCCGCGCCGAGGCAGCCGACATCGGTGAAGGCATACCACGCGGAGTTGAAAAAAAGCGTGTGTCTTTCGCTATACCCGCTGCCTTCCTGGAGAATCTTCGGAAGCCAGGCGCGGAGGATCTGCCACGTGGTATTGATGCTCGCGATGGTGAAAAAGACGACGAGCATCCGCGGGCTGAAGATCACGCTCCACAAGTCGCCCGCCTCCTTGCGCTCCGGCGGCACCGGCGCAGGCAAGTCGCCGGCCCGGATGAAGGCGAACCACAACACCAGCCACGCCAGACCAGCGAGGCCGACAATTTGAAACGGCAGACGCCATGCTCCCAGCACGTCGCTCTTCATCAGATTGAGCATGAGCAACGGCGTGACGATGGCGCCGATCGACGTGCCGCTTTGCAGGACGCTGTTACCGAAGGAACGCTCGCGTGCATCGAGCAGAGCACGAGTGGTGCGCACGCCGCAAGGCCAGTGACCGGCCTCGAAAAATCCGAGCACCCCGCGGCAGATCAGCAGTTCCTGGGCATTCGTGACGAAACCCGCCGCCAGCCCCGCAAGCGACCACGAGGTCAGGACGATGGCGTAAAGCCAGCGCACGGAGATGCGGTCGGCGAGCCAGCCAAAGACGATCGAGCCGGCGGCGAACGCGTAGGCAAACACCGCCTCGAAGTTGCCGTATTGCGTTTGGGTGAGGTGGAACTCGTCGGTGATCCGCTTGCTCGCATTCGCGAGGGTCTGGCGATCCATGTAGTTGATCGCGGAAGCGAGCAGCAGCAACCCGCAGACGGTCCACTTCCATGTTCGGGAATGCTTCGTTGCAGGGGGGACGGCGGGGGAAGTCATGCGGGCTCAGCCGTTCCACGACCGCCCATCCCAGCGCACGACGCGTTCGAGCAGGGCCGCGACATCGTCGGAGAAGGCGCGGAAGAGCGATTCACCTTTTTCCGCGGAGGCATGCCGCGGCTGGCCGATGTGGCCGGGCCCAGTGCGTTCGCGCGTAATCCAACCTTGCGCTGCCGGCGCGAACGGCATGGCTGGATCGACGTCCGGCGCGTTTCGATAATCACCGACCAGTTGCGGCGCGATGCGCAGGATCATCGAGGTTTCCCATTCGCAAGCGTGCCCCATCTCGCGCTGCACCAGCGAGGGATCTGTCTCCCACGGCCGCGTCCCGAGACTCCAATACGTGGCGAAAAGAAAGCGCACATCGTCGCGCTCGCGATGCCGCTGCCGCAGTTCAAAAATGGCCTGCTTCCCCGGCACGTCATTCCCTCCGTGCCCGTTGATGAAGAGGATGCGGCGGAAGCCGTGGCGGAGAAAGTTCTCGGCGAGGCCGTTGAGCGTATCGAGATACACGCGCGGCGGCGCGGAGAGCGTCCCCGAGAATTCGAGATGATGATCGGAATTGCCGAGCCAGGTCAGCGGCGCAAAAAGCGCACGATCGGCAAAGCGTTCGCTCACGCGACGGACGATTTCGCCCAGCAACATACTATCCGTAAAGACCGGCAAATGATGCCCGTGCTGTTCCAGCGCGGCGACCGGGATGACCACCGGCATGTCCTTCGACAACCCTGCAATCGCCGGCCATGAAAGTTCCTGCAAATTCATGCGAGCAAGCCTTGCACAACCTCCCCCGCCACATCCGTGAGGCGGTAGTCGCGGCCGCTATTGCGGAAAGTGAGACGCGTATGGTCGAGGCCCATGAGGTGGAGGATCGTCGCGTGGAAATCGTGAACGTGGACCTTGTCGCGCTCAGCGCGCATGCCGTGCTCGTCCGTCTCACCATACGCGATGCCGGGACGCACGCCCGCGCCCGCGAGCCACGAGGAGAAGGCCCACGAGTGATGCTCGCGTCCCTTGGCGTCGGCGTTGTTGTTGAAAGGAGTGCGCCCGAATTCGGTGGTCCAGACAACGAGCGTGTCGTCGAGCATCCCACGCTGCTTGAGGTCGCGCAGCAGGCCCGCGATGGGCTGGTCGATGTTTTTCGCGAGGCGCGCGTGATCCATCATGTCGCCATGCGAATCCCAGTTGCCCGAGGAACCCGTGTCGATGAGCTCGACAAAACGCACCCCACGCTCCGACAACCGGCGCGCCGCGAGACATTGCCAGCCGAAGCCGTTGGTCTGCCCGCGTGTAAGCCCATACATGGCAAGCGTGGCGTCCGTTTCCTTGGAAAGGTCGAAGGCATCCGGCACGGCCATCTGCATCCCGAAGGCGGTCTCGAAGGAACGCATGCGCGCGGAGAGAACGGGGTCGTCGCGGCGTGCCGCGAGGTGCTGCGTATTGAGGTCGCGCAGCGCGGCGAGTTCGAGTTCCTGCAGGCGGGACGAAGCCACGCGGCGCTGCACATTCGCCACCGGCTCCGCGCCCGGAATGACCAGCGTCCCCTGGTGCGCCGCGGGCAGAAAATCGGACGCCCACACCTGCGAGCCCGCATACGGCATGAATGGCGCGATGGCGATGAAAGACGGCAGATTCCGGTTCTCCGTGCCCAGCCCGTAGCTCATCCACGCCCCGATGCTTGGCCGCGCAAACGCAAACGATCCCGTATGCATCCCCAGCGTCGCATTGTAATGATTCGAGTGCGAGGTGTGCATCGACCGGATCAGCGCGATGTCGTCCACGCAACCGGCGACATGCGGAAACATCGTGCTCACCTCCGTCCCGCATTTTCCATGCGGCGCGAATTCCCACTGCGGCTTCTTGAGGAAGATCTTCTCGTAGCCCGGGCGATTCTTGATCTCCGGGTGATCCGCCTCGATCTGCTTCCCATGATCCGCGACCAGTTTCGGCTTCGGGTCGAAGGAATCCACATGCGACACCCCGCCGCTCGAATACAAAAAGATCACCCGCTTCGCCTTCGGCGGAAAATGCGTCCCCCTCGGCGCCAGCGGATCGCCGGATCCCACCCCCTCACTTGCTGCCAGCAACTCCGAGACAATACCCGGCATGAGCAATGAACCGGCAACGAAGGAACCAACGAAATTACGACGAGTGCATTGGATGCAATTCATGAAGTCAGTCGAGGTGAAGCAGTTCATTGCTGCTCAGCAGCACTCGCGAATAAGCGCTCCACGCAGCGAGAGGGCGCTGGTCGGGCGGGAGATTCGTGAGTTCGGCCTGGTAGGCGGCGAGGAAGGCGCTGGCGGATTGGGACTCGGCGTCTGTCGGTGCGCGCTGGAGGCAGAGGCGGTAGGCGAGGGCGAGGCGCTGGGTGTCGTCGGGGAGCGGGAGCAGGCGTTTGGCGAAGGCTTCGGCGCGGGCGTGAACGAAGGGATTGTTGAGAAACCACAACGCTTGGGTGGGAACGGTGCTCGCGCTTCGCGAGGGGGTGCTGGCGTTGGTGTCGGCGCCGTCGAAGAGCGCGAGATACGGGTGGCGCTGGATACGCTGCGTCATGAGATAAACACTTCGCTTTTGCGAGTCGTAAACGGCTTTGAACGGGTTGTGCTGGGAGAAGCTCCAGGTGTCCTCCGCAGGGAACGGATGGCCGGCGCCGGGCGCACGGTCGAGTTCACCGGAAAGAGCGAGGAGGGTGTCGCGGAGTTCCTCGGCGTCGAGGCGGCGGCGCGGGAAGGAGGTGTGGCTGTCGGCGGGCTGGGGGGCGGGATCGGCGGCGGGCGGCGGCGCAGCGGCGCCTGGAGTGTTGCCACGGTTCAATGCAGCGATGGGTGCCGGGCCGCCGATGGGCGAATACTCCCCCGCCTGTTGATAGGCTGCGCTGGCCATGATGAGGCGGTGCATGGCCTTCACGCTCCAACCGCTCTCGATGAATTTTGTGGCGAGCCAGTCGAGCAACTCAGGGTGCGTGGGCGGCGCGCCGCGGGTGCCGAAGTCGTTCGGCGTGGCGACGAGGCCGCGGCCGAAGTGACCGAGCCAGATGCGGTTCACCATGACTCGCGCGGTGAGCGGGTTTTTTGGATCGGTAACCCACGCGGCAAGTTGCGCGCGCCCGCTGCCGCCATCGGGCGGGACAAGCTGGCCGCCGAGGAGATCGATGTTTTTGCGGGGAACTTCGTCGCCAAGGTCCTTCGGTTCGCCGCGCTTTTGGATGCGGGCATTGGCGACCTTGCCGTCGACGACCGCGTAAGCCATGTCGACCGGCGGACGCTTCGCGGCAAATTCGTCGCGTTGCTTTTTGGCGGCGCCAAGCGCGCGGCTCTGCACGAACAGCTCGGTGAGCGCGGCGGCGATACCCGGACGTTGCTCGAGCCTCCACGCCACACCATCGCCACCGCCCGGATCGATATCGATCACGCGACCCTTCACGACGAACGCACCGTCCGTCGGGCACTCCCACGCGACGGCGACATTTCCGGCGGGGGCGGGATGGACGACAACGGAGCGCGGGGCGAAGACGGCGTTGATGATCTTCACCGGCGCAGCCCCGGCATACGCCGTAACGACCGGGAAGTCTCCCGCACCCTGCCAATGATGCAGTCCCTTGGTGTTGACCACGTCGCGTTCGAGCCGGGTGAAAAGCGCGGGACCGGGCGTAGTGTCGAGCAGGCTCCACGGACCGAAGCGCGTGCCATTGGCTTCCTCGGTGAAATGCTCGACAACATCGCGGGAGAGCGACCAGGTGCGCGTGCCGCCAGACTCGGCGATTTCGAGTTCGAGCTGCGTGGAATCCGCACCGTGATTGGTCTTCGGCAGGATCGTCAGTTGCAACATCTCGCCGGCTTTCATCTGCACCGTGCGCTCCACGATTTCGCGCACCTCGGTATTCGGCACGTCGCCCTCGGCAATGGCGACGGGGACGGACGCCGGCAGGGTTTTGCGCTTTTCGGCGAGTTCGCCTTCCAGGCGCTTCAATTCGCCGTCGAGCTTCGCAAGTTCGGCCTCCCATGGTTTAAGATTCGCGGCGACCTCGGCGGGCGGGACGAGCGGGACCAGATCGCGGGAACGTTTCCCTTCCTCATTACCGGGAAAGGTGTAGCGCGTGGACGAGAAGATGCCGTAGAGGCCGTAGAAATCGCGCGAGGTGACAGGGTCGTATTTGTGATTGTGGCAGCGGGCGCAGCCGAGCGTGAGACCGAGGACGGATTTGCCGAGGGTGTCGATGGTGTCCTCGATGGTGAGATAGAAATCGGGGTCATCCCTGGCGCCGCCGAAGCGGCGCGCGATGGCGAGATAGCCGGTGGCGGTGACGCACTCGGCGTAGCGTTCGCGGGGCTGGCTGGCGGCGAGGATATCGCCGGCGAGTTGCTCGCGGACGAACTGGTCGTAAGGCAGGTCGCGGTTGAAGGCGTCGATGACGTAATTGCGATAGCGCCAGGCGTGCGGCGAGGGGTAGTCGGAGTTGTCGCCGGCGCTGTCGGCGTAGCGGACGACATCGAGCCATTTGCGGCCCCACTTTTCGCCGTAGGCGGGCGAGGCGAGGAGGCGGTCGATGACATCGCTAATCGCAGATGGCTCATGGCTGACGAAGGCGGCGACGAACGCCTCCATTTCCTCGGGAGTCGGCGGGAGGCCGGTAAGGTCGTAGGTGATGCGGCGCAGGAGGGTGCGCGCATCGGCGGGCGGCGCGGGTGTGACGCTTTCCTTCTCGAGTTTGGCGAGAATGAAGGCGTCGATGGGATTCCGGATTTCGGACTTCGGATTTCGGATTTCGGGAACGGGCGGGTTCGTGACCGACTGAAAGGCCCAGTGCTTCGATGGATCGCTGGTGCTGACCAGCGCCTGCGGAATCGGCGCGCCCATCTTCACCCACTCCGCGAGATCCGCGATCTGCGCGTCGGTGAGTTTGCGATCAGCGCCGTCCTTCGCCGGCGGCGGCATGCGCAGGTCCTTGTCGGCGTAGCGCACCGCCGTCATGAGCAGGCTCTTTTCCGGGTCGCCCGGCACAAACAAGGGGCCCGTGTCGCCGCCTTTCAAAATCTCCGTGCGGGAATCCAAGCGCAGGCCGCCCTTCACCTTTTCGGCCTGGGCACTGTGACATTTCCCGCATTGCTCGACAAACAGCGGACGCACCTTCTTTTCAAAAAACTCGTCCCCCACCGGGTCCGCGAAAGCCCGCACAGCGACGAGGGCGGCGATGATGAAGGTGAGGTGATGGCGCATGAACTGGCGGACACTGGACGAAAACCGCCGCCCTTTCCATCCGCAAACGCCTTCGGGCTTAGGAGCGGACTGCTCACTTTAGGTGACATCGCGCTTGCCGACACCGCCCTCGGCACCGATAAAGCACGCCCGCGTTTCCCGGCCCCAAGGAAACGCGAGCCAAGACATGACACAAAATCAGCAGACTCTCGCGAAGAGCGCCAGCCTCAGCGGCTCTTCGTTGCACACCGGCGAAAAGGTCACGCTCACGCTGCACCCGGCCCCGGCCGGGCACGGGCGGAAGTTCAAGCGGCTCGATCTGCCCGACGAGCCGGTGATCGACGCGCGGATCGACCACGTGAAGACGGTCGAGCGCTCCACGACCATCATCGAGGGCAACGCGAAGGTGCATACCGTCGAGCATGTGCTCTCGGCGCTGGCGGGACTCGGCGTGGATAATGCGCTGATCGAGATGGACGCCAGCGAGCCGCCGATTTGCGACGGCTCGGCGGGGCCGTATGTGGAGCTGATCAAGCGCGCGGGCGTGGCCGACCAGGGAGTGCCACAAGCGGGATGGGAGATCACCGAACCGATCCACCTCGAATCCAAGGGAGGGTCGATCATGATCGCCGTGCCGGACTCGAAATTCCGCGTCTCCTGCACGCAGGTTGGGCCGGGCGGACGCTGCACGCAGTTCATGAGCACGGAGATCACGCCGGAGATTTACGAGAAGCAGATCGCCCCGGCGCGGACGTTCGTTTTCTACGAAGATGTGAAGCCGCTGATGGACAAAGGCCTAATCAAAGGCGGCTCGCTGGAGAATGCGCTAGTGGTGCGCGGGGAGCAGGTGCTGGCGAAGGAGCCGCTGCGGTTTCCGGACGAATTCGTGCGGCACAAAATTCTCGATATCGTGGGCGATCTCTCGCTCTTCGGGCGGCCGCTACGGGGGCACATCATCGCGGTGAAGCCGGGACATGGGCCGAATACGGAACTGGCGGCGCAGATTGCGAAGCAGCATGCGCGCGCGATGTCGATGGTGCCGCCGAAGGTCACGCCGAAGGGCGGCGATGTGATGGACGTGAACGACATCATGAAGCTGCTGCCGCACCGCTTCCCGTTCCTCATGGTCGATCGCATCATCTCGGTCGAGGGCGAGAACAAATGCACGGGGCTGAAGCAGCTCACGTTCAACGAGCATTTCTTCCAGGGACATTTTCCGGGGCATCCGATCATGCCGGGCGTGTTGCAGCTCGAGGCGATGGCGCAGGTGGGGAGCATCCTGTTGTTTCGCAAGCCGGGATACGCCGGAAAAATCGGGTATTTCATGAGCGCCGATGCGGTCAAGTTTCGCAAGCCAGTGGTGCCCGGGGACACGCTCTTCATCGAGGTGGAAATGACGCAAAACAAGCGGGCCATCGCGAAGGCCCGGGGACGCTGCATCGTGAACAATGAAGTCGTTTCCGAGGCGGAGATGCTCTTCGGCGTGGTGGACGCATGAGCGAAACGAAGATTCATTCCACGGCGGTCATCGACCCGAGGGCGAGCATCGGCGAAGGGTGCGAAATCGGGCCGTATTGCGTCATCGGACCGGACGTGGAACTCGGGCCGGGATGTTGGCTGCAGCACCATGTCAGCCTAAGCGGGCCGTCGCGGTTCGGCGCTGGGAACCGCTTTCATTCTTTTGCGGCAATCGGCGGACAGACGCAGGATTTGAAATACACGGTGGAGCCGACGCACCTCCACGTGGGCGATGGGAATGTGTTTCGCGAATTCGTCACCGTGCATCGCGGGACGAATCCCGGCAGCGTGACGCGCATCGGCAACCGCGGCAACTTCCTCGCCTACGTGCATATCGCCCACGACTGCGTGGTCGGCGACGACGTGATCTTTTCCAACAACGGGACGCTCGCTGGGCACGTCAAAGTGCGGGATCGCGCGGTGATCGGCGGGCTGACGGCGATCCACCAGTTTTGCCGGATTGGCAGTCTCGCGCTGACCGGTGGCTGCTCGAAGATCGTGCAGGATGTGCCGCCCTACATGATCGCCGACGGCAACCCGGCGAAGGTGCGCAGCTATAACAAGGTGGGCTTGGAGCGGAACGGCTTCGACGAAGCGCAAATCCGCAACATCAAGGAGTGCTATCGCATTCTTTACCGCAGTCATTTGAATACGCAGCAAGCGGTCGAACGAATCCGCGCGGACCTTCCCGAGACCGCGGAGGTCAAGGAGATCCTGGACTTCATCGGGGAGAGCGATCGAGGGCTGACTTGAAGCGAGAGGGGGCTTCAGGAAGTGATGCCTGCAAACAGCCCACTCGCAAAGCGGGAGCTTCGCTGCCTGAGGTCAGACCTTCGGCGCGGGTCCATTCGCGGGCGATTCAGCCTGCACCGCCGTGTAATGATCCGGAGGCGGAGCGGGTGGTGTCGGCTGCGGATCGAAACGGCGAAGCATTCGCCGGAAGAGGCGCCAAAGCAGAACAAAGAGAATCGCCTTGGCGAGGCGATAAGGCCAGGCACTGAGAGCCGGATTTCCGCCAATGTTCAGCCATGTGAACAGGGAGATGGAAATCACGGCGGCCACCAAACCGGGGAGGGCGTCAAAGAGGGCGAATTGTTTCCAAGTGCGTTTTGGAGGCGTGTGCATGGTGTCTTGAGCCAGGCCGGACGATGAAAGGACTGGCAATGTCTACATTCCTCGCTCGGCGAAGAATAGCTCCATCTCGCGATCGAGCAATGCGGCAAGCGGTTGAGAAGTGAAGAAATTGACAACGATGGAGGAAGCGTCGCCTTTGAAGAGACGAACACGCAACGGAGCAGGTGCATCCTCGAAAACGACCTGAAATTCCGCCTGGCTCTCGCGGTTGTGGGGGAGATGCCCGGCGAGGAACTCGAGTTTGGATATTTCGCGCTTGCCGAAACCGCGCGTGATCCCAGGAGCGATACGGCGCAGGAATATGGGGAAGTCTGGTAGGTCGAACTCGGTGGAGGATTCGTGAAGCGACTCGGACAAGGCGGACAGCTCTTCCACGGTCGCGGGTGGAGCTGTGGGCTCGCGCTCGAAAAGATACCAAGCGACGAGAAGACCGATGCCTCCGCTAAAACCGAACGGGGAAATATGTCCACGCGCCGCCAGCACGGCAGCGATGGCGAGAACGATCAGGCCAGCCCAGAGCATGGGAGCGATGAGATGCTGCTGCCATGCCAACGGCGAGTAATTTCAGTTCAGTGGGTGGCGCGATCTGGCGAAGATGCCTTTGCGCGACAGGTGCCCGTTTCAACGCCGGTCTATCCAGGTCACGGCCACGATCTGGAATTCGTCTTCATACAAGATTTGTCCCGGGCGCTCCGTTTTGAGCATCCGAACTGGGTAGTCGTGCTGTTCCAGAATGGAGATCAAATCTCTAAATTTGGAGATCATTTCCTGGGCCGATCCCTTGAACCATGAGATGGCTTCGGCAACCATTGGTTCTTATCGAACGGGGGAACGGGTAGATGCTTGTTGAACCACGCGAAAAGTTCCTCGACGTGTTCCCTTTCGTAAGGAGGCAATTCGCCGTTTTCCTTCAGAAACTGGAGCGAAGTAATCACGCCAGTTTGATCCTTCGGCTTTTCGCGATTCGTGCCGACCACAAACCGAATGTGGATGGGTTTTGAGCCGGACATCGCGGGACGATTTTCGAGCGCGTTGCGGGCCCCTGTGCCGGTCAGGCGAGGATGGCTTTGACGACTTGGGCGGGTTCCACGCCGGTGAGGCGGGCGTCGAGGCCCTGCCATTTGAAGCTGAGCTGGCGGTGGTCGAAGCCGAGGAGCTGGAGAAGGGTGGCGTGGAGGTCGCGGACGTGGACGGGGTTTTCGACGATGTTGTAGCTGAAGTCGTCGGTGGCGCCATAGACGATGCCGCCTTTGATGCCGCCGCCGGCGGCCCACATGGTGAAGCAGCGGGGGTGATGGTCGCGGCCGTAGTTGGTTTTCGAGAGGCCGCCCTGGCTGTAGATGGTGCGGCCGAATTCGCCGCCCCAGAGGAGCAGGGTGTCCTCAAGCATGCCGCGCTGTTTCAGGTCCTGGATCAGGCCGAAGCAGGGCTGGTCCACATCGCGGCATTGGTCGGGCATGCGGCCGGCGACGTTGGAGTGGTGGTCCCAGTTGTTGTGATAGATTTGCACGAACCGGACACCGCGCTCGGCGAGGCGGCGGGCAAGGAGCGCGGAGTTCGCGAAGGTGCCGGGCTTCTTGGCCTCTGCGCCGTAGAGATCGAAGGTGGAAGCGGGTTCGCTGCTGAAGTCGGTGAGGTCGGGCACGCTGGCCTGCATGCGGAAGGCCATTTCGTATTGCGCGATGCGGGTGTGGATCTCCGGGTCGCCGACGAGCGCGGCGTTTTGCTCGTTGAGGGCCTTGATGCCGTCGAGCGTTTTGCGGCGGACGTCGCCGGGCACGCCGGGAGGATTGTTGATGTAAAGGATGGGGTCACCCTTGCTGCGGAAGGCGACGCCGGCGTGCTGGCCGGGAAGGAAGCCACTGGTCCAGAGCTTGCCGGAGATGGCCTGGATTTGCTCGCGATTGGTCGGCTCGGCGACGAGGACGACGAAGGTGGGGAGGTTTTCGTTCGAGGAGCCCAGGCCGTAGCTAGCCCAGGAACCAAGGCACGGGCGGCCGGCAAGCTGATTGCCGGTCTGCATCATGGTGATGGCGGGCTCGTGGTTGATCGCCTCGGTGTGCATTGAGCGGATGAAGGCGACGTCGTCCACGCATTTGCTGAACCACGGGAGCATCTCGGAATTCAGCCACATGCCGTTCTGGCCGTATTGCGCGAATTTGTATTTCGACGGGGCGATGGGGAAGCGCGCCTGGCCCGAGGTCATCGTGGTGAGGCGCTGACCCTGGCGGATGCTATCTGGGAGGTCCTTGTCATACCACTTTTCCATCTCCGGCTTGTAATCGAAGAGGTCCATCTGCGACGGGCCGCCGACCATGTGGAGGTAGATGACGCGCTTGGCCTTCGGGGCGAATTGCAGCGCGACCTTGGAGGCTTGCTCGGGACTGGCGAAGGCGTCGCGCCCGAGGAGGCTGGCGAGGGCGGCCATGCCGAGCGCGTTCCTCCCGTGGGTCAGGAACTGGCGGCGGGTTTCGTAAGTGGCGAAGTCGGTGAGCGGATGCATGGCAGTTACTTGTTCAGCGTTTCGTCGAGGTTCAGGAGTTCGCTGGCGACCATGGTCCAGGCGGCGAGCTTCGGCGGTTCGAGGGCGGGATCGGCTTTGCTTTCGCCGAAGGTGAGGAGCGCGGTGGTGTCGTCGACCGACTGGCTGTAATAGGCGAAGAGCGAATTGTACGCGGTTTCGAGGATCGGAGTTTCGGCGGGGCGCAGCGGACGGCAGAGAACGCGACGGGCCATGAAGTCGAGCGCAGCATGGCAATCGTCCGGCGGCACCGCTTTCAACGCGGCCTGCGCGAGGTTGCGCGCGGCCTCGACGAATTGCGGATCGTTCAAGGTAACGAGCGCTTGCAGCGGGGTATTCGTGCGCTCGCGGCGAACGGTGCAGGCTTCGCGGCTCGGGGCGTTGAAGACTTCGAGCGAGGCGGGCGGGGCGCTGCGTTTCCAGAATGTGTAGAGGCCGCGGCGGTAGAGCGCCTCGCCGGTATCGCGCTTGTAAACGCCGGTGTCGCTGCCGGGCATGGCGACGGCTTCCCAGACGCCGGGCGGCTGATAGGGGCGCACACTCGGGCCGCCGATTTTCGCGGAGAGGAGGCCACTGGCCGAGAGGGCGTAGTCGCGCAACATCTCGGCATCCATGCGGAAGCGCGGGGCGCGGGAGAGGAGGCGGTTGTCGGGATCGCGTGCGAGCAACTCGGGCGTGACGGACGCGGTTTGCTTGTAGGTCTCGCTGGTAACAAGTTGGCGCATCAGGCGTTTGACGTCCCAGCCGTTGTCGCGGAAATCGACAGCGAGCCAGTCGAGGAGTTCGGGATGCGAGGGCGGCTCGCTCATGATGCCGAAATCCTGCGCGGATTTGACGAGGCCGGCGCCGAAGAGTTCCTGCCAGAAACGGTTCACGGTCACGCGCGCGGTAAGCGGATTTTCCTTCGCGACCAGCCACTGCGCGAGGCCGAGGCGGTTGCCGGGGGCGCCGTCGGGCATTGGATTCAGCGCAGCGATGACGGCGGGTTTCAGCTCGTCCTTCGGCTGATCGTATTGGCCGCGATTGAGGAGGCGCGCCATGGGCTGCGAGTTCGGGCGCTCCGCCTGGATGTGCGTCACGGGACTGCGCTTTTGGATTTCCGTTTTCTCGGTTTCGAGCGCGGCGACTTTTGCTTGCAACGTGCTGCTCTCGGGATCGCCGGTGGAGAAAAAGGTGAGCATGCGCTGCTTCTCCTCGGGGCTGCGCTGGTCGAGCGATTTGGCGAGGATAGTGCGGAGGTCCGGCAGTTCGGCGATCGCGAGGATTTGCTTCGCCGAGAGCACGCCGGAATAGAGGCGCACATCCTGCACGGCACCGGTGAAGACCTCCCCTCCCCCACCCCGCCGACCGACCATCAGCGGCTCTTTAGTGCGGATGGTGCTTTTCAATTGGTCGGTCTCGACGCGGAGTTTGCGGAGGCGGCCATTGACGTAAATCTGCACTCCACTTGCCTTCCCGGAGCCGTTGTAAGTGATGGCCACATGCCGCCATTGGTCGGGCTTGCCGGCTTCGTCGGTGGTGGCCACTTTCAAGGCGTCGCCCTGCCATTTGTTGACGATGTGGACGGCGATTTCGTTGCCCGCGTAAAAGATGTCCCACCCGCGATACCCGTCCGTCTTGTCCATGCGGGCGAGGATGGCGCCGGGCGAATTGCTCGCCCCGGGGCGGAAGAACCACGCGCTCGCGCTGAACGCCTGGTCTTTGTCGAAGTCGCCGAGCTCGCCGAGCTCGATGCTCGATCCATCCGCGACCTGCGCGGCGGGGCCGGATTTGCCGTCGGGTTTCCAGACGAGATTCTGCGGCAGCGCGTAGGCGCGCAGCTTGCCCCCGACGAAGGCTTTCGCGGAATGGCCGGTGCCTTCGTTGAGCGACATCTGCGCGAGGAGCGAGTCGGTGTAGGTCGCGTTCTCGATCGCTTCCGCGGTCGCGGTCGCCTGCCATTGCTCGAATTCCACGGCGAGGGCTTTTTGCCGCTCGGCGACTTGCGCGTTCGTCGCCGCAATCTCCGCAGGGATGGCCTCGAAGCGCTTGGCATCGTCGCCCTGCGGGAGCACGAGGATCGGCGCGGTGTCGCGGACATTGCGGTCGGTGTGATCCTGGACGGTGTTGCGGAAGAACGCGGTCATCGCGTAGAAGTCCTTCTGCGTGATCGGGTCGAACTTGTGGTCGTGGCAGACGGCGCAATTCGAGGTGAGGCCGAGCCAGACCCACGAGGTGGTCTCGACGCGATCCTTGGCGTAGTTGGCGAAGTTTTCCTCGGGGATGGTGCCGCCCTCGGCAGTGGTGATGTTGCAGCGGTGGAAGCCGGTGGCGATCAACTGCTCCTTCGTCGGGTTCGGCAGGAGGTCGCCGGCGAGTTGCTCGACGGTGAACTGGTCGAAGTGTTCGTTCTTGTTGAAAGCGTTGATGACCCAGTCGCGATACGGCCAGATCTCGCGATAGTTATCGATGTGCAGGCCGTGGGTGTCGCCGTAGCGCGCGGCGTCGAGCCAGTAGCGGCCGCGGTGTTCGCCGTAGCGCGGGGAAGCGAGGAGTTGATCGACGAGCTTTTCGTAGGCATCGGGGGCGGGGTCGTTGACGAAGGCTTCCACCATTTCCGGCGTCGGCGGGAGGCCGGTGAGGTCGAGGGAGACGCGGCGAGCGAGCGTGCGTTTGTCGGCCTGCGGAGAGGGCTGGAGGCCGGCAGCGGCCAGTTTTTCGCGGACGAAGGCATCCACAGGGTGCGTAGTGTCGGGCGGAATCTCCGGTTTCACCGGCGAGATGAAGGCCCAGTGCGGCTGCCACTCGGCGCCCTGCTCGATCCACTTTTTCAACACCGCGATTTCCGCGGGCTTGAGTTTCTTGTGCTCCTTGGGCGGAGGCATGATGTCGTCCGGATCGGTGGCAGTGATGCGCTCGTAAAGGGGACTCTTTTCCGGGTGGCCCTTCACGACGGTCGGCCCCGTGTTCTCGCGGTCCGCGAAGAAGCCCTCCTGGCGATCGAAGCGAAGGCCTTCCTTGCGCGACCCCGGGTCGGGCCCGTGACAGTGGAAGCAATACTCGCCGAGAATGGGCCGCACATCGCGATTGAAAACCACGCGATCCTCCGCGGCAGGAGCGGACGCCGCAAGCAGCAGAAGCGCGGAAAGCAAAAGGGGCAGGCACTGTTTCATCGGGTCATTATATCACAAACGCCGCGTGGCATTTGAGCCAATCTTGCCAAAATGCGGCCATCGGCTGGCTTGAGCGCGCTCTGGGCGTGGTGTTCAAGATGATGAGTATCTTTGAGTTGTGATGATTCCCGCAGCATGATTGACTGGCGGGAAATGGAGGACGATTCGCGATCCACTGCGGCAGTTTTCGCTGCCGGCCCGATGAGAGGTACGGCCGGGCGAGCGGTGTCGCCGTGCACCGTGCGTCGATGCGTCGTTTGGGCGATCCTCTTAAGCATGGGAAGCGTGTGGGACATCTGTCCTGCGGAGGAGCCGTCGAATTCACCCGAGCCGCTCGTCGCGCAACCGGACCAGAAGGCCGAGCCGGGTTATACCAGCGCCGAGGAGTTTGCGAAGTATGCGATGAAGTTGCGCGAGGCGGCGCTCCTGCAAAGTGAACCGCGGGTCGTCGCTCCGATTGAGGGACGACCAAACGCGAAAGTCTACAACTGGAAAACGAATATCGTGACGACGGTCTTCTGGGTCGGAAGCGGGAAAAAGTCGGACTCCCAGGCGGCCAGTGCATGGGATGGGAAGTGGCAGGAGCACTATGGCGGATTCGACGATCCCGATCCGGCGCGACGGCGCGAATTTCACCCGATCAAGTTCATTCCCCGGCAGAATCCATTCTATTGCGCGCTGCCCTACAACGACGTGATCCGAGGGACGACGAAGCCGGAAGCGGCCAAAGTGATTCCGTGGTTCAAGGCGGCATTCGTCCGGGAAGGCATGAGTGTGTGCCAGAATCATTGGGTGGCGATTCGCCGTGGCGGCAAAATCGCCTACGCGCAGTGGAGCGATTGCGGGCCGTTCGGCTCGGATCACGCGGGTTATGTTTTCGGGGAGGACCGACCGAAGCCGAATACGAACGGCGGCGCGGGCCTCAATATCTCACCGGCCGTGCGCGATTATCTCGACGTGGCTAATACGGATGTGACGGACTGGCGGTTCGTGAACGTCAGCGAAGTGCCGGATGGGCCATGGCGGCGGTTCGGGGAGAACAATCACTTTGTGCAAGCGGCGCGTCGGATGCCCGCGGCAGGCGCGACGAATGCGGAATCGGAGGAGGCAGCAGCCAAGGCGCCGAACGCGGAAGAGGCCGGCCGGAAGTAAACGCGATGACTATTTCGCCGGGGGCGCGGCGGGCGGAGTGTGGTTGATCAGTTTGCTGGCCCAGGCGATGAAGTGTTGCATGTTCGAGGTGTCTTCGTGTCCGCCATCGTGCTGGCGCCAGGCGAGTTCGCCGTCGAGGAGGCCGGTGTTGACGGGTGGCATCCGGGCAGTGCGGTAATCTTCCTTTTCGCCGATGTCGCGCACACCCAGGAGGCGAAAGACCGGCCCGGCGGCGACGGTCGCCATGTAGCTGCCCTGCTGGTCGAGCCAGTTGGCGTCGCCCTTTTCCGGGATACCATAGCTAACGAAAGTGAAACGCGGTGCGCAGAGGGCGATCAACTCGTGCGCATCGATCGGGAGATCGCCAGCGTTTTTGGTGCCGAAGGTGGATTCGGCCGCGCCGTATTTGAGGAAGTTGCCGGCCATCCAATGGTATTCACCGGAGCCAGTGAGGTTTTCCACGGCTTCGCCGAAATTGCGGCGGTGCAACTTGGCTCCCCCTTCGCCGGAGGACCCGACAAGCGCCATGGCGAAGCGCGGCTCGAAGGCCATCGTCACGAGGGCGGTTTTGCCAAACCGCGAGACGCCTTCGATGCCGACCTTCTTCGCGTCCACGGTAGCGTCGGTTTCGAGGTAATCGAGCCCACGCGCGGCCCCCCACGCCCAAGCGCGCAGCGAGCCCCAGTCGTCGGGCTTGCGCGGCTGGCCCTTATTAACAAGACCGATGATGCCCTTGGTGAGGCCGGCGCCGTTGTCGGCCTGGATGCTATTGGGATTGATGGTAGCGTAGCCCCAGCCGGCAGCGATGAGTTGCTCGGTAGAGGAAGGGCCGGTGTTGCCCCGGCCACCGAATGCAGCGAAAGGATTGGGAGGCGCGGGTTCGCCGGGCTTTCGAGGAAAGCCGCTCCCGCCGAAGCCGCCAAACATCATCAGGACGGGCACCGGGCCTTTCGCGTCGGCCGGGGTGACGAGGGTCATTTGGATATCGACCTTGATGGAAGGGCACGCGGCGTTGTCCACGTGACCGACGAGTTGTTTCGCGACAACCGGCAGATCGCCGACGACACGATCAGTGGCTTGGTTCGTGATCGTCCAGGTGACCTTCGGGACATCCTTCGGTACGCGCCCATAGATCTCCCGCTCGAAATCCTCGACGATTTCCGGGCGGCGTTGTTTCCACCATGTTTCCGCGGTCGTGACCTTGTCGCCGTTTTTCAGAATGAGCGGATCTGGGAGGTCGGGGTAGGGATTGGCCTTGGCGGGATCGTAGTTGGCGGCATTCGGGGCATCGGGCTTTCCGCTCGGGCCGGGGCGGAGGGCTTTGATGCCCAACTGGTCCTTCATGTTTTGGTGATCCTGCTGCGCGGTCCAATTCAGCGGTTCGGGCGCGGTGTCGGTTTGGGCGAAGGTTGAGTTTGTTATGCCAACCATCGCGAGGACCGCACCGAAAATAGCCCAGCGCTTTAGCGCTGGGTATAAGCGGCTTCCCAACGGCCAGTCCCGCAAGGGACGAAAGAACCGTTCTGCCGTCCCTCGCGGGACTGCAATCGTGAGGACCATGTAAGTCCCAGCGCTAAAGCGCTGGGCTATTTTCACAAAGACCTTAAGAGTTTCGTCCATTTGGAGGAAGCGGTTGAGGGAGAGGAGCCAGATCGGGTGCGATGAAGGACGCCCTAGCCTCGGGCGACATAATGCGGTCGCGCGAGTAGAATAGCAAAAGATTGCGCTTCTCGCCTAATTGGGACTGAGCGTCGAAGAAAGCATCAGCCGTGGCCGCGGGACCGAACTGGCGAAGCGTCGTGTGGACAAGTTGGAGCCATGCGTGCGTCATCGTCTCATGGTAGCCGCCGGTGGGAGAATCAACAACGCCGTGCGCGGCGTTGTAGGCGCGGACCCCGGCGCGCATCCGGCAGAGTGCCTCGTCGAACGGAAAGCGGGTGAGATACAGATAGGCAACCTTGAGGTGGGCGCGATGGTTCCAACGATCGAGCGGCAGCGACCGATCCTCGAATTGCCGCAGGTGTTCGTCGTCGCTCACAGGATGCGTGTAGGAAGACGAATTTTGCATGTCAGCGCGCATTGCGCTCCGCGGCGCGAGGATTGGGCTTGCGGGTTGCGGGTGCGGGTTTCGCTGTCGGGAGCCGCAGCTTGAGGGGGAGAATGGAATGGGTGTTGCCGCTGTTACTATCGGCGATGACGAGGAGGCTACGGGAACCGTCGGTGAGCTTGGTGCCAAGGGTGAGCCCCTCGAAGTTGATGAAGCCGGTGGCCTGCTCGTAGAGGAGGGTTTTGCGCGCGGGAGTGATGTCGGCGCTGGCGAGAGCGGGGAGGCGCGAGGTGTCGGTGGCGCCTTTGAAGTCGGCGAGGAAGAGGCGGAGGTGGAGACCGCCGGCAGCAAAGCCGCGCTCGAGGACGAGAAGGCGGCCATCGGGAAGCAGGCAGAGGTCGGAGACGCCGTTGCCCGCACCACCGAAGCGCATGGCGGCGGGTTCGGTGCGCCAGGCGTATTGGGCGGTGGGCCGGAAACGGGCATCGAACTGCTGGAGTCGGACAAGCGTGCCCGCCGAGGCGGAGGAAACTGGGCCGTCCGGCTGGAGCGCCTCTTCATTCGCGATCCAAAAACGCTGGGCGGCATCGTTCCAGGTGAACGATTCGAGGCTGAGGTTGTCGCGGGCTTGAGCGAAGATTTTCGGGACGGATACAGGCAGGGCGCGCGGGCTGCCGGGGACGAAGCGGAGGACGGTGTGACCAGTTTCGGCGCTGATGAAGAACGCCTTGGTGGCGCTGACATACGCGAGGCCCTCGAAATCGGCGGCATCGGTGGGGACGGGCATGGGCTCGCCGATTTCGCCGTTCGCGATGCGACCCGTGGCGAGGTCGATTTTCAGCGTAAGCGGGACGAGGACATTGGCGTGGTCGGAGACGGCGAAAAAGGAATCACCGCCGATCCACGCAATAGCGCTCAGGTCCGTAACCGCGTCGCTCTTGAGCGGGAAGATTTCCTGCCCCTCGACTCTTTCGACGGCGAGTTGCTGCGCGGCAGCGGTGTGGATGAGGAGCAAGCCCGCGACGAACCGGAAGAGGGCAGTCATGGACTTAGTGTTAACTATCAAACCTCGGGATATTTCCAAGGGCCCCGGTAAGGCCGCCGCAGCAGCTCACTCGCCTTGGGATCGTAGAGGATCTGTTCCTTGTCACCGTCCCACTCGATGCTGCGGCCGGTGCGCCAGGAGATCATGCCGAGCAGCGGAAGGACGGAGGCGCGATGGGCGATTTCGATGCGGGCGACGGCGGGGCGCTTGTTGTCGATGGCGTCCATGAAGTCGGCCCACAGCAACGTAATGTTGTGGCCATCGGGTTCCTGGAGCTGGGAATTCTCGTGGATTTGCGGGTCGCGGCTATTGTTCGGGTAGAAGGTCCAGCCGTCGCGCCAGCCGATGTGCAGGATGCCGTTGGTGCCGTAGAAATACGCGCCGATGGAATGTTTCTCGGTGTTGTTCTCGGCGAATTTGCGATGCTCCCAGATGCAGGTGAATTTCTCGAATTCATACGTAGCGACCTGGTGATCGGGAGCGTCGGTGGTTTGCTCGTTGTCGTTGAGAATGGCGGCGCCGGCGATGGGACGGCCACCGGTGCAGAAGATGCGCTTCGGATATTTCTCCTCGGTCCACCACAGGACCTGATCGAGCCAGTGGACACCCCAATCGCCGAGCGTGCCGTTGGCATAGTCGAGGAAGTTGCGCCAGCCGCCGGGATGAATCTTTTTGTTGAACGGGCGGAGTGGGGCGGGGCCGCACCATTGGTTCCAATCCATGGATTTCGGCGGGGCGCTGTTGGGCTGCGGGTTTTCGTGGCCGCCGCCGCCGTGCGCGAAGAGGCGGACCATGCCGATTTCGCCGACTTTGCCGGACTTGAGAAATTTCATCCCGCTCACGTGATGCGGCCCGATCCGCCGGTGCAGCCCGACTTGCACCACGCGCCCCGACTCGCGCGCGGCCTTATACATCGCGCGGCTTTCGTTGACGGTGTGCCCAGTGGGCTTCTCGACGAAGACATGCGCGCCGGCCTTGAGCGCAGCGATGGTGTGCAGCGCGTGCCAGTGGTCAGGTGTGGCGATGATGACGACGTCGGGCTTTTCCTTTTCGAGAAGTTCGAGATGGTTCTTGTACGATTTCGGCGAATCACCGTTCCAACTATTGACCTGGTCACCGGCCACTTCGAGGCCGTCGCCATCCACGTCGCAGAGGGCGACGATCTGGCAGCGCTTCGAGGCGGCGGCTTCCTTCAAAATATTCTTGCCCCACCATCCGCACCCGATGAGCGCGGTGCGGAATTTGGCGTCCTTGTTTTGGCCGAGGAGATACGGGGCACCGGCAAGGAAGAGGCCGGTGGATTTGAGGAAGGTGCGGCGTTGCATGTTAGGATTGAAATTGTGCTATGCGGTATGTTTTGTCTGCATTGGCAAGCGTGAACGATCGCAGCAGCACATTGTCAGGTTTTTCCAATTGCATTGCGAGATAGCCAATCAAGTGCTGGTTGTTCCGCCGTGAAAACGAAATCGGCGTCACGCCAATCGTCAAAGCCAGCCTCGGCGACGAGCAGCGTTTCAATAGCTGGCTGCGAGGAGAGGCCTGTGACTACGGCTTCCGGACAGCTCTCACGCTCGATCTTTTCGTGCTGTGGGATCTGGAAGGCGAGAAGCAAGTCGTCACCCCACGCATAATCGAGCTCGGATAAATCGAGGAGGACTCCGTCTGCGTTCGTTCGGCCCAAAAGCTTGGCACCGAGATCATAAATGTAATGCCCAGCGTGTTCAAACTGTCCCGAGCACCGAAGCCGAAGGATACGGGCGCCGGAAGGCAATTGCAAAACATCGTCTTTCACGATGGGCCGCTTGTGCTTCGAAGCATGAAACAGCCAATTAAACAGCCGGGTGAACATCATTGGATGCCCGCGGAAGCGCGCGACGAGCGCTCTGGGAGAGATAAGGTCATTTCTTGCGGAGGTCGAGAGAGACGACATCGCCGCGGGCGTTGCGGCAATAAACCAAGCCGTTGGCCAGGACGGGAGCGGTCCAGGATTGGCCTTCGAGGATTTGCGCGCGGGCGATGGGCTTGAATTCCGTGGGCGAAACGGGAGCAATCATGAATTCGCCGCGCGCGGACAGCGCGATGATTTTTCCATCGGCCACGACGAGACCACCGGTGCCGAAATCCGGGACCGACCACGTTTGGTTGCCGGTCTCGATTTCGACACACTTGAGCGGAGTGCGGCCATTGGCGTCGCCGTCGGCGCCGTAGAGATGTTTGTCCACGAGGACGGCGCCATTGAGCTGGGTGCGGAGGACGCGGTTTTTCCAAATCTCGGTAGGGTCGGCGTCGAGTGAGGCAGGCGGAGTGTAAAGCGCGCAGCCTTTGCCATAGCCGGTGGCAATAAAAACCTTGTCGCCGTAAGGAATCGGGTCCGCCGCGTTGACGCCGTATTGCGTGAGCCATTTGATGCTCCAGATTTTTTTGCCGGTCTCGGGAACGAGCGAGAGGTAGGCGGCGCCGTTGCCGAGCCAGATTTCCGTCTGGCCGCCGCGCGCGACGGGCAGCGGGGTGCTGTAACCAGCGTCGGTTTCATTGCCGGACTTCCAGACCTCCTTGCCGGTCGCTTTGTCCACCGCCATGCCAGCCTCGCCGACGTTCAGGATGAGCAGGTTTTTGTAAACCGTGGGCGCGCCGGTAAAGCCCCAACTCGGCACATTCACGCCGGTCTCTTTCACGAGCTGGCGATTCCACACGATTCTGCCGGACGCGGCGTCGAAGCAATAGAGATCGCCCCAGCGGCTGAGCCAGTAAAGACGATCGCCATCGAAGGTCGGGGTGCCCGTAGTGCCGCCCTGGTAGAATTTGTCGCCGAGTTCCGCCGGGTAGCTCTGTTTCCAGATTTCCTTGCCGGTGAGAGCATCGAGGCAAAAGACAGTGTCCTTGCCGTTCGCGTGACCGGCGGTGCACACGCGACCATTGAAGACGACGAAAGACGAGAAGCCAAGGCCGACATTCGCCTTCCACGCGATGGCCGGGCCAGCATCGGGAAATTTGTCGAGCCAGCCTTTTTCCTGGGAGACGCCGGTGCGGGCTGGGCCGCGCCATTGAGGCCAGTCATCGGCGCGAGCCGGGAGGACGAGCAAGGCAGCGAGGGCGAAGATCGGAATGAAGTTTTTGCGCACGAGAAGAAATCGAAAGTCAGAGAAGTTCGCGAAGATATGGCCCAAGTCTCGCGGGGACCAGTCTCGTGTGAAGAGCCATCAGCGCGAAGCGCAAAGCGCGACATTGGGCTGGAGGCCCCAATCCCATTGGGTTGATAAAGCACCGCGCCCATTCCGCCACGCCTCGTCCATGAAAACCTTCGACAGCCTCTCCGAACGTGAAGTCCTCGCCCTCGCCATCTCGCTCGAGGAAGAAGACGCCCGCATCTACGAGGATTTCGCGGATGGCCTGCAGGAAAACTACCCGGAACAAGCCGTCCGATTCCGCGAACTGCGCCAGGAAGAGGACGGCCACCGCCATCGCCTGCTCGAACTCTACAAGCAGCGCTTCGGCGACCACGTCCCGCTCATCCGGCGGCAGGACGTGCGCGGCTTCGTCAACCGCCGCCCCGTCTGGCTCGTGCGCCCGCTCGGCCTGAAAGCCGTGCAACGCGCCGCCGAGACCATGGAAGTCGAGACCCGCCGCTTCTACGAAGTCGCCGCGCGCCGCACCGGGGACACCGGCATCCGCCAATTGCTCGGCGACCTCGCCGAGGAGGAACGCAACCACGCGCAAACCGCCGAGCGCATCACGCAGACGAAACTGAGCGAGGATGAAAAATCCCGCGCCCAGCGCCTCTTTCTCCTGCAGGTCATCCAGCCCGGGCTCGCCGGATTGATGGACGGCTCCGTTTCCACGCTCGCCCCGTTGTTCGCCGCCGCCTTCGCCACGCACAGCAGTTGGGAAACCTTCCTCGTCGGCCTCGCCGCGAGCGTCGGCGCCGGCATCAGCATGGGCTTCGCCGAGGCCCTCTCCGACGATGGCAGCCTCACCGGCCGCGGCCATCCCTGGGCCCGCGGCGTCGTTTGCGGAGTCATGACCACGCTCGGGGGCGTCGGCCATACTCTCCCGTATCTCATCCCGAATGTGAACACCGCCACGAGCGTCGCCGTCGGCGTCGTCCTCGTGGAACTCGGCGTCATCGCGTGGGTGCGCCACCGGTTCATGGATACCCCGCTCGTCTCCGCCATCCTGCAAATCGTCCTCGGCGGCGCGCTGGTTTTCCTCGCGGGAATCCTCATCGGCAATTCATGACCGGCCTTCGCGATCTCCGCGCAGTCCCAATTTCCCTGCCGCTGCCGGATTGCTCGATTGCTTGAAACGCCCATGAAACCAACCACGCTGCATCTCCGGGCTTTCGGGATTTTCGCCTTGGCGACCGCGCCTTGCGTGGGAGCCGAAACAAGCGCGGATCGCATCCAGCGCGTGGAAACAGGATTACCGGAGGCCATCGTCATCGCTGGCCACGACACCGGAAAGTTCAGCATCCAGGACCGCATGCGCTTCTACAAGGTATCCGGCGTGAGCGTTGCGGTTATCAACGGCGGCGCGCTGGAATGGGCGCGCGCCTACGGAGTATGCGAAAGCGGCGGCACGGCTCCCGTGACCACCGACACGCTGTTTCAAGCCGCGTCGATCAGCAAACCGATCTCCGCCATGCTCGCCTTGAGTTTCGTCCAGGATGGCACGCTCAGCCTGGACGAGGACGTGAATGGCAAATTGACTGCATGGAAAGTACCCGAAAACGAATTCACGCGGGAAAAGAAAGTAACCTTGAGCGGCCTGCTCAGCCACAGCGCCGGACTGACGGACGACGCCGGGTTTGCCGGCTTCGCGCGCGACGAGCCGGTGCCGACAATTCCCGACATCCTCTCGGGCCGCGTAGTCGCGACTCCCAATCCCGTCCGTGTTGGCTACGTCCCCGGCACCCGCACGCGCTACTCCGGCGGCGGCTATTGCGTGATGCAGCAGTTGCTCGTGGATGTGAGCGGCAGGCCATTCCCCGACCTGGCCCGCGAACGGGTCCTCGTTCCGCTCGGAATGGAGCACAGCTTTTACGAGCAACCCCTCTCCGCGGAGCACAGCCCGCTCGCCGCCACCGGACATCAAATCGACGGTCAACCCATCGCGGGAAAATGGCGCAATTTCCCTTACGCCCCGGCGGGCTTATGGACCACGCCGTCCGATCTCGCGCGATTTGCCCTCGAGGCCCGGAATTCCTTCGCTGGCCGCTCGAACAAGGTCCTCTCAGAGACCCTGACGAAGCAAATGCTCACACGACAGGTCGGCGATTGGGGACTGGGTCTTTCGCTGGTGAATAGCGGACCCGCGGCCCGCTTTTCCCACTCCGGCTCCAACACAGGCTACGAATGCAATCTCGAAGCTTATCTCGATGTCGGCCAGGGCGCGGTGGTGATGACCAACGGCGCGCAGGGCTGGCGGCTCGCGCGTGAAATTCTTTGGAGCATCGCGCGGGAATACGACTGGCCGGAATACCCCTACACGCCGGAACGCAAATCGTCCGTGCCGCTCAAGGCCGCGACTCTCAACGATTACGTGGGAGCTTATCGGATCGCGACGGCCGCGGATGTCGTGATCAAAGTCTCGCGCGACGGCGAACGCCTCTTTGCCAGCGCGGGCGGAACGGCGGGCGCCGAGTTGTATCCGCAATCCGATCGCCAGTTCTTCGTCGTCGAAGACGCCATCACGCTCACGTTTGTCCGCGACGAGGGTGGCCGCGTGTCGGAAATCCGGAGCGACCAGGGCTGGCGGGCCGCGCGAGTCGTCCCATGATCTGTAGCGGCGGTCTATGACCGTCGCGATTCGCTGGAAGTAGATCATCGACGGTCATAGACCGCCGCTACAGATGCTCAAGTTCGTCGAGACGCCGGTCGATCGCGCGCCGGGTGAACTCATCCGAGTAATTCGTGCACTCCGGGTAACTCCGGCCCAACCCGTAGGAGCGCCGATCCAGCAACGTTGAGTCGAAGTCCCGCATTTCCTCGATGTGGCTGCCGGGATAGAGGGTCGCGAGAAATCGTCCCGTCACGACTCCGTTTCCACCGTCGAAATAGTGCCCATCCGGCAACTTAATAAGCACGTGATTGCATGTCCGCCCATCGTCCGACATGCTGAACACAATCGTCACCGGATCGCGAAAACGCGCATTCCACCGCTCGCGAAAATCCCGGGCCACCCGCCCGCACGGCCCGAGATTGATCCGCGGCGCGCCATCGCGAAACCCGTAGCGGGTAGTCAGGTCGTTGCGCAGGATATTGAGGGCCGCGACCACTATTTCCGGATGCGGCGTGACGCGACTTCCGGAATCCACCGCCTTCGGCGTCGCACAACCGGACAAGCCAATACCGTCCACGAAAATCATCCCCAAGCAGAACACCAGCAGGTTGGAACGCACAGTTCAGCGTGGCAGGCGGGTCCGATGGATGCAAGGAATTGGACTGGTTTGGGACATCCCCACCCGCCATCGGCAGGGCGGCTGAGCGAATTCTTTCGTGGCGCGATTACTTCGAGATTTAGCAAACCGAATTTAATACAAATATTTATTCTACAATATGTTGCACTGCGGGTATGACATTTTTCCTTGCAAATTGCCCCACTTGTGCTAGCTTAAGCTTTGAAAATCAGTTGGTTGCGGAGCGTAATGGCTAGTAAAAGCTAGTAAAACCAACTTTCTTAAACTCCCTCAGGAAAGGCCACTTACATCGACCAAAATGCACAACGCCCGGACGCTGTCCTCGACCCGCCATAGCGGCGACCTGCACCTACCCCAAATCGCCGCTCGCCACCGCCCGGTAAGCTGCCAGACTCGCCCTGCGCCGTGAACACGAGCCGCCCACGATTTCTCCCCTCGCTGGTAGCAAGCCTCTCCTTACTACTGCTGCCGGATGCGCAAGCGGACGATTGGCCGCAGTGGCGGGGGCCGCAACGCGATGGCGTCTGGCGCGAGACAGGCATCCTCGAAGCCATCCCCGCCGCGGGCCTGCCCATCCGCTGGCGGACGAAGGTGGGCGCCGGTTACTCGGGACCGGTCGTCGCGCAGGGCCGGGTCTTCGTTAACGATCATCAGTTCGAGCCGGAAGTCGAACGCATCGTGTGTTTCGACGAGGCGACGGGGCGCGAGTTGTGGGTGCATTCCTATCCCACGACTTACAAGGACATGGAATACGGCAACGGCCCGCGCGCCGCGCCCACCGTCCACGACGGCAAGGTTTACACGCTCGGGACGCAAGGCCACGTGGTTTGCCTCGATGCGGCGAAAGGCGAACTCGTGTGGAAGAAACATCTCGTGGACGACTTGCACGGGCAGATTCCGCGCTATGGCGCAAGCGCGGCGCCGCTGGTCGTCGGCGACCTGGTCATTGTTTGCGCCGGCGCGCAGCCGGATGGGAGCGTGGTCGCGCTGGACCGGCTGACCGGTGAAGTGCGCTGGAGCAAATTGCCGGACCGTCCCGCCTACAGCGCGCCGATCCTCATTCGCGCCGCCGGCGTCGAGCAGCTCATCGTGTGGACCGCCGATTCAATCGCCTCGCTGCAACCGGCGACCGGGCAAATTTTTTGGCAGGTGCCGTGGAAGGCACAATTCGACCCCGCGCAGATGGTCGCCTCGCCCGTCCGGTACAAGGACAGAGTGCTCTTCCTCGGCGCGTGGAGCCGCGGCTCGAAGATGCTGAAGCTGGATGCGGAAAAACCGGCGGCGGCGATCGCTTGGGAAACCGGCGCGAAACCCAACACGACCATCTCGACGCCGCTGTTCCAGGACGACGATTATTTCTACGCGATCCTCGGCAATGGCAGCCTCGCGTGCCTCGAAGCGGCGACGGGCAATGAAGTGTGGACCTCGCGCGAGGCGACGAGCGGCAGCTTTGGCAACGTGCATTTCACGCCCAACGGCGACCGCGTCTTCCTGTTCAACCACACCGGCCACCTCATCCTAGCGCGGCTCACGAAGGAGGGCTATCGCGAACTCGGCCGATGCCTGCTCATCGAGCCGACCGCTGGTTACCGCGCCCAAGGCCCAATCACGTGGGCGCATCCCGCTTATGCGAACAAGCACGTCTTCGCGCGCAACGACCGCGAACTGGTCTGTGCTTCGCTCGCCGCCGACCCATCCATCGCCACCACCGCCACAGCGCCCGAGCAACCCGCTGCGCGCGTGCTCGCCGATTTTGAAAAAAATGCCGCGCTCGGTCTCGCCTTCTCGCCGGACAGCAAGACGCTGGCAGCAGCCACGTGGAGCGGCGAAGTCAAAATCCTCGACGCATCCACCGGGCAGGCTCTGCCAGGTCCGAAGCCGCACAACGACTGGGCCTGCTCGGTCGCGTTTTCGCCGGATGGAAAATTCCTCGTCTCTGCCGGCGGCAGCGAGTTTAAGCCGCAGCGCAATGGCGGCAAGACCACCGGGCAGATCAAGCTGTGGGATCGTGCGGCGGAAAAGGAAACCGGCGAGTTCACGGGCCACACGAACAAGGTCTTCACCGCCGCATTTTCGCCCGACTCCAAAACCCTCGCCACCGCTAGCGCCGACGAAACGGTGCGGCTTTGGGACATGGCGACGCGCCAAGAGCGCGCCGTGCTGCGCGGGCACAAGGACGCGGTCTGGTCCGTGGCCTTTTCCCCTGACGGCGCCATGGTCGCCTCCGCGGGCGTGGACAGGACGGTGAGATTGTGGGACGCCGCGACCGGCACGGAGCGCGCGACCTTGCGCGGGCACGAAGACGAAGTTCGCTGCGTGGCCTTCTCGCCCGATGGTAAAACTCTCGCGAGCGGCGGAGCGGACTGGACTGTCCGCTTGTGGGATATACCGGCCCAAAAGGAGCGCGCCGTCCTCAAGGGATTCCAAGGCGCAGTGCAATGCCTCGCTTTTTTTCCCGACGGAACTCTCGTCACGGGCTGCGGAGACGAAATGGTGAAATTCTGGGATGTGGCGACTGGCCGGGAGCGCACCGTTTTGCGCGGCCATCGCAGCGGCATCTCCGCCATCGCCATCTCCCCAGACCAGCGGCTCGTGGCGAGCGGAGGAATGGATGATGCCGTCCGCCTGTGGACGGTCTCCAATAGTCCAAAGGTCGAAAACCCAAAATAGCCAGGGCTTCGCCCGCCGCCCTCCTGGCAAAATCATCCCCCAACATGCGAAAAGCAGCTGCCTGTTTAACCTCCCCAATGCGGTCCGTAGCGGCCGTCGCGGATCTGGTCGCCGAGCTTGTGGAAGAGATGGATCGTGCGCGGCGCTTTCTTCAAGTCGAGGTTCTGAATACGCCATTGCGCTTCCTCGACGTGCCCGAAGCGGGTCATCCAGCGCCATTCGTAGATGTCCTCGACTTCCGCGTCCCACACCGTCAGGCCGCGCGCACCGGCCTCGTGGAATCCGGGCAGCACTGATTTGTAGCGCGTGCCGTTTTGGTAGATGCCGGGGCTGAATGGAACCCCCGCCGGCTCGCACACTTCGCGCAGGAAGGGCAGATTGAAATCCTTCGTCGTCGCGCCGAAGCCGTGCTCGGTGAAAACGGCATCCACGAGTTTCGCCGCGACGAGGCGGCGCAAGTCTACGCCGTAGAAACGATCGTCGTCGCTAGTGGCATTGATCAAAAGGCTGAGCGCGAGCCGCTGGCCGCTGCCGCGGCGCTTTCGCTCCTCATCCAGCGCGGCGCGCAGTTCCTCGATGAACTTCGTCACGATGTCGGCCCGGAACGCAGCAATGCGGGGATCGGTCTCCTCGATAGTGCGCGGGTCCACACCGTGTTGGGAGGCAAAAAGCTTCCGCGCAGGCGCTTCGTAGAGCACCACGGGATAGCCACGCGTGAAGACCACGTTCGCGCCGTCCGCTCCGAATTGCAGCATCTCGCGCAGCAGATCGATCATGTGCCGGCGGACTTCCGGCACGGCCCAACTCATCCGCGTCACCGGCGAGCCGTCGCGGTCTTCGCAGCGCCACTCGGGGTGATCGCGATAAAAGGGCGTCTCCCAAAAATCCGAGTAAGGTTCGAGAAAGCTCCAGCCCGCGGGGCGAATGCTCACGTGGACCTTCATGCCGATGTCGTGTGCGCGCCCGGTCATGGATCTGACCGGATTGATTTTCTGCTCCGCAAGCGCCCGCGTGGATTCCACAAAATTCCGATCGCCGGGCCGCGGAAAAATATCCGAGCCGGAACCCCACATAAAGCCGCGCTTCGAAGGATAGTTCACTTTGTCGCCTCCGGCCGCCTCCAGGATCAGCGTACCGAAATCGGTGCCTCGGAAAATCTCCACTGCGGAGAGCAGCGCCGCTTCGGTTCGCGGGCTGCGATGAAAAAAATCGCCGTTGCCGTCATTCGTAACGGCAAGCACGCGGTGGGCATCGTCGCGCTCGTCGGCCTCGATACGGCGGACTTCGTCATCGGTGAGTGGGACAAGTTTGACATGCGTGATCCCGCACGCGGACAACTCACCGGTGTTCTGCGCGCCGAAAAACAGCCGGCTATCCCTGCGCAACCGCGCGGCGCGGAAGAATACCTCCTCCGAGTGCCCGTAGGAAAACGGCGGCGGAGAAACGCGGCGATTATGGCGCGGGACCGGCGAAGCGTCGCTGTCGAGGCGCAGCCACGCCGTCGTCGGCACCTCTGTCGCGCTGAACAGGCCGACGAAAATCGCGAACCAGCCTTCCACGCCCGGCGCAATGGAAACCTCGGGCGCATTCGCCTCCGCCGCCGCCCAGATCAGCTTTCCTGCGTATCCCTGCCCCGTCATCTCATACGGGATCACCTTCCAGCGCTCCTTTCGCAACACCATGTCCGACAATGCCGACGCCGGCTCGCAGCGCGAGAGATCGCTCACGACCGTCGCGTTCGCCGCGCCAGCCCAATCGCTCAAAGCCGCACCGGCCCACGGTTGCTCAGGATCGGTCGCGGCATTTGCCGCAAGAAGTCCGACGGCGCCGAGCACGATCACTACACCTCGTAAGGAACGGATGCTCATTTGGAATCGAAAAGTTTCAGCGTGCATTTGTAGACGTCACCGGAATAGACGCTGTCTGTCCGCTCGCCGTAGCGCGTGAGAAAAATTTCCAGGTCCTTCGTCTCGCGGTTTTCGAGCAGGCTGAAATTGGAAAGCTGCAATTCCGCTGTGTCTGTCGGCCCGCGATCATCGATGATCGTCAGCGTGTTCTTCTTCAAAGCCCCCGTGGTCTCATCCATCTCCGCGATGTAGAGTGGATAGCGCGGACCGTTTCCCTTCGGTGGCGAATGGCTGATATCACCAACCCAATAGAGCTTTCCCGTCCGGCTGCTGCGCAGCATGCGCGAAAAGGCCGCGGGCGAGTAAAACGACTCGCCGGTATCGTAGCGCAAATCCGCAACTGCGCTCCAGGTGATGCCGCCATTCTTCGACTGGCTCGTCCACGCGCGGCCCGGATACTTCTCCGGGTTGAGGTGTGCGTTGGAGCCGCGCATGGAGAGCAGCAGGGTGCCGTCCTGGAGCTGTGTCAGCGCCGGCTCCTCCAGGCCACGCGTGGAAACGTATCTCCGCACCGAGACCGGCGGGCCATGCGTCCAATCGTAGTCGCCTTTCTCCCCGTTCCACGTCCCGAAAAAACACATCACCCCCGGCACATAGCCCTTCCCGACATCCATCCATGGAACCCGGGCGCAAACCTGCCGGTCCATCTCGTCTTCCTCATAGCGCACCGGCACGCTGGCCGGGTGGGCAATGCGGCCATCCGCGAGTTTGATGACGCTGCTCCCAACGGCCACTTCGTTGGCATGAAGGTATTCGGGATCGACCCAGTTCGCCGGATTGAACGGCGCGCCCTTTTCATAAATCAGTGGCCGGAATTCCGTCCACTTTCGGCCATCATCGCTGGAAAGCCGGTAGAAACCGTGGTCGAAATAGTTCTTCCTGCCGCGAAATCCGTCGCCCAGCGCCTTTTCGATGTCGCCCAGGTAAATCCGCTGATACATCATTTCGATCGTCCGGCCCGCCACGGAATCGAACTGCGCCGCATAGTAGAGTTGCTCCAGTCCATTCCCATTTTGCTTGAGGTCTTCCGAAGCTCGCAACGACTCGAAAGTTGACCACGTGCGTCCATTGTCGTCACTGTAACGAATGCTCATGGTCGCGGCGATGTCGGAGCGGGCCTGCGTGGAGTGAATTTCGCGGCGGCGCAAGCCACTGCCGAGATACGCCACCACCACGTCCGCGGCGACCCCGGGAGCGGGGTGAGCGATGTATAACTCGCGTTGAACGGAACAAATCCCCTTCGTCTCAGCTATCGGTCCATCGGCACGCGCCGGGATTACCGCGATCGTCGCAGCGGCAACGAGCAACGCAATTGAAGGCTTCCGGGACATGCCGATCGTTTACCCCACGGGGCAGAACCTGCCAATCATGCAACACGACCGATGGTTCCCACAATCAGCACGGCACAGCCGCGATGCTTGAAGTGCGGATAGGCTATCGGTAGCGTCCCATCGGTCCGATGAAAACGCTGCTGATCTGCGCTCTGATTCTCATGGCCGGCGTCGCGGACTCCGCGCCGAACGAGCACCCGCAGCTTCGCCTCGCCACGTTCAATGCCGACGTCACGGTGCCGCTCGGCCACGGCATGATGGGCGGATCGTGGCTCTCGAAGAGCATCGCCGATCCGCTCGAGGCGAACGGCTTCGTCCTGCTCGGCGGCGACGCCCCGGTGGTGTTCGTCTCGGTCGATTGGTGCGAAATCCGCAACGACGCCTACGAGCGCTGGCAAACCGTGCTGGCCGAGACTGCTGGCACGAAACCCGACCATGTGCTCGTCACCACCGTGCATCAGCACGACGCACCCGTGGCCGACCTCGCCGCCGAAGGCCTGCTCCGCCAGCGCCAGCTCGCCGGCACCATTTGCGATCCCGAATTCCACGAGCGGGCTGTGCAATCGGTCGCACAGGCCCTACGGGCATCGCTCGATACCGCCAAGCCGATCACCCACATCGGCACCGGACAAGCGAAGGTCGAAATGGTCGCATCCAACCGGCGTTATCTGACCGCTGAAGGCGAGATCCGTTTCGATCGCATGAGTACCACGCGCAAGGCGGTCGCCATTGCCGCCGATGAAGGCGTAATCGATCCGTGGCTCAAGACGCTCAGCTTTTGGGACGGCGACACCCCGCTCGCCGCAGTCAGTTTCTACGCGGTCCATCCCATGAGCTACTACGGCGCGGGCGAAGTCTCCGCCGATTTTCCCGGACTTGCGCGACGCCAACGCCAGGCTGAGATGCCGGGCGTGAAACAAATCTACTGCTCCGGCTGCAGCGGCAACGTCACCTCTGGCAAATACAACAACGGCGCGCATGAAAACCGCCCAGTGCTCGCCGCGCGTCTTCACGAGGCGATGTCCTCCGCGTGGAAGAACACGCAAAAGCACGCCGTGCAAGGCTTCGATTTCCGCGTCACTCCCCTCCCCCTCGAACCGCGCGCCAGCGCCGGATTTTCCGCTGTGGAACTGGAGGCGCAACTCACGCCTGCGACCAAGCCCTTTTCGCAATGCCTCGCCGCGATGGGCTTGAGCTGGCGCCAGCGCGTGGAGGCCGGCAGAAACATCCGTGTGCCAGCGCTCGATTTTGGATTTGCGCAACTGTTGCTCCTGCCCGGCGAAACATATGTCCAGTTCCAACTCGCCGCGCAATCGCTGCGACCGGATTCCTTCGTGTGCGTCGCCGGCTACGGGGAGGCCGGCTGCGGCTATCTCCCCACAGACAAGCATTTCGCCGAGCATGACACAAATCTCGACGACTGGTGCTGGATCGCGCCCGGCAGCGAACCCCGCCTGCTCGCAGCGATCCGCGCCGTGCTGAATGTGGAGCCGGGCTCAAAGTAAGATCGTCATCTCATTTTCCTTGTCGGATTTCGCCGCCCGGTTGCGGTTAGTCCTGTGAACACTGCGAACATGCCAGACGCCTTGCACGAATCTACTGACGAACATCTCCTGCGCGCCTTCACCGTCGCAGGCGCCGGTTCGCAATCCGCATTCGAGGCGCTCGTGCGGCGGTATCTCGGCTTCGTGCTGGGCATCGCCATGCGTCGCACCGGCGATCGCGCCCTCGCGGAGGAAATCGCGCAGAACGTCTTCCTCGTCCTCGCGCGGAAGGCGAAGCGGCTCCGGCCCGCGGACTCGCTCGCCGGCTGGCTGCATCGCGCCACCGTCTTCGAGTGCGCCGGGGCGCGGCGTCGCGAATCCTCCCAAAAAGCCAAAATGAATGCCCTATCCGAACATCTTCTCAGTGAGGCCGCCGGTCGCGACGTGTGGCGCGAGGCGCTGCCAGTCCTCGACGAAGGCATCGACTCCCTCGCCCGCGGCGACCGCGAAATCATCGTGCTCCGATTTTTCGAGCGGAAGAGCTTCCGCGAAATCGGTGCCGCACTCGGTAAATCCGATGACGCGGCGCAGAAGCAAACCGAACGCGCCCTGCAAAAACTGAGCGGCTTCCTGAAAAAGAAGGGGGTGGCCGTGTCGGCCGGCGCGCTGGCCACGGGTCTGGTCGCACTCAGCACCCCCGTCGCTTCCGCAGCGCTCGCCCACTCGATCGCCCAGGGGGCGGTTGCCGCTGCTTCCTCATTCAGCGCCAAATTTCTCATCCTTAGAACACTCAAAGCCATGACCTACACCAAAACTCAAGCCGCCGCCGTCGTCACCGCACTGCTCGCCATTCCGCTCGTATGGCAATGGTCCGAAAACCAACGCCTGCACACCGCGCTCGATCAATCCAGACTCCAACTGGAAACACCGGCCGGCACCGGCGCACCCGGCATCGCGTGGACGGGAAGCACCGCTTCGCAAGATCCGGCCGGCGTCCCAGATTCTCCCGCCATGGCATCCAACCCGGCCGAGCCCAACAAAGTCGCGCAAGAGTGGGAGCTTGCATTGTTCAATCCCGATCCAGTGGAGCGCAACCTCCGCATTTCCCAATTGCTCGGCAGCCTTACCGCCAAGGACGCACCCGCCATCGCGCAGGCTTTTGCGCACGCGGACAAGTCCGGCTTGAAATTCGACGACGAAAGGCGCCTCTTCCTCCGGGCGTGGGGTCGATTGGATGGCGCTGCCTCCGTGGAATATGTCGTCCAGCACTGGGGCCAGCGCGATTCCAATGAATTGCTGGCCTCGATCGCCGGCTGGGCCTCGACCGATCCCCGGCGCGCCAAGGCCTGGCTGGAAGCCGTCCCTGCCGAATCCCGCGAGCAACTCGTCTATGGCCTGCTCGACGGCTGGTCGCTCGTCGATTTCCCCGCCGCCGCCGCCTATGCCGCTGCGCGGCCGGGCTCCGAATCGCGCGATCACTTTTGCGAACTGCTCTCTCAACGTGCCCTGCGTGCCGGCGGCATCCCGGCCGCCCAGGACTGGGTCACCCGCATCGCCGATGATGAGGCCAGCTCCACCTACAAGCGGCACGCCTTCGATACCGTAATCCAGGCGATGCTCCTGCGCGATCCAGCTTCGGCCGCCCAGTGGATTTCCCAACTCCACGATCAGCCCTTCGCTGCGGGCAAGAGCGTGGCCTTCACCGCCACCAAGCTCGCCGAATCCTCGCCATCGGACGCGCTGCAGTGGCTGAGCACGGTGGGCACGGCGGACGGCAAGCGCACCGCCCGGAGCACCGGGGAGGTTTTCAATACCTGGGCGGGAAACGACGTCGTCGCCGCCGGCACGTGGCTCGGGCAAAATACCGCCCATCCTTATTACGACTCGATGGCCGCCGGCTATGCGCGCACCGTCTCTTTCCAGCACAGTGGGATCCGAAGCTTGGAATTCACGTGACTTGAAGTCGCGGC
>JADMIO011331804.1_pt1 | contig 75389 bp, 60 predicted proteins | sample 8958161 | NCBI WGS metagenome assembly JADMIO01 (sample SAMN16585339, study PRJNA669376) | soil metagenome | isolation source: Crop rotation soil | place: USA: Cullars Rotation, Alabama | collected 2011 | reverse complement strand
CAACTTGTCCACGTGGAATTCTAAGCTTAGGATCCCAATGTGCTGGAAAGCTTTGCAGCGGCGCCTGCGCCTCGGCTACGGCCGTGCCGCGCGCATCCTCGACATGATGTACAAAGACGGCATCATCGGGCCGCCGGACGGCAGCAAGCCGCGTGAAGTCCTGAAGCGTCCCGACTGGCTGCGGGAAGTGGATCGCGTCTGAGAATCCCTAGACCGTGTGGGCAGGCGGCGCGAGTGCGACAGCGAATAGCCGCCGGTCCGCCAGATCGTTGAAGCCTGCGCGGCGATAAACCTTCACCGCCGGACCGTTTTCCGGACTTACTTCCACCGTCAAGGCTCGTACTCCGGCTGCCTTGCAAAAGCTGCGGACTTCCGCCAGCGCAGTGCTCGCGAGTCCCTGGTTGCGCCATGCCGGACGCACATACAGATCGTCGAGGCAGGCGATGAGGCCGCCGTATTCCATGGCATAACGATACGTCACCACCACGTGTCCGATGTCGAACTCGCCCGTATCGATCAACCACACCGCGCCCAGCCGTTCATCGTCCAGCAATCCGGCAAAGGAAGCCGAGGCGGATTCGCGATCCAGCTGAAAACCGGCCTCCGCGTAGAAGTCCGTCATCAGTCCCACCAGCACCGGGATGTCTGCCGCGAGCGCGCGTCTCATTTCGCGATTATAGGCCCCATGCAAACGATATCTGCCTGTTATACACTGTTCCCCCAGCGAGGGGTTCATGTTTCGTAGCAAAGTGTTTCGATTCGCCACGGCCGTCGTGTGCCTGGCGTCCACCTCCTTTTCCGACGACCAGGGAGTTTCCATCGCCGATTGCCGGTATGCCAACAATCCGCAGGAATTCCTGGGTCGCCAAGCCAGAATCTTCCGTCAAACCAACCAGCGCATCGCACGGCTATCCGGCAGTGCTCGCCTGTCGAGTGTCGGCTCCCATGCGGTTTCATCGGGCTCCGTCCCGCGCCGCAACTTCATCGACCAGGAGATCTTCGGCAGGCTGGCCGCGGCCAATGTCGCGTCCGCGCCGGTGTCCTCCGATACCGAGTTCCTGCGGCGCATCACGCTCGACCTCACCGGCCGCCTGCCGGAACCCGATGCCGTACGCGCGTTCCTCGCCGACACCAGCGACGGCAAACGCGATGCCCTGATCGAAAGGCTGCTCAGTGCACCGGAGTTCAACGAAAAATGGACGCAGTGGATGGGCGACCTGCTGCAGAACACCGCCACCCTCACCAACGCCGCAATCAACCGCAGCGCCGGCGGCCGCAACGCGTTTCATGCCTACATCAAAGACGCCGTAAGCCGCGACAAATCGCTCAGCGTGATCGCGACGGAAGTCATCACCGGCCGCGGCAACAATTTCGACATGGCGAGCGGCGCGGCCAATTTCCCGCTCGGCGCCAGCACCTCGATGGGACCGGTGCAGGACACCTACGACACCATGCTGGCCAAGACCACGGCCACTTTCCTCGGCATCTCGAGCTACGACTGCCTGCTGTGCCACACCGGCCGCGGTCATCTCGACCAGCTGAGCCTGTGGGGCAAGTCGCGCAGCCGCATGGAAGCGGAGAGCATGGCGGCATTCTTCTCGCGCATGGTGTTCACTCCCAACCCGGACAAGAGCATCATGGTGAGCGAAGCTCCATCCGGAGGCTACGACCTGAATACCTATGACGGCAATCGCCCGGTACGGCTGCCCGTTGCCGGCCTGACGTCGCTCACGCCCGCTTACCGGGAAACCGGAGCCACACCCGACAATGACGACTGGCGAGGCGCCTTCGCGAAGAACCTGGTGAAGGATCCGATGTTCGCGCGCAACCTGGCGAACCGCCTGTGGCGCCAGATGTTCGGACTCGCGCTTGTGGAACCGGTCGATTCGCTCGACCCCGCGCGTCTCGACCCCGCCAATCCTCCAGACGATCCGTGGACGCTCCAGGCCACCCATCCCGAGCTGCTGGAGAAGCTCGCCGCCGAACTGGGGCGGCAGAACTTTCAGCTGCGCGGCTTCCTGCGGCAGCTGGTTCAATCCTCGGCGTATCAACTCAGCTCCAACTATGGCGGCGAATGGAAGGACGACTACCTGACGCTCTTCGCCCGCCACTATCCGCGGCGCATGGAAGGCGAAGAGGTTCACGACGCGATCGCGCGAGCCACCGGCGTCCCGGGCGGCTATACGATCGCAGGCTGGTCCGAGCCGGTGCAGTGGGCGATGCAACTGCCCGAGCCGGTCGAACCGGCCAGCAACGCGGCGGTCAACCGCTTCATGAATACCTTCCTGCGCGGCGATCGCGATACGCAGGACCGCAGCCAGGCGGGATCCATTCAGCAGCAACTCTCATTGATGAACGACGCCTTCGTTCTCAACCGCGTCAAACTGGTACGCTCGCCCAAGCTGCAGACGCTGGCGAGTCTCCCTCTCGATGCCGATGTCGTGAACGGCATCTACCTCGCTTTCCTCTCGCGGTTGCCGAGCGAGGAAGAGCGCGCGTATGCCGTTTCGGCGCTCCAGAAAGCCGGGCCCGGAACGAACTTCACCGCTCCTCCGCCGCCCGATAACGACCGCGTGCTGACGCTTTCCGGCGTGGTGACGCCGGCCATCGCCCCATCGCGGGACAACGTCGTGGAAGACCTGGCGTGGATGTGTATCAACAAAGTGGAGTTTCTGTTCAGCTATTGAGGCGCAGAGAGGGAGCCATGAAAAAAGAAATCAACTGGAACACGATTACCGGAGCGCCCTACTGGAGCAAACCGCAGCTCGGCCGGCGCCTGTTTTTCCGTCACGTAGCGTCCGCGGTGGGCGGCTATATGCTCATGCCCAGCCGTCCCATGGAGACCATCGCGCAAGCGGCGCCGGCGCCCAAGGGCACCGCGAAAAACTGCATCTTCATCATGATGCAGGGCGCACCCAGCCACACCGATACGTTCGACCTGAAACCGAACAACGGCATGCCGGTTGCGCAGTTCAAACCGACTCCGTATAACGGCGTCCTGTTTCCCCAGGGCCTGATGCCCAAACTGGCTGACCAGATGAGCTCCATCACGCTGCTCCGCTCGATGCGGGCGTGGGCCAACGTGCACGGGCTGATGCAAAGCTGGGTGCAGATCGGGCGCAGCCCGGCGACTCCGACCGCCAAGATCAGCCCGCACATCGGGTCGGTGGTTTCCATGGAACTGACGCGGAAGGATGCCATCCTGCCGACGTTCATGGCGCTCAACGGCACGCCGCGCGCGGCTTCGGGCTTCCTCCCCGTGGCCCACGCGCCCTTCCTGCTGACGTCCGGCGAAGGACTGCCCAATACCTCGCATGCCGACGGACCCGACCGCTTTGCCGGCCGTGTCGAGATGCTGAAGGCGTCGGAGAAGAATGTGATTGCCGCGGAGATGGGCGCGGCGCCCGATGAAATGGCGGAGTGGAAGCTGCGCTCGCAGCTGTTGATGTACAACTCCAATGTCGACCGCATCTTTCAGCTTCCTCGCGGGGACCAGCAGCGCTACGGCAACAGCTCCTTCGGCAGCGCCTGCCTGACGGCCCGCAATCTACTGAATGCGAATCTGGGGACGCGCTTCATCCAGATCACGTTCGGCAGCTGGGACCACCATACCGGCCTGTACCAGAAGCTGGTCCCCATGGCGACCGATTTCGATAACGGCGTCGGAGCGCTGATCGCGGATCTGAAGGCGTCGGGATTGTTCGACCAGACGCTGATTGTGGCGCAGGGCGAGTTCGGCCGGACGGTCGGGCCGCTGAACGGCGGACAGGGCCGCGACCACTACCCGCAACAGTCGGTTCTGTTCGCCGGCGGCGGCACCCGGGGAGGGCGCGCGATCGGCGTGACGGACGAAGTCGGCGCGCAGTCGATCGAGTATGGCTGGTCGAGGGGCCGGGACGCGCGGCCGGAGGATGTCGAGGCGACCATTTACTCGGCTCTGGGGATTGACTGGACGAAGCTGCTGAAGGACAACCGGTTCGGACGCGGCTATGAATATGTCCCGTTGGCGTCCAGCGCGGAGGACTTTTACGGCCCGATCAATGAATTGTGGGGATGATGGATGCCGGCCCCGGATGATCGATTGGAATGTCGTTCATCCGGGGCGCCGGCTAAATGCTATCGGGCTGTCAGGTCCCGCAGATAGATCTCCTTGAACTGCATGTTGCCCCGGCCTCCCGAGTGCAGCTGCAGCGCGATGTACCCGTCGCTCGACTTCGGCGTCGGGTCAGTGAAGTCCACCATCGTCACGCCATTCAAGCGCGCGACGTAATGGTTGCCCTCCACCTTGAGCAGGTAATCGTTCCAATCGTCATTGCGTACTACGAACTCGTTCTCCGGCGAGGGCCACACGATCCACTGCCGCCCGTCGCCATAGATCCCGCCGGTGTGATGCGCCAGTGTGGGATCGATTTCAAACTGCAGGCCCTGTGAAACGTTCGCCGTGCCTTCCTTGAAGTCCACGTGGAAGAACACGCCGCTGTTGCCGTCGCCGACGCACTTGAAACGGATGGACATGTGGAAGTCCTTGTACTTGTTCTCGGTGCGCAGGTATCCGTAGTCCTTGGTGACCCCCTGTCCGTGGATCACGCCGTCTACCACTTCCCACTTCTCATTGCCGACCTTGACCCAGCCGGCCAGGTCTTTGCCGTTGAACATGGAGACCCATTGTTCATTGGGCTGTTTCGGTCCTTTTTTCGGGACCTGGGCGAGACACACGGCGGCCGCACAGGTAATCGCAATTCCGATGTAAAAGCGCATGGTATTTGTTCTATCCGATTTCGGCGCGAATTGCATCTGCAATGCGCCGTGAAAATTCGTCTACTTTGGGAAGGTCAGGGCCTTCCACCATCACCCGGGCCAGCGGCTCGGTTCCCGAAAAACGCACCAGCACGCGCCCCGACCCGTCGAAGGCCTGGTTGCACGCCGCAATTTCGGCATTCACCGACGGCATCTGCTCCAGCGGCCGCCGCTGCTTCACCCGCACATTGACCAGCTTCTGCGGATAAATCTCCAGCCCTGCGGCGAGCTCCTCGAGGCCTTTGCCCTCCGATGCCGCGATCTCGAAAACCCGCAGGGCCGTCAGCATCCCGTCTCCGGTCGTGGCGAATTCACGGAAGATGATATGTCCCGACTGCTCGCCGCCCAATGCCGCGCCGCGCTTCTCCATCTCCTCCAGCACATACTTGTCGCCCACCGGCGTACGCGCCATGGTGATGCCATCGGCCGCAAGAGCCTTCTCCAGTCCCAGATTCGACATGACCGTCGCGACTACCAGATTTCCCGGCAGATGGCCGGTCGCCTTCAACCGGCGCGCCGCGATCAGCAGCACATGGTCGCCGTCTACGATTCTGCCGCTGCCGGCCACGAAGATGGCACGATCGGCATCACCGTCGAAGGCCACGCCTGCACTGGCTCCCTCGGCAACCACGCGCTCGCTCAACTTATCCACGTGCAGCGCGCCGCAATTCAAATTGATGTTTCGACCGTCGGGCTGATTCGACATGGCAATGACTTCGGCGCCCGCGCGGCGAAACAGGTCGGGCGCGAGATGCGAGGCGGCGCCATTGCCGCAGTCGAGCACCAGGCGCAACCCCTTCAACGGCGTCTGCAGACTGGAGAGCAGATGCTCCAGGTACTCGCGGTCCAGGCCCGGATCTTCTGCCAGCCGCTCCGCTCCCGAGGGAGTGAGGCCCGGCAGGACGCGGAAGATTTCCTGCTCCACCAGGTGCTCTTCATCATCCGGAAGCTTGAAGCCCGAGGTCGCGAAAACCTTGATGCCGTTATCCTGAAACGGGTTGTGCGAAGCCGAGATCATGACGCCCGCGGCGAAACCCTCTTCGCGCGTCAGGAAAGCGACTCCCGGCGTCGTGACCACACCCGCAAATCGCGATCCGATCCCTTGTGCGGCCAGGCCCGCGGCGAGTTCCGCGGCAATCCACATGCCCGACTCGCGCGTATCCATGCCAATCAAAACTTCCCGTCCGTTTGCCGCGTGCTCGCGCAGGTCTTTGCCTAACGCCAGCCCGACTGCATGCACGGTCCTCCGGTCGAGCGGCGGCTCTCCTGCCACGCCGCGAATGCCATCTGTTCCAAATAGTTGTTTACCCATGAATTACCTTGCTACCGATACTTTCACCAGAACCTCCGGCGGATCCTTGAAGCGCAGCTGCGGACTCGGCAGGAATGCCGTTACGCGCACGTTCTGATCCTCTGAGACCCGGTTCAAATCCACCGGATCGGTGTGCAGGATCGTGACCCCGCGAACTTTGCTTTCCGGCCCGGTGATGGCCAGTTCAGCCGGATTGGCCGCCATCGCCACCAGGTGCAGTCCTTTGGGCAGCGCACCCGAGACCTGGGGATCCACCGGCACCTTGCGCACGATGCCCCGCTCGAAATTGAAGCGCAGCTGTGAGGGGATGATGCGCACGACATCGACGCCGCTCGGCAGGTTGGTGTCCTGCCGCCGCAAATTGAAGGTGCGCTCCCCCGGATCGTGAACACTGCCGAAATCCACCACCAGGGATACGCGCTTTTCACTCAGATTGCGCAGCAGGCCCGCCGGACCGCGAGTTTCGATATCGACCGTTTCTACAATGTCGGAACTGATCTCCAGGTCGCGCGGAACATTCTTGTACTGCACCGGCGCGGGCAGAACCGAAAAGATGATGGGTTCGTGATGCACCGCAATCCACACCAGCATGCCCAGCAAAATCGACAGGATTCTCCAGCCCAGATTATGAAAAACAATTTCCACCAGGGAACGCCAGCGAAATTCGCGCAGCGTATCGCGGAAAGTCTTGGCTTCGCTCATTTGTGCGTCACCCGCTCCGGCTGCTGCACAATATCCCGCACGCGCTCCTGGTCGGCGGGGAGCACAAATGCCGGGCGCTTGTTCTTGAACTTCCCTACCCCGAAATGATGATTGATGCGGTCGTCGACCTCTTCAATGGTGAGATTCTGGGCGAGGTCGCCGAAAGAAGCCACCGAGATGCGGCCCGTCTCTTCCGATACCACGATCGACAGGCAGTCCGCCTCTTCCGTGATGCCGGTAGCCGCGCGATGCCGTGTGCCGAGATCGCCCGCAAGCGAAGGATTCACTGTCAGCGGCAGGAAACACGCAGCCGCCGCGATACGGTCTTTCTGGATGATGACCGCGCCATCGTGCAGCGGCGTACCCGGCATGAAGATGGAGCAGAGCAGGTCGCGCGAGATCACCGCATCCAGCCCCACACCGCTTTCCACGAAAGTGCGCAGGCCGATATCGCGCTCCAGCACGATGAGTCCGCCCGTCTTGTCCTGGGCCAGCACTTTGATGGCGAGCAGAATCTCGTCCAGCGATTCGAGCCGCTGCAATCCTCCGGGAAATCTCCGTCGTCCGATGCGGGCCAGTGTGCGGCGAATCTCGGATTGGAAAAGAATGATGACTGCAATCGGCGTATAGGGAATGAGATAGGAGAGCAGCAGCCGCACGGCTTCGAAGTTGAACAGAATCGAAACGCCGTAAAGTCCCCCAACCATCGCAATGCCCGCCAGGATATGCGCCGCACGGGTCCCCCGCACCACCAGGAGCAGTTGATAGATCAATGCCGAGACGATCAGAATATCCACCACCGACGCCCAGGTGAAGGGCGGGAGGATCATGTCGAAATCGCCAGTCAATAGCAGACTTAACGGCATTTACTGTCATCAGTTTAACAGCAGAACGGACTTTTTCCTCCATTTGTCGTGAGTTCGCCGGCCGGGCACTGCAAGGCACCTCCGGCAGCACGAATATAATGAAGCTGCAAGGAAATGCAACACAATCGCTTCACGGCCTTATTGCTCGCCGCTGTATCCTGGTACGGAGCCGCGAGTTTGGGATTGGCACAGGAAGTTCGTGCAACCCTTGGTGGAAAAGTAACCGACTCGCAAGGGGGCCTCGTCGCAGGCGCCAATGTGACCGTCGTATCCGACGACACGGGCGTTTTGCATCGCAGCAAATCCAACGCCCAGGGAAACTGGACGGCCGAATTCCTGCTGCCCGGCCACTATCATTTCTCCATCTCGCTCGACGGCTTCAAGACCGCCGAACGGGCCGGAATCCAGCTGCAGGCAGCCGACAGCAAGCAGATCGATGTCACCCTGGAGGTTGGCTCGTCCGCCCAATCCATCGTGGTGACCGCCGAGGCCCCGTTGGTCGACAACACTTCAGCCGTCTCCGGTACCGTCATCAACTCGGCCGAGATCGAAGAAATGCCCTCTTCGTCCCACGTGGTGACGCTGCTCGCTCTTCTTTCTCCCGGCGTGATTCCGCAGGACCAGGACGATAACGTTGTCCAGGCCTGGTCGAACAACGGCGCCTCGCAATTCACCGCCAACGGCGGACGCAATAACGTCTGGTCCAACAGCTTCCAGCTCGACGGCATGCCCAATTCCAAATCGGGCGGCTACGTGTCGTTCATTCCTCCCATGGATTCGGTGCAGGAGTTTCGCGTCCAGACCAACGCCTACGACGCTTCCATCGGCCGGCAGGCCGGCGCCACCATCAACATGCAGACGCGCAGCGGCGGCAAGGGCTATCACGGCAGCCTCTACGAGTTCAACCAGAACAACGTCCTGAATGCCAACCTGTTTCAGTACAACCGCATCGGACAGCCGCAGCTTCCCGTCCACTTCAATAAGTTCGGAGCCACCGTCGGCGGCCCGGTCCGGCTACCGAAGCTTTACGATGGCCGCCAGAAGACCTTCTTCTTCGTCAGCTTCGACAACACCTTAAACTTGAACCCGCTCGGCTCGGGAACCCAGTCCATGCCCTCGATGCTGGAACGGACCGGCGACTTCAGCCAGTCGTGGACCACTCAGAACGTCAACGGCAACCTGGTGAGGTACCCGGTCCTGGTCTACGATCCCTTCACCATCGACACCGCGGGCAACCGGTCGATCTTCCCCAACTCGGTCATCCCCCAGACCCGCCTCAGCCCCATCGCGGCGAAAGTCATCGGCTACCTCCCGGGTCCCAATGCCACGCCGGGAAACACCAGCAGCATCCAGAACAATTATCAGTCGCAGAACGAGCGCAAGAATATCTTCCCCGTGGTGTCCTACCGCATGGACCAGAACTGGAACAACAACCACCGCAGCTTTGTGACGCTGCGCTGGAATCATCTCTGGGAAACCACCGGCACCACGTACGGCCAGAACAATATCCTCGCCGGCAACGACCACGAACGCGTCGCGGAAAATATCGGCGTGGATCACGTCTGGACCCTCGGGTCGAACAAGATCCTGAATATCCGTTACACGCTGAACCGTTTTGAAGAGCCGTCCGCCGACCTCGGCGCGGGCTTCGATCCCACGCTGTTGGGGTTCCCGGCGAGCTTTTCGTCGGTTCTCGAAAAGCCGTCCTTCCCGCGCTTCACCGGCTTCGGCGCCGATATCGGCACCGGTCAGGCGGGCAACTACACCAACAACACGCACCACATCTGGGCCGCGACCGTGACCCACGTCATCGGCAACCACACCATCCATTACGGCACCGAGTGGTGGGCATTGCAGGAAGCCCGCGGCGGCGTCGGTAACCAGGGCCAGTTCGACTTCAACGCCAACTGGACCCGCAAGAATAACAACAACAATAACGGTACGGGCGACGGTTCCAGCTTCGCGTCGTTCCTGCTCGGCCTGCCCACCGGCGGCAACGTGCCCCGCAATGCCAGCTCCATGTACTCGCAGAAGTTCAACGCTTACTACATCCAGGATGACTGGCGCATCACGCCCCGCCTGACCGTCAACGTCGGACTGCGCTGGGATTACGAGCTGCCCGTCACGGAGCGCTTCAACCGCCTGACCGACCGCTACGACCCCAACGCCAAGAATCCCATCAGCGATGCCGCGCAGGCAGCCTACGCGGCCATCCTCTCCAGCCCGGCGAATGCCACCAACGCGGGCGTCCAACTGCTCGCCCAGTTGCGTCCCGCCAGCCAGTTCCAGATCAACGGCGTGCAACTCTTCGCCGGCATGGACGGCGCTCCCCGCACTCCCATCAATGTCGACCTGCACGAATGGGGACCGCGCGCGGGCTTCGCCTATCAGCTGGGATCAAAGACCGTGCTGCGCGGAGGCTTCGGACGCTTCGTCCAGGCCAGCTTCGTCACCGGCGGCCAGAACGGTTTCACCCGTTCCACCAGCCTGACGGCCACCCAGGACAACTACCGCACTCCTTACGACACTCTCGCGACTCCGTTCCGCAACGGGATCCTCGCACCCACGGGTTCCTCGCTCGGCGCGCTCACCAACCTCGGCTCGGGCCCGAACTGGGACAATCCCGACCTCGGCCGCATGTATTCGCTCGAGTACAGCCTGCACCTGCAGCATCAGATCAAGGGCTGGCTTTTCGAGGTCGGCTACTCGCATAACAAGACCTACAACATCCCCTGGGGCTGGAACGAGAACATGGTTTCGTTCGATCAGTGGAAGTCGTTGCGCACCCCGAGCTTCTCGGCCACCGGCAAACCCGTAGCGACCCTGAACTGGGATGTGCAGGTGCCCAATCCGTTTTATCAACTGCCTGGCGTAAGCCCGGGCGTCTCGCAGTACACCAGCCGGACCATCGCCCTCAACCAACTGCTCAATCCCAATCCGCTGCTCGGCGGCATCACGGAGAACAATCCGACCGGTGAGAATCGCTATGACGCCATGCTCGTCAAGGCCGAGCGTCGTTTCAAATCCGGTCTGGCCATGATTGCGTCCTTCACCTGGTCTGAGCTGTACGAGGACACGTCGTTCCTCGGACCGCAGCAGGCGGGTCCGATCGTGGAGCATAAGCTCGGCGGCGAGAACCGTCCGCTGCGTTTCTCCTTCGCACCGATCTGGACCATCCCGGTCGGACGCGGACGCCAGTTCGGCCGCAACATGTCGAAGCTCTACGATGCGTTCATCGGCGGCTGGGAGCTGACCAGCATCTACCAGGTGCAGTCCGGCGTACCGGTGGTGTTCGGCACCGACAGTTTCTTCAGCGGTCAGAACTTCGCCATCCCGCACGACCAGCAGTCACTCAACAAGTGGTTTGACACCTCGCAGTTCCTGCCCTTCCCCAACGCCAACACGCTGCTCTCGACGCGTCGCTGATAAGTATGGAGTTGCCGCGTTACGATCAGGCACATGGCGGGAGAATTATCCGGCGTGGACCGGCGTGCAGAACATGCCCGGCTTCGGCTATGTACCGGTAGCCGGTGACACAAACCGCAACGGAGTCTATCAGGACTTCGCGGCGTTCGTCCGCACTTACCCGACTCGCTGGAGCATTCTGCGGGTCAGCCGGGTGCACAATCTGGACGCGGGCCTGTACAAGAACTTCACGTTGATGGAAGGCAAGAAGCTGCAGCTTCGCTTCAACGCTTTCAACCTGATGAATCATCCGCGCTTCTCGGGTCCGGACACCAATCCAAACAACGCCGGTTTCGGAACGGTGAATCCATCGCAAAGAAACCCCGCGAGAACGGTTGAATTCGGAGCCCGCATCACGTTCTAGGCAAATAGCCGCGCTCATGTGCGACAGGTCATTGTTTTAAGGCCTGTCGCCCCGAGCGCCGGCTCGGACACGGTTTTTCCAGGGTGCCGTACCGGGCCGCGTGGCCAGCAGTCGGAAAAACAACACGCGAGCGGATCGTCCATGAAAGATTCCAATGCCGATCCCGCTTGTCCTGTTGGAGGAAGACTGCTTGACACACATACAAGACGGTAAACAACTTTTTGAACCCTCGCTATGTTCCGCGCCGACAACAAGAGCGCGCCCGCGGCGATTTCGGCCCGACTGGACATTGCGAACGGCGGCGTTCTTTCTATTGGCACCGGTGACCTTCACCACCGTGGCCCATGCTGGCCCGATCGTTTTTTCGGGCGGTGACCTGAGGGCCGGCGAAACCAGCCCTCGTCCCAATTCCGACGCAGCCGCGGCCGCTTTCGATGCGGCCCTGGCTGCGTTCCAACCGGTGACCCTGATCAACTTCGAGTCCTCTCCGCTCGGTCCCTTTAACAACCTCATGATCTCTCCCGGTATCTTTGCCGATGGCCTCAACGGTCTGGGCACGCCGGGGCCGCAGCAGATCCGCAATACCCCGTTCTGTCTCCCCGACTTTCTCTGCGGCTACAACACCACCCCGGGCGGCGCCAAGGGACTGGCCGTGCTGGGCGGTACCTTGACCTTCACCTTCAACACGCCGATCCAGGCGTTCGGGGCCTACATTTCGGGGCTCCAACTACAGGATTCGCTGAAATTCAACGACGGTTCTGCGCAGGTTGTAGAAACGCCGTTCCTCGGTAGCGGCGGCATTGGTTTCGTGGGCTTCATCGACCCGGGCGCCTCGATCACCAGCATCTCCGTCGATACCTCTTCCGGCTCCGACTTCATCACCTTCGACGACATTCGCGTGGTGACGACCGCTGCAGTCGGGACCGCTGCTCCGGAACCGGCGACGCTCGCTCTCTTCGGCCTCGCGCTAACGGGCGGCTGGCTGTTCCGCCGGCGGCCGGCACGCTAACCTGGGTTCATGCTTCGACGAACTTTGCTGCTACTGTGCGGGTTGACATGCGCAGTCCCGCAACTCGCCCTGTCCCAATCCATCGATGCTTTTTTCAAAGAAACCTTCGAGCAGATGCTGCGGCAGAATCCCGAGTTCGCCACCACGGTCGGACGGCACGAGTACGACGATCACTGGACCGACTGGTCCGCCGCCGGCCGCTCGCAGCGCCGCAAGTTTTTCGAAGACCGGATCGCGGCGCTGAAGAAGTTCCCGCCGTCCGGCATGTCCCCGGCCAATCGCCTGACCACCCGCCTCGTACTCTACGATTTCCAGTCGCGCGTCGACTCCATGGACATCGAGGATTACCTGGTGCGTGTCAGTCAGCTCTACGGCATGCACAATCGCGTCTATAACGTCGTCGACCGCATGCCCGCCCGCACGGTGCGCGATTTCGAAAATCTTCTGGCGCGCCTGCGCACCGTGCCCCAATACGTCGACCAGAGCATCGCGCTGCTGAACGACGCCATCGCGCACAAGATGACCCAGTCCCAGACGGTGACCACCATCGTCGGACGCCAAATCGCCGCCCAACTCGCGCAGGATGCCGAGCACTCCCCTCTGCTCGATAACTTTCGCAAAATGCCGGCCAACATCCCGGCAGCCGATCAGCAGCGTCTTCGAACCGCGGCCGTCGACGTCTACAACAACCAGTTCCTGCCTTCCTGGCGCAAATTGCAGCAATTCCTGACGGGCACCTACGCGAAGAACGTTCGTTCCGCCGACAGCATCAGTTCCCTGCCCGGCGGTAAGGAAGCCTACGCCATCATGATTCGGCGGCTCACCACCACCAACGAAACGGCCGAATCGATCCACCAGCTGGGCGAGCGCGAGGTCAAACGCATCGAAGGCGAGATGCAGAAGATCATGACGGAGGCCAAATTCACGGGTACGGTGCAGGAATTCCAGGAGCATTTGCAAAAAATGCCGGAGCAGCATTTCCGCAGCAAGGAGGAAATGCTGGTTTACTGCCGCAACATCGCCAAGATCATTGAGCCAGAGCTGCCCAATCAGTTCCGCCGCATCCCGATTCTGCTCTACGGCGTGCGTCCGATTCCGCCGGACCGCGAAGCCGCCCAGGCCACCCACGCGCAAGCGCCGGCCCCGGATTACAGCTCGCCCGGCTGGTTCAACCTGAACACCTACGAGCCGGAAAAGCAGGTGCGGTATGACAAGGAGTCCCTGGTGTTGCACGAGGCGGTGCCCGGCCATGTTTTTCAGGTGACGCTCGCCCAGAGCCTGGCCAAGCTGCCGGACATCCGGCGGTTCTACATCAATAGCGCGTACGCGGAAGGCTGGGCTCTTTACTCCGAAGCGCTCGGCCCACAGCTCGGTGTGTATCGCGACCCCTACAGCCGCTTCGGCCAACTCGCCAGCGAGCGGTTCCGCGCAGTGCGCCTGGTGGTCGATACGGGGATTCACCATTACGGTTGGACGCGGGAGCAGGCGGTCGAGTACTTCAAGCAGCACTCGCCCGAGAGTTCGCTGGCCGAGGTGGACCGCTACATCTCCTGGCCCGCCCAGGCGCTCTCCTACAAGATGGGGCAGCTGATCATCCGTGAGCTGCGCACCCAGGCCGAGACGCAACTGGGCCCCAAATTCGACGTACGCGAGTTCCACGACGCGGTGTTGAGCGAGGGCATCCTGCCCATGGAACTGCTGAAGGACGTGGTTTCCGCCTACCTGGCGGCCGCCGCCCGCTAGTTGAAGCCGCCGATCCAAGCGACGGCCCGGCGCGGTGAGGCCGCCTAGATTCTCTTCGTCTTCCAGCTCCCGCGGCGAAAGACAATCATCGCCGTAATCGTCATGGCCGCCTCCGCCGCCGGAATCGCGATAAACACACCCGTCGGACCCAGGCCCACCCGCGCAGCAAGATACCAGGCCATGGGAATCTGGAAAATCCAGTAGCAGAAAAAGTTGATGACTGACGGTGTAGCGGTGTCTCCCGCGCCGTTGAACGCCTGCACCAGCACCATGCCCCAGGCGTACCAGATGTTACCCACGCTCAACACGCGCAACAGCGACACGGCGATTTCCAGAACCGCCCGGTCATCCGTAAAACAGCCGGCGATTGGCCGCGCGAACAGCAGGAACACCAGCGACAGTCCCGCCATGTAGCACATGTTGTAATAGCCCGTCAGGTAAACCGCGCGCTCCGACCGCTCCGCATGCCCTGCCCCCAGATTCTGCCCCACCATGGTGGCCGCCGAGTTGGTCAGCCCCCACGACGGCAGAATCACGAACAGAAATATTCGAATCCCCAGACCGTACCCCGCCACCGCGATCGTTCCAAACAGTGACGCGATACGAATCAATGCCAGCCAGCTCGCCGTCGAAATCAGGAACTGAATGATGCCCGTGATCGAAACGCGAATCAGGTTGACCATCACCTTCACATCCAGCCGGATCTGGTGCAGATGGATGCGCACCCGGCTCTTGCCGCTCATCAGCGCGTGAATCTGGTACGCCACTCCGATCGCGCGCCCCGTCGTAGTCGCCACCGCCGCTCCCATCACGCCCAATTCGGGAAACGGACCCCAGCCGTTGATCAGGCAGGGATCGAGGACAATGTTGATGGCATTCGCCAGCCACAACGTCCGCATCGCCAGCGCGGGATCGCCGGCCCCCCGGAAAATCGCGTTGATCAGGAAGATCAGAAAGATGACCACCGAGCCGCCCAGCAGCACCGCCGTATACGAGTGCCCCATGGCGATCACACTGTCTGTCGCGCCCATCATCCGCAGCAGTTGGGGAGCGAACAGAATGCCGATCGCTCCCACGATCACCGACACCGCGAGCCCGATCAGGATCGACTGCACGGAGGCGATGGCCGCGCCCTGCTCGTCCTTCTCGCCGATGCGCCGCGCCACCACGGCCGTGGTCGCCATGCTGAGGCCCAGCGCCACGCCGAACACCAGCACCAGGTTCGATTCCGTCAGCACCACCGTAGCCACCGCGTCGGCTCCCAACCGCGCGACAAAGTAGATGTCGACGATGCCGAACAGCGACTCCATCAACATTTCGAGCACCATGGGAATCGCCAGCATGACAATCAGCCGGCCGATACTTCCGGTCGTGTAATCCCGGTGTGCGCCCGATAGTGACTCTCGAAAGGCGGCGTACCCTCGGGCAATCAGGCCGCCGCCTTTCTGCGCTTCCGCAGGTCCCATTTACGCGCCCCTCATTAGGAATCCACCAGAAACGGATTGAACTCTTTCTCACGGCCGATGGTGGTATTGTCGCCGTGCCCCGGAATCACGACGCTCTCGTCGGGCAGCGGGAAAAGCTTTTCACGAATCGACGAAATCTCCTGGTGGAAATTTCCCCCCGGCAGGTCGGTACGCCCGATGCTGTCGCGAAACAGCGTATCGCCCGCCACCAGCTTCTTCTCCGATGGAATCCATAGGCTGATGCTGCCGGGCGTGTGTCCGGGCGTATGCAGAATGTGAAAAGTGGTTTGGGCGAGCGCAACGACGCCGCCGTCCTTCGCCGCGACGTCGATGCCGGGGTCCTTGGGTGTCGCAATCCCCAGCCAGGCGGCCTGCATCGCCAGGTTGCTGGTCAGGAAACGATCGTTCTCATTCATGTAGACCGGAGCGCCGGTCTTGGCGCGCAGCTGTTCCGCGCCGCCGACATGGTCGATGTGCGCGTGCGTAACCACGATCGCCGTCACGCGCAGCTGATGCCGGTCGAGAATGCCGTGAATCTCGGAAAGATCGTCGCCCGGATCGACGACAATCGCTTCGCGTGTGGTCTCGTCGCCGAAGATCGAGCAATTGCACCGCAAAGGACCAACCGGAAGGATTTCGTGGATCATTAGGAATAGCGTAGCGCAGACACCTGCGTCTACCTTTCTTCTACCCCCCCGTCGCGCGAGATTCCGATGGGCGAGCTTCAGCCCGCCCCCCTCGCTAAAACATGAAGCGCAGTGCAAACTGCATGATACGCGGCGCGTACGATCCCGTAATGGTGCCGAAGTTGCTATTCGACCGGTTGGCGTTCGGACCCAGGAAATTTGTCTTGTTCAGCAGGTTGAAGCACTCGGCCTGGAGCTGCAGCCGCGACTTCTCCCATTTCATTGCGAATTCCTTCTGCAGCCGCACATCCGTCTGGAACGTCGCCGGCGCCGTTGCGATGTTGCGGCCCGCATTTCCGTAAGGCTGGGTGATCGCCGGCACCACCACGTTCGTCCGGCTCAGATAGTTATTCGGGTCGCCGTCCGGAGTGTTCGGATCGCCGATCACGTTAGGCCGGTAGTTCAAGACCGTGCTCAACTGCCCGTTGGCCGCCGGACTCCACGTCAGGTTCACCGGCTGGCCGCTGAACGTCGTATTGATCACGCTCGACCGCCATCCGCCATAGATGTTCGAACCCCAGCCCCGGCCGCGCGGAATTTCGTACGTGATCGTCGTGGTGTCGTTGAACCGCCGGTCGTAGCCCGAGAGCCCGCGCTCGTTCGCCACATCGCGCAGGTTGACCCGCGAGTTGTCGCCGTTGTTCGCCTCCAAATGCCCGGAAGCATAATCGATCGATTTCGACCACGTGAACGAATTCAGGATATACAACCCGTGCGAGTAGCGCTTTTCGAGCTTCACCTGCAGCGCATCGTAGACCGAGGAATTGCCGTTATATGCGATCTCGATATAGGAAAAGCCGGGGATCGGACGCCGCTGGTCGACCGTCAAATTCTCGCCCGTCCGGCTGGGACGCGCTTCGTTGTAGTCGCCCAGCACCATCAGCTTCGTCCCGTGGCTGCCCACATAGCCGACGTCGAGCAGCATGCCCTTCATCAATTGCCGCTGCACCGAAAAGTGCCAGCTCTGCACGTAGGGTGTGCGATAGTCTGCCGGGATGTAGTTTACTCGCGCGGTCTTGGGGTCGAAGTTCGCCGGCGTGGCCAGGTTCGCCGGATAGCCCATTTGCGTCGGCCGGAAGCACTTCGAGGGATCTGTGGTCGCTCCGCACAGGCCCTGCGCCGGGGTCTGGTTGATGGTCGCGGTCACGATGGTCGGTCCGTTATATTCCAGCAGGTTTTCGCCGCCCATGCGATTGAACTGGATATAGCTGACGCCGTATGCCGTCCGGATCACGGTCTTGGAATTCAGCGAATACGCCAGGCCGATGCGCGGTCCGAAATTGTTGCGGTCCGGCTCGATCGTCGAACGGTCGCGCAACGACCCGTCGGTTCCTTTGTACAGGCTGTTGGTCACCGGATTGTAGTTCACCACCCGGTTGCTGTCTTCATAGGGAGGCGTCGAGAACTCGTAGCGCAAACCGGCATTGATGGTCAATTTCGACGTGACCTTCCAGTCGTCCTGGAAATACACAAAGTGCATGCGCTGCCGGTACTGCATCACCACCGAGTTCGAAATACTGTACTGGCTCCGCGCTCCGAAGAGAAAGTCGGCGAGGTTGTAGAGGTTATTGGACCCCGCGCCCGTCGGACGGCTGAACTGACCGGCGTAGGTGTCCTGCCCGTACTTCGGGTGAAAATCTTCGATGTCGATATTCAGCCGCTGGTGCTCATAGCCCGTCTTTAGCGTATGCCGGCTGAGCACCTTGGAGTAGCTGATACGCGGATTCACCACCAATGGATCCTGGTGCTGCGGATTGCTGTTCTGCCGGCCCAGCCCGGTGTAGCCGCTGATGGATTGCGTATTGAGTCCGCCGCTCACAGTCGCATCCTCCGGGATGCCGGGAATTCCGTAGCCGGCCAACATACCCGGCGCGCCGAAATCGAGAGGCGTCTTGCCGGCCTTGGTGCGCGAAATCCCCAGCCGCACTTCCACCAGCTGCGACGGCGCGGGAATGTACGTCGCCGCCAGCGTCAGCTGTTGATTGATGGAGCGTACGTGCCCGTTGGCGGACCCGCCCGAAGGACCCGGGATCACGCCCGGCACCAGGTCGTTCTCCTTCCGCTGGCTCAGCCGGCCAAACACCGTCAGGCGCGAGCTGATGGTGTCGTCGATCTTGACGTCTCCCTTGTCGTTATAATCCTGGCGGCGCGGCAGCGACTGGAAGTTGTTCGAGCCGGCGTTGTTCGGCACCGGCAGGTCGCCCATTACCTTCGCCGCGAACGGCGTAATCTGGCTCACGGGAATGATGCCGTTGGTGAACAGCTGATTATTGAGCGGATTCATCACCCGGATACCGATATTGCCCTGCCGCTGCGCCAGCGTGGGCAGCGTGGCGAACTGCAGCGTATTCGAGATGCGCCGGAAGCCTTCGTAATCCGCGAAGAAGAACAGCTTGTCATGCCGGATCGGTCCGCCCACGGAGCCGCCGAACTGGTTCTGGATCAGCACCGGCTTCACGCCGCCTGCCGGTTTGAAGAATCCCGTAGCGTTGAGATCCGTGTTGCGAAGATACTCGTAGAGCGAGCCGTGAAGCCGGTTGGTGCCGCTGCGCAGCGACGCGTTGATGACGGCCCCGCCGACGCGTCCGTATTCGGCGCTGAAGTTATTCGTCTGGACCTTGAACTCCTGCACGGCGTCGGGCGATACCTGGGTCACCTGGTTGGAGAAGCCCTGGTTGCTGGTGCCGTACGCGTTGTTATCCACGCCGTCCAGCTGGAAATTGTTCTGCGAGCTGGGAAGTCCGTTGACGTTGAACGAGCCCTCGCGGCCGTCCACCGCGCCCAGCAGCATGGAACGCTGCACGCCCGGTGCCAGCAGGCTGAGGTCGGAATAATTGCGTCCGTTGAGCGGCAGATTGTCGATCAGTTCGCTATTGATCACCTGGCCCTTGTCGCTCGAGTCGCTTTCCACGATGGCCGCCGCGCCCGAAACCGTAATGGAATCGCTCGCGGCCCCCACCTGCATCGTCAGATTCACACGCTGCCGTGCGTTCACCGCGACGTTGAACTGCTCGCTGACCATCTTTGAAAAACCAACCGCATCGGCGGACACCTTGTAGTCGCCGATCTTCACAGTAAGGAATTCGTAATTACCGCTCGAATCCGTCTTCGTCGATGCGCTGACACCCGTATTCACATTGCGCAGGGTGATGACCGCGTTGGCGATGGTAGATCCGGTCGGGTCGTGAACCGTCCCCAGGACGGAGGCGCTATCGAACTGGGCCTTGGCCGGTTCCACCAACGCTCCCACTATCAGAATAGAAAACAAAAAAATGCGAGTACCCATGTTTCGCCAGATTACCATTCCAACATTTCAAATGGATCACAGGAGGTCCCTCCCCCGATGACGAGAAAAATTCCTCAAACCTCGGGAACCTTTCGTGCGTATTACCGTCAGATACTGAAATGCACTGGATTTTGCAGGACTTCCGCTACGCCTTGCGTGGCCTCCGCAACCAGCCTTCGTTCGCGTTGCTGGCGATCCTCGCCCTGTCCCTCGGGATCGGCGCGTCCACAACAATCTTTAGCGCGATTTACGGCATCCTGCTCAATCCTTTTCCGTATACGGACGCCGAACGCGTCGTGAACATATTCATACACGACAACTCCAGCTCCCGACCAGGCGGCCGGACGTTTTTCCGCGCCGACGAGTTCATCGAATACGACAAACATCGCCAGCTTTTCGACGACGTCATCGGCGGAGGCAATGAGGACGTCCTCTATACCACCAAGGACGGCACCGAGCTGTTCCAGGGAGCCTACGTCACGGCCAATACCTTCCAGTTCCTCGGGGTACCGGCCCAAATCGGCCGCACCTTCACGCCGGACGATGCCAAACCCGGCGCACCTCCGGTCTTCGTGCTGGCGTACAAAGCCTGGCTGAAGACCTTCAACCTCGATCCCTCCATCCTGAACCGCGATTTCATGCTCAACGGCGTGAAGACCAAGCTCATCGGCATCATGCCTGTCCGCTTCACCAAGCGCGGCGCCGACCTGTGGCGTCCCGTGACCCTCGATCGCGCCGACGACCGCTACTACATGTTCCAGGCCAAAATGAAGCCCGGCGCAAACATGAAGCAGGTGCAGGCCGAGTTCAGCGTGGTGGCGCGCGGCGTTGCGGAGAAGTTCCCCAAAGACTATCCCAAAAACTTCAGCGTCGGCGTCGAGAGCTACATCGATAACGTGATCGGCAACTTTAAAGCGACCCTTTACACGCTGGCGGCGGCCGTGGGATTGCTCCTGCTCATCTCCTGCGCCAACGTGGCCAATCTGCTGCTGGCGCGCGCCACGGCCCGTGAGAAGGAAATCGCGGTCCGCCTGGCGCTGGGCGCGGGACGCGGCCGTATCGTCGGCCAACTGCTCATCGAAAGCCTGATTCTCGCCGTCATCGGAGCGCTCTTCGGCTGCGTTCTCGCCTACGCGGGCATCAAAGTGCTCGTCGCCGCCATACCGGATGGTGCGATCCCCCGCGAGGCCGTCATCGAGCTCAACTTGCCGGTGTTGCTCTTCAGCTTGGGCATTGCGGGGGTTACGGCGCTGCTGTTCGGCCTGGCGCCGGCGCTGCAATCGGTCCGCCGCGACGTGGTCGAAGCGTTGAAAGATTCCGCCAAAGGGTCGAGCGGCGGAGGACGGCACGGGAAGCTGCGCAGCACGCTGGTGGTGATCGAAGTGGCGTTGTCCCTGATGCTGCTGTGTGGGGCCGGCCTCCTGATGCGCACCATGATCAAGCTGCAGACGGTGGACCTCGGATTCAATCCCGACAATATCCTGGTCGCGCGCCTGCCGCTGCCCAAAGGCCCGTACGACAGCGCGGAAGGCAAGCAGCGCTTCTTCCGGCCGCTGCTCGCCCGCTTGAGCACCCTTCCCGGAGTGGTGGCGGCAACCGAAACCAGCACCCTGCCTCCCTATGGCGGCATCCGCAGCGATATCGACATCCCCGGCAAGACCCACACCGAGAAGTGGCAGACCATCTTCCAGCTCACCAGCGAAGGCTACGTCCCGACGCTGGGACTGCGCCTGTTGCGCGGCCGCCTGCTCAATGAAGCGGACGTGAACGGAGTGCGGAAGTACGCGGTCGTGAACCGGACCTTCGTCGACAAATTCTTCGGCAAGGAAGATCCGCTGGGCAAGCAGGTCAAGCTGACGTTCCTCGAAACCATGAAGCCGCATCCCATCGCCAATCCGCTGTTCGACATCGTCGGCGTGGTGGAGGATTCGAAGAACCAGGGCATCCAGGAACCGGTCATGCCCGAGGCCTTCATCCCCTACACCATCACCGGAAACTTCGAGCGCGGTGTTTTGGTGCGCACGGCGGGCGATCCGTTGAATATGCTCAACACCGTGCGGCGCGAAATCTGGGCGGTCGACAAAAACGTCGCCCTCACCCTGACCGGCACGCTGACCGGCTACCTGAGCCAGTTCTCGTACGCACAGCCGCGCTTCGTGCTGATGCTCCTCGGCATCTTCGCAGGCGTCGGACTGGTGCTGGTTTCCCTCGGTGTATACAGCGTGATCGCCTACAGCGTCTCGCAGCAGACCCACGAAATCGGCATCCGGATGGCCTTGGGAGCCGAGCGCGGCGACGTTCTGAAAATGGTGCTGCGCATGGGCTTGAAGCTAAGCGCCATCGGCATCGTGATCGGACTGCTGGCAACTGCGGCCGTATCGAAGGCCATCGCCAGCCAGTTGTGGGGCATCTCGCCGCACGACCCCGTCACGCTGGCCGGCGTCGCCGCGCTGGTCACCTGCGTCGGCCTCCTGGCGTGCTACTTCCCGGCACGGCGCGCCACCAAAGTAGATCCCATGATCGCGCTTCGCTACGAGTGAGAGGGGTGTCGCTTTTGTGCGACAGGCCATCGTTTTACGTGGCCTGCCCACTTTGAGATCGTCTGGCCGAGGGCCGCTCGGCCAGACACCTTGCCTCTACAACAGCAGCTTCAGGCCGAATTGAATCCGCCGGGGATCGTCCGCGGACGTGATCTGACCTACGCCCAAACCATTCAACGTCGCTCCCGGCTGTCCAAATGCCGGCGTATTGGTCAAATTGAAGCTCTCCGCGCGGAACTGCAGGCGCACCCGTTCGGTAATGGCAAAGCTCTTGGAAAGCGACAGGTCCAGGTTGCGGGCATTCGGTCCCACCAGAATATTACGTCCCGCGTTGCCGTACGTATACTGCTGCTGCACCGTAAACGCCGACGTATCGAACCAGTGATAAATGCTCTGCTGGCTCGATGACAGATTGCCGTCGCCCAGCCGGTTCGGCCGGTCCGCGCCGCCCGCATTGGTGATGCCGCCCGACGTCACCACGGTGAACGGAATACCCGACCGCATCGACAACAGCGATGCAACCTGCCATCCGCCGAATACCGCATCCACCAGCCCGCCATGATTGAGGAACGCCTTTCCACGGCCGAACGGCAGCTCATAGGCCGCGCTGAAAGCCCACTGACGCCGGACGTCCGAGAACGAATTCCCACGATTCAGAACCACGTTCCAGGGATTCACCGGTCCATTGCCTCCCGTTCCGTTGCCCGCTTCCACCACATCGTCGATGTTGTGCGACCACGTAAACGCGGAAAGGAAACTCAAGCCCTTGCTGAAGCGCTTCTCAACCTTCCACAGCAACGCGTTATACGACGAACTGCCCATCGGCATCTGCCGCGTGACGTTGGTGTAATAGGGGAAAATGCGCCGCGATGCCACCGTAGACGCGGCCGGGCCATATGGCAGATCGTAATCCAGCGCCACAATCAGCTTGCGTGCTCCGATGCCTGTGTAGCCGAGCGTCATCAACAGGTCGTAGGGCAGTTCGCGCTGCACGTCCAGGAACCACTGCTGCGAATATTGATCCGGCATGTGCGGATCCTGCGAAGTGATCCCCACCGCTGCCGGACCAGGGACTGTGGTCGCCGGCAGTTGCACCACGGGGAATCCAGTCTGCAGTTTGACGATCGGATTGATGCGGTCCACGGTTGCCAGGCTGTACTCGACAAAGTCCGGCGACTGGTTCATCCAACGCGACGCCTGGGTGCTGTACGAATCGTCCTGTCCGAAAATGATGCCGAAGCCGGCCCGCACCACCGTCTTGTTGCCGGCGCGATATGCCAGGCCGACGCGCGGCCCGAAGTCTTTGTAGTTCTGGTTGCACCCGCAATCGCCGCCATCCTGCGGCCGGATCTGGGGCAGCCTTCCGGCCGCTCCGACCTGCGAGTAATCCAGAATGAAGTTCGAAACCCGCCCGTCCGGGAACGTCGGCGAGAGAAACAGGTCGTAGCGCACGCCGAGGTTGAGCGAGAGTCGAGGCGTGACCTTCCAGTCGTCCTGGATGAACGCGGCCAGCGAGCTGACCATCAGGTTCTCACCGTTCTCGTTCCCCAGGTTGCCGCCCGACGCCCAACCGAGCATGAATTCGGCGAGACCGTCGCCGGTGTTGGCGCGGTTCTGCGGATCGGCCGTGAATTCACGGTTGAACGCCATCTGACCCCGTGAATAACGCGCCGCGTTGCGGAAAATGTTGGTGTGCTTGAATTCGAAGCCCGCCTTCAGGCTGTGGCTGCCGGACGACTTGAACAGCACGTCGTTGAACTGCGTCACGTAAATGTTGTTGGTGTTCGGCCAGAATGCCCGCGACCCGAGCTGCGCATAACCGTTGGGAGTAAACAGCGTCCCGCCATGATCGTTGGACGAAGGAAAATTCGTCTTGGGGATTCCCTTGATTCCGAACTGGTCGAACAGCGGCTTGTCATAGGGAATATCGAACGCCGTCGGCATGCGCGACTGCCCGGCGCGAAATTCGTTGTTCATCGTCGGACTCAGGGTGCGCACGTAGCTACCCACGAAGCTGTTGCTGTTGATCGTCGTGGTGGTGGCGAGTCCCCCGTCCGCGGGCAGCGGCAGCGGACCGTTCTGGTACTGATCCTTGTCGCGCCGGCTGTAGCGGATCGAGACACGGTTGTTGTCGTTGAAATTGTGATCGCCCTTGAAGTCGTAATTGTTCCAGTCGTTGCGATCCGCGCCCGAGAAATAGTAGTTGTTCACGATGCCGTTGGTCGTGGGCGAGGGATAAAGCGCCAGCAGCGCGGGAAACAACGGATCCCAGCGGGTGCGGGGAATCAGGTTTCCGGCGAACACCGTCCGGCGCATGGCCGCGCCCGTTCCGGTAGTCGTGAGAGGGTCGAAAATCGGCCGCACTTCGGTGAAGTTGCCGGTGCGCTCGAGAGCCGTCGGCACGGTCGAAATCGAACTCGTGCCGCTGCGGATCCGCGTGCCGTCAAAGCTCCCGAACAGGAATGTTTTGTTCCGGCGGATGGGACCGCCCAATGTGCCGCCGAACTGATTCTGCCGGTACTCGGGCTTACCGGCGCCGCTCAGGTTGGCGAAGAAATTCGTTCCGTCCAGCTTGTCGTTCCGCAGGAACTCGTAAACCGAACCATGCAAGGAATTCGATCCCGACTTCAGCGTCACCAGCACGGTGCCGCCCATGCGTCCGCCGTACTCCGCCGAAAGATTGTTGGTGATAACCTTGAACTCGCCGATGGCATCGATGCTCGGCTTCACGGCCTGCGCCTCATACCCGATCGGGCCGCCGGAGTAGATGGTGTTGTTATCGAGGCCGTCCACCTGGACGTTCATCTGGTACGCGTGCGCGCCCCCCGAAACGAACCCGCCTTCCGATCGTGTGCGGCCCCCGACGTCCGGAGCCGTTCCGGCGGTCAGCGTCGCGAGGTTCAGGTAGTTGCGGCCGTTAAGGGGCATCTCGACGATGCTCTTGTTGGAGATGACCTGTCCCACGGTCGAAGTCTCCGAATCGAGCAGCGTCGCGGTAGCGCTCACTTCCACGGTCGATGTCAACGCGCCGGGCGTCAAAGTGAAATCGAGACGCGCCACCTGGTCGACGTCCAGCTTCAGTTCCGGATGCGTCTGCGCGCCGAAACCCGACATCGTGGCTTCCACACGATAATGTCCGACCGGAAGCAGCGTGAAAGTATAGTTGCCCGTATCGTTGGTTTTCGTTTCGCGCCGTAACCCGGTTTCGATATTGTTGATGGTGATGCTGGCGCCGCCGATAATGGCGTGGCTTGAATCGGTGACCACGCCGTTAACCGTAGCGGTCTGGCCGAAAGCCGATCCAGCGCCCAGAATGAGGAGATAGAGATAGACGAGACGAGGTCGCTTAAGAAAGATCATTTGCTTGGCAGCGTATCACTGCGCCTACCCATTATCCAAGATGTAATGTATGATATATCACTCTTGAAAGAGCGGGACAGTCACGTGGCCCCTTAGATTTCGCTGCGCCCCGGCAGCCTACAATAAACTGTCCGGCCCGTTCCGTCCTCGAAGACGCCGAAACACCATGCCCGCCGTGAGGGCTGAATCCACAAACTCGAGGTGGCATTTGCTTTCCCGACGAACATTTCTCCTCGCCTCCAGCGTGAGCGCGCCTCTCCTGGCCCAACCGCAGCGAAGGTCCGCCGCCGAAGCTCCCCTGACCGGGCCCCTTCCCCCCTCCATCGCCGCGCTCCAGTCCATGACGGCGCAAGTCCGCCCCATCACCAACGCCGAGCGCGAAGGACGCATCGAGAAGGCACGCAAGCTCATGACCGCGGCAAAGATCGACGCCATCGTACTTTCTGCCGGCGCCTCCAGCCAGTACTTCGCCAACATCCAGCTCGGCGGCGGCGAGCGGCTGTGGGCGCTGGTCATGCCCGCCCGCTCCAATCCCTTTCTCATCTGCCCCTCCTTCGAGGAAGACCGCGCCCGGGAAATGATCGCGGGGACGCCGCTCGAGAAAGAAGCCGCCGTCCGCACCTGGCAGGAAGACGAGAGCCCCTACAAACTGCTGGTCCAGACCCTGCGCGACCGCGGCATTCGGTCCGGCAAAGTGGGCATCGAAGAGACCGTCAAATTCGTTTTCGCGGACGGCATCGCCCAGGCCGGCGGACCATCCTTCCAGGTAGTCAGCGCAACGCCGGTTACCGCCGGATGCCGCATGATCAAGGACGCGCACGAGGTCGAATGCATTCGTCTCGCCGGCCAGGCCACAGTACGGGTCTACGAAGCGGTCTACAAGGCCCTCGCCGAAGGCATGACGCAGCGCGACGTCAGCGCCCTGATCCAGGCCGCGTACTCTCGCGTCGGCTTTGCGGGCGGCGCCAGCCTCAACATCGGCGAATACACCGCCTCGCCGCATGGTTCGCGCACTCCCCAGACCATCCGCGAAGGCACAATCCTGATGCTCGATGACGGTTGCCGCGTGGAAGGCTACACCTCCGACATCACCCGGACCTTCGTGCTCGGAAAGCCCACCGATAAAATGCGCCAGGTCTTCGATGTCGTGGCACGCGCCCAGAAGGCGGCGCTGGCAGCCGCCAGGCCCGGTGTTCCCAACGAAGCCGTCGATGCGGCCGCCCGCAAAGTGGTAATCGACGCGGGCTATGGACCCGGCTTCCGCTACTTCACCCATCGCGTCGGCCACGGCATGGGACTCGAGATGCACGAGTGGCCCTACCTGGTAAAGAACAACATGTACGGCTGGCCGGCAAATCCAACCCTGCAGGTCGGCATGGTGTTCAGCGATGAGCCGGGCATTTATATCCGTGGCGAATTTGGCGTGCGCCTCGAAGACGATCTCCACGTCACCGCGAATGGAGCCGAACTCCTCACCGATCCGAGTCCTTCGCTCGAGCACCCGTTTGGGTAAGTTCTTTCTCTTTTCGGGAATCGTGGTGTATCATTGACTACATCCCCGCAGGAGTTCCGCTGCACCAGTGAAGCGAAGAGATTTTGTCAAAATAGGCCTGGCATTTCCCGCCATACAATCGTTATTCGCCGACGATCTTCCCAAAAACGCCCTTCCCAAAAATGATCCACCCGATGACGTGTCGACCCGCGCGGTCGACCTGGTCAAGCAGTCGAACGTCATCGACATGCTCGGCCTCCTCACTCTCGATTGGCCGCGCCTGACGCGCTGGCAGACCGCCCCCACCAATTTCACTGCAGCCGATTTCCGCAAACTGCGCCAGTCCGGCATCGATGTCTTCCATCCCGCTGTCGCGCTTGGCGAAATCCGGCCCTACGAAGGCACCCGGAACTGGCTGACCAACTGGAACCGCCTCATCGCGCTTCACCCCGATTACTTCGTCCGCGTCGATAATCCGGGCCACCTCGCCAATGCCAAAAGCAATGGCAAGATCGGCATTATTCTCGGCATGCAGGATGCAAACCACCTGCGCTCGGTCGACGACGTCGACCTCTTTTATAAAATGGGCCAACGGCTGACGCAGCTCACCTACAATGCCGCCAATCGCCTCGGCTCCGGCTGCCTGGTCCCTCGCGACGCCGGCCTGACGCCTTTCGGACGCGACGTCGTGGCGCGCATGAACGCCTGCGGCATGGCGATCGACGTCTCCCATTGCGGTGAGCGCACCTCGCTCGAAGCCATCGAGGCCTCCACGAAGCCTGTGCTGATCACTCATTCCAACTGCCGCGCCCTCGCGCCGGACATTGCGCGCTGCAAGTCCGACGGCGCCATCCAGGCCGCCGCGCGCAAAGGCGGAGTCATCGGCCTGACCAGCATCCGCCACTTCGTGCGCGCGCAGGACCCCGTCACTATCGAGAACATGCTCGACCATTTCGATCACGCGGTGCGCGTCGCCGGCATCGAGCATGTCGGAATCGGCAGCGACACCGATCTCGACGGGCGCGACCGCAGCACCGGTCCGGCCCGCTACGACATCGCCGGCCTGAACAATTCCCGCCGTATCTACCAGCTCACCGAGGGACTCATCCGCCGCCGTTACACCGACGATCACATCACCCGGATCCTCGGCGGCAATTTTCAACGAGCGCTGGGCGAAATCTGGACCTAGTCCGGCTTCCGCCCTCCCAGTAGTTCACCTAGTACTCACAAGACGAACTCGGCGCAGCTTGCCGGCTCGTATTCCGATGGGTACTACGACTCGATTACCAGTCGCTTTACGCTCGAAGACGTGAGACTCAGACTAAGTATCAACTCGACCGTTGTTTCCCTCCTCCTGGTTTTCGGATCTCAGGCTTTCGCAGCGAAAGCCATCGGTGTCAAGCGCCCTCGCCCCGGACAGACGGTAGAGGTTATCGTCCAGTACGCCGGCCAGCCCGACGAGCACCGCCATCGCCGCGTCACCGACCGTAACGGTCGCGTCCGCGCAGCCTTCGAACACGTGCCTGTCGCTCACTACGACCTCACCCCGGAAGCCCTTGCCGAACTCGAAGCCGACCCGTCTGTGATCTCGATCAGTCCCAACCAGCCGGTAGAGGCGTTCCTCGACCGCGCCATGAGCTCCGTCGACTACATGCCGCTCGCGTACCACTACCTCTCGATCGGCCGCCAGGCCGCCGACGGCATCGGTATCGCCATCCTCGACAGCGGCATTGACGCCACTCATCCCAACTTCGCCGACCCGGCCGGCACCGCTTCCCGTATCGTCTACAGCCAGACCTTCGTCGGCGGCGACACCCGGGACCTGTATGGCCACGGCACCCATGTCGCCGGCATCGCGGCCAGCTTTGACAACATCACCTCCAAGCTCAGCAATCCCTCGCGATATTTCTTCGGGTTTGCATCTTCCGCCAACATCATCAACCTGAAGGTGCTGAACAACAACGGCGTGGGTAGCGACGCTACGGTCATCGCGGGCATCAACCGCGCCATCGCCTTGAAGAGCACTTACAACATCCGCATCATCAATCTCTCGCTGGGCCGTCCGGTCACCAGTTCCTACAAGAACGACCCGCTGTGTCAGGCGGTGGAAGCCGCCTGGAAAGCGGGCATCGTAGTCGTGGTGGCGGCCGGCAACCAGGGCCGCAACAATTCCGAAGGCACCCAGGGATACGGCACCATCACCGCGCCGGGCAACGACCCGTACGTCATCACCGTCGGCGCAACCAACCACAAAGGCGACACCTATGTCTCCAACGACGTGATCGCCAGCTACAGCTCCAAAGGGCCCACCGCCATCGATCACATCGTCAAACCCGACTTGGTGGCGCCCGGCAATCGCATCGTGTCCGATCAATCCCGCGGGTCGCTGCTGGTCAGCCAGTTTCCCGGCAACCAGATTCCCGTGAACTCCTACGATCCCTACGGCTCTTCCAGCTACTCGCCCTATTTCTTCACGCTCTCGGGAACCAGCATGGCCACGCCCATCGTGTCCGGCGCCGCGGCGATGCTGCTCGACCTGAATCCCGCCTTGACGCCCGACCAGGTCAAAGGCCGCCTCATGCGCAACGCCTGGCAGGGTTTTCCTTCCACCATGTCGACCCGGGTAACCGACCCCACCACCAACGTGACGACCACGTACACAGCCAACCACGACGTCTTTACCGTCGGTGCGGGACAGCTCGACGTGTGGGCCGCGTATAACGACACCACCATTCCATCGGGTTCCGCGGCTTCGCCCGAAGCGGTCTTCAACAGCCAGACGGGAACCGTCCAGCTGAAACTGAATTCCACCAGCGCGTCCAACGTCATCTGGGGAAGCACCTCGCCCTATGCCACGAACGCCATCTGGGGCTCCAATGTGAGCGGCACGAACGTCATCTGGGGATCGAACGTCATCTGGGGCTCCAATGTCATCTGGGGCTGCAATGTGATCTGGGGCTCCAGTTCGCCCTGGGATCAATCCACTCCCGGAGCGGAGTTGTTGAGCATCGCCATCAACGGCGAGAACTGAAGCACACCGCTGAAGATCGCAATTCCGGACTCGAACGGAGCGAATCAGATGACAAAGAATGCACTCATTTATGCCTGGATGGTCATTGCGACAGGAGTCGCGGTCCTCGCCTGTGCGGCGTTGGGCTGGCAATCGGGAATGGACGGGTCGTTTCTCGTATGCCTCGGCCTGGCGGCCTGCGCCGCGACCTTTAAAGTGCGGCTGCCCAATTTGACGGGCACGTTGTCACCGGCCTTCATCTTCTTGCTGGTGGCCATTGCTACACAGAGCTGGACCGAAACGGTGGTAATCGCGGCGGTATCGGGAATCGTCCAGTGTGTCTGGCGGCCGAGGTCGCGGCCCAATTTTCTGCAGATCGCGTTCAATGCTTCTACGGTCGCGATTTCCGGTGGAGTAGCGCATGCCCTGGCCCGCGCCACCACCGCTGCGGCGCATGGAAGCTCGATGGCGGTAGTCCTGGGCGCGGCGGGAGTGGCGCTGCTGGTCAGCAATACGCTGCTGCTGTCGACGATGCTGTGCCTGATTCAGGAAGGACCGTTCGAGATGATCTGGCGCTCCGTGCAGCTCTGGGCGGTTCCTTACTATATCGGCGGAGGCGTGCTGGCGGCGATCTGGACCAACGCCGACCTGGAAAGCGGCGTCGTGCCCGTGATCCTCGCGGCGATCAGCGCCTACGTCTTAACCGCCTGCTTCCGTGAGCTGAGCAGAATGCACAGAGCCACCGTCTGACTCGCCTGAGATGTGCGATGGGCTTTAGCCCGTCAGGCGAGCGAAGCTCAGCCCCTGCCCTCAGCCCTGCGAAGGACGCCTAATCTAAAGCCTCACGCAGCTTCTTCGTCAGACCCTCGAGCGTGAAAGGCTTATGCAGCAGGATCGTGTTGTCAAACACGACCCCTTCCCGCGCCACAATGTCGTCCGTGTACCCCGACATGTACACCACCTTCAACCCGGGCGACTTCTTTTGCAGCCGCTCGGCCAGCTCCCGGCCGCTCATCTTGGGCATGATGACGTCCGTCAGCAGCAGCTGAATCTGGCTGGCATGCTGCGCGAACACCTCCAGCGCGTGCCAGCCGTGCTCGGCTTCGTACACCTTGTATCCCTGCCGCCGCAGCATATCGCACACCAGGCTGCGCACGCCGGCTTCGTCTTCCACCAGCAGCACCGTCTCCGTTCCCCTCGGAGCCGGCTTATTGCTTTTCGCCTCCTGCTTCGCCGCCGGCTTTCCGTCCGCAATGGGCAGGAAAACCCGAAACGTCGATCCCGCGCCCGGCGGTGAACTGACCTCGATCTCGCCCTGATTCTGCTGCACGATCCCGTATACCGCCGAGAGTCCCAGGCCGCCGAATTGCGCCGGATTCTTGAGCGAAAAGTACGGTTCGAACACACGCTCGCGAGTGCTCTCGTCGATGCCGCTGCCCGAATCGGTGAACTCGAGCATTGCAAAGCGTCCCTTCGAACGCTGCACCTTCGATAGGTGTATGCGCAGATTGCCGCCCAGCGGCATGGCATCCCGCGCATTGATGGCCAGGTTCAGGATGAGCTGCTCCATCTGCCCGGCATCGGCCTTCACGAAGCACGGCAGCCGCGGGACGTCCACCGCAATGACGATGTTCTCTCCCAGCGTGCGGCGCATCATCTTACTCAAGCCCTGGACCGTTTCCACCAGGTTGAGCACCACCGGCTGGATCACCTGCTTACGGCTGAAGACCAGCAGTTGTCCCGTGAGAGCAGCCGCCCGTTCCGTCGCTTTGATGATCTCGTTGGCGTAATCGGGATACGAGCTGCTGATCTTGCCCTGCGAAAGGCCGCTCTCCAGCATGTGGCCGTATCCCGAGATAATCGTCAGCAGATTGTTGAAATCGTGCGCCACACCACCCGCCAGGCGCCCGATCGCTTCCATCTTCTGCGCCAGCCGCAGTTGTTCCTGCAGCCGGTTCTGTTCGGTGATATCGATCAGCACGCCGCCGATCATCGACGGTTTTCCGGCATCGTCGAAAATCGGAAACTTGTTGATCAGGAGCGTGGTGTTCCCCTTCGGCGACTCCACGTTGCGCACCTTTTCGCTGCGCATGCCCTGCTCCAGGATCTTACGATCGGTATCTTCGAAATCCGCGGCCGTTTCCGCCGAAAAGAGTTCCGCGTCCGTCTTGCCGATCACCGGCCGGTGCGCAAACGTCTTCCAGAACGTCGCGGCGTCGTTGTAATACACGTACCGCAGTTCGGCGTCTTTCAGGAACGCCCCACCCGGCAGCGCCTGCATGAAGGCTTCGAACCGCCGCTCGCTCTCCTCCAGCGCCTTCTCCTGCCGTTTGCGTTCCGTGATGTCGACAAAGGTGCCGATGACGTTGCCCCCGATGCCGCCCGCATGCGGATCGAGCAGCCGCAGTCGCGCCAGCAGGTGCACCGGCCGCCCTTCCGCGTGGCGGAACACCAGTTCTACATCGGTCACCTGACCGCTGGCCAGCAGGCGGCGCACCACTTCATCGCGCGATGAGGCATTGAAATACAACTCATGCATGCGCATGCCGCGCAGTTCCACCACCGGATACCCCACCAGGCGTGCGAAGGCATCATTTGCGTCCACCAGCTTGCCTTCTACGGACGTCACCAGGATGCCGGCGCTGTTATCTTCGAATAGCACCCGAAAGCGCTGCTCGGACTCCCGCAAAGTTTCCGCCGCTCGCTTGGCGGGGGTGACATCGCGGAATACCGAGACGGCTCCCCAGATTTCGCCCTGTCGATTGCGTAGCGGACGTGTGGTGGCGCTCAGCCAGCGTCCGCTGACGTAGCGGTTCCGTATGAAAAACTGGGAATCGGTGAAACTCCGTCCGCGCAAAGCCTGCAGCAGCGGAGTCTGGCCTTCCGGATAAGGTGTCACCGCATCCGGAAGGTAGAAGCCGTAAAAAGCCGACCAAGACTGATCCGCAGGAGGTGCCTCCGTCGTGCCCAGAAGCTGCGCGCCCACCTCGTTGATGAACACCACCTCGCGCGAGGTGTTGATAACAAAGATGCCTTCCCCGACCTGGTTCAGCACCAGGCGCAGCAAATCCGCAATTTCGTCGGCTGAGCCGGCGGTCAGGGAATCCGGAAGCTGCGGGGAGTCAGGAACGTGCAACATGGCTCAGTGAAGTCCCAATGATAGGTCGCCAGGGGCGATGTGGCGGCGCCAATCGCCTCCCAGATGTTAACATACGGCCACTTGCGTCGCCTGCGGTCCCGATTCGGCTCCCGACGCTTGATAGACTGGTGTTTCGGACCAAGGATTTGAATCGCGCCTCTAGCATTCTGATTGCCGCCCTCGTCATTCTCGGCCTGCTGCCGGCCGGGGGAACTGCCGTCGCCGCGGAGAACAATCAGCTCGATTCCAACCTCCAGCTGTACACGGTTCTCGCAGCCCTCAACGCCGCCGGTTTTGATACCGGCCTCGATTCCACGCTTTACCAGGCCGACCCCAAACCGGACTCCCCGAACGTCGCACGGCTGCGGCTCGAAGTGCGCAAGGCGTTGGAAGCCAAAAAAATCGCCGTCCTCCCTGACCTGAAAAAAATTTACGCCCAGCACAAGCCGCGTTCCTCGACAGAAGACTTTTCGCAATACGTTTCCCTGGCACTTTCCATTGCCGGCCCTCCCGAGTTCAACTGGAAGGGACGACAGGTGGATATGCCTCCCGATGCCATCGCGCTGGAAGACTTTCGCTCCTTGTTGGGCGATTTTTATGCTCAGGCCGGAATCGAAGAATTGTGGCGTCGTTCCCAGCCCGCACTGGAACATATGATGCGCGTCTACCATTCACCGGTTTCCAAAACCGTGTTCGAAATCAACAGTTATTTGCGCATGCCGATGGCCGGAAACCTGGGGCGCAATTTCCAGATTTATGTCGACGCGCTGGGCCCCCCGAATTTCATCCAGGGCCGCGCGTACGGCGATACATATTACGTGATCATCACGCCTTCCGTGGAAGCCCGTGTGCAAGACATCCGCCATTCGTTCCTGCGGTTCACCGTGGATCCCATGGGTACGAAATACGGATTGAAATTGATGGAAAAGCGGTCGCTGCTCGACATCGCCGTTTCAGCGCCGGCACTACCGGAGTATTACAAAAACGACTTCGTGCTGCTGGCCACCGAAAGCCTGATCAAAGCGATTGAAGCTCGCCTCGACCGCACACCCGCCACCGTGACCGCGGCTCTCGAGCAGGGCTATGTGCTCGCGCCGTTCTTTTTCGAGCAGCTCCCGGTGTATGAAAACCAGCAGCAGGGCATGCGCCTCTACTTCGAGGAAATGATCGCGGCCATCAATCTCAGGAAAGAGACCCAGCGGCTGCAAAACGTACAATTTGCCGCCGCGCCCGCCGGTAAACTCGCCAAAGTGCCTCCTCCGGTTGATATCCCGCAGCCGCCGCCGGCCTCCACCACTCCCGCCGGTAAACTGGTGAGCCAGGCGGAGGACATGTACGACAACAAGGATTACGATAAAGCCAAGCCCCTGTTTCTGCGCTCGCTCGAAGTACAAGGTTCCGACGGCGAACACGCGCGGGCGTATTACGGCCTGGCCCGCATCGCGGCGCTGCAAAAAGATCCGGAGCTTTCCCAAAGGTTGTTCCGAAAGACCCTGGAGACCTCCCCCGATCCGCAGGTCAAGGCCTGGAGCCTGGTATACCTGGGCAAACTCGCCGACATCTCGGGAGAACGGGCGGAAGCCCGCAAAAGTTTTGAAGAAGCTCTGAGCGTGGAAGGAATCTCCAAAAAGGCGCGCGAAGAAGCGGAAAAAGCATTGAAACAGATATCGAGATAAGGAAGGTGTTGATGAGACGATTCGCTTACTTAATTTTGTGCGGTGCGGCGGTCCTTTCCACTGCCATGGCATTCCAGAAGCAGCCCCAGCCGAAGTCCCAAAAGGAGCTCGACGCGCTCAAGGCGATGTTTAATGCCACCAGCTGCGACGCCATTATTCCGGCGGCCGAAACCCTTTTGACCACTTTTGCCGACACCGATTTCAAGTCCCTGGCGCTGTTCATGGAAGCGGACTGCTACGGACGCAAGAACGATTTCGCCAAAGCGGTCGTGTACGGCGAACGCGCCGTGGAAGCCGACCCCAAGAACTACCAGGCCCTGCTGCTGCTCGCCCGCCAGTACGCCGCCCATACCACCGAAAACGATCTGGATAAGGAAGAGAAGCTCACCAAGGCAGCCAAGTACGCGAATGATGCCGTGCCCATCGTCAACGCCGCTCCCAAACCCAATCCTGGTCTTGCCGACGACAAGTGGGAAGGCCTGAAAAAGGACTACCTCTCCCAATCGCACGAAGCCCTGGGCATGATCGCGGACGTGCGCAAGAAGTACGACGTTGCCGCCTCCGAATACAAGCAGGCGGTGGACGGCGCGGCCACACCCGATCCCGCGACCATGGTGCGTTACGCCATTGCCCAGGAGAAGCTCGGGAAATTCGACGAAGCCATTGCGACGCTGGATAAGGTCATCGCCGATCCCAATGCCGTCCCGGTCGTCAAGCAGTACGCCACCAATGAAAAGGCCAAAGCGACCAAGATGAAAGAAGCCAAGAAGTAACTAACGCCGATCGGAGACAAGCTTACGGATACTGGGACTGAAACGGGCTCCGAGAAGCGTTTTGCTTCGCAGCTCGAGGAAGCGATGGGTTACCGCTTCCAGGATCAGGAATTGCTCGTGCGCGCTCTGACTCACAGCTCGCACGTACACGAAGCGCACCGTGTCCCGGTGGAGCCGGGAGCCCTGGCGCAGCTCAGCAACGAACAGTTTGAATTTCTGGGTGACGCGATTCTGGGCTTCGTGATCAGCGAGGAGCTGGTGCGCCGCTTTCCGAAGTACGGCGAAGGTAAATTGTCACGCTTGAAGGCGCACCTCGTCAGCGCCAGTCATCTCCATGAAGCTGCCCATCGACTCGAGCTGGGCCGCTTTCTGCGCCTTGGCCGCGGAGAAGAATTGAGCGGTGGACGCGACAAGCGAACCTTGATCACCGACGCCCTCGAAGCCCTCATCGCCGCCATGTACCTCGACGGCGGGCTGCAGCCTGCCCGCCACCTGATCCTCGAATATGTGACCAGCGGCGGCCTCGAATTGATCGAAAGCCGCTTCGCTGCCTCCCAGCTCGACTACAAGACCGCGCTCCAGGAACTGGTGCGGGCGCGGAAACTCTCGCAGCCCCGCTATGTGATTGCCCGCGAACGCGGTCCCGAGCACTCCAAAACCTTCACTATCGAGGTCCGCGTCGGCAAGGACCTCACCGCCCAGGCCGACGGCTATTCGAAGAAGGACGCCTCCCAGAAAGCGGCCAAGGAGATGTACATCCGGATGTCGGCGGAAGAAACCTCGGCGCCCGTTGCAACTCAGTCCTTACCCGAGCTCGGCTGAAACTCGCTCGCGCCCTGCTTCAACGCGATTCCCGACAGCTGCTTCGCCCTCGAGGCCGTCATCAGGTTGAACAGAACTTCCGCTGCCGGACCGTATGCCAGGCCTTCCGGGCGGATGTTGGAAACGCAGTTTCGTTCGGCATCCGTCCTGCCCCGCACCGGCGACCAGGTCAGGTAAGCCCCCAGGCTGTCCGCCGCGCTCAGCCCGGGACGCTCTCCGATCAGGATCAGTGTCATGGCCGCGCCCAGCAGCTCACCGATATCGTCTCCAATCGCCACCCGCCCTTGCTCTACCAGGACCAGCGGCGCGAGACTCCACCCGGCATCCTGCAATTTGGGCAGCAGCTCCTCCAGCAGGGCGATTGCGTGGCGGTGGACCGCTCGCGCGGAGAGTCCGTCCGCCAGGATAATGGCGGCATCGCAAGGCCCGCCGCGCAGCGCCTCGTGCGACGCTTCCCGCAGCGCCCGCCCGAGGTCTGGCCGCCGCAGGTACTCGATCCGGTCCGTCGCCTGGCTCTGCACCGGGATCGCCTCCCACCCGCGTCCGTCGCAGTCCGCGCGCAGGCTCACCAGGTCGAGCGATTCGTGTACCGCGTCTCCCGCACCCGCCCGTGCGCGGCGCAGTTCCAGGAGTTCGCGCGTGGGCAGCGCATTGCCCGCCCGCCCCAATGCGACCCGCGCCATGGTGAATTCCCGCAGCGACTTCATCGCAACGCCCCGGCCTCCAGCAGCGCAGTCAGCTGCGGAAGCTCCGGACGCGTCTCCGCCAGCCACTCCTCGAACTCAGGCGCCGGCCGCAGCTTGAGCAGTCGCCGCAGGTAAAGCGCATCGTGAAAGGAGGTGCTCTGGTAGTGCAGCATCACGTCGTCCGACCCCGGGACGCCCATGATGTAATTCACACCGGCCGTCCCGAGCAGAGTGAGCAGCGCGTCCATATCATCCTGATCGGCTTCCGCGTGATTTGTGTAGCAGACGTCGCAGCCCATCGGCAGGCCCAGCAGCTTGCCGCAGAAATGATCTTCCAGTCCCGCCCGGATGATCTGCTTGCCGTCGTACAGATACTCTGGTCCGATGAACCCGACCACCGTGTTGACCAGCATCGGACGGAATTTGCGCGCGACCGCATACGCCCGCGCTTCGCACGTCTGCTGGTCTACCCCGTGATGCGCGTTGGCGGAGAGTGCGCTTCCCTGCCCCGTCTCGAAATACAGGACGTTGTCCCCCACCGTTCCCCGCTGCAACTCGCGCGCGGCCTGGTTGGCCTCACGGAGCAGCGCCAGGTTCACTCCAAAGGACGCGTTCGCCGCCTCCGTGCCCGCGATCGACTGAAATACCAGGTCGACCGGCGCACCCCGCCGCAGCGCCTCCAGTTGCGTCGTCACGTGCGCCAGCACACAGCTCTGCATGGGAATGCGCCATGTCTCCCGCAGCCGGTCGAGCATGTGTAGCAGCATCTCGACCGTGCGGACGCTGTCCGTCACTGGATTGATGCCGATCACCGCGTCGCCGCTTTCCAGCATCAGGCCGTCAATCACGGACGCCAGAATGCCCTGCGGATCGTCGGTCGGATGATTGGGCTGCAGTCGCGTGGAGAGCCGTCCCGGCAGCCCAACCGTGGTACGAAAACGCGTAACCACGCGGATGCGCGAGGCCACGCTGATGAGATCCTGGATGCCCATCACCTTGCTGACCGCGGCGGCCATCTCCGGCGTGATGCCCGGGGCGAGAGCGGCGAGCGTTTCCGCCGTGGCCTGTTCGCCCAGGAGCCAGTCGCGGAATTCGCCGACCGTCAGGCCGCGCACCGGAGCGAACGCTGCCGCGTCGTGTTCGTCGACGATCAGGCGCGTCACTTCGTCCGCCTCGTACGGGATCACCGGTTCCTCGAGGAAGCGCGTGAGCGGCACCTCGGCCAGCGCGATCTGCGCAGCGGCCCGTTCCGAAGCATTCATCGCCGCGATGCCGGCCAGCTCGTCGCCGGACCGCGCGGGAGAAGCTTTAGCGAGCAGCGTCTTCAGGTCGATCATGTTTCAATCGCTGCCGGCGCCCGCCGCGCGTTCAGCGCGAACTCTTCTTCCGGGGACAGGATCAGGCGGTGGCGCGCATAGAATGCAAAATACGCGACGCCCAGCACGAACCAGACCGCCGCTCCATATGCGCCGCCGCGATAATCGGGGTTAAGAAAGAGCGCCGTCAACGTGACCAGGGCGATGACTGCGGCGACCATCGCGCCCGCACTGCCCAGCGGACTGCGGTAAGGACGCGCCAGATCCGGATGGTTGCGGCGCAGCAGAATGAACGACGCCATCTGCATCACATAAGCCAGCACCGCGCCGAACACCGCCATGTTCAGCAGGATTGCCCCGGCCCTGCTGTTGGCGCCGGCGAACCAGATTCCCAGCGCCGCCGCGTAACCGAGCGCGCCGCCCGTGATCAGCGCGTAATGCGGCGTGCGCCGTGTGCCGTGGGTTTGCGATAGCCACGTCGGAAAATAGCCGGCGCGGGCCAGCGAATAGATCTGGCGCCCGTAGGCAAAGATGATGGCGTGAAAACTGGCCACCAGTCCGGTTACCGCGCAAAGAGCCAGCAGCCGCGATCCCATCCCGGCGCCGAAAATCGTCTGGAAGCCGAGGAAGAGCGGTTCCTGCGATGCCCCTACCTTCTCCGCGCCCGGCGCAATCGACCCGCTCAGGATCGGCGTCAGCAGCGAGCACACGATCAGTGTCCCCAGCGACCAGAAAATTCCGCGTGGCATGTCACGCGCCGGGTCCAGCGATTCTTCCGCCGTGAGCGGCAGTTGTTCCACCCCCAAATACACCCAGAGGGCGAAGGGCAGCGACCCGAAGATGCCGCCCACGCCATGCGGAAAGAACCGGCCCTGCGTAGGCGCCCAGCGCTGCGGATCGAACAACGGAATGGCGCCGGCATAAAACAGCGCGAGCACCGCCAGTGCACCGATCGTTGTCGCAGCCGAAACACGGAACGACGCTTCCACTCCCCAGATATTCAGCCCGACAAAGACGATGTAGCAGGCGAGCCACCAGAGCGGAGTCCACGAAGCAGGCGTCCCGAAAATTGCGCCCAGGTAGCCGCCGATCCCCACCACGATAGTGGCCGGAGTGAAAATGTACTCCATGTTCTCCGCCAGGCCCGTGAGGTAGCCGCCCCACGGCCCCATCGTGGTGCGGGCGAAAGAGTAGGCGCCCCCGGTGTGTGGCAGCGCGGGCGAAAGTTCGGCGATGCTGAAACACAGGCAGATGTACAGCACGGTCATGATCCCTAGCGCCGTGAGGAGTCCGCCGAACCCGCCGGCCGTGAAACCGAAATTCCAGCCGAAGAAGTCGCCGGAGATGACCGCCCCAACCCCCAGGGCCCACAGATGGAAGACACCGGCGTGGCGCCGCAGGGACCGTCCGGCGAACCAGGCGCCGTCGCGTTTGGTGTAACGATGGTCGAGCAATCCATTGATTGTGCCAGACGCGGGCGGGAGTTGTACGATAGGCTTCGGGGAGATTGACGATGACAAAATGGTTGGCGATCGCCGCGCTGGCAACTATTCCGGCGTGGAGCGCGGAAAAGCAGCTCTTCAATGGCAAGGACCTCACCGGCTGGGCGCGCATCCCGCGCCATGAGGGCGCTCCGGCGGATCAGAAACCCGGGTTCATGGTAAAGGACGGCATGCTCATCAGCCTGCCCGACGCGCCCGAAGACGACCTCTGGTACACGCCGGAAAAAATCGGCAATGCCACGCTGCGCGTGGTCTACAAAGTCTCGGCGCCGCAGGCCAACTCGGGAGTCTTCACCCGCATTCCGTACGCGCCGAACTCTGAGGACGACGCCATCAACAAGGGTATCGAGGTGCAGATCCAGGATTCCGGCGACGAGTATCATTGCACCGGCGTCTTGTATTCCATGACGAAGGCCATGGCCAGGCCCCACAAGCCCGCCGGCGAATGGAACACGCTGGAGATCCAGATGAAGGGCCCGCGCACCATCGTCAAGCTGAACGGCACGCTGGTCACCGATTACGACGGCGTCGCGCCGGTGCCGGCCAAGCAGGGCAGGTACGAGCCGGATCGCGGCCCGCGCCCGGACCAAGGCTACATCGCGATTCAGCACCATGGCGGCGCCGCGACTGTGTGGTTCAAGGAAATTACCCTGATCCGGTAGGAGGTTTTTCGATATGCTGTCGGCTATGCATCGCACGTTCTTTCTGACATGGACCGCGGCCGCATGCCTGGCGCAAACGCCCCCGCTCCAGCAGTTGCCCGCTCCCGCACGCGAGATTCCGCTATATGCGGGCGTTGCTCCCGGCTCGGAAAACTGGACCTGGACGGAACGCATCGTGCCATCGTCCAACGGCATGCCCATCGCGCAAAACGTCGTGCGTCCGGTCCTGCAATACTACCCGGCCGATAAGAGCAAGGCGGTCGGAACCGCGATGGTTGTGGCTCCCGGCGGCGGCTTCCGCAACCTGATGATGAGCTACGAAGGCGTGGACATCGCGAAACGCATGAACGAGCTGGGCATCGATGCCTTCGTGCTGAAGTACCGCCTCACCTACACCGACCCCAAGCCGCAGACTCCTCCGGCTGCCAATGCGCAGGCCGGGCAGAATGTTCGCGACCTGGCCGGAGCCGATGGCCAGCAGGCCGTCCGGCTGCTGCGGCAGCACGCCTCCGAGTATGGCTTCCGGCCCGATCGCATCGGCATCATCGGCTACTCCGCCGGCGGCGCCGTGGCCCTTCGCACCGTGACGGGACCGGTCGACGGCCGTCCCAATTTCGCAGCGGCCATTTACGCGGCCGAAGCGGACAAAACCAATCCTCCAGAGAACGCGCCTCCCATGTTTATCGCGGTGGCCGCGGACGACCAGTCCGTCGGCTACCAGGGCTCTCTCGACCTCTTCAGCGCCTGGCGCAAAGCCAACGTCCCCGTCGAACTGCATATCTTTCAGACCGGCCGCCACGGGTTCGGGAAAAAGGGCGGCGGCGCGGACCACTACCTCGACCGGCTCGAAGAGTGGCTGAAGGTGAACGGGCTCCTGTCGAAGCCCACTACTTAACGCAGCTGCTTCCGGATTGCGGCTTCCACAACCTCGAGGTCGGCCTCTCCGAAAAAGCTGGCCACCCGCGCGCCCTGGCCATCGTAAAGAAAGAGTGCGGGCAGCCCTCCACTCCAGTTCTTGTCGATGGCGTCGATGAACACCTGGTCGTCATCGGCATGCTTTCGGTAGCGCGGCCCCCGTATGCCGGACTTGTCGAGAAACGCCGACGCTTCCCGTTCTTTCTCGGGCTCGTCGGCCGAGACCGTGATGAGTGTGAAGCGGGAGGACTTGAGTTTCTTCGACAAAGCCGCCAGCCTGGGAAGCTCTTCCCGGCAGGGTTCGCACCACGTAGCCCAGAAATCGACCAGCACTACTTTGCCTCGCTGCGCCTGCAGGATGCGGGTATAAGCGTCGCGATCGACCGGAGTCAGCGGCGCGGACGCAAGCGCGCCGGCGGCCGCCAGCAATGCCGCGGCGCTAATCAGTCGGACGGCGGGGCGCACGTTTCACCGTACAGCCGAAAGCTTTGGTTTCAGGCGTGGACACGGGTTTCCCCGCCAGCAGTTCGTCCAGTGCATTGCGCAGCCCCTGCTTCTTGATGCGCGCTTCGTTCTGCGAATCGTCGATCGCACCGTGATAGCGAAGCACGCCTCGCTTGTCGATGACGAACGTTTCGGGTGTCACCTGCGCATTGAAGATCTCGGCCGCATTGCCTGCGTCCCGGTACACGGGAAAGCTGAAGCCGGCCTGCTTGCCATGGTTCGCGACTTCGTTCGGAGACTCGTTGAAGTTGGCGTTCACGAAGATAAACTTCACACCCTTCGCCGAATAGTCCTTATATAGCGCCTCCATGCGCATGTTATAGGTGTTGGACACCGGACATCGCGCCGAGAGGAACACCACCACAGTCGTCTCGCCCTTCAAAGACGAAAAAGCATGCGAGGCTCCCTGCAGGTCCGCCACCTGAAACTCAGGCACGGGCGCGTCGATGCGCACCGGCTCCCCGTACGCGAGCGGCCACACGAAAGCCACGACCACTGCCAGCGCGAGCTTCGTCATTTCTTCTTTTGCTGATCGACCTTCAGGTTCATCGTGGCCGCCTTCCGGCTGTCGAACGAGCTGAGCGTTTTCGTGCCGCTGGTCATCCCGTGATTCTCGGCATGCAGCTTGTAATCGACGTCTGTGCTCAGGTCGCTGAAGTAGTAATCGCCTTTCTCCTTTGTGATGTAGGAGCGGATCTGCAGAGTCTTCATGTTCTCGAGCTGCACCACGGCCCCCGCAATCGGATTTTCGGCCTCATCGGTGACGATGCCCTGCACAGTTCGGACCTTGCTGTCCTCGTCCTTCTTCTTACCAAACTGGCCCCAGGCCGAGCCAAGCAAAAGACAGCCGAGAATGGCGAAGGCAAGCAGTCGGGAACGCATAAGACCCTCCGTTACTTTTGATGCGCGGCGTGGCGTGCGGTTACCCACTCAACATCTCCTTTTTACGGTTTCCTTATTTATAGTCTAACGCCGGACGGCAACTTTACTTCTGTGCAGCGAGTCGGCGCTTGGTGGTCGGCGGCACCATGCCCTGCAGCCGCATCAGCATGAACAACTGTGAGCGGTGCGTCAACTCATGTTCTTTCACGAACTGCAGCATCTCCAGGCGCGTCAGGCGAAGGCCGTCGAACCGCGTGATCTCCCCGCTGAAGAATGATTCCGGCTGCGCGGCGAGCTCAGCCGTGCGCACTTCAAGAGACTTTTCCAGCGCTTCGGCGAGCTGTTCCGGAGTCGCATCCTCGGCCAGTTCGTACACGTGAGCCTTCATCTTTTCCCGGAAGTCGGGAGTCTGCAGGTTGTCGACGCCCGCCAGCAGAATTCCCGGAAAAGCGTGCCCGGCGTTCAGAATGTGTCGCGCGATCACGCCAAACGAATCCACGCCCTCCACCGGCTTGGCATCGAACGAGGCGGCTGGAAACTCCCGCACCGCGCCCGCGGCGTCTTTGCGAACCGTCTTCCAACTGTCGAGAACGAACTGGACTCTGACCATGCCCTTCATTGTACGGGAAAGCATAAGTACGTAACGACAGTGTTGACCTTCACATGAAGCGGATTTCATGGGCCAGGATGTGTCCTGGCGGGGTCTCGTTGCGTCAACAACTTTAGAGGTTCTTTATGACAGGTCGCGCCGGATTCAAATCATTCGTCTTACTGACACTCATCCTTACTGTCCCGGCCGCGTTCTCGCAGGCCCCCGGACAACCCTATCCGCCACAGCCCTACCCCGATCAACAATACGGCGCCCAGCAGCAGTATGGCGCTCCCCAGTATCCGGCGGATCAGCAGCCCACAGCTCAACTTATGTCGCCCGAGCAGCTCGATAACCTGGTTGCTCCCGTCGCCTTGTATCCCGATTCGCTGCTCGGACAGGTCCTGGCAGCCAGCACCTACCCCGTCGAAATCTCCCAGGCCCAGCAGTGGCTCCAGCAGAACAGCGGACTCCAGGGCGCGCAGCTCATGGAAGCCGCTCGCCAGCAGAACTGGGACCCCAGTGTCCAGGCCATGGTCGGCTTTCCCCAGGCGCTCAATCTGTTGAGCGGCAACATTCGCTGGACCACCGACCTCGGCAACGCGTTTCTCTCCCAGCAGGCCGACGTGATGAGCGCCATCCAGCGCATGCGTGCGCGTGCGCAGGCCAATGGCCGCCTGCAATCGAACGCGCAGGAAGTCGTCTCGCGCGATGGCCAGAACGACATCCAGATCGAGCCCGCCAATCCCCAGGTCGTTTACGTCCCGACTTACGATCCGGCCTACGTCTGGGGGGCCGGCGCCTATCCTGAGCTCTGGTACCCCGGACTCGCGGGCTACGGCTTCGGCTTCGGACCCGGCATCTACATCGGCAGCTACTTCCCGGGATGGGGTGGCTGGGGAAGTTGGGGATGGGGCTGCGGCTGGCGTAGCCGGACCGTCATCGTCAACCACGGCTTCTTCAACCGCTACGGCTTCCACAATTCCTGGGGCCGCGGCGGCTACGCCGGACGCGGCAACTGGGTTCACGATCCCGGTCACCGCTGGAGCGCGCCCTATACCAATCGCTCCGTCTCCGCGCGGTTTAACTCGGGCCGGGTGGCCTCACGAGGCTTCAGCGGAGGCTCGAACAACTATCGCGGCTTCAGCAATGGCTACCACGGACAAGCCGGCAACTACCGGGGCGGAAGCGTGAACGGCAACATGCGCGGCAACTTCGGAAACACCGGCCGGGCCGCAACGGTTCCCTCGCAAGGTTTCCGCAATTCGCCCTACGCGGGCCGAAGCACTGCGCCGGGATTCTCCGGATCGCGTTACTCCACGCCGCGCGCCACTGCCCCCTCCGCAACTCCCAGATCGTTTGGAACTCCACGGACCTATTCGGCGCCCTCTCGGTCCTATACACCGGGCCAGTCGTACTCGGCTCCGCGTTCTTTCGGAACTCCTGGAGCAGGCTCATCGCCTCGCACTTTCTCAGCGCCCCGCTCTTATTCAGCGCCCCGATCGTTCTCGGCGCCTTCAGCCCCGCGTTCGTTCTCGGCGCCGCGCTCCTCTGCGCCGTCTCAGAGCTTCGGACATAGCAGCGGCGGATTCTCCGGAGGCGGCCGTTCCTTCTCGAGCGGCGGACACAGCAGCGGAGGCTTTTCCGGTGGTGGACGCTCCTCCTCCGGAGGCGGTCACTCCAGCGGTGGTTTCTCCGGCGGCGGACATAGCAGTGGTGGTCATGGCGGTGGCGGCCATCGCCGTTAACGCCGGAACAACACCACGGCGTTCAGCCCTCCAAACGCGAAGGAGTTTGACAGTGCGTGCCGGATGATGGCTTCCCTGCTCTCATTCGGCACCACGTCGAGGTCGCAGCGTGGATCGGGCAAGTTGTAGTTGATAGTCGGCGGGAGGAAGCCGTCGCGCAGCGCGAGGACCGTCGCCGCTGCTTCAATCGCTCCCGCCGCCCCCAGCGTATGGCCGTGCATCGATTTCGTCGAACTCACGGCCAGATGCTCTGCATGCGCACCGAACACCTCTCGAATGGCAGCCGTTTCCGTCACGTCATTCGTCTCGGTTCCGGTGCCATGCGCATTAATGTAGTCGATCGCCTCCGGTGGCACCCCTGCATCCCGCAGTGCCATTCGCATCGCGCGCACCGGACCTGCCACCGACGGCTGCGTAATATGATGCGCATCGGCCGACATTCCCGCGCCGGCAATTTCGCAGTAGATCCTGGCGCCGCGCGCCACGGCCGCCTCCATTGGCTCCAGCACCAGCATCGCGCCGCCCTCGCCGAGAGTCATTCCGCTGCGGTCCCGCGAAAACGGACGGCAGACATCCGTCGATACCACCCGCATCGCTTCCCATGCCTTGAGAATGCCGAAGCTGAAAGTCGCTTCGCTGCCCCCTGCCAGCGCCAGGTCTGCATCTCCCGCGCGAATCGCACGGAACGCCTGCGCAATCGCATGGTTCGATGACGAACACGCCGTGGCCACGGTCCATACCGGACCATAGATCCCCTGGTCCAGGGCAATGAAGCTCGCGCCCGCGTTCGCCATGGTGCGCGGAATCATCATCGGATGAATGCGTGTCTTCCCCAACTTGTAGATGTCCCAGAAGCCCTGGTCCTCGGTCGTCTGGCCGCCGATGCACGCGCCCGTCACGATGGTGGTGCGCTCCCGCAGTTCATCGCTCCAGGCCACGCCCGCGTCCGCGACGGCTTCCCTCGCCGCCACCGCCGCAAATTGCGCAAACCGGTCGATGCCGTCCATCTGTTTCTGGTCGAAATGATTTTCGGGAACGTACTGCTTGACCTCCGCGCCATTGCGGATGCGCAGGCTCGACGTATCGGCGAGGGTAATTTCCGCGATCCCGCAGCGTCCCGCGCGCAGGTTCTGCGCAAACTCCTCGCGAGAATTGCCGGCGGCGCAGATCACCCCCACGCCCGTAATGGCCACGCGGCGCATCAGTTGGCGGCGGCCTTCTCGTCGACCAGTTTCTGCACCCCGTCCACCATCTCGCGAATGCTGCGGATCTGGCGCGCGGCGTCATCGGGAATGTTGATGTCGAACTTCTCTTCGAGCGTGAACAGTATGTTCACCGCATCCATGGAGTCCATGGCAAGCTCTTCGAAACGGCTGTCGAGAGTAACATTCTCGCGAGGAACGCGCTGATTCTGCGCAATGATGTCGAGGACCTGGTCGGTTACGCCGGGCATAGGATCTGGCTTACGGTTTCGAAATGGTAGCCCCGCTCGAGCAGCACAGGCACGAGGCGTTTGACAGCTTCCAGCGTGTTGCGGATGTCCGGCCGCTCCGTACATCCGCGGCCGTCGTGCAGACAGATAATAGACCCGTTCGAGACGCCGCGCAGAACACGGCTGCAGATCGCCTCCGCCGGGAGCTTCCAATCCAGTCCGATGACGGTCCACATGACGCCCAGCAGCCCGAGTTTTTCCTGCATCGCACGATAGCCGAACCATCGTACACCGAACGGCGCGCGCAGCAGCGTCGGAGTGACGCCGAGAGTACTCGAAAAGGTTTGCTGCGCACGCGCGAAATCCTCTTCGATGAAGGATGCGGTCTTGAAGCAGCAAAGCGGATGCGAGTCGCTGTGGTTGCCGATCTCGTGACCCCCATCGCGCACGGCTGCGGCAATCGAAGGAACGCGGCGGACATTGGCCCCGCACTGAAAAAATGTAGCCGTTGCGTTGTACTCGCGCAGCGCGGCCAGCACCTCGGGGGTACTCTCGCTGGGACCGTCGTCAAAAGTGAGCGCGACAGATCGGCGCTCCCGGTCGCCGCGCCACACCGAAGGTCCGAACGCGCCCGACGAACGTCCGCGCACGGCATGGGCAAAGCACGCCGCGGTAACCGCACCGGTCGCAAGAGGGAGCAGCACTCTCAAATCATCGCATGAGGGGCCGCGATTGCGAGGGGTGTTGAAAATCGCGATTGCGAGGGATGTTCAAAATATGGATACTTGGACTCATACCCGTGAAACTGAACTCCCTCTGGACTTACTTCACCCTCGCCGCTTGCGCCTTCGCGCAGGGCGGCCCTCAATCGGGGCGCTGGGAACTGGTCGTCACGATGGACAAGCTCAAAGTACCGTTCACCATGGAGCTCGAACTAAAAGAGGGCGCGGTATCCGGTACGCTGGTGAATGGACCGGAAAAGTCGACGTCCACCCAGGGAAGCTTCAACGGCGACAAACTGCGCCTGGCCTTCAACGACGCCACGCTGGAAGCGACACTCACGAAAGGCTCGATCAGCGGCAAGTACGGCAGCCACGCAATCGAAGGCGGTCCGTATTGCACGTGCGGCTCGGAAGGCGAAGCGGGACCCGACATTTCCGGATCGTGGACATTCGACGGCGGGCGCCTGGTCGTCGAACGAAAAGGCGACGATACCGTCGCGCATCTTCTGCAGCCGGAGGACAAAACCGGCGCACTGACGGGTCGCTTCGACGGCCTGGCTTTTCTGCTTCATCATTTCGATGGGAATCGCGCGGCGCTGCTCGAGATCGAACCGCAAGCAGACGGGACGCTCGACATCACGCTGAAAGAACCGCGTGCCGCGGCCCGCAAATTCCGCGCAACCAAAGCCGCGTCGACCAGGTAAGCGCATGACCGGCCACTGGATTCGCGGAGCAGCATGGGGCCTGGCATTGTTGCTGCTCGGTTGCGCGAGCCGGCCTCCGACCACCCAGGACGAACTCGACCGCAAGTTTCAGCAGTCGATGAACGGAGTAACGCTGGTGGGTCGCTCCTCCCGGCTTCACGACGATAAAATCGCCGGACCCGAAAAGTACGTGATCGAGAAGGTCAGCAAGCTCACCGGAGAGACCTGGCTGTTCCAGGCCCGCCTCCAATACGGAGGTCACGACCTGCCGGTCCCGGTCCCTGTCACCATCAAGTGGGCCGGAGACACACCCGTCATTACTCTGACCGACCTGAAGCTGCCGGGAATGGGCTCGTACACCGCGCGCGTAGTCCTCTACGGCGATCAGTACGCCGGAACCTGGAGCGGCAAAGGCCACGGAGGCCAGCTCTTCGGCAAAATTGTCCGCAACAAGTGATCAGGACGGCAGACAGGCTCGCGCGTCAAATCGCCCTTGGTACGATTGGGGAAGAGACCTATGACCGTCCAGCTGGATTGGCCACCCGAAGTGGTGGCTCGCTTAACCGAGGAAGCCCGCAAGAAGGGACTCTCTCTGGACGCTTACATTCTGGACGTCGTCCGGACCAGCGAAGTGAACGGCAATCCCGGTGCCGACCCCGGGAAACACCGCAAACGCGAACAGGCGGTCGCCAGCATCCGTGAGCTTCGCAAAGGAAATGTCCTGGGTCCGGACCTCACCATTCGTGACCTGATTGAAGAAGGACGCCGGTTCTGAGCGCCTTCGTCCTCGACAACTCTGTAGCCGCCGCCTGGTGTTTTGAAGACCAAAGCACGCCATACACGGAAGCCGTACTCCAGGCCGTTTTTGACGGTGCGGAAATTGTGGTGCCGGCCATCTGGCCGCTCGAGGTGGCGAACGCCCTGGTCGTGGCCGAACGGCGAAAGAAAATCCTGGCCGCTAAGAGCACGCAGTTCCTTCACGATTTGCAGCAACTGTCCATCACCATCGACACGGACGGACTTGACCGTGTTTTTGATGATGTGGTCGAGTTGGCCAGAATCAATCTGCGCACCTCCTACGATGCGTCGTACCTCGAACTGGCCAGGCGTCGCAACCTTCCCTTGGCCACCAAAGATGCCCCGCTCAGGAAGGCAGCTGAAGATCTGGGCGTGGCGATCTACAACCCTGATCAAAGCGCCTCGTCACACTGAGGGGCTACTTCAGCCGCATCAGCCAAACTTCGCACAGCTGCACAAACCTCCCATTCCCCGCCTCCTCCGGATTCGCCTGCCATTCCAGATTCAACGTTCCCCCCGCAGTCGCCTCCCCGGGAATATCGAACTCCACGGCCTTATACCCTGCCTCACCCTTCTGCATCGGATGGATCTCCCACTTCCCATTCGCCACCAGCCGCACCAGTCGCGATGCCGATTCAGCCGGTCGAATGAAGCGCAGCCGGTACCGCGCAGCCGGATCCAGTCCGCTATAGTGCATCTTGAGCGAATTCCCATACAACGCATCGCTGTGACGTTTCCATGAAACACGCAGCGGCGTCCGGACCCCTGAATTAAAATCCGTGCGAGCCGTATGCGCGAACGCCGGATCCTTTTCGAATCCGACCCCCGGATCCAGGTGCGGCCGATTCACCGGATCCCCCAGATCGTCGTAGAATCCGCCCGGCCCTGGATTCGTCCAATTGACGATCTTCTCAATCGACGCCAGCCGCTCCACCTCCTGCGCCTGCCCGCGAATTTCGCCAAACCGCATCTGCAGCCACGCGGCATTCGTGATCGGACGGTCGATCAGGTCGAGGTTGGCCCCCCGTCCCACCGAGATCGCGGCATACCGCGGCACGCTCAGCTGCATCCGGACACTTTGAAACAGCGCCTCCGCCAGTTCAAAAACGCGCGCCCGGAGAGCCTGCCCCGGCCGCGATGCCGGATCCACGGCCAGTTCCTTCTCCGCCGCATCCATGGCCGCCGCCGCTCCCGTAGCCGTTGCAGTCGCAAGACGTTCCATCGCGCGGTGTTCCCTCTGCGTCTCATCGAGCACGCGCGTCCGCAGATAGGAATCGTAATAGGCACGGTAAAGCGCCTGCTGGAAACGCCAGTTCATCTTCTGCTGCGGTGTCGCCCGGCGCTCCATCTCCTGAAACGACGCCAGCGTGAGCTCGACGCCCGAATTCGTCAACAGCGGACCCCGCCAGTTGCGCTCCAGCGCCAGCAGTCCCTGGGCGAACGCGTCCGCAAAGTCCGGTCCGATGAAGTACCGCGCATAATCCCGCAGCACCGAAGGAACATCGACGTCGGGATTCCAGCCGAGCGCGCTCCACACCATCTTATTCACGTCATCATTGCAGCCTTCCGAATACGTCAGGTAACCGCCATCCGCAAACGGCTGCAGCACGCGAAAAATGTGCGCCTCGTCAAGAGGCCGCGGATTGATCACCTCCCGCTCTTCCGTCATCGCGTAGGCAACGTCCCAGTCGTTGACCGAATACTGCGCCGATATGCTGTGCGTAATGTCCGGATAAGAGCGGATCGGATAGCGCGCTGGTACCCGCTTGCGCAGCACCGGCAGTTCGACCCGCACCTGCGGACCGAATACGATCCCCGTCAGCCACGCCGGCTGCTGGTCCAGGATGCCGAAGAACTGCTCCATCCACGGAGCGTTGAACCCTTGCGGCGAGACCCACATCGCGGCTTTTGGATGATACTTGCGCAGATTCGCGGTCTGCTTCTCGAGCAATGCCATCAGGTACTTCGGCTCCGTGTGGCCGGGATCGCCGCCGGGCACGAAGATGGCGTCGATGCGCGGCAGCTGGCGAAACACCTCGCTCCATTCCTTCAGCGCCGCCTCCACCGTCGCCGGATTCGCATAGTCGCGGTCCATGGCCGGGTACCAGACCCAGCACTGCAGGCCATATTCCTTGGCGATGCGCGACATCTCGATCATCATCTGCATGGGAGGCAGCGGAAAGTGCGGGCTGTCGGCCGCATCGTCCGAGCGCGGCGGAATCAGCTCGATCGCGTTGGCGCCGAAGATCGCAAGATCGCGTATGTAGCTCTCCCACATGGGGACCGTCCACGCATCGTAGGAATTGGTCTTCGGACGGTAGCCCAGCTGATGGCCGCGCAGTGCGTATTTAGGCGCGGTATCGACGCGCAGGTCGCGCGGCAGCATCACCGAGTCGCGGCGCATTTCCAGGCTGCGCAGCAGCGCGCCGACGCCGAAGAGCACGCCGCGCTCGTCGTTGCCGGCGATTTCGACACCCGGCGCGCCCCCGTTATCGAATGAGCGAAGCTGGTAGCCCTCGGGCTTACCGGACGATGTCTTCCGCACCGTCACCACGGCACTGCCGGGTTTCGGCGCACCCGTGGCCACGGGCCAGCGCAGGCGCGTACGCTCCGCGACAGCGTCGACCAGCAGCGCGACGGCCTTCTGTTCGGGTCCGCTGAGATTCGCAGGCACCGAAACCGTGGCATGGCTGAAGTCAGCCGCGGAGCAGCCGCTCGCAAGACTGGTAAGGGCGCACGTCACCCAAAGAAACCTGAGGCAGGTAATGTTCATTCGCATAACCTATATCAGATTTCTGCACGGCCCGACTGAGCTGTTTGCTACCATGGAAAAAGCTCTGGGAGGTCGTCCAACGGTAGGACCGCAGACTCTGGATCTGCTTATCGGGGTTCGAATCCCTGCCTCCCAGCCAACCCACCTTGAGGAGTTCCCACATGCAGGAAAAACCAATGTCGGACACCGCTGCCCAATCAGACAAAGAGTGGCGTGAGCGATTGAGCGAACAGCAATATCAAGTGGCGCGATGCGGCGGCACCGAGCGCGCGTTTACAGGCGCCTACTGGGACAATCACGACGCGGGCATGTACCGCTGCGTATGCTGCAATGAGCCGCTGTTTTCCTCTGAAACGAAATTCGATTCCGGCACGGGCTGGCCGAGTTTCTACCAGCCGGTCGCCGGAGATAACGTCGAACTGATCGAGGACCGGACCCACGGCATGATCCGCACCGAAGTCCGGTGCAGGAAGTGCGGCGCCCATTTGGGGCATGTGTTTCCCGATGGCCCCCGTCCCACGGGCGAGCGCTACTGCATTAACTCGGCTTCACTCAATTTCGAAAAGAAGTGACCCCCATTTCTCGATTCCTTCGCACTTAAAGGCGTTACGCGCTCTTTTTGGAAGGAGAGAGATCAATGAGGTCAATTTCGAAATCAACGTTGTTAAACTGTGTCCTGCTGGCGGTTGCGGCAAGTCCCCTGCCCGCGGATACCATCGGGCTCTGCAACACCGGATTCACTTCCGGCTGCGGAGCCCTCGCAAGTAATCAGGTCGCTGCGAACGACGGCAACTATACGTTGCCCATTAACCCCCAGGGAACCGGGGCAATACCATTTGTGGTGCTGGCGCCGCCTGCACGGCCCGATCCGGTTGGTGGGCCCTGGCTGCCCGATACCAACATCTCGCAGTGGATCGGACCAATGGCCAACCAGCAATTTGGAAATTCCGGCTGCTGCGTCAGCGGCCTTTTCACCTACCGCATCCAGTTTTCCACTACCCTCCCCAACGACGTCGTCCAGGGCAGATGGGCCTCGGATAACAATGCCGCAATGATTTTGGATGGAACAATCACGGAAAGTCTCAGCGGATCGTTCAGCACTTGGACCAGCTTTATGTTTACGGTGGCAAACGCCAACCCCCACACGCTCGACTTTCAGGTCACCAATACCAGCAACGCCACCGGGCTGCGCGTCGAGTTCGACGCCCCCGGCGCCGCAGGCACACCCGAGCCGGCAACTATGGGTCTCTTCGGAGCCGGTCTCCTCTCACTCGGCTTACTGTGTAAACGCAGCAGAAAAGCACCCGCGCAGCAATAAACGTTAGACCCGGGCCGGAAGAGCGCGCGGCCAGTCGATCGACGGCTGCGCCTTCCCCCCGGGCATCACACACACCTCGCCGGCCTCGAAGTATTCGCGCAGCGTGCGGGCTTCCGCCACATCCACGGAAATATGAGCCTTTTCCGGAGGCAGCCCGGCGAGAATGACCATGGCGCGGCCGGAGTCCAGAAACTCGATATAACTGATCGCATCAAATCGCACTGCTTTATTCTGAATTCGAATGAATTTACTCTGTGGCACAGATGAAATATTACGGAAATCGCCCGTCCGCACCAAGCACCGGAGGGTTATCAGTACCTCATCTATGGGCCGCGTTGGTACTACCATGATTAGCTAATTGGTATCCATCGGGTCACCTCATATTGACCCGGACCCGTCCGCCTCAACGCACCCGCTCTGCGTGTGGCATCCCATTCCAGCCGCACCTCCGTCAGCGCGGGTGCCCAGCTTCCGTCATCTTCAAAGAGCATTGCCGCGGCCGGCTTTTCCCCATACGCATTCACCTCCAGGCGCCAGCAGGCCGCATCTGCAGTGTGCAGCGAAGGCTGCGCCAGGGGAAGCAAACTATCCGCTTTCACGAAGATCGGGATCTGTTCCAGGGGAACATCGATGCGCATCTGCTGCTTGCCGGTATGCCGCTTACCGGTCCAATAATCGAACCAGTCGCCCTGCGGAAGATAGACGTCGCGCGCACTTTCCCCCGCAAATGCCGGCGCGACCAGTAAGGACTCGCCCACCAGAAACTGATTCTCGATCGCCCACGTCCGCGGATCCTCCGGATAATCCATCACCAGGGCGCGGAATGGCGGCATTCCCTCCCGGTGGTAACGCACAAATGCCGCGTGAATATAGGGCACCAGACGCATCCGCAGCTCCATCACCTTGCGGCACTTGCTCTCGATTTCCTGCCAGCCCGCCGCGAATTCGTCGTTATTGTTGGCCGCCCGCTTCACCTGCTTCCATGGCGGATTCTTGATGTACCACGCGTTGATCAGCGCCATCGGGGACAGCGCAACCGACTGCAGCCGCCGGATCAGATCCTCCGGACTCGCCCCATCCCGCAGCTCGGGAGTCCACAACAGCCCCGAAAATCCCGCGTTCGCCAGTCCGCGGATGAAGTCCTTGTGATCGTAGAGGTCACTGTAGAGAACGTAAGGATAAGGCGCCGCCAGAGCGCCCGAAGACCGCACCAGGCCGTACGTACGCTGCCGCCGCTTCTCGAACACGCTCTGAATCGCGTCCTGGTAGCGTTGCCCGAACAGGCAGTGCATCTGTTCGCCGTCCGCGCCGGAGGGAAACCGGCTGACCTCCGGATAGGACCAGTTGCCCGTAAAGTCCGAGTTGTCGCACTCATCGAGCTTGTAGCCCGAAATGCCCAGCGCAACGTGCCGCGCCTCGTGAAAATCGGCGAACGTCTTTGTCGCCTGCGGATCCAGGAAATCCGGCACGACGCCGCCCCAAACCTGGTAATCGCCGGAATGCGGGACCAAGGCATCGTGGATCGGGGACGTCGGATGCGTGAAGGCATGCTCCCACAAATTGACGCGATACCCCTTGCGGCCCAGGTCGGAGATCATGGCCTGCGGATCGGGGAATTTGTCGCTCCACACGAACGTGCAGGAGTAGGCATGCGTCTGCCACCCGGGCTCCAGGCCCAGCACGTCGCAGGGCATGCGGCTCTCGCGAAACTCCGCGGCGAGTTTGAGCACATCGTCCTGCTTGTAATCCGCCTTCACGCGATACCACATGCCGAGGCCCCAGCGAGGCGGCAGCGCGCCGCCGCCGGAAAACAGGTTGTAGCGCTGCACGGCCTGGCGCATCGACGGTCCGCCGAAGACATACACGTCCACGCCTTCCGCCTCCGGTACTTCCACCAGCACCTCGCTCCGCTCGCGAATGTTGGCGCGGCGATACGCGGCCGGCAGCGCGTCGGGGGCAATCGTGAAAGGAGCGCTGGTGTCTGCGGGCGCCGGAGCCGTCTTCACCGTCTTCTTGCCGCCCATATAAAACGTTGCATAACGCGCGGTGTCCACCAGGATGCCGTAGCCGCGGGTAGTGACATAGAACGGGACCGGAGCATGCGAATCGCCGGTGTCCATCTTGGGATCGGCGTTCACCCTTAGGCGCTTCTTCGAGCCGCGCTGCACGAAGGACTGCAACTGGAGTCCCAGCCCGTAAGGCGCTTCGTTGGGTGCCAGCGGAACGCTCACCAGGAATCCGCGGCGGGATCCCTCACCGGTGACATTCACCGGACACGCGCTAACCGTAGGTAGACCGTCAAACCCTCGTTTCGCCGGAGCATAATGACGGGTGGTAACAGGAGTGATCTTCTCCGGCTTCCCGAAAGAAAACTTCCAGACCCCAGGCAGGATCTGTTGCGGCACCGGCCCGGCGGCGGCAGCCCGCTTCTGCAGCAGCGCACCGGCAGCGCCCCCAGTAGCAATGAAATGACGTCGGTTCACGGTCCACTTGTATCACACCTCTTGTGAACCCGAAGGAAAAGACAGGCCATCATTCTTATCTGGGTGAACCCGCATGAATTGGGGCCAAATTCTTCTAAACCGATCCCATCGAGCTCATCGCCCAACTCCCCTACCCCCCGCCCGACATCCGCCCCGCCCACGTAAGGTACCGCCACAACTCCCGCCGGTGCACCCGGCAGTATTCCCAAAATTGCTTCGCCGTAATCTCATCCGCATGCAGCCCCGAGTAAGTCTCGATCCGCCACCGCAAATACGGACTCCGCCACGGACGCAGCCGGTAGCCTTTGCTCAGCCGCCAGGCCACCAGCAGTTGCCTCATCAGAAACTGAGCCGCCCCGCGAACTGAAACGCTCGCGGACCACCCGTCCCGAAAATCTGCCGCGTCCGCTCGGCCGGCTGACCGAAGCCGCTCACCGTCAGATTGTTACTGTAAGCATTCAGATTCGCGTAGTTGAACAGGTTAAACACCTCCGCAAACAGCTTCAGTGTGACACGATCCGTTCCCAGCTTGATGAATTTCGACACGCGCAGGTCCTGCGAATTGAAGTTGCAGCCGAAGTCGTATTTCGCCGGCAGGTTGACCTTCGGAAATACCTGCCCCGGAATCGGCCCGCCTTTGCCCGCATACGTGGAATTGTATTGATTCACCAGCTTCACCAGGTCCGTCTTGCCCAGCCCGAAGTTGAAATCGTAATATCGCGACCCGGGCAGCGCGAACCCGTTGATGCCGCTCCCCGTCAAGTCCACCCCGGGAATGAACGGCTGAAACGGCAGCCGGCTCTGAAACGACGAAATGAAGGACACCTGCATGCCGAACGGCAGGCTCACCGACCCCGACACATTCAACACGTGCCGCCGCGAAGCGTTCCCGTACGAGGCGTTGTAATTGTTGAGGTCGAACACGCCCCCGCTGGTCGCGCCCCCGTCGTACTGCGTCAGCGCCAGCTGCTTGTTGCTCTGCAGCGCGTAAGACGCGAGCAGCATGTAGCGCCTCGCAAAGCGCTTGTCCGCCTTCACCAGCAGCCCGCGATAGATGCCGTGCCCCTCCATCTGCAGCGCCGAGATCGGACCGTTGGCGCACTGTGCCGCCGGATTGATGGAGTTGGCCGCGGAACAGACCGGCAGCACCGGACGCAGGCTCTGGAAACGCTCCTGGTCGATCCCATACATCCCCAGGTGCAGGAAATGCCGGTAAACGAAGTCCGCGCTGAGCACGAAGTCCTTCATGATCTGATGCTGCACGCCGATATTGACGTGCTCGGAATAAGGCACGCGAAAGTTGTTCTTGATCAGGTCCCCGTTGACCCCGTTCGTCGTCTTGAACACGTTGATGTTGCGGATGGTCAGGTCCGTATTGTTGGGATTGATCATCAGCTGCTGCGCCAGTCCCGCCCGCAGCTGCGGCAGCAATTGCGCCGCCAGCGCACCGGTGAAGCGCGTCGGACCGGTCGTGAACTGAATCGTCCCCGGACCGATCGGATTGGGAAACACCGACCCCGTTACGATCGGCCGCCCCGTCCCCAGCGGCCCCAGGTACCCTCGCTCGATCAGCCTGTCCGTGATATCGATCGTGTCGTAGTAGATCCCGAACCCGCCGCGAAACACCGTCTTGTTGTTCTGGAATGGCGACCAGGCGAACCCGATCGCGGGAGTGAAGTTCTTGCCCTGCTGCGGAGGAGCCGAAAGTCCGTCGGTCCCAAACAGCGGCGCCAGAAATGCAGGCTTCGTGAGGTCGTAGTTGATCAGGTTGTTCTCGTACGAGTGCGCCAGCCCGGCGTTGATCGTCAGCCGCGGTGCCACTTTCCAATAATCCTGGATATACAGATGCGTCCGGTGGTTGTGATCCGCCTTGCCCCGCTGGAACAATGGCGGCTGTCCGGTTTCCCCCACCGCGGTGATCAGCTGATACAGCGGCAGCGTTAAAATGTCCGCCAGCGACGAGTACGACGTGCGCAGCGGGATCTGCTGACCGGCCGGCGCCAGCGCGTTGTAGCCCGCCACCTGCGCCGGCGAATACAGCACCAGGTACCCGGGTTCCAGGTAGCTGTAAGTGCCCGTGCCATGCTCGTATTCCCACTCGCCCCCGAACTTGATCCGGTGGCGGCCCCGCTGCCACGTGACATTATCGGAGAGAATGTAGCGCCGGATATTGCGGCTCTGCGGCGAGTTCGTCGTGTTCCCGAACTGCAGCCCGGAACCGATCACCATCACCTGCGGTCCACCCAGTCCCAGGCATCCCGGACAAGCACCCGCGGGCGGCGGACTGTTGTTGTTCTTCCAGTACGTCTCGCCGAAACGAAACTCGTTCACCCAGCGCGTCGTGAAAGCGCTGACCACCGACAACGTGCCGGAGTCGGAGTAATTTTCGTTCTCGGTCCAGTTCGATGGCAGCGAATTCTCCGTGCGCTGGCCGAGGCCGTCATTGCCGTCGTGCGAATACCGCACGTAAGCGCTGTGCTTGTCGTTGATCCGGTAATCGATGCGCGTGTCGAACTGGTTGCCGTGGTACGGCGCGCCGAAAATCACCGCGAACGGCTTGAACAGCGGCTCCACGGGATTTGCGCTGAAGACGCCCTGCTGATTGGTGTGCTCGTAGCTCGTAAAGAAAAACAGCCGGTCTCTCCGGACCGGTCCGCCGAACGTGAACCCCGCCTGGCGGCGCGCAAAGAACGGATCGGGATTGAGCGGATCGCGTCGCAGCGCCGGATACGCGGCGATATTGTGGTCGCGGAAATAGAAGAAGCCCGACCCGTGAAAATCATTGCTCCCCCCGCGCGTCACGATGTTGATGGCCCCGCCCGCCGCGATACCCGTCGAGAGGTCGAAATTCACCGACGAAATCTGGAACTCCTGCACCACGTCCTGCGACAGATTCTGCGCCGTGCCGCCATTCACCGGATCGCTGACATTCTGGCCGTCGATCGTGATGCGCGTCGTATCGGCCATGCCGCCCAGCACCGATACGTCGAACTGCCGGTTGTACTGTCCCAGCGGAGTCGCGGACGCCGCCACGCCCGGCTCCAGAAACGCCAGTTGCATGAAGCTGCGGCCGTTCAACGGCAGGTCGTCGATCTGCTGCCGCGTCACCACCCCGTCGATCGTATTCCTGTCGTACTCGATCTGCGCCGTGGCCGCCTCCACGCTCAACACGTCCCGCGTCGCGCCGACCTCCAGCGTGAAATTGACCGTCGTCGCCTTACCGATCTCCACCGTGGCATCGCGAACCACCGTGCGAAAACCCGCCGCTTCCGCCCGCACGTCATAAACGCCTGCGTAGAGCGAAGGTGCGGAAAATCCGCCCGCGCCATCCGTCTGCAGGTCGCGGCGGTTGCCCGTGCCCTTGTCCGTGACAATGACCCGCGCCCCGCGGATGATTCCGCCGCTCGAGTCGGCGACCACCCCAATGATGCTCCCCACCGGTGCCTGCCCCCGCAGATCCCACGTGACGGCGCCGAGCAGCGCCGCCGATGTCAGTAAAATCCTGTTCACGACTTGAGCACCTCCCCGGACTGGTGACAACCCAATGACCCTGCGATTGTTTACCAAAGTTAAGTTGGTGTCAAGGGTGGCCGGAGCCGCTAACGTGCGCCCGCTCGCTTCTTCCCTTTCGTCGCCGCTGCGGGCTGCGCTTCGCTCTTGACCGGCTTCCGCGCCCGCGCCAGGCTCTCCTTCAGCGCGGCCATGATGTCGATCACCGGAGCGCTCGGAGCCGGGCTCTCGGTCTGCGTGATCGCACCGCTCTCCACCTTCTCCGAAATCGCCTGCTTCAGCCGCTCCCGGTACTTGTCCTTGAATTTGCCCGGCTCGAATTCTCCCGCCAGCGCCTCCACCAGCTTCACCGCCAGGTCCATCTCCTTCGGTTGCGCAAGGTCCGCCCCGGCATGATACTCGGACTCGCGCCGCACCTCATCCTCGTAGAACATCGTGTGCGCGATCAAACCGTGTTGCCCCGGACGCAGGATGATGATCTGGTCGCGCCGGTGCATCACAAATTCCCCGATCGCCGCATACCCCGTCTTCTTCAGCGTCTCGAACAACAGCGCGTACGGTTTGTCGCCGCCCGCGTCGGGAAGCACATAATAAGACGTCTCCAGATAAACCGGGTCGACTTCCGCGAAATGCACGAACTCCACGATCTCCATGTCCGGCGAGCTCTTGGGAGCAAGTCTGGCCAGTTCCTCCGGCTCGAACTGGACATAGCGGTCTTTCTCGTACTCGTACCCGTGCACGATGTCGCGCTGCGACAATCCAGCGGACCTTGCTCCCCCTGGCCGCTCGGCAGGGGACGGCCCGGCAATCGGCGCAGCAGCCGGCGACTCTTCGTATTCGTCCTCGGCGGGCTCGGGCGGCGCCGTCCCGCGTGACTGGGGAACGGCTGCCGGCGCTGCCACTGCCGGCCGAAACGAACTCATATCCGGAGCGTCCGCCGGCACGAACACCTGGCGGACCCGCGCCCCGGTCTCCCGCTGGATCTTGTGCATGTGAATTTTTTCCGCCCTCGCCGCACGCACGAGCTTGATGGGAATCGAGACGAGGCCGAAAGCCAGACGTCCTTTCCAGATGGTCGCCGCCATGACCAAATTGGAGCATGCGAGCGGCCATACCGTCAAACGGACGCACACGCCGTCCCCGACCTGCTCTAATGTCTGTAATGCGCCACAGGCCGGGTCTCGTTCTCCTGCTCCTTCTTTTCCTCCCTCCCGCCGGACGCGGCTACTCCGTCCTCACCCATGAAGCCATCGTCGATACCGTCTGGGCCGACGCCATGCGCCCCGCAATCGTCAAACGCTTCCCCGGCGCCACGCCCGACCAATTGAAGGAAGCCCACGCCTACGCCTATGGCGGCTGCATCATCCAGGACCTCGGCTACTACCCCTTCGGCAGCCGCTTCTTCAGCGACCTGGTTCACTACATCCGCACCGCCGACTTCGTCCAGGCCCTCCTCGATGAATCGCGCGACATCCAGGAATATGCCTTCGCCCTCGGCGCAGTCGCCCACTACGGGGCCGATGTCGACGGCCATTCCATCGCGGTGAACCGGTCCGTGGCGATTCTCTATCCCAAGCTCAGGCGCAAGTTCGGCGACGAAGTCACCTTCGGCGACGACCCTGCGACACACCTAAAAATGGAGTTCGGCTTTGACGTCCTGCAAGTCGCCCGCGGCCACTACGCTCCCCAGGCCTATCACGACTTCATCGGCTTCGAAGTGTCCAAAGAACTCCTCGACCGCGCCTTTCACCGCACCTACGGCCTGACCCTCAAAGATTTGTTCGCCACTCTCGACCTCGCCCTCGGCACCTACCGTTTCTCCGTCCGCAGCCTCCTGCCCAACGTCACCAAGGCCGCCTGGGCCATCAAGGAAAAAGAGATCGCCAGCGGACCCGCGCCCCTCTCGCGACGGCAGTTCCTCTACAACATGCGGCGCGCCAGCTACGACAAGGAATGGGGCCACACCTATGAGCGCCCCGGACTCCTGCACCGCTTCCTCTCTTTCCTGTTTCGGCTCCTCCCACCCGTTGGACCCCTGCACGGACTCGCCTTCAAGGTCCCCACCCCGCAGACCGAGCGCATGTTCGAGGACAGCTTCGACGCCGCCGTCCGCCGCGACCGCGAGTCGTTCCTCCAGGCCGGCGCCGGCGTCCTCAAACTTCCTAACCGCGACCTCGATACCGGCCGCCCCATTCATCCGGGTGAGTACGCGCTAACCGACAAGACCTACGACAGGCTGCTCAAGAAGCTGTCCGCCAAAAAGTTCGACGGCGTGACGCCGGAACTGCGCGCCGATATGCTGCGCTTCTATGACGCCATGAAAGCGCCGGACCGCCACGGCGTCAGTGCCCAACTCGCGGCGCTCAAGGCATTCACGGCAACCGCCGCCACAGGCCAGTAGCTCGCCCCCGTTTCTCCGGCGGCCAACACCCTGGATTGCTACAGTAAAAGTTCCCTCATGAGCGCCGGAGAAAAATTCGAACAACTCGTGTCCATCATGGCGCGCCTGCGTGCCCCCGGCGGCTGTCCCTGGGACCGTGAACAGACCTTCGACACCATCAAGCCTTTCCTCCTCGAAGAAACCTATGAGGTGATGGACGCCATCGACGCGAAGCAATGGCCCGACCTCGCTGAAGAACTCGGCGACCTCCTCCTCCAGGTCGTCTTCTTCTCCGAAATGGCCGAGGAAGCCGGGCACTTCAATATCGAAGCCCCAATCGACGCCATCAACGCCAAACTGATCCGCCGCCACCCGCACGTATTCGCGGACGAGGTCGCCCGCACCGAAGGCGACGTCCGCAAACTCTGGGGCGAAATCAAGGCCGGGGAAAAGAAGGAAAAGGGCGCCGCTCCGTCCGGCCTCCTCGACTCCGTTCCGCGGGCCGTTCCCGCCCTCGTCGAAGCCCAGCAGATCGCCTCCCGCGCAGCCGGACAGGGCTTCGACTGGCCCAACATCCGCGAAGTCCTCGCCAAGCTCGACGAGGAGCGCCAGGAATTCGAGCGCGTCATGGACTCCGGCCCTCACGATCACGTCGAGGATGAAATCGGCGACCTCCTCTTCGTCATCGTCAACCTCGCGCGCTTCGTCAAAGTCGACCCCGAACAGGCCCTGCGCCGCACCAACGCCAAATTCCGCAAACGCTTCGCCCATGTCGAGCAGGGACTCGCCGCCCGCGGCAAACAGCTCAAAGAATCCTCCATCGACGAAATGGAAGAACTCTGGCAGGAGGCCAAACGCAAGTGAAGCTGCCCCCGGAAATCGAGATCCGCGCCCTGACCCAGCCCGCGCAGTTTCAGGAAGCCGTCGATCTGCAGAAAGTCATCTGGGGCTTCGACGACGTCGACCTCCTCCCCGTACGCTTCTTCATCGTCGTCACCAAAATCGGCGGCCAGGCCTTCGGCGCCTACGATCGCGATCGCATGGTAGCCTTCTGTATCGCCATCCCCGGCATCAAGCGCGGCAGCGGCACCTACCTCCACAGCCATATGCTCGGCGTCCTCGCCGAATATCGCGACTACGGTATCGGCCGCATGCTCAAACTCAAGCAGCGCGAAGAAGCCCTCCTTCACGGCGTCGAGCTGATCGAGTGGACCTTCGACCCCCTCGAACTCAAGAACGCCTACTTCAACATCGAACGCCTGGGCTGCGTCGTGCGCCGCTTCGTGCGCAACCAGTACGGCATCAGCTCCAGCCAGCTGCAGGGCGGCCTCCCCACCGACCGCTGCACCGCCGAATGGTGGATCGGCACCCATTGGGTCCGCTCCGCCATCGATCGCCAGGACCGCGACCGCCCGGTAGTCCTCGCGCGCATCAGCATCCCCAACGACATCGGCCGCCTCAAACAGGAAGATTCTCACGCCGCGCGCGCCGTCCAGGCCGCGGCCTCTGCTCAATTCATCGAGAACTTCGCCAAAGGACTCGCTGTCATCGGCTTTGAGCGATCGCCGCACGCCGGCACTTATCTGTTTGGCGAATGGAAGCCCGACGACTAAAAAATCATGAAAATCGATCGAATTCATTTGCGGCGCATCCGCATGCCGCTGGTCCATTTCTTCGAAACCAGTTTCGGGCGCACCTACGAGCGCGAGATGATCATCGTCGAGGTATCGGGCGACGGCCTCTCCGGCTGGGGCGAAGTCACCTGCGGCGAAAATCCCTTCTACAACGAGGAGTGGACCGCGGCCGCCTGGCTGATCCTCCGCGATTACGTCGCGCCCCGCATCCTGGGCCACGAATTCGCCTCCGCCTCGGACGTTGCCGCGCGCACCGCGCACATCCGCGGACACCTCATGGCGCGTGGCGGCCTCGAAGTCGCCATCTGGGACCTGCAGGCCCGGCGCAACAACCGCCCTCTCTACCAGGAGATCGGCGGCGGCGCGCGCAAGGAGATCCCCTGCGGCGTTTCCATCGGCATCCAGGACTCCGTCGAGCAGCTCATCGGAAAAATTGAAGCCGAGCTCGCCGCCGGCTACCAGCGCATCAAGATGAAGATCAAGCCCGGCTGGGACATCGATGTCATGAGCAAGGTGCGCGGCAAATTCCCCGGCGCCAAACTCATGGGAGACGCAAACTCCGCCTACACCCTCGCCGACGCCGGCCGTCTGAAGCATCTCGACGAGTTCTATCTCATGATGCTGGAGCAGCCGCTCGCCCACGACGAAATCATTGACCATGCGGAGCTGCAGCGTCAGATCGATACGCCCATCTGCCTCGACGAGTGCATCCGCGGCGCGCATCATGCCGAGCAGGGCATTCGCCTGGGCGCGGCGCGCATCATCAACATCAAGTTGGGACGCGTAGGCGGCTTCACCGAATCGAAGAAGGTGCACGACGTGGCCCAGGCCGCGGGCGTCCCGGTCTGGTGTGGCGGCATGCTGGAGGCGGGAATCGGCCGTGCGCATAACGTCGCGCTCGCCACCTTGCCGAACTTCGTGCTGCCTGGCGATGTGTCGGCTAGCAAACGCTACTGGAAGCGCGATATCATCACTCCGATCGAAACCACGGCGCAGGGGACGATCCCGGTCAGCGAAGAGCCGGGATTCGGTTATGAAATCGACCACGATTTCCTGCGGTCCGTGATCGTTCAGGAGGAAGAGCTAAGGTAATGGCGCTCGCATCGCTGACGGGCAAGCTGATACTGGTCACCGGTTCCGCCAAACGCATTGGGCGCGAGATCGCGCTGCGCCTGGCGCGTGAGGGAGCCAGGGTCGCGATTCACTACCACGAATCGCGCGAGGAAGCCGAGCGCACGGCTGCCGACTGCGGCGCCGTCGGAATCTTTCACGCCAATCTGGAAAGTGTCACCGAGATCCACCGCATGTTCGACGAAGTCGACACCCGTCTGGGCCATCTCGACGGGCTCGTGAACAACGCGGCCCGCTTCACCTTCAAAGATCCGCTCGACATCACCGAAGCGGACTGGGACTTCATCCACTCGGTGAACCTGAAGGCGGTCTTTTTCTGCTGCCAGGGCGCGGCTCGTCTTATGCAGCGTTCCGGGCTGGGGGGGCGGATCGTCAACATCAGCTCGCTCGGAGGACTGCAGCCCTGGGCGCACCACGCGCACTACTGTTCATCGAAGGCCGGAGTCATCATGCTGACCAAGGCGCTGGCTAAAGCATGGGGTCCGTCGATCACCGTAAACAGTGTTGCGCCGGGCGTAATTCCGTTCGGCAAGACGGACGAGCGTGTCGACCGGCTGATCTGCAAAACCCCTGCCGGCCGTGGAGGAACAGGCGACGAAATTGCCGACGGAGCCGTCTTCTTCCTGAGCGCCTCCAACTTCGTCACCGGCCAGGTTATGGCCGTAGACGGAGGCCTGAGCCTGACCTAGCCGGCGCCACGTTACCCCTTTCAACCACCAGCGCAACCCAACCCCGAAGCGATCATCATCGTTAATTTTTATCTGGGTTCATCTGTGTGAATCTGGGGCCAAATCCGATCCAAGCGAAGCGCGGATCCAATCTTTCAACCACCAGCGCAACCCAACCCCCGAAGCGATCATCACTAATTTTCATCTGGGTTAATCTGGGGCCAAATCATCCGAGCGAAGCGCGGAATTCAATCTTTCAACCACCAGCGCAGCCCAACCCCCAAGCGATCATCTCCCGGGTTCATCTGGGGCCAAATCCTTCTCCGACCCAACCCGCCCGGCGCTGCCATCTCCCCGACTCCAAGCGATCGGGTCTTTATCCTGTCGGCGGGCGATAGCCCCTAATGAGGGACCACCTCATCCTTCTCCACCTTGCCGTCGCGCACATGGACAATCCGGTGCGCATGCAAAGCGATGTCGTGCTCGTGGGTCACCAGCACAATCGTATTGCCATCCTGGTGCAGCCTCTCGAACAACGCCATAATTTCGTTGCCCGTCGCGGTGTCCAGATTCCCGGTCGGCTCATCCGCCAGCAGAATCGACGGGTCATTCACCAGCGCCCGCGCAATCGCCACACGCTGCCGCTGTCCGCCGGACAGTTCGTTCGGCTTGTGGTCCATGCGCTTCTCCAGGTCCACCTGTTTCAGCGCCTTCTTGGCCCGCAAAATTCGCTCGCTCGCCGGCATCCCGCTATAGATCAACGGCAGCTCGACATTGTGCAGCGATGTCGCGCGAGGCAGCAGATTGAACGTCTGGAAAACGAACCCGATCTCCTTGTTCCGAATCCGCGCCAGCTCGTCATCCGTCATACTGCTGACCAGCCGCCCGTTGATGTAATACTCCCCCTTGGTCGGCGTGTCCAGGCACCCGATCAGGTTCATCAGCGTCGATTTCCCCGACCCCGACGGCCCCATGATGGCGACATACTCGCCTCTCCGGATCTCGACGTCACAACCGGATACCGCATGGATCTCCTGGTCGCCCATCACGTACGTCTTCCACAGATCGTACGTCCGGATGACGACACCTTCGCGCTTGAGTTGCTCGCCTTTGCTGACGGATTCCGCGACTGCTTGTGCCATGTTCCTCGCTATGTCTTCGGTTGCAAGCCTTCCGGCTTCTTATTGTCGATCTTGACCTTGGTATCGTTGCGTAGCGTCCGGATCACCTGGTACGTGCCGGTCAGGATCTCCTGCCCCGCATGCAGCCCGCTGATCACTTCGATGTCGGTGGCCCCCGTGATGCCTGTCTCCACTTTCTGGAACACCGCCTTGCTGTCCGGCGTGATGATGAAGACGCCCTGAATCTCTTCCTTCGCGGCCTTTTCTTTCACCGGATCCACTTCCGCGGCATGTTCGTTGGCCTTGGGATCGGTCTTCTGTTTCTTCTCCAGGTCGCCCTTTTGCCGTACCGTCAGCGCCTGGATCGGAATCGCCAGCACGTGGGACCGCGTGGCCGTTGTGATCTTGCCCGTGCACGAAAGTCCCGGCCGGATATCGTCCGGAGGATTGTCGATCGCGATGACCACCTTGAAATCTTTCGCTTCCTGGCTCGACGTGTTGCTCTGCGACGCCGCCATGCCGGTCGAGCGTACGATAGCCGTATTCCCGATCTCGATCACGTGGCCTTTGAAAGTCCGGTTGGGAATCGCGTCGATCGTGACATCGGCGACCTGGTCTTTCTTCACATTGACAATGTCGGTCTCGTCCACCTTGACCTCGGCGGTGATGATCGACATGTCCGCAATCGTCATGATGGTGCTGGCGGCCGAGTTCTGCACGCCCGGCACAACCGTCTCACCCTGCCGCACCGGCAGGTTCGTCACGATCCCTTCGATCGGCGCGTACGAATTGTGTTTCTTCAGGATGTCGTTGAACCGGCTTAGCCCGGCGCGAACCTGCGCAATGCGTTTCTGCGAGGACGACGACGCTGCCAGCGACTGTGCGCGCTGTGTTCTGGCCTGCACCACCCGCGCGGCGGCCTCGTCGACCGCGGCCTTCGCCTGGTCGTACGCCGCCTTGCGCTGGTCGTAGTCCTGTTTTGCGATCAGTTTCGACCCGTAGAGCTGTTCGGCGCGTTTGAAGTCGACATTGGCTTTCTCCAGATCCACCTTGGCGCGCTCGACGGAGGCTTCGAGGGACGCGACGTTGTCATCGGCCGCCTTCACGGCAGCTTCCGCGGCAGCGGAGTCGGCTTCGGCCGAGCTCAAGGCGGCATTCTGCGCCGCGACGTCGGCCGCGGACTGCGTGTTTTCCACCTCGGCCAGCAGTTGTCCCTTACGGACGCGATCGCCTTCCTTGACCAGGATGGCGGTCAGCTCACCTTGCTGGTTAGCCCCGATGTTGATGTAATTCTTGGGCTTGATCTCACCGGACGCAGTCACGATGCTGGCCAGGTCCTCGGTCACGACCCTGCCCGTCTGCACGGTTACGACGCCTCGTTTCTGGTACTGCACACTGCCGTAAACGCCCCCGGCGATGAGTACCAGCACAACAAGCGCAATCAGAACTTTCCATTTGGTCTTCACGAGCGATTAGAACCCTTCGGAGATTTCAGACGCAGGATTGGTGCGAATTGTTCACCCGCATTTAGATCTTATCATGGAGGCTTCCGTACAAGATCGTAAATAATTGAAAACAGGTGACTCCGGCCGTGGGTTCCAGGCTTCTGCCCGCCGCCGGGTTTCTGCCCGGCGACTACCCGCCACAAGTGAGCCACAGAAGAGGTGCGATGGAGCTTCAGCCCGTTGAGCCGAGCCAGGCAAGGCCGCCATTCACAGAACATGCAATCCGGCAGTTCACTCAATTAAAAGGACTTACTAAAACGCAAAACCGTCGCGCACCGATTGGTCTGCTACGGTCGAATTAGAAAGAGCCATAAAGGCCCTTTCCGATAAATCCATGAGAAAAAAACCTAGTTCCGCAATTAACGGGTGTCGCAGTCGCGGACCCATCACCACCGAAGGCAAAGAGCGTGTCAGTCGCAATGCCTATAAGCACGGTCTCTGTGCCATGAAATTCTTCCTCATAAAAGGAGAAGAAATGGAAGAGCTCGAAACCGTCCGCCAGGACTACATCGCCACCTTCCGCCCCGCCAACCCCGTCGAAGCCGACCTCGTTCGCGACATGGTCGGCGACCGCTGGCGCCTCAACCGTTCCTACAAAATCGAAAATGAACGCATCGACATGGCGCTTCACATGAGCGCCTCCAAGCCCGGCCGCTTCCACTACGTCTTCGACCTCATGAGCGGCAAGTGCTTCAAAGGCCTGCAGCGCTACCAGACCCGCCTCCAGAACAGCTTCGCCAAATCCGTAGCCCTCTTCCTCAAAATGCGCGACCAGGTCTGCCTGCCCGAAGAACTCCCCGCGGAAATCGAAGAAGTCCCCGAAACAACCGTGGCTACCCCCGTGCCCCCGCCCGTTGACCCGCCGCCGCCCGTCGACCCGCCCCAAGCCGCGACACCGCAGCCCAAACCACCCGCGCCTCATCCTCCGGCGCACCCGGACGCTCAACCCGGCCCGTCCCCCGAAACCCCAGCCCCGCTGTTTCCCCAGGACGACTGGCCCAAAGCCGCCTGACCGGGCCAAAACTGCCAAACGAACCTAAATTTATAGAATCCTTATAAGTGACTGGCTTTTCCGGAATAATCGGGACCAACCTTCCGATATTCGCCGCGTCGAGGTTCTAAAAACTCCTTGGATCGTCCGGAAACGGCGCCGCAAGCCGAAAAAACCGGTCCAAAATCAACCGCCTGATTCCTACCGAACGACTCGTGTATTCAATCGAAGGCCGGCTCACTTCCGCTCTTCGTCAGCGGACGAAACTGTTACAAACTGCATAACACCGACCAGGAGTTAGCGGAAACTCAGATACCGTGTACCGCCTCAATGCCGAAGCTAAGCTGCGTGCTATCAACGTCTTGAAGTAAATTCGCCCCACTGTTTCCGTTTTGTAATGTCAAACGCGGGAGCCCTCAAAAATCCCCCTATACGTTTGCGCGGAACGGGACTATCCTATGCCAAGGGTCAGGAGGTTTTTCGAAATGAATCATCGTGTATGGAATGGAGCCGCGATCGCTCTGTTTGCCGCTACTTCTTTGCTGGCGCAGACCAATAGAGGAGGCATCTCCGGCACCGTTTCCGATCCGTCGCAAAGCGTCATTCCCAACGCTACCGTCACCGTCACCAACATCGGCACCAATGAAGTCCGCACCGCCAAAACCGCCGGCAACGGCACTTATTCGGTCGCGAACCTCGAGCCGGTCAACTATCAGGTCAAGATCGAAGCCCCCGGCTTCAAAACCTCCGTCGTCCAGGACGTGAAGGTGGACACCGCCGCCATCACCACGGTCAGCATTACCCTCCAGACCGGCTCCGTCGATACCAGCGTTACGGTCGAGGCCAATGCCACCGCCATCGACACCTCCAGCGGCACTGCGAGCAACACCATCACCATGCGACAGGTCGAAGACGTGCCCCTGCTCAATCGCAGCGTTCTCGATCTCGCCCTCACCCTCCCCAACGTCGCCGGCGACGCCGGTACCGAAGACCCCGCCATCACCGCCAACACCCCGTGCCCCGGCTGCAATCTGTCGGTCGGCGGCGGACGCCCCATGAGCACCAACATGCTGGCCGACGGCGCCTCCAACACCGGCGTCAGTCTCGCCCGCACCATGGTCAGCTTCACTCCCGAAACCGTCCAGGAGTTCACCGTGCAGACCTCCGCCTTCTCCGCGGAATACGGCCGCACCGGCGGCGGCATCATCAGCGTCACCACCAAGTCGGGCACCAACCGCCTCTCGGGAACCGCGCTCTGGTACAACCGCAACCCGGCACTCGCCGCTGCGCCCTTCACCCAGGCCGCCGTGAACCGTCCGCAGCCCACCCTCAAGCGCAACCAGTTTTCCCTCGCGGCCGGCGGACCCGTCTGGATCCCCAAAGTCTACCGCGGCCAGAACAAGACCTTCTGGTTCGCCGCCATCGAACCCACCTACCGCCGCGACCACCTCGACCAATACGGCCTCATGCCCACCGACGGCATGCGCAACGGCGACTTCAGCGGCCTCGTCAACACCGCCAGCGGCTGGCTGCCCCAGAGCGTGGTCGACCAGTACCGCACCAGCGCTCCCAATGCCATCGCCCCGGCGGGCGGCGGCAGCAACGTCATCTACAACCAGTTCAACGTCGTCAACGGCAACCAGTTCCAATACGCGACCCTCGCCGCCGGCGCTACCTACACTCCGTTTCCCAACAATGTGATTCCCCAGTCGCTGCTCGATAAGACCGCCCTCAAGTCGCTGCCCTTCATCGCCAAAGCCGGTCCTTATTACCTGAACAGCAACGGTCTCATCTCCAATATCTTCTCGCCGCGCCTCCTCTCCCAGGATGAAAAGCGCTACAGCCTCCGCGTCGACCACAACATCTCCAGCAACAACCGCATCTTCGGGCGCTACTCCGCCACCCCGATCGTCAAGATCCAGGGAACACCCGTCAGCCCGACCAACAACGGCGCCCTCTATAGCTGGGGCACCCAGGCGATGATCGCCGATACCCACACCTTCACCGCCACCCTGATCAATGAGCTGCGTCTCAACTACACCCGCGGCCGCTTCAGCAACACCGTCGATCCGCAGTGGGACGTCAAGACCGGAGCCAATCTCAACACCGAGCTCGGCCTGCCCTCCATCACCCAGGGCGGACTCCCCACCTTTAGCGGCCTCTTCCCCGGTTCGTCCCTCGGCGGAGGCGGCAGCACCGCCACCGGCTTCGGCGGCGCCGGCTCCACCAACGTCGACGACCGCGAAGAGCGCTACGGTCTCACCGACATCGTCTACAAGACGCACGGCGCCATGAGCATCAAGTTCGGCGGCGACTACAACCGCTCCTTGCAGAACGTCCTGCCGCTCTACGGCGCGTTCGGAGGTGTCTATCCGTTTGCTGCCACCCAGACCAATTCCACCGGCAGCGGCACCGGCGTCGGCGGCGCGGTCTGGGCCAGCTATCTCCTGGGCGTCCCCAGCGGCAACGTGACCCTGCGCAACGTCGCCCTGCCTTATTACTACCGCTGGAACGACTTCGCCGGCTTCGTCCAGAATGACTGGAAAGTGAAGCCCAACCTCACCTTGAATCTCGGCGTGCGCTACACCCTCGCTCTGCCCCGCACCGAGAAATACAACCACCAGGGCGTCTTCCGCCCCGACCTCGCTCAGACCGTCAACCTGCCCACGCCGCTCACACTGGCCGATGGCACGGTCCTGCGTACCACCCAGACCATCCCCTTCGCGTTCTCCGGTCTCGGCGATAACTCCAAGTACCAGACCCCGCCCCAGTACACCGACTTCGAACCGCGCTTCGGCTTCGCCTGGCAGCCCAGGTACCTCGCGAAATATCGCATGGTCCTGCGCGGCGGATGGGGCATGTCTCACGCGCCTATCGGCGGCTTCACGCAGCTGCCGCAGCCCGATTTCGGAGCCACCGCGGCCTTTGCCCCCGGTTCCGCGACCGCCGCCTCCTCCACCGCCAACCCGTCCTACATCATGCGGCTCGGCGAGAATCCCCCCATCATCAGCGGGACCTCTCCCACCAACCAGATCTACGGTCCGCAGGGTCCGCCCTCTAACGGCCTGTCCTTCGCCAACAGCCTGTATTACCAGCAGTCGTTCGGCGGCTATGCCGTCTCGCCGAACTACCACACGCCTTATGTGAACAACTGGAACTTCACCATCTCCTGGCAGGCCCAGAAGGACACCACCGTCGAATTCGCCTACCAGGGCGCCATGGGCATTCACCTCTTCATGGGCCAGGAGAACATCAACCCCAAGAACTCCAGTGTCATCAGCTCGGAGCTGGCGCAGAACATCAGCACTACCGCCACCATCAACGATCCGCTGGGACGGCTCAATCCCCTCACCAATCGCGTGCTCACGATCCAGAACGGCACCCTCGGCAGTCCCTACCTCGGCTATTCCAGCCTGTATCTTTGGTACGACGCCTCCGGCAACAGCATCCGCCATGCGGCATACGTGAACCTGACCCATCGCGCAACCCGCGGCCTCACCTTCACCACCAACTACACCTATGGCAAGTCCATCGACACCGCCTCCAGCGCGGGTGGCGATAAGAACATCCTGACCTCCGTCAACGGACAGGTGGGGGGACAGGTCGCTTTCGGCGGCACGCGCGCCAATGACCGCTCGGTTTCCACTTACGATCAGCGCCACCTCATTCATGGCAACGCCATCTATGACCTGCCCTTCGGCTCGGGCCGCAAATTCGGTGCCCACATGCCGCGCGCCTTCGACGCTCTCGCCGGGGGCTGGACCGTCACCGGCCTCACCCGCATCAGCAGCGGCTTCCCCTACATCCCCTACATTTCCGACACCAACCAGCTGGGAGATCTCACCCACACCGTGCGGCCCGACCTGGTCACCGGCGTTCCGCTGTTGAACCCCAACTGGAGCCGCAACTGCCCGACGGGCACAGGTTGCCAGCCCTATGTGAATCCCTCGGCCTTCATGCGTCCGGCGCTCGGATCGCTCGGTTCCGCGCCGCGAACTCTCGATGGAGTCCGTGGTCCCTGGCAGCCCTTCTTCGACACCTCGGTGCAGAAGACCTTCAAGCTGCACGGCGAAAAGTACAAGCTCCAGCTCCGCGTCGACGCGTTGAACGTCTTCAATCACCCCGTCTTCGCCGTGTACCCGAGCAACGCCGGGGGAGCCGACTTCATGGGCGCGCCCAACGCGGCCGTGACCATGACCCAGGCGACCTATGACACCTGGGCTGCCTTCAACAATCTGCCCACCAGCCGCACCGACGCAGCGGCGGCTGCCGCCGGTCTGTCGCAGGTGAACTCGCTGATCCAATCGCAGCTGAACGCCAAAGGCGTGCTGCCGGCCAACTTCTTCAACGTGCCGCTCGCCTCCAACTTCTACGGCACCAACGCCCTCGGCTTCGACATCCGGACGCTGAACGGCTACAAGCAGTACCAGCTCCGCCAGGCTTACGCCACCAACTTCGGAACCCTGTACCAGAGCGCTCAGCCGCGCTACGTCCAGCTCGGAATCAAGCTGTACTTCTAAAGGACGGCCGGCTCTCGCGCCCCTGCGCCTCGGCAGCAATCTGTCGTCTTCGGGTAAAGGACCGCGGCGCTCGGTACAATCTCCAGAAAGGAGGTCGAGGATGAAGAGCACCGTCATACTCCTGGCCCTTGCATTACCGATGACCTGGGCCGCGGATTGGCCGCAGCTGCGCGGCCCGCAGCGTACCGGCATCTCGAAGGAGACCGGGTTGTTGAAGAGCTGGCCGAAGCAGGGCCCGCGGCTCCTGTGGCAGCTTCCCGACATCGGCGAGGGCTATGGTTCTCCTTCCGTCGTGGGCGGCCGCATCTTCGTCGTGAGCAATCGCGGCATGGACAACGAGTTCGTCCAGGCGCTGTCCGTCGAGGATGGCAAGGCAATCTGGACTACCCGTCTCGGCAACGTCGGCAATCCCAATCAGCAGCCGCCGTACCCCATGGCTCGTTCCACGCCGACCGTCGACGGGGACACCATCTACACCCTGAGTTCCGACGGCGACCTGGTCGCTCTCGATACGGCTTCAGGGAAAGTGCACTGGCGCAAAAGCCTGCGCGGCGATTTCGGGGGCAAGCCCGGTACCTGGGCGTACGCCGAATCTCCGCTGATCGACGGCAACGTTCTCGTAGCGACCCCCGGTGGCGAACAGGCCACTCTGGTCGCGCTCAACAAGAAAACCGGCGACGTCATCTGGAAATCCGCCGTCCCGGGCGGTGGACCGGCCGGATACGCGTCCGCGTCCATCGTCGAGGCCGCGGGTCGAAAGCAGTACGTGCAATTCCTCGATAAGGGCGTAGTGGGCGTCGACGCGAAGACCGGTCAGTTTCTGTGGCGTTACGGTCAGACCGCCGGCGGACCCGCGAACATCGCGATGCCCGTCAGCCGCGGCGAATATGTCTACAGCACCAACGCGCGTCGATTCGGCGGGGGCCTCGTGAAACTGGTCGCCACTGGCGAGGGAGTCGCGGCCGAGCAGGTGTACTTCGAGCGCGACGTGCCCAATACGCTCGGCGGACAGGTGCTGCTCGGCGACGTGATCTACGGGACCAACCAGCAGGGCGCAGTCGCCGCCGACTTCGCCACGGGAAAGATTCGCTGGCAATCGGAAAGTGTCGGACCCGGCGCGGTCTTGCTGGCCGACGGCCGTCTCTACATCCACGGCGAGAATGGGGAAGTTGCGCTAGCGGAAGCCACTCCCGATGCTTACCGGGAAACCGGCCGCTTCACGCCTTCGGGACAGCCCAAACGGAAGGATGCCAAGGAAAGAGCCTGGGCTCATCCGGTGGTTTCGAATGGCCGGCTGTACATCCGCGATCTCGGCTCGCTGTGGTGTTACGACGTCAGGGCGTCGCAGTAAAGTCAGTCTTCGACCGCAATCGTGACGCCCGCTTGCGTGCTACGCCCCCCGGCGTGCAGGCGGATCGGGACCGCCGGACCGGTCGGGCAATCCCTCGGGATCACCACGTTCACCTGTTGCAGTCCCTTGCTCCAACCCGGCGGGAAGCCCGCAAATTCCACCATGGCCGGCATTCCGCCGACCGTAGCCATCACCGGCGCGGTTACTCGCGATAGCCCGTCGGCGTCTGGTTCCCCGCCCTGCCCCAGGCCTGTGACGTAAACCTCAACCGTACTCCCACGCGCCGCGGGCCAGCGATTCACCGACGCCTGTCCCGTTCCGGACTCCGTCGTGGTGAAAATGGCCGGTGACGTCGGAACGATGTCCAAAGGCATTGACAGCACCATCGACTTGCCCCGCCACAGCCCGACGACCGCCCCGTTCTTCATGCTCACCTCGGACGGCACCGCAAAGTTGACCTGCGTCGGATTCACGTACAGGATGTCCGCCGCGACGCCATCCACCGTCACCGCGACCGCTCCGCCCAGCCCAACCTGTGGCGAGAAGAGTGTCAGCACGGTATTGGGAGCCGCCTGTCCGCCCGCGAAACTCGCGCCATTGACCAGCATTTCAGGAATCGCAGCCGCGGGTACGGAATCCACTCCCTGCAGGTCGACCGCCCACTTGCCCGTGCGCCGCATCGGCGAGAAATCCCAAAATGCCGGATTCAGCGGACCTTCGGGATCGGCGGTAAAGTTCCCGGAGCCGTCGTAAGCGAAGGAATCCGCCAGCGTCGGCCCGTTCGGCAGGTTCTCGGACTCGGTCAACACGACGCGATAGCTGCCCGCGGGCAGGTTCACGCTGAGATAGGAATCCCAGCAGAAAGATGTGGCTCCATCCGCCGCTACATTCGCGCACCCCCCATCGCGGTTGACAGCGACCAGCGTGCCGGCGGAGTCGAACAGCGAAAGCGTCGGATCGAATCCCCCGCTCTCGATCGATCTTTCCAGCACAGTGGGATCCGAAGCTTGGAATTCACGTGACTTGAAGTCGCGGC
>JADMIO011331803.1_pt1 | contig 75396 bp, 55 predicted proteins | sample 8958161 | NCBI WGS metagenome assembly JADMIO01 (sample SAMN16585339, study PRJNA669376) | soil metagenome | isolation source: Crop rotation soil | place: USA: Cullars Rotation, Alabama | collected 2011 | reverse complement strand
GCGACTTCAAGTCACGTGAATTCCAAGCTTCGGATCCCACTGTGCTGGAAAGGCAGCTGCGTCTCGGGAGCAAGTCGCTTGGGACGCCGTTCTTTGGCGCGATCGACGACCTTCGCCTCTACAACAGAACCCTGACGCGCGACGAGATCGAGGCGCTGGCCATCCACTACCGCCCGCGCGTCATCGTGTCCGGCGTGACGGGCAAGCGCTCGAAGGACGAAGCGCAGGACGTTCGCGAATACTTCCTGACCTACGTCGCGCCCGAGCCGCTGCGGATCGCGCATGGGGAACTCCTCGCGCTGCGCCAACAGCAGGAGGATCTCGACGAGAAGGTCATTCCGACCGCCATGGTGATGGCGGAGATGAAGAAGCCGCGCGAGAGTTTCGTGCTGGCGCGTGGCGACTATCGAAATCAGACCGAGCGCGTGCAGCCCGGCGTCCCGGCGATGCTGCCGCCGCTTCCGGCCGATGCCCCGCTGAACCGGCTGACGCTCGCCCGGTGGCTCGTGCAGCCGAACCATCCGTTGACGTCCCGCGTCGCGGTGAATCGCTTCTGGCAGATGTACTTCGGCACGGGCATCGTCAAAACGCAGGAGGACTTCGGCGTCCAGGGAGAGCTGCCGGTGCATCCGGAACTGCTCGACTGGCTGGCGACCGAGTTCGTGCGCACCGGGTGGGACGTTCGCGAGATGCAGCGGACGATCGTGACCTCCGCGACGTACCGGCAGTCCTCGCAGATGAGCCGTGCGCTGCTCGAGCGCGATCCGGAGAACCGGCTGCTGGCCCGCGGACCGCGCGTCAGGCTTCCGGCGGAAATGATTCGCGATACGGCGCTCGCCGTCAGCGGGCTCTTGAACGGCGAGATCGGCGGCCCGAGCGTGCTGCCGTACCAGCCGAAGGGCCTGTGGGAGGAGATGGCGTTCGGCGACGGCTTCACCGCGCAGGCGTACGAGCAGGGGCACGGGAAGGATCTCTACCGGCGCGGGATGTACACGCTGTGGAAGCGCACCGTCCCGCCAGCGTCGCTCGCCACGTTCGACGCGCCGGATCGCGAAAAGTGCACCGCGCGCCGCGCCATGACGAACACGCCGCTCCAGGCGCTCGCCCTCCTCAACGACCCGACGTACGTCGAGGCCGCGCGAGCGTTGGCGCAGCGCGCACTCCTCGAAGGTGGCAAGAACGACAAGGCCCGGATCGCGTACGCATTCCAGCTCGCGACCGCGCGTCCACCCAGCGGCAAGGAAACCGATGTCCTGCGTGCGCTCCTCAAAGGCCGCCGGTCCGCCTATCGGAAGGACCGGCCGGGCGCGCTGAAGTTCCTCGCGGTGGGCGAGTCCAAACCCGACCGGACGCTCGATCCCGTGGAGCTCGCGGCGTGGACGACGGTCACGAGCGTGATTCTCAACCTCGACGAAACCATTACCAAGCAGTAACCGCCATGAATCTCGAACGCGAGCTCGATCTCCACCTGACGCGGCGGCAGCTCTTCGGTCTCACGGCGCGCGGCATCGGGGTCGCGGCGCTTGGATCGCTCCTGGGGACCGACCTCTTCGCGGCCGATCAGGTCCGCGATCCGAAGACGGGCGGCCTCGTCGGGCTTCCGCATTTCGCGCCGAAAGCCAAGCGCGTCATTTTTCTGCACCAGTCCGGCGGGCCCTCGCAGCTCGAGACGTTCGACTACAAGCCAGGGCTCGCGAAGTTTCAGGGCACGCAGATTCCCGATTCGGTGCGCCAGGGCCAGCGCGTCGCGCAGACGATGGGACAGTCGTCGCTGCCGGTGGCGAAATCGCAGTTCGCCTTCGCACAGCACGGCCAGTCCGGCACGTGGGTCAGCGAACTGCTGCCGCACACGGCGAAGATCGTCGACGACATCACCGTCATCAAGACGATGAACACCGACGCGATCAACCACGATCCGGCGATCACGTTCATCCAGACGGGATTCCAGCAGCCGGGGCGTCCCAGCATGGGGGCCTGGCTCAGCTACGGTCTGGGCAGCGAGAATCAGAACCTGCCGGCATTCGTCGTCCTGCTCTCGCAGGCCCACGCGATCAACACCGATCAGCCGCTCTTCTCGCGGCTGTGGGCCAGCGGCTTCCTGCCGTCGAGTTATCAGGGTGTGCGGTTCCGTGCCGGCAACGCGCCGGTGCTGTATCTCGAAGACCCGCCAGGCCTCAGCAAGGTCACGCGCCGGGCGATGCTCGACGCCGTCGGCCGGCTGGACGCGATGAAGCGCGACGCCTACGGCGACCCTGAGATCGACACGCGCATCGCGCAATACGAGATGGCGTATCGGATGCAGACGTCGGTGCCGGATCTGATGGATCTGTCGAAGGAGCCCGACTCGGTGTTCGAGTTATACGGCCCCGAGTCGCGGAAGCCGGGCAGCTACGCGGCGAACTGCCTGCTCGCGCGCCGCCTGGCGGAGCGCAACGTGCGGTTCATCCAGCTCTATCACCGCGGATGGGATCAGCACAAAGATCTTCCCCGCGACATGACGCTCCAGTGCCGCGGCACGGATCAACCGACCGCCGCTTTGATCACCGATCTCAAACAGCGCGGCCTGCTCGACGACACCCTCGTCGTCTGGGGCGGCGAGTTCGGCCGCACGGTCTTCAGCCAGGGCAAGCTGACGGAGGTCAACTACGGACGCGATCACCACCCGCGGAACTTCTGCATGTGGGTCGCCGGCGGCGGCATGAAGCGCGGATCCGTGCTCGGCGAGACGGACGAGTTCAGCTACAACGTCGTCTCGGATCCCGTCTCCGTGTTCGATCTGCAGGCGACGATCCTCCACGTGCTCGGGATCGATCACAAGAAGCTGACGTACCGGTTCCAGGGCCGCGACTTCCGCCTGACCGACGTCCACGGCGACGTGGTCACGAAACTGCTGGCGTAATGGGTTCCAGGGTTCTCGAGGTTCCGGCGGTTCCGTGAGTTCTGGTTCCTTCTTGGTTCTGGGTTCTGGGTTCGCAGGTTCCGGTTCTCTCGATTCCCAGGCGCGCAGGCACGCACGGAACCCAGAACCGAGGAACCCTGGAACCAATAAGGAACCTGAGGAACCCTGGAACCAGAACCTGAGGAACCGCTAGAACCTGTGGAACCCCTGGAACCCGTTCAAACCTCAAGCCCCTTCAGATACGGCACGCTGGCCTTCATCAGGTCCAGGTTCATTTCCACGAAGTAGTTCTTGATGCCGGCGGTTTTCGCGGCCGTGAAGATCTTCTTCCAGTCCATCGTGCCCTGGCCCACGGCCATCGTCTGCTTCGTCTCGGGCGACCAGTCCTGCACGTGCATCGAGATGAACCGGCCGGGATACTTCGTGAAGTACTCCGCGGCGTCGTAGCCGCGGCTGATCGTCGAGCACTGGAACTGGAACTTGACCAGCTTCGGATCGAGCAGTTCCAGAAGGATGTCGTAGGTCCGGCGGCCATCGACCTCCGACAGCTCGAATCCCTCGTTGTGCAGTCCCTGCTGGATCCCGGCCTTCGCGGTCTGCTCCGCGATCTTGTTGTACTCGTCGGCAGCGCGCTTCACGTCGTCCATCGTCGGCTTCTGCGGCCCGCTCAGCGTGGGCACCATCATCTGCGTCAGGCCGACGTCCTTCGCCCACGCAATCCGCTCCGGCAGACTCGAGCGAAGCTCGCTCATGGTGAAGTGCGAGCTCTCGCACTTGACGCCCGCGTCGCCGAGGATCTTCCGCAGCTCGTCTCCTTTGTACTTGCCGATCTCGCCGAACCCGGAGTCCTTGTAGCCGGCGGGGGAGCACAACTCGATGCGCTCGAATCCTGTGTCGGCCAGCAGCTTGATCGTGCCGGGGAAGTCCTTGGCGATCAGCGTGCGCACGGGCCACGTCTGGCAGCCGATCGGCATGCCGAGCGGATTGGCCCGCAGCCGCGCCGACTGTGATGCGATGAAGCCGACGACCGCGGCGTCCGCTGCGGTTTTCCTGAAGAACTCTCGTCTCGAAATCGCGGCCATGGATACCTCTTCGATGATGCGATCAATAGACGTCAGTATTGCTGACGAACGCGAGCATCTTACCGTCCGGCGACCAGGACGGCACGTTGATCGTGCCCTGGCCCCCGTACACGTAGGCGATCACCTTGGGGTCCCCGCCGGCCAGCGGCATGACCCGCAGGTAGACCCGTTTGTAGTACGGATGATCCGCCGGATCCACGTCGGCGGGGAAGCTGATGAACGCGATCCACTGTCCGTCCGGCGAGATGTGCGGAAACCAGTTGTTGAACCCGTCGTTGGTGACCTGCTCCGGATCCCTGCCGTCGGGCTTCATCCGCCAAATCTGCATTTTGCCGCTGCGGACGGAGTTGAAGTAGATGTACTTGCCGTCCGGCGTGAACTCCGGCCCGTCATCGAGACCTTTGACGTCGGTGAGCTTGACCTCAGGTCCGCTTCCGTCGGCCGCGATGCTGTAGATGTCGAACTCGCCACCGCGCCCGCCCGTGTAAATCAAGGACTTGCCGTCGGGCGTCCAGCTATGAAGGTAGGACGGCGTCAGCGGGGTGATCCGCTTGGGAACGCCGCCGCCGGCCGGCACGGTATACACGGCTGACTGTCCGGCGCTCTGATCGCTGATGCCGAGCATCGTGCCGTCGAACGACAGCACGTGATCGTTGTTGTTCCGGGTGGACGTGCCAGTGTCGATGACGATGGCGCGACGCGTGGCCAGGTCGAACCGGTACAACCGGCCGCGGGCGTCCGAGCGTCCGCTGGTGTTGTAGATCAGGGCGCTGCCGTCACGCGTCCAGTTCGGCGCCTCGAACGGCTGCTCGGATCGATGGATGACCTGCCGCCGACCGGTCGCGACGTCGAGGATCTCGAGGACGCTGCCGATGTAATCGCGGTAGGGGACGAAGCCGTCCTTGGCGGGACGCGTGATGCGCACGTTGCTGAAGATGGCGCGCTCGATCACGTCCGGGTTGTGCGAGCACAAGCCGATCCCGACCATCACTTCGTCCCCGAGGTCGATGTCGGCGATCTCCGTCGTGGTGAACGGTTCGCCAACGCGCGCGGCGGACAGGATGTAGGTCTTGCCCTTGCGCTCCACCTGGATGACGTCCGCGCCCTTGACGGATGACTCGCGCTGTTCGGTGATCGCTCCTTTGGTCCGGCGGAATTGGAGCGACGTGAGGCCGTCGCCGTGCACGACGCCGTCGACGTACGCGGCATCGGCGTCGCTGTTGGGCCTGACGATCACGCCGCCTTTCCGATGCGGGTCAACGCCTGTTCCCACCAACTGCACGCGCGTCTGCACGATGAAGTCCCCGCGCAGCCGCTTCCACACGAAATGGAACTCGTCGCGCTGCGCCCACATGTTCGTGCCGCCGGCCGCGATGCTGTAGTCCTGCGAGACGGGGTTGTAGGCGGCGGACCCGGCCAGCTTCGGCGACCCGATGTCGCCATGCGCCTCGAAGTCGCCGATGGCGGCGCCCGATCCGGCCGGTTGCGACTGGGCCAGCATGACGAGAAGGACCGCGGCGCGTACAAACATGATGCGGATGGTAGATCAGCTTCCATTCCAGCCACAAACCGGCATCAGAGGCAGCCCGCGACAAAATAGCCTGGATTTGACATATCGTTTGCTTCGGTTTATTCTGTTGAAACAGAAATGACAGAAACATCGAAACACACGCTCACGCCCGTTCAGCAGAAGTTTATCCTCCATTGGGGGGAGATGGGCGCCCGCTGGGGGATCAACCGGACGGTGGCCCAGATCCACGCGCTGCTGTTCCTGTCGCCGGCCCCGCTCAACGCCGAGGACATCGCCGGCGCGCTCGCCGTAGCGCGCTCGAACGTCAGTACGAGCCTGCGCGAGCTCCAGGGCTGGGGCATCGTGCGGATCGTCCACCTCCTCGGCGATCGCCGCGATCACTTCGAGAGCCTGAAGGACGTCTGGGAGATGTTCCGGATCATCGTGGACGAGCGCCGGAAGCGCGAGGCAGACCCCACCCTGGCCATGCTCCGCGAGGCGGTCGCGGAGACGAAGAAGGCGGGGGCCGCCGACGCTTACACGCGCGAGCGGCTCGCCGACATGCTGCAGTTCTTCGAGCTGATGAGCACCTGGTGCGAGCAGACGCGCAAGCTGCCAACCGCCGCCGTCATCAGGCTGGTCAAGATGGGCGATCGGATCGGCAAGCTGCTGCGAATCGGGAATTGACGGAGGTCACGGACATGAAGGATCGACGGACGACGTTCGCGACCGCGTCGGCGGTATTCGTCGCGTCGGTCTGGCTGGTGCACGGGCTGTTCAACAAGCTCCTGCACGGATCGCCGCGGCATCTGGCGATCGTGCAGTCGGTGCCGGGCCTCTCCGGCGCGACAGGCGAGCACGTGCTGATGGCGGTCGGCGTGTTCGAGGTCGCGATCGCCGCGTGGGTGTTGTCGGGGTGGATGGCGCCTCTCTGCGCCGCGACGCAGACGATCGCGCTCCTGTCGATGAACGTCGTCGAGCTCGCCGTCGCGCGGAACCTGCTCCTCTGGCCGGCCGGACTCATTCCGCTGAACCTGGCGTTTCTCGCGCTCGCGTGGGTGGCCGCCTCAGGCCATCGGACGCCGCTCCTCGCCCGGCTCCGGCGGCATCCCGTGCCGATTGCGGCGCGGCTCGAGCATTGCCTCACGCTGACCTACGCGCTGCCGGCCGACGTGCTGCGGCCGCTGCTGCCGCCCGGCCTGGCGCTCGAGACGGACGGCGACTATGGATTCGTCGCGGTCGCGCTCGTCCAGACGCGATCGCTGAGGCCCACCGCGTTGCCTGTCGCGTGCGGACAGGACTTCTTTCTCGCGGGCTATCGCATCTTCACGCGGTTCAACACGCCCGACGGCCGCTCGATCCGCGGCCTGCGGATTCTGCGCAGCGACGCGAACCGCGCGTCGATGGTCGCCGGCGGCAACCTCCTCACGCATTACAACTACCGCCGCTGCGACGCCCAGCTCGACGCGACGCCCGATACCCTGCGCGTGACGATCCGGACGCCGGACGGCGCGGGCGACGTCGCGGTGACCGCGAACCTCCAGACCGCGGCCCTGCCGGCGGGATCGCCGTTTCCTTCGGCGCGCGCGGCGCGCCGGTTCGCTGGCCCGCTCCCTTATACGTTCGACTACGAGCGCGAGACGCACGCGATCGTCGCGATCAACGGCACGCGCACCAACTGGCGCCCCGCCCTCGTCACCGTGGACGTCGCGCGCCTCGGCTTCTTCGATCGCCCGGAGTTCACCGGCCACACGCCGATCCTGGCGGCGGCGTTCTACGTGAAGGACGTCGAGTACCGCTGGGCCCGCGGCGTCCGCTATCCGCTTCCAGGCACGGGAGACGGGAGGGCGGCATGACGAGCGGGGTCCGGCAGATCGTTCGCTTCAACTGGCCGTTCTACGCGATCGCGGCGGTGAGCGTGATGGCGGTCGCACCCGCCGTCGGCAGGCTGCCGGTGGGGACGGCCGGCCAGCTGCTGTTGTACGTCGGCCTGACGTGTGCGGCCGGCTGGACGATCGCCTCGCTCGCCGCCTCGTGGATCGTGTACGACGCCTCGCCGCTCATGCGCTGGGCCTGGATCCCTGGGGCACTTGGCTTCATGCCGGCGGCGTGGATCAACGTCCACGCGGGGCTGGATCAGTCCACGCCCAGCCTGCGCACGATGTTTGCCCCGGCGCGCGGCCGCGTGTTCGATATCTTCGATCCCGCCGAGCTGACGGAGCCGTCGATTGTGAAGGCACGCCGGCTGGCGCGGAATGCCGTGGAGCCCGAGGCCGTGGACTTTCGCCATCTCCCCGCGCCGGCCGGTTCCGCCGATGCGGTGTTCCTCCTGCTGTCGGCGCACGAACTGCGAACCGGCCCCGCCAGGCTGGCCTTCTTCGACGAGATCCACCGCGTGCTCACTCCCGGCGGCCGCGTCGTGATCGCCGAGCACCTGCGGGACGCGGCGAACTTCGCGGCCTTCGGTCCGGGATTCCTCCACTTTCATTCGCGCCGTACGTGGACGCGCGGCTTCGCTCACGGCCGGTTCTCGATCGTCTCGGAATTCTCGATCACGCCGTTCGTCCGCGTGTTCGTGCTCAGGAGGGACGCATGACGCTCGTCGATCCCGGCACGCTGCTCATCCACCTGCGCGTCGTGGGTGTCGTCATGGCGGCGCTGGTTCTGGTGAACCTCTTCGTGCCGCGGCGATTTCACTGGCACGAGGAGCTGGCGCGCCTGTCGCTCCTGAACCGGCAGATCTTCCAGGCGCACAGCGTGTTTCTCGTGCTGACGCTCGCGCTCTTCTCGGCGTTGCTCCTGTCGTCGGCCGCCGCACTGCTCGAGCCGACGCGGTTGAGCCGCGCGGTCCTCGCGGGCCTGACGATCTTCTGGGGCCTTCGGATGCTGATGCAGTGGTTCTTCTACTCGCCGCGCATCTGGCGCGGCCACCGCTTCCACACGGTGATGCACATCGTCTTTTCCGCGACCTGGATCTACGTGACTGCCGTGTTCGCCACGGCGTGGTGGAGCATCCGTGCGTGAGCCCTTCGGTTGCGCTAGCGGTTGAAGGGATACTCCTGAACCCAGTGGAAGCCGCGGTTGACCAGGAGGAAGCTGTTGCGGTCGATCGACGACATCTGCAGGTGCACGGTGCGACCGTCCATCTCACCGTCCAGCACCAGGCGATCCGTTGCCGGCCGCGTGAACGCGAACCGCGCGGTCCACGCGGGAGCGGCGCTGTTCGTCAGCGTGAGTGAGCTGGCACTCGCATCGATCTTCGCCCCGAAGAACACGAGCGTGCCGTCCATCCGCTGAAAGGCCGCCAGCGCCGGCCGGTCGAAAATCAGGCGCTGCCACCGGTCGTAGTCCGTCGTCAGCGGGGAACGGATCTGGCCGTCGATCGACATCTGGTCCACGCTCCAGATGCCGTACAGCGCCGACTTCGGTGCGCCGCCGCCGTACTGCGCCCACGATTGACGGGCGCCGTACACATTCACGCCGACCAGATACAGCGCGACGAGCAGTTGCGCCGCGACGCCGATCCGCATCCGGCGAGCGGTCTTCCCGAGCGGCTGCTGCGTCGAGGGATAGGCGGTGCGATTCAGCACGAACACGTTGAGCAGGCGCGGGGCGTCCGGCGCCAGGAGCACCGCGGACAGCGCGATCAGGTGAAAGGCGAACAGCTTCACCGGCACGTCGTACGTCATGTTCAACGCGAAGATCTGAATGGCGTCCGCCAGACAGATCAGTGCGCCCAGCATCGCGGTCTGTGGAATGAGCACCAGCAGGCCGCCGGCAACTTCCGCGCAGCCGACGAGCGTTTCGTACGCCGGGGAGGCGCCGATGAAATACCACAGCGCACCCATCGGCGAGAAATCCCCATACCGTTCGACCAGCCGCGTCAAATGCGGATACGGCATCTGAATCGGAATCACCTTGGCGAAACCGTACCCGAGCATGGTGGACCCGAGCGCGAAGCGTGCGAAGAGGCGGAACCACCGGTCGATCGCGCCGTAGCTCAGGCGCCGTCGATCGATGGACGACCAGAGTGCCGTCGCCACCGTGGCCCCCACGAGCACGCAGAAAGCGTGGACCCAGTCGAACGTCTTGTCGCCGCTTCCGCTCCCTGTGATCACCAACGGCGCGGTCACACGAAAGACGTGTGCGGCCACCCACGACACGATGGTCCGCACCGGCGGCAGGTCCTGCAGGTCGGGCAGATTCCCGACGGGCAGCACGATCAAGCCGCTCAGCATTTGCGTCGTAAGGATGTACAGGCCGAAGTACACGACGACGAACCGGAATCCGATCCGTGTCGCGGCCCGCCAGCGGACGGCAGGGCTCACGTCGTGAACGTCCACGGCCAGCATTGTCTGAGGACGGGGATTATATGCCGATGGTCCGAAGGCGGAGGCAGGCCTTCAGGCCCGCACTCGGAGTCAGCTCTGGTGTTCGGGGTGGTCGCAGCCCTGGAACTGCGCCGAAAACAGCTGACCGCTGTCGCCGAGTTCTTGTCTGAGGCCGATCTCGCTCGTGTAGTAGCCGTTGATCGTCATCGACTTGATCGCCTCGAAGAACTGGACGCCGATCGGATCTTCCTTGTCGGGATTCCCCGCCGTGGACAGCCGCGTGAGGAGCGCGGTCTGTTCCGCGGGGGTCGCGGCGAGCAGATCCTTGCCGAAGAGCGCGCGGCTGCGCTCGTCCATCCAGCCGAGGCCGCGCAGGAACGCGTCGCGATCCTTGGGCGACGCCCCGCCCAGCACCGTATCGATGAAGCGGTTCACGCGCGCCGCCTTGGCGCCCGGTGTGCTGGTCTCCGGAATGATCAATTCGGTCAACACGACCACGGCGTCGTTCTGACGCGCGCTCAGCACGCGAGGGGTCCAGTCGGCCGCGACCACCGCGGCTTGCGCCGCGTGAGTGTGCGCCTGTTGCCGCGCCAGCGCCGTCAGCGACTCCACCCACAGCGACGAGGTCGCCGCGCCGACCGCCGCCGTTCCCAGACGCTGCAGGGCCTGTCGTCGATCCATGGCCGGAAACATAACACGTTCCCCCGGCAACGGTTTGCCCCGTTCGTCCGTCCAATCGTCACCATGCTCACCACGTTCTTGCGCGACGTCCGGTTCGGTCTCCGCGGGCTTCTCAAGGACCGGGGCTTCGCCGTCACCGCGATCCTGTCCATCGGCCTTGGCGTCGGCGCAAATGCGGCCATTTTCTCGCTGGTCAACCAGGCCCTCTTCCGTCTGTTGCCGGTCAGCGAGCCGGACCGCCTCGTCCTGCTGAACTGGCGTGGCATGTTCGTCGGGAAAGGCTGGGGCAGCGACAACCTGATGTCGTATCCCTTTTACCGCGACGTCCGCGACGAGACACAGGTTCTCGACGGGGTCTTCGGTCGCGCGCCGACCTGGGTGAACCTGTCCGTCGGAAACATCGCCGAGCCCGTCAGCGCGGAGATTGTGACCGGTTCGTACTTCCGCGTCCTTGGCGTGCGTCCGCATCTCGGGCGGCTGATCGACGAGTCCGATGATCAGCAGCCCGACGCGCATCCCGTCGCCGTGGTGTCGTACGACTATTGGAGCCGCCGCCTGGGCGGGGCGTCCGACGTTGTCGGCCGCAAGATCCTGATCAACTCGCATCCGCTGACGGTGATCGGCGTCGCGGCGGAGGGCTTCCACGGGATGGACTGGGGTCAGGTGCCGTCGTTGTGGGTCCCGACCATGATGAAGCGCGCCGCCACACCGGACTTCGACTGGCTCATGGACCGCCGGGGTCGATGGATGCACGTGTTCGGCCGGCTGAAGCCGGGGATGTCGGCGGCCCAGGCGCAGGCCGCGCTGCAGCCGTGGTTCAAGGCGATGCTGCAGGCCGACACGCGCCGCGAAGACTGGCCGCACGTCTCCGCGGATCAGCAGAACCGCTTCCTCGCGTCTTCGCTCGAAGTGCTGCCGGCGTCGAGCGGCCGATCCGATCTCAAAGGCCGGCTGGAACGTCCGCTGCTCGTGCTGCTCGCGGCGACCGGGCTCGTGCTTCTGCTCGCCTGCCTGAACGTGGCCAATCTGTACCTCGCGCGCGGGTTCTCGCGGCGGCGTGAAACCGCGCTGCGGCTGGCGCTCGGCGCGTCGCGCGCCCGGATCGTTCGTGAAATCCTGGTCCAGAGCGGCCTCGTGGCGATCGCCGGTGCGCTGTTGGGCCTGGTGATTGCGCCGTTGGTGATTGCCGCGCTGATCTCCTTCCTACCGATCGACGGGGCCGGTATCGACCTGAAGACCGACGTCGACGTGCGGGTCTTCGCCTTCGCGCTGACGGCGGCGCTGGTCACGGCCCTCCTGTTCAGTCTCGCACCGGCCATCCGCGCCTCCCGTGCACGGCCGTCGGCCACGTTGAAGGAGGAGTCGACCACGATTGGCGCGGGCCTCGGGATGCGCAAAGTGCTCGTGATCGGGCAGATCGCCCTTGCGCTCGTGCTCCTGATCGGCGCCGGGCTGTTCGTGCGCACGCTCGCGAGCCTGCGCGCCAAGGGACCGGGTTTCGATACGACGAACCAGTTGACGGTGCGCGTCGATCCCCTGCGGAACGGCTACCCGCGCCAGCAGGCGACGATCCTGCTGCGGAATCTGCTCGAACGCCTGAGGACCGTCCCCGAGGTGGAAGCGGTCGGTCTGTCGGTCGCGCAGCTGCTGGGCGGCGGAAGCTGGAACCAGCAAGTCACGTTCGACAGCCCCCGGCGCCTCGTGACCGATAGCGTCGTGCACTGCAATGCCGTGAGTGCCGGATTCTTTGCCGCGCTCGGGGTCCGGCCGATCGCCGGGCGCGATTTCACGGACCGCGATGCGCAGGACAGCAGCAACATGCCGATGCTCGGGGCGGGAGGCGCCGCGCCGTTCCGGACGGCCATCGTGAACGAGAGCCTGGCACGGCGGTACTTCGGCAACAGCAACCCGATCGGTGCGCACCTCGGCCTGGGGAATCAGCCCGACACCCGTACCACGATCGAGATCGTCGGCGTGGTCCCGACGTTCAGTTATCGGGGGCTCCGCGAAACCGACGACCAGGCGTTCTTTCCCGCCTTCGATTCGCCGGTGACCTCCGGCACCTTCTGGATCAGGACGCGCGTGCCATCTTCTGCCGCCGTCGCAGTCATCCGCGCGGCGTTCCGAGACGTCGATCCGGCGCTTCCCATCGAACGGATCCAAACGGTCAACGACCAGCTCGATCGCTCGCTCGTGAACGAGCGGCTGCTCGCCTCGCTCGCGAGCGCGTTTGCCGGCCTCGCGATCCTCCTCGCGCTCGTCGGCGTCTACGGCATCATGTCGTTCGTAGTGTCGCGCCGGACCCGCGAGATCGGTATCCGTGTGGCGCTGGGCGCGACGCGCGGCAACGCGGTGTGGCTGATTCTGCGCGATGCGGCGCTGATGCTCGCGGTTGGTGTGGCGATCGCCATTCCGGCGGTCTGGGGCCTGGGCCGGTTGATCGAGAGTCAGTTGTTCGGCGTTCGCGTGATGGATGGGCCGACGATCCTGGGCGCGGCGGCGCTGATTGGGCTGGGCGCGCTGGGGGCGAGTGCGTTGCCCGTCAGGCGGGCGACGGCCATCGATCCGATGCAGGCCCTACGCCACGACTGAGTTGCCCTGCGCGAGCGCCAGGGCGCGCTGCCGCGCGTCCTTCCGCGCCTGCGCGCGCCAGAGCCAGGCGTAGAGGCCGTCCTCGAGCAGCAGCTCCTCGTGCGTCCCCTGTTCGGCGATCCGCCCCTCCTGCATCACGATGATCAGGTCGGCGTCGCGGACGGTGGAGAGACGATGCGCGACGACCAGGCTCGTGCGGCCTTCCATCAGCGGTTCGAGCGCGTCCTGAACCTTGCGTTCTGAGACCGTGTCCAGCGCGCTCGTCGCCTCGTCGAGGATCAGGATCGGCGGATTGCGCAGGATGGCCCGCGCGATGGCGAGCCGCTGCCGCTCGCCCGCCGAGAAGCGATACCCTCGCTCGCCGACCACGGTGTCGTAGCCGTCCGGGAGCGCGGCAATCACGTCGTGAATCTGGGCGCAGCGGGCGGCGAGCTCGACTTGCTCCTGCGACGCCAGCGGGCTGCCGTACCGGAGGTTCTCCAGAACCGTCGAGTGGAACAGGAAGGTTTCCTGGGTCACCACCGCGATGTTGTTGCGGAGCGACGCCTGGGTCATCTCGCGGACGTCGAGACCGTCCACCAGAACCGCGCCGTCGGTCGTGTCGTGCAGCCGCATCACGAGCGACAGCAGCGTGCTCTTGCCGGCGCCCGACGGTCCCACGATGCCGACCTTCATCCCTGGCGCGATCGTCAGATCGATGTTGGACAGCGCCGGGCCCGACTCGTCGTAGGCGAACGACACGTTGTCGAAGTCGATGCGCCCGGTCGCCCGCGCGGGCTTCACGGCCTGCGGCCGATCCTGAATCTCCGCGGTGCGATCGAGGACCGTGAAGACCCGCTCGAAATACGCGTAGCTCGTCATCAGATCCACGTGGACGCCAGCCAGCTCGCTTGCCGGCGAGTACAGGCGTTTGATGACCGCGACGAACGCGACGAGCGTGCCGAGCGGAACCTGGCCGCGGATCACCAGCCAGCCGCCGAGCGCGAACACCATCGCCGGGCCGACCGTCTCGAACAGATTCAGCAGCAGCCGGAACCAGCGGCCCACGAGCGACTGTTCGAGCGACAGGCGCTTGATCTCCTCGGCCTTCTGCCGGAACCGGCGGACCTCGAAGTCCGCTCCGCCGAACACCTTGATCAGAAGCGCGCCCGAGACCGACAGGGTTTCGGTGAGCACACCGGTCAGTTCACCCATCCGCGCCTGCACGCTGCGCTTGACCGCTTTCCGCTTGCGTCCCACGCGCCGCGTCGGCGTGATGAACAGCGGGAGAAACAGAATCGCGACGAGGGCCAGCCGCCAGTCGAGCAGCACGACGAAGACGATCGTTGACAGCAGCACGACCGTGTTCTGCACGACGTCCGCGAGCGTGCCGCTGACGACGCCGCCGACGCCTTGCACGTCGTTGAGGACGTGGCTGACCGCCTCACCCGGCTTCTGCCGCATGAAGTAGGCGAACGGCATCTCGTGGAAGTGGCGATACAGGGCCACGCGGAGGTCGAGCATGACGTCCTGGCCGATCGTCTCGGCGCCATACTTGTGCGCCATCTGCAGGAGTCCCGCGATGAGCGGGCCCCCGACCATCGCGGCGCAGGACCACCACAGTAGAGCCAGATCGCCCCGCGGAATCGCGACGTCGACGATCCGCTTGACGAAGTAGGCGGGCGCGAGATTGAGCGCCGCGGCGAACACGATGCACAGACAAACGCCCGCGGCGCGCAGCGAATACGGTTTTACGTATTCGGCGATCCGGGCGAGCGTAGCGGTTTCGACCGGCGGCAGGTTCCGCGGATCGATGTGCGTTTTCGGCGTCCCCTTCACGGCGCGCCTAGCTGTGCAACCGAAATGCCACGCATATTGTGGACGTATGCCTCTCGCATTTGTTCCCGATCGCCACACCGCCGTGCACTTCCGGGGACAAACTGACCTGCGCGGGCGACAAGAATAGAGACAGGCGAAGGACGCGAATGGTTTGCTGTAAACGCCAGGCCGCGAATTGCAGTAGTGCAATTCTGTGACGGCTGCGCCGGCACATCCGTTGCTCTGCCGCAGCGATTCGTCCCACGCGTTCTCTAACGTTGGATCGGCGGCGCTGGTCCAATGGGAATCGGTACCGCCATGACAACAGGCAGAGCTTGATCACAAGAGGGCCGTCCGTCCGCGCGCGACTGGGTAGGATCGTCCCACGGGCGGCGTGTCTCACGTGTGCCGGGATCGCGCTGTTCCTCGCTGGTGTACCGGTACACGCTCAAAGCTCGTCCGCAAAGCCCGCCTCGGATCCCGATCAACCCCCGGTGCAAACCGCCGATCAACATCCGGGGGTGACTGATTCGCAGACAGACGAGAAGAAGCGATCGACCAAGAACAAGTCAAAGCATCTGTCGTTCAAGATCGGCGAACACATCACGGTGACCCCGACCGCGCGCGTCGAGCGTGATTTCCGGACGGCCACGCCAGTGATCGGATTCGATCAGGCGTCGTCTGAGTGGGAGGACCGCCGCATCGGGATCGAGGGGACCGCGTACAAGCGCTTCACGTTCGAGATCTCGCGCGAGTTGAGTGTCGACTTCGCGCCGGAGACCAACGAGCCAGGCGAGGCCCATGAGACCGCGTGGAAAGACGTCTATGTCAAGACGCGATTCACCCGGGCGCTGATCGTCGGCGCCGGTCGCTTCAAGGAGCCGTTCGGCCGGGAGGCGCTGACGGGGGAGTCCAACCTCGACTTCATCAATCGATCGCTCGCCGCGCGAGTGTTGTCACCGGCCCGCGATGTCGGCGTCATGTCCGAGGGGCGTGTGCTCGATCGGACGGTCGAGTACCAGGTCGGGTACTTCACGCGCGACGGCGAGAACAGCCGCACCTCGGAAACGCTGGGCGGTGAGGACGCCATCGTCGGGCGGCTGCTCGTCAGCCCGTTCGCGCGCGCGTCCGCGAACGCCTGGCTGGAGCCGCTGCAGGTCGGCGTCGCTGTCTCGAACAGCCGCCTCGACAATCGTCTCGGTCTGCGCGGCCGCACGGTGCTCGGCGACGGCATCTTCTTCGATCGCGTCTACGTCAACGGCCGCCGCCAGCGCACCGGCGTGGAGGCTGCCTGGGAGTACGGGCCGGCATCGATCTCGACGGAATACATCAGGGTGTCCGACGGTCGCCAGGGGATGGGATTCTCAGGTGAGGACCTTCCGGCGGTCCGGGCATCGGGCTGGTACGTCGCCGGGACGTGGGCGTTGACGGGCGAACACAAGCACGGGCGGCTCGAGCCGCGCCACGACCTGCTGCGCGGCGGCTTCGGTGCCGTGGAGATCGCCGCGCGCATCGAGCGGCTCTCGTTCGACTCGATCGACTATCCGGGTTCGCCCTTCGGGTTTCCCACGGCGTCCAAGCTGCTGGGCAACGCCGATCGCGCCACGACGATTGGCGTCAACTGGTACTTGAACGAGTACGTGAAGCTTCAATCGAACGTGATCACGGAGACCATCGCCGATCCCGGGCGCGGCCCGTCGACCGCCGCGAACGGCCGGTTCACCAGTACGGTGTTTCGAATCCAGTTTCGACTCTGAAGGAGATGATGCGAACGCTCATGCGTGCCGTCCGCCCGTGCCTAATCGCCGCCGTCCTGTGCGCCGCGGCCTCCTCGATTGCTGTCGCGCAGACCCAGGATGATTTCTTCGCCGACGCGTCCCTTCAGGAAGTCCGGCTCGTCGTCAGCGCCCGTGACTGGCAGACGCTCCGGGCGAACCCGGAGTCGAACGACTACTACCGCGCCGATCTGAAGTGGAAGAACGTCACGGTGAGAAACGTGGGCATTCGATCGCGCGGAAACGGTACGCGGAATGGCATCAAGCCAGGACTCAAGGTCGACGTGAACCGCTACATCTCGAACCAGCAGTTTCTCGGCCTCAAGGGGTTCGTGCTCGACAACAACTACACCGACAGCACGACCATCCGCGAGTCGGTCACGATGAAGTTGTTCGCGCGGATGAACATTCCGGCGCCACGGGAGGCGCACGCGCGGCTCTTCATCAACAACGAGTACGCCGGCGTCTACACGATCGTCGAAGCCATCGACCGCACGTTCATCTCACGCCTCTTCGGCGCCGCCGAGGCCAACGTCGAAAAGGGAGGCTACCTCTTCGAGTACAAGTACGTCATCCCGTACGACTTCTCGTTCCTCGGCCCGGACCTCGAGGCCTACGTCCCGATGTTCGAGCCGCAGACGCGCGACACCGATTCGATGGCCGCCCTGTACCAGCCGATCGAAGACCTGGTCCGGATCGTCAACGAAACTCCCGATCGGGACTTCTTGTCCGCCGTGGGCCAGTACCTGGATCTCCCGCTGCTCATGCGGCAGTTGGCCGTCGAGACGTTCATGGTTGACTGGGATGGCCTGGTCGGGAACTGGGAGATGAACAACTTCTACCTGTATCGGTTCCGCGACAGCACGCGCGCGCAGCTCATTCCGTGGGACAAGGATCAGACGTTTCTCTTCACCGACATGCCGATCACGTTCCGGTTCGACACCAACGTGCTCGCCCGGCGCGCGATGGACGTGCCCGAGCTGCGGACCGCGTACTTCGATGCGCTTCGCGAGTGCGCGAGGTTCGCCACCGAGCCGGGCAGCGAGGACGATCCGCGCGGATGGCTGGAGCGGGAGATCGATCGCCAGGCGGGGCTCGTCGCAGGGGCGGTCTCCACCGACCCGCTGTTCCCCTTCCCGGTCGATCAGTTCCAGGTGGACGTGGAAGGCCTCGAGCAGTTCGCCCGGGTACGTGCGCCGTTTGTGGGCTGCGAGGTCTCGAACGCCACCGAGCGGATCGACGATCCGCAGCCGTGCACGGTCAATCCATAGCCGAGCTGCGGAGAATCAGAGACGGGGGCGGCGGATCAGAGACGGGGGCGGCGGAGGATCAGAGACGGAGTTCGCGGAGGTGGCGGAGGGAACGGGACAAGATCACAAACGGAGAAACGGAGGAACGGAGAGCAGGTCTGCCACGACGCCGGCCTACGGCCGGCGTCCGGGAAGTCGTGGGCAGGCGCGGAGACAAGTCGCCTCACGATTCCCAGCGACTTGTCTCCACGCCTGCCCGCGACTTCCGGCCGCGCTGAGCGCGGCGTGGCGGACCGCACATGCCGATCCCTCGATTCGACACGCGGCTGCCGGTCTTCCCCGTTCGTGCTCCGTTCCCCCGTTCCTCCGTTTGTGATGTTGTCCCGTTCCCTCCGCCACCTCCGCGAACTCCGTCTCTGATCCTCCGCCGCCCCCGTCTCTGGTCCTCCGCGGCCCCCGTCTCTGATCCTCCGGGGCTAGAGATTCCCGCGCTTGATCTCCTCCGCCAGGTGATCGGTCGCGCGCCAGGACAGCGCGAGGATCGTCAGCGTCGGATTCTTCTCGGAGGCGTTGGGGAACGCCGATCCATCCACCACGAACACGTTCTTCACGTCGTGCATCTGATTGAAGCGGTTCAGCGCCGACCGCTTCGGATCCGCGCCCATGCGGCAGGTGCCGTGCTCGTGGATGGCGGAGCCCATCGCGTCGAGGTCGGCGCGGCGATAGTTGACCAGCTCGCCGCCGGCGGCCTTCACGACTTCCTCGACCGTATCGGCCATGTGCTGGGTCATCTTCCGTTCGTTCTCGCCGATCTGGTAGTCGATCTTGACGATCGGCACGCCGTACCGATCGACGTGCGCGGGGTCCACCGTAATCCGGTTGTGCGCGTACGGCAGGACTTCGCCGAAGGGATGGAACTCGAACCACGCCGGATGCCGCCGCTTGATCTCCGATTTGAGGGACGCGCCGAACCCGGCAATCCGCTCCGAGCCGGGATGTGCCCCCGAGATGCTGGCGCCGGTGTTCCAGAACTGCGCGCCGAACCCGCGGAGATAGTCGCGTTTCCGGCCTTCGCGATGATTGAAGCGCGGCATGTAGATGTGCTCGCCGCCGATCCCGCGATCGTTGCGCGTGGGTGTGCCCAGGAGCACGGGCAGGAACCCCGTCACGTTCAATCGGATCTGCTCGCAGAGGTACCGGCCGATGACGTCCGAGCTGTTGCCGAGCCCGTTCGGATGCCGGTCGGATGTCGAATTCAGCAAGAGCCGCGTGGAGTCCACGCAGCTCGCACCGACCACGATCACTTTTCCGAGCGCCTGCTGCTCGGCGCCGGTCCGCCGGTCGAAGTACTGAACGCCGCTGGCGAGGCCGTTCGTGTCCGTGAGGATGCGGGCGGCGACCGCGTTCGATCGGATTTCGAGCCGTCCGGTCTGCAGCGCGAACGGCAGCAGGTGATCGGCGGAGCAGAAGAACGACGCGGTGTCGCATCCGGCGCCGCAGTTGCCGCAGTAGTGGCACGCGGCGAACCCGCGCGTGGGCCGCGTCATGTTCGCGCGCCGGCCGGCGACGACCGGAATACCGAGCTTCGTCATCGCCCGCTGCAGCAGCCGTTCGCCGCAGCGCGGTGCCGGAGGCGGCTGCAGGAACTTGCTCCCCGGCAACACCTCCGAGTCGTCGGTGCCGCCGCACACGCCGATCAGCTGCTCGACCTTGTCGTAATACGGTGAGATGTCGGCGTACGAGATCGGCCACGGAATCTCCCAGCCGTCGCGCTCGGCCGCCTTGAGATCCATCTCCGAGTAGCGAAGGCTGACGCGTCCCCAGACATTCGTTTTGCCGCCGTGCCCCCACACGCGCGTCAGCGCGAACGGCCGGTCCGGCGGCGTGAGATACGGCTGTTCCTTCGTGTCGAGGAAGAACTGCGGCGGCCGCTCCCCTCGGGCCTCGCGCTGCTGCGCCTCCCAGGGCTGCACGTGCGTCCAGTACTTGGAGCGATCGAACTTCTCGCCGGCGTCGAGCAGCAGGACGTCGATGCCCTGCTGCGTCAGATTCCAGGCCGCCATGCCCCCGGAAGCCCCGCTGCCGATGACGATGACCGGATGGACCTTGGCCGGGGAGATGATCTGCATGGAGGTAATATACCCGGCCTATCCGCAGGCCGCGCGGTACGTGGCCACCAACCAGCTCGCGGAAATCGAATGGATCGTCGCGATCGAACCCCAGCCTGCCCGCCACCGGCGCGAGTCTTGCCTTACTCCGATTAGCCCGCTGTCGAACTGCGCAAAAGCGGGCGCACGTGACACGTGTGCCCTGGACACATGCGCGGATCGGAGCCTCGGGATGCAGATTCGTAATCCGGTCAGCCTTCAGACGATGCTGGATGTGAAAACGGGTCAGGCCGCCGGCGAAGCGCTCAGAGTGCTGCTGGTCGAAGATGTGGACGACGATGCCGCATTGGTCGAACGAGCGCTCCACAGCGCCGGCTACCGCCCGATCGTGCGGCGCGTACAAACCGAGGAGGCGTTCCGCGCGGCGCTCGCCGAGGGGCCGTGGGACGTCGTCATCAGCGACCATTCGCTGCCGCGGTTCAGCTCGACCGCGGCGCTGGCGTTCCTGCACGACCAGCGGCTCGATCTGCCGTTCATCGTCGTCTCCGGCACGATCGACGAGGAGTCGGCCGTGTCGATCCTCAGGGCCGGCGCGCACGACTTCGTCACCAAGCAGAGCCTGGCGCGGCTCGGCCCGGCGATCCGCCGGGAGATGCAGGATGCGCAGATACGCACTGAACGGAAAGATGCGCAGCGCGATCTCCAGCTTCAGCGCGATTTCTTCCGGCTCGTCCTCGACACGACTCCCAACCTGATCTTCGTCAAGAACTGGGTCGGCCGCTTCACGCTCGCGAACCGCGCGGTCGCCGACTTGTACGGCACGACCGTCGAAGAGCTCGTGGGCCGGACGGATCGCGACTTCAAGGCTGACCTGTCCGAGATCGAGCGGTTCTCGGAGGCGGACCGTGACGTGATGAAGACGCGCCGTTCGCGCGTCGCGTCGGCCGAGCCGATCACCGACGTGCGCACCGGAGAGCTGCGGTGGTTCGAGATTCGCCGCGTGCCGCTCGTCATGCCGGACGGCACGCCGCACGTCCTCGGCATCGGGGCGGAAATCACCGACCAGCGGACGGCCGAAGAGGCGTTACGCGTGAGCGAGGAGCAATTCCGGCAGGCGCAGAAAATGGAGGCGGTGGGTCAGCTCGCCGGCGGCATCGCACACGACTTCAACAACCTGCTGACGGCGATCCTCGGCTACAGCGATCTCGTCAGCGATCAGGTGCGCGACAGGCCCGCGCTCGCGAAAGACGTGGACGAGATCCGCAAAGCCGGCGAGCGCGCCAAGAGCCTGACCGCGCAGCTGCTCGCGTTCAGCCGGAAGCAGGTCCTCGAGCCGCAGGTCCTCGATCTGAACATGGTCGTCGCGGAAGCGGAGCGGATCCTGCGGCGCGTGATCGGGGAAGACGTCCATCTCGAAACGGCGGTCGATCCGGAGCTGCGGCGCGTCAAGGCGGACCCCGGGCAGATCCATCAAGTGTTGATGAACCTCGCCGTCAATGCGCGCGACGCGATGCCGAGGGGCGGCACGCTTCGTCTCACGACGGCGAACGGCGCCATGCCCTCGTCCCCGACCGGCAAAGCACGGGTGCCATGCGCGACGCTGAGCGTGTCCGACACCGGCTTCGGGATTCCACCGCACGTGCGCACGCGCATCTTCGAGCCGTTCTTCACCACGAAGGGGCAAGGCAAGGGCACGGGCCTCGGTTTGTCGATGGTCCACGGGGTTGTGACCCAGAGCGGTGGACAGATCGAGGTGGAGAGCGAGCCGGGACAGGGCACCACGTTCACCATCTACCTGCCGGCGGCGGCAGCTGAAGAGGCCGAACCGTACACGCCCCGCCTGCACGCGGCTGAACTGCGAGGCAGCGAAACGATTCTGCTGGTTGACGACGAGCGATCGGTTCGCGAGCTGGCGCGCAAGATTCTGATCGGCTACGGGTACAACGTGCTCGATGGGGGCGATGCGACGCAGGCGATGGAGATAGCCCAGCACCACTCGGAGCGGATCGATCTGCTGCTGACTGACATCGTGATGCCGCGCATCAGCGGCCCCGAGCTCGCGCAGCGTCTCGTCCCGCTGCGGCCCGAGATGCGCGTGTTGTACATGTCCGGCTTCGTCAACCGGCTGGGGGCTTCGTACAGGAACCTCGACATGAACATCGGTCTCCTGCACAAGCCGTTCACGGCGGAGGGGCTCGCGCAAAAGGTGCGCGATTGCCTGAACCTGCAGGCGAGTAACTAGCGGGGCCGCCGGGACAGCCACTCGCGGGTGCCGGCGTCGAGGGCCATCAGGTCCGCCCGCGTCTTCTGTTGCTCTCGAAACCGATCGATGTACTGCGCGGAGCCGTCCGCGAGCTCGCGGCGTTTCGTGGCGGTTCCGTCCTGCACCTGTTCTTCCGCAACCATCTTGTTCGATCGCGACAGGCGCAGCCGCAGGTGATCGGGATCCGGACGGGTCGCAATCTCCTGCGGGCTCCAGCTCTCGATCTCGTACGCGACCGTGCTCACGCCGAGCGCGTGACCCGTATCGGCGTCCATCAGCAGCGCCGTCGACGCGATGCAGCGCCGCGCCTGGCGATCGCAGTCGATCGCCGTCGCCTGATCGAATGCGGCGGCTGCCCCGCCTGCCGTCCGCCACGTCCCGCGTGCGCCGACGCGGCCCGCGTCCCACGCCGCGTCCACGAACGCAAAGGCCGGGAGCAGCACGGCCTGGCGCTCCATCGCCGTGTCGTCGGCGATGACCTGCTTCATCGTCGCAAACGACATCGGGTCGCCCGTGATGGGCAGTTTCCGGCTCCGCTCGAACTGCCGGATGGCTTCCTGTGTCTGCGGGTCCAGCGTGCCGTCCAGCGGACCGGGCGCGAACCCGAGTCTGGCCAGCGCGCACTCCGTCCGCCAGGTGACTTGTTTGATCAGATCAGCAAACGCCGCAGGGTCGGTCGCGCTCAGATCGCCTAGCCCGGTCTCCCACTCCGCGCGTTCGCTGTCCGGCTTCACGGCTGACGGTGCGGTTTGCTCGGGCGCCGCGCCGCCACGGACTGGATGAGACCGGACGGTGTACGCCAGGACTCCAACAGCCACTACGACGGCGAGCGTTCCGAGACGCATCTTCATGAATCGCTCATCCCTTATCGCTGATCGCGAATCGCTGATCCTGAATCCGCCAATCCCCGATCGTTGAATCGCGAATCGAGCCCGCATCGCGAATCGAGCCCGCATCGCGAATCGAGCCCGCATCGCGCATCTCGCGCCCGACATCCGGCATCCGGCATCCGGTATCCGGTGTCCGGTCAGGATAAGCGATGCAGCAGCGATTCGAGGGCCTCGACGACGCCCGCGCCGCGGGGTTGGCGGGTGACGAGGTCCGCTTCGGCTTTCAGCGATGGTAGGGCATTCGCGACCGCCACCGACATCCCGCACATCCGCAGGAACGCGTGATCGTTTTCGGCGTCACCGATCGCGATCGTGTCCGCCGCCTGCACGCCGAGCGTCTCGAGCGCTGCCGCCAGGCCGGACGCCTTGTCCACGCCGGCGGGCAACGCCATGACGGAGCCCTTGTTCAGGATCAGGTGCCAGTCGAGGCCCAGCGCCGAGATGCCGGCGGTAAACGCGGGTTCGTGTTCCCTGGTCGCCGCGACGATCGTGCGGCCGACCGACAGCGGCACGTGCTGCGTGATCAGCCATTGCACGAGCGCGGCCGGCACCGGTTCGGCGAGCAATCGTTCCACGCCCGATCGCAGGTCGTAGAGCGTCGCGCCGTTTTCGGCGACGACGAGGTGGAACAGGTCGAGCTGAGGAAAGATGGCGGCCAGCTCCGCCAACACGCGGCCGGTGACCATCACCAGGCGGAGTCCAGTGTTCCGCGCGCGCCGGAGTGCGTCTACCGTCGGCGTATCCACGACGCCGTCATGCGCGAGTGTGCCGTCGTAGTCGGACGCGACCGCAAGGAACCGGCGGTCCAATGAGGGATTCACGATCTGCGTGGTGCGGAAGAGGGGATTCGAACCCCTACGGTATTGCTACCGCCAGCCCCTCAAGCTGGTGCGTCTGCCAGTTCCGCCACTTCCGCGATGGACTGGGGCTCGGCTGCGGAGCCGAACCTCTATCATAACGTGCCGCTGGGCCGCTGTCACCGCATCGTCTTCAGCCACGCGACCACCGGCGGAAGCTCGTACAGCGCGACCGCCCAGACCGGCAGACAGATCGCCGCACATGTCAGCGCGGCGACGACGCAGGCCTTGGCGTAGCCCGTGACGCCGTCGAAAACGAGCGGCTCCTTGCGTGCCACGGCGCGCCCCGCGGCGAGCAGGCCGGGTACCTGAAAGATGATCAGCGCGCCGAGGGCAGCTGGCGTGACTGCGGCATCGTGAGCGGTGGGGCCGAAGACGCGGTGCACGAGCCACCACAGAATCGCGTCGGCGTCGCGAAAGAGAAATACCGCCAGCACCGTCAGGAACCCATACGCGAGGAGCGCACGCGACGCGGCGGCATAACTGCGGCGATACGAGCCCACGCGCTCGCGCGCGAACACTCGCGTCAGCCAGAACACGAGCGCGCCTCCGGGGAGCGCGCCGATGAACGCGCACGGGGTAACCAGCACCGCCGAGTAGACCACCAGGATCGACAGCCGCTCATCGCCGGTGAACGGCACGATCTGCGCGTGATGCCAGAGCCACACGCAGCCGGAGACCGCCAGCGGAAGGCTGACCTCCGCGGTGATCAACGCCACCACAATGGCGACGAAGAATCCGACGACGCTCCGATACGGTGCCAGACGGCGGGACAGCACGGCCGCGAACGCCAGGAGGCCGGGCCCCCGGATCACCAGCAGGGTCCCGAGCACGGTCGGCCACCGATCGAGCGGCGCCGCGGCGAACAGCGCCGCATCCGCCGCGTAGGAAAACGACCTCGCACTCACGAGCATCGACTGCCACACTCGGGGGAGCACCGCCACGAGGTCGCCCGCCGGCGTCGTGCCGGCCTGGTACCAGCCGGCCAGAATCCGCATGATCACGGTGAGCGCGATGAACCGCCACAGGCCGGCGAACGCGCATTGGCGCGCGAGCGCGTAACCGACTCTCGCGTTGCGGTACACCACGCCGGTGATCCCAAGAAGCACGACACCGCCGATCAGCGCGGCGGCGACCCACACGAACACGTTGAGCGCCAGGGACGGGATGAAGGGCAGGAGCTGCCAGATCACCCAGATCGCCGCGACGAAGAGCACGAGGCCGCCGATGCCGCTGCCGGCCGCCGCCGGCGAGGCGTCAAAGGGTCCGATCCGGAATGGCGAGGGTGAGCTCTCGAACGGCGATCCGGTATGCGATCGTTCGAGCTGCTGGCGCGCGCGTTCGTTGTGCTCGAACGCCTGGTTGCCGCGCAACTCGTCGTAGTTCGTCGGGACTCGTGCCTGCCCCGTGAACCCGCGCATGTAGTCGTCGTCGCTCATCTGGGGTCCTGTCTGTACGGCGGGGCGCAAACTCTAGCATAGCTGGCTGAACCGTTTAGGTGTATACAGTTCCCTCACACCAAAACCCGAGTTCCGGAGGGAGCCCATGCCTGCGTGCCCCGCCTGCGGCGCTGACCAGCCAACCGGCAAGAAGTTCTGCCGAAACTGCGGAACGGCCCTGACGGCCGCCCCAGCGCCCCCGCCGGTGCCGTCGGAACCGGGCATCGCCTGTCCTGCGTGCGCGAAGCCCTCACCCGCGGGCGCTCGGTTTTGCCGGAATTGCGGCACCGTCCTGGCGGCCGCCGCGCCGCCACCCGAGGCGCCTCGCGTGGCCTCACCCGAGCCGATCCGGACGCCTCCTGCCGCCGTCCCCGAACCCGTCGCGACGCCCGAGCCGGTCCGGCCGCCACCAGTGGCCGCCGCGCCGCAACCCGTTCCGCGCGCCGTACCGGTACCGCCGGCCAAGGCCCCCGCGAAGGCCTCCGAGCCCAGCGCGCCACCGCCCAGGGCACCGGAGCCGGAGATCCTCGCTCGTCCGGAAACCGCCGCCGCAAGGGAAGGAGGCGGCAAGACGGGCATGATCGTGGGAATCGCCGCGGTCCTGGCGCTGATGTTCGCGGGCGGGTGGTACTTCGTCCGGTCGAAGAGCCCGGCCGTGTCGAGTCCCGACGAGGCGGTTCTCACCAGCGGGCTGGCGTCCAGTCTCCCGGTCTACGTCAAGCTCACGGCGCTGCACATCCAGTCAACCGAGCGCATCGGGACCGCGGCGGAGCCCGCGTTCAAGACAGGTTTCCGCAGCGCGCTCGTCCTCGCCGCCGACACATTCACGCAGGCGTCGGCCGAGGATGGCGCGGTCATCCTGGCGCCCACGCTGAAGAAGGATGCGACGCGTGACGTCGACGGGACGGCGATCTCCCGGCTGTCGGCCGGCGAGTGGAAGAGCGAGTTTTCGCTGGATCCCGCGGCCATGGCGGCGCTCGGCCGACCGCGTGAGGCGTTCCCGGGCGACAAGGTGCTCGTGCAGGGCTCCCCCGAGGAAGTCGCGTTCCGCGAGGAACAACAGAAACGGCGTGAAGCGGCGCAGCAGACCGCGCGGGCGCAACCCGAGGCTCCGCCTGCCGCGGCGCCGATCGACCTCGCGCCTGCGCCTGCGGCCGCCCCAGCGACGCGCCCGCCTGCCGCGGCTGCGCAGACCGAACGAACCCCGGCGGCGGCCGCGCGTGGCGCCGCGGCCGCGAAGGCCCAGCTCGAGGCGCAGCAGCGGGACGAGGCCGCTCGTGACGCCGAGCGGAAGAAGGCGGAGGCGGAGGCGGAGGCGCAACGCCGCGAAGAGGCCGCACGCGCCACCGCGGCGGAGGCCGAGCGCCGGCGGGCCGAAGAAGCGGCGGCGCGGCTCGTGGACATTCCGGTCGGCACCGAGACGAACGTCCGCCTCTCCACGAAGCTCAATTCCGGAAACGCCAAAGTCGAGGACCGGTTCGAGGCGACCACCGTGGACGACCTCGTGATCAAAGGCCGTACGGCCGTGCCGGCCGGCGCCATCATGCGAGGCGTCGTCTCCTCCGTGCAGGCCGCGGGACGCCTGCATCGCACGGCGAACATGACGCTCGCCTTCGACCAGCTCACCATCAACGGACGCGCCTATCCGATCCGGGCGCGGGTGATGGAGGCGATCGCGACCAAAGCCAAGGGGGAAGTGGCGAAGGTGGGGGCGGGCGCCGGCATCGGCGGCCTCATCGGCGGGATCCTTGGCGGCGGCAAAGGCGTGGCGGCGGGGATTCTCATCGGCGGCGGCGGCACGATGGCGGCGACAGAGGGCAAGCAGGTGGACCTTCCGCCCGGCACGGTCCTGCGCACGCGCATGGACGCGGCGGTTCAGATCCAGATCCAGTAAACCGGGACGAAGGGGGCATCATGCTTTCACATCAACTCAGGACCAGCGCGGCCGGCAGCAGCTCGCTGCTCGATTGCATCGACGGCGTTCGGAACTGGCGCGCGGTCGTGCTGCTGCTCGCGACGTTCGTCGTGGCCGTCCTGGTGACGGCTGTCGGCGCGTCGATGGCGCGGGCCGGCACGCTCTTCCCGCTGCTGTTCTCGCTCGCTGCCCTGGGGGTCGTCTTCTACGGCGTCAACGCCGTGGGAATGATGATGATGGACGAAGCGAACGGCCGTGTGGCGCGGCCGATTGGCGCCGCGGTGATGAGCTCGCTGGCGACGTCCCATCGGCTCATCCTCGTCCTCCTGATCATCGCCGCGATCTATCTCGTCGGCCTGCTCGCGTTCGCGCTGATCCTCTTCGTCTGCAAACTCCCGGGCATCGGACCGTTCCTGTACACCTTCGTCTTTCCCGCCGGGGTCGTCATCAGCGGCATTGCCATCTTCGCGGTCCCGACTGTGGTTTTTCCGCTCTCGGCTCCGGCGATTTGGAGTGGCGCCACGGCGATGGGTGGCGTCAGCCAGTTGATGACCGTCGCACGCACGCGTCTGATTCTCGTGCTGCTGCTGATGTTCGGCGTGGGGCTGATCGCCGGCGTGGTCGGCGGACTCATCTTCGCGATCCTGATCGGCGGGACGTCGTTCATGGGCGTGCTGTCCACAGCGATTCTCGGGAGCGACTCCACCGCGCTGGCCGGGATGACGCCAGGGTTGGCGGGTCTGATGGCTGGCGGGGAATTCGGCGGTGGCCTCGAGGGCTATGCGTTGGCCGCGATGCTTGGTGGCGGGATCGTGTACGCAGCCGCGATCACCCTGCCTGGCCTCGTGTACTTGCGAGGGGCGAGCACCGTGTATCTGCGCGCCATCGAGGGTCTCGATCTCGCCGCGGAGCAGGCGGCGCTCACGGAAAAAGTCGCGGCCGCGCAGGCCAGAGCCAGAGAGTTTCAGGCTCAGGCGCAGGCGACGGCGCAGCAGTACGCGCAGCGTGCGCAGACGGCGACGCCTGCCGTCGCGGCTGCCGGTGCGCCGGCCGCGGCGGTGGCCGCCGCTCCGGGCTGTCCGGCGTGCGGAACCGTCATCGTTCCAGGGGATCTGTTTTGCGCCAACTGCGGACGCAAGTTGGCCTGAGGTGGCCGATGGCGAGATTCTGCACGGCATGCGGAACCCGGCAGGAGGACGAAGGGGCGTTCTGCGAGGAATGCGGCAAGCCGTTGCGGCCGGTCGCAGCGACGCTTCCTCAAATACCGCTCCCTTCGGGTGAGGGGTCGCCGTCAACGCCGATGGTGCCCCGGCGCTGGATCGTTCCGGCCGCGGTTGGCGCCGCCGTCCTCCTCGTGGTCGTGGCTGGTGCCGCGTGGTGGCTGGCTCCCCCCGGACCCAGCGCGAGCGCCTTTCGGTCGGCCTTGCAGGACGCGTCTGCCGCGTCTGTCACGCCGTCCGCCGACCTGCTGTGCCTCTCGAACCTGCCGTACGACCGGCCGCAGATCAACGTGGCGCAGTACGACGTGACCACGCGGGGTTGGATGGATGCGCTGACCTCCGCTGGCCTGTACACGGCCCAGCCGGTGGACGGCGTGTATCAGCAGTTGGTGCAGTACAAGCCGACGGCGGAACTCGCGACCTGGCGTCGGGGCGCGCGGTTGTGCGCCGGCAAGTCCTGGTCCGTCCGCGAGGTGAAAGGCGACAGCTTCGCTCCCGAAAAGCACGGCACACACACGCTGTACCGCGCTACCGTGGTCTGGCAGGCGGACGGCGTGGCGCCCTGGCTGTCGCGAGTACCGGCGGCGCAATGGTCGCCCGATCTGAAACCGGACAATGGATCGCTGACGACCGAGTCGAACCAGATCTTCGAAGTCCGCGATCGCCGCTGGGTCGCGCTGACCAATACCGAACTGATACGTGTGCAACGCGACGCCTTGCAGACGGCGGCGCGCGGCGTCAACGCGCGCGTCGACAAAGCCGCTCAAGGCGGAGTGTTCTCCTCGCTGGGCAACCTGTTCAGTGGATTTGGCAACGCCCACCCGCTGGTGGGTGAGTGGGCCATCGACAACACCACGGCGATGGGCGGCTTCGTGGGTGCGGCCGTGCCGTTCAAGGGCGGCCGCATTACCTTCGGGAACGACTACATGGAGACGGGCGGCGAGCGCGTGAAGGCTCGCTTCGAGGTAAGCGGCGACGTCGTGACCGTGGCCGCCGAGGGGGAAACCGGATCCATCCGGTTCCGCGTGAAAGACAAGGCCCACATGGCCATGGATTTCGGCCTCGCGGAACTGCCGTTCACGCGCGTCCGCTGACGAGCGGCGGCGGCTACTTGGGCTGCGGCGTACCCGGCGGCTGGGTCTTTGGCGGCGCAGGCGGCTGCGCCTGCGGGGCGGCCGGCGGCGTGGTGCCCGGCGGCGTCGTGGCCGGCGGCTGCGTCGAGGCCGGTTGCACGGGTGCGGCGGGCTTGTAGCCCCCCAGCACCGAGCCGGGGCCGCGCTGTCCGTAAATCCCGAGCACGATCGCCCCAAGCATGAACAGCGCGCCGAGGATGGTCGTCGCGCGCGTCAAAACCGTCGCGCCCGCCCGGGCGCCAAACGCGGTCTGGCTGCTCCCGCCGCCGCCAAACGCGCTGGCCATGTCGCCCCCCTTGCCCTGCTGCAGCAGTACGACGAGCAACAGCAGTAAACAGACAAGCATGTACAGCACGATCAGGAAGTAGTAAACGAACATAACGTTTGATTATAGCGTGGACGTCGGTTCAACGCGCAGGGTTCGAGGCTGGTTCAGGTTCGGCCTAAACCGCCGCCCTCCGCCCTTTGGAGACGATCTCGAAGAAGCCGCGGACCTCCAGGCTGGCACCGCCGACGAGGGCACCATCGACGTCTTCGAGCGACGACAGCTCGCGGATATTCTCGGGCTTCACGCTGCCGCCGTAGATGATGTGGCACTGGTCGGCGGCCGGGCCGCCAAACCACTGGCGCAGGCGGCTTCGGATGTGCGCATGCGCCTCGCCGGCCTGATCCGCGGTCGCGTTGCGGCCGGTGCCGATCGCCCAGACCGGCTCGTACGCGATGACGAGACCGGCAATCTGATCCGACGAGACCCCTTCGAGCCCTTGCGTGATCTGCCGGTCGAGCACGCTGAGCGTCTCACCCCGCTCGCGCTCGTCCAGCGTTTCGCCGATGCAGACGATGGGCGTCAGCTGCGCGGCGATGGAGGCGATCAGCTTGCGGTTGACCGTCTGATCCGTGTCGCCGAACAGGCGCCGGCGCTCCGAGTGACCGATGATCACGTACTCGGCCCCCGCTTCCTTCACCATCGGCGCGCTGACCTCGCCGGTGAATGCCCCCTCGCGTTCCCAGAACACGTTCTGCCCGGCCACGCCGATGTTCGACGCGTGCGCCGCTTCGACCACCGTGCGCAGCGAGGTGAACGGCGGCGCGACGACGATCTCCACGTCGTGGATATCCTTGACGAGCGTGCGAAATTCTTTGATGAACGCGACCGCTTCGTGCACGGTCTTGTACATCTTCCAGTTCGCCGCGATGAACGGGGTTCGCATAGGGGGCCTCGCTGCTGGTTGAGGGTGCCTCAGGCGGCGGCGGGCGTCAAGCGGATCGGCTCATTTGTCGGGCAGGGCCGCGACGCCCGGCAACGTGCGTCCCGCCAGGAACTCGAGCGACGCACCACCGCCCGTCGAGATGTGCGTGATGCGGTCGGCGACCCCGGCCTTCGCGATGGCGGCAATGGAATCGCCGCCGCCGACCACGCTCATGCCGTCGATGGAGGCGACCGCCTTGGCGACTTCGACCGTCCCCTTCGCGAACGCGTCGATCTCGAAGACGCCCATCGGCCCATTCCAGATGACGGTTTTGGCGCGGCCGACCACGCGCCGGTAGGTCTCAATCGTGGCGGGTCCGATGTCGAGCCCCATGCGATCGCCGATGCGGGGGTCGCCCACCGGCAGGACTTCAGTCGGCGCCGCGGCATCCAGCGCGGGCGCCACGACGTGATCGACCGGCAGGTCGAGTGGCAGGGTTCGGGCCTTGGCGCGCTGCTCGATGTCCCGCGCCGCGTCCAGGAGGTCGTCCTCGACGAGCGACTTGCCGACCGGCAGCCCGCGCGCCTTGAAGAAGGTGTAGGCCATCGCGCCGCCGATCACGAGCGCATCGACCCGCGGCACGAAGTTCTCGATCACTTCGAGCTTGTCGGACACCTTCGCGCCCCCGAGCACCGCGACGAACGGATGCTCCGGCCGCTCGAGGACACGCCCGAGATGCTCCAGCTCGGCGTCGAGCAGCAATCCCGCGGCGGCCTCCTTCACGACCCGCACGATCCCTTCCGTGGAGGCGTGGGCCCTGTGGGCCGATCCGAACGCGTCGTTGACGTACACGTCCGCCAGGGACGCCAGCTCCCGCGCGAACGCCGGGTCGTTCTTCTCCTCCTCGGCATGGAACCGCAGGTTCTCGAGGAGCACGATCCCGCCAGGACCCGCCTTCTCGATCGCCGCGCGCGCCGCATTGCCGACGCAATCCTCCGCGAACGTCACCGGACGGCCGACCAGCGCCGCCAGCCGCGCGACGACCGGTTTCAGCGAGTACTCGGGGGCTGGCTTGCCTTTGGGCCGCCCGAGATGCGAGCACAGAATGATCGTCCCGGCGTGCTGCTCGATCGCGTACTGGATCGTGGGCATCGAGGCCCGGATGCGCGTGTCCTCTTTGATCTCGCCGTTCTTGATGGGGACGTTGAAATCGACCCGGATCAGCACCGAGCGGCCCGCGAGCGTCACATCCTTGATGCTGCGCTTCGCCACTAGAGGCCCTTCTTCTGCAGGTGCCGGACGAGATCCACGCAGCGGTTGGAGTACCCCCACTCGTTGTCGTACCACGCGAGGACCTTCACGAAGTCGCCACCCATGACGCTGGTGTACGGCGAGTCCACGATGGACGAGTGCGGGTTGCCCTTGAAGTCCATCGACACGAGCGGCTCGGTCACGTACTCCATCAGCCCTTTGAGCGGGCCGTTCGCCGCTTCCTGAAACGCGGCGTTGACTTCGGCGGCCGACGTCTGTTTGTCGAGCAGGGCCGCGAGGTCCACGACGGACACGTTGGGCGTCGGCACGCGCATCGCGATGCCGTCGAGCAGCCCTTTCAGCTCCGGCAGGACTTCGCCGACGGCCAGCGCCGCGCCGGTCGTCGTGGGAATGATCGACAGCGCGGCCGCGCGCGCCCGCCGCAGATCCTTGTGCGGCAGATCCAGCAGGTTCTGATCGTTCGTGTAGGAGTGAACGGTCGTCATCCAGCCCTTGCGGATCTTGAACTTCTCGTGGAGCACCTTCGCGACCGGCGCGAGGCAGTTCGTCGTGCACGACGCGTTCGAGATGATGTGGTGCGTCTTCGGATCGTACTTGTCTTCGTTCACGCCGAGGACGACGGTCAGGTCCGGCTTCTTCGCGGGCGCGGTGATGATGACTTTCTTGGCGCCGGCCGCGAGGTGCTTGGCCGCCGCTTCCCGATCCGTGAAGAGCCCCGTCGACTCGAACACGATATCGACGCCGAGGTCCTTCCAGGGCAGTTGCGCCGGGTCTTTCACCGAGAGGACCTTGAACTGGTCTTTGTCGACCGAGATCGTGTCGCCGCTGGCGCTGATGCTCGTCTTGAGGTTGCCGAGAATGGAATCGTACTTGAGCAGGTGTGCCAGCGTCGCGGCGTTCGTCAGGTCGTTGACCGCGACGAAATCGAGGTCCTTCGACCCCAGCGATGCCCGCATGATGTTGCGGCCGATGCGGCCGAACCCGTTGATCCCGACTTTGATGGCCATAATTCCTCCGTGTCCACTCAACCTTGCACGCGCGAGAGGACAGAGCCAAGGACCAAAGCCGCGATGCTCCGCGCGGTCGCTGTTCGCGCCTCCCGAAACTCTTCATTCTAGTGAACGGCTTGCGCGAGGGTCAAACCGCAGCTAGAGTAAGGCGGATTCCGGCCATGTACGCCGCCTACAGCGTCCTCATCGTCGCGTTCTTTCTGCTGATGTCGCCGTACCTGGCCTGGCAGGCTGTCCGCTATCGCAAGTACGTCCGCAACTTTCGTCAGCGCTTCGGCTACCTGCCGATCTCGTTCAATCTCGACGGCGACGAGTCGATCTGGATCCACGCCGTGTCGGTCGGCGAGGTCCTGACCGCGCGCGCGCTGCTGCCGCAGTTGCGTGAGCGCTATCCGCGCCTGCGGCTCTTTCTGTCCACCACGACGATCACGGGCCAGCAGATCGCGAAGACGAATCTGCAATACGTGGACGAGGTGTTTTACTTTCCGTTCGATCTCGGTTTCGTCGTCGCGCGGATGCTGCGCCTGGTGAAGCCGCGGCTCTTCATCATGATGGAGACCGAGATCTGGCCGAATCTCCTGCGCGCCTGCCGCAAGGCCGGCATCAAGACGGTGCTCGTCAACGGGCGGATCTCGTCGCGATCGTACCCGCGCTACCGGCTCGGACGTCCGTTCTTCCGTCGGGTGCTCGCGAACGTGGACCGCTTCTGCATGCAGAGCGAGGAGTCGGCCCGCCGGATCGTCGAGATCGGTGCCGAGCCTGACCGCGTTGTCGTCACCGGCAGCCTGAAGTTCGATTCGCTCGAAATCGCCGGCCACGCCCACGACCGCGGCCGCAACCGCGTGCTCCGCTACTTCCGCATCGCCCCCGATCGTCCGGTGATCATTGCCGCCAGCACGCACAAGGGGGAGGACGAAGCGGTCTTCGAGGTCTTTCAGCGGATTCGCGCACGGCTGCCCGAGACGCTGCTCATCATCGCACCGCGGAAGCCCGAGCGCTTCGACGACGTCGAGGTGCTGGCGAGGCGGTGCGGCTGGAACGTCGCGCGGCGCACCGAGCTGCGCGTGGACACCGAGCCGCGCCACGACGTCGTGGTGCTGGACGTCATCGGCGAGCTGGCGCAGCTCTATCAGGTGGCCACGGCGGTCTTCGTCGGCGGCAGCCTCGTCGATCAGGGGGGCCATAACATCATCGAGCCCGCCGTGTTCGGCAAGGCGATCGTCTTCGGGCCCTATATGCAGAACTTCGCCGAGATCGCGCGCGCGTTCCTCGAGAACGAGGCGGCGATCCAAATCCGATCGGCCCGCGAGCTCGAGCACACGCTCCTCGCGCTGCTGAACGATCCCGTGCGGCGCGCCGGCCTTGGCGCCGCCGCCCGTGCGCTGGTCGAAGCCAACCGGGGCGCGCGCGGCAAGACGATGACCGCGATTGCCAAGGTGTTTCCGCCGCAGGATCCGGGCAACGTCCGTCCCTTCCGGTTGGTGCACTGAGCGCGTGTTCCATCAGATTTACGCAGCCGGCGCGCGGTATCGTCGCCGGTTCTATGCCACGCGCCCGGAGCGCCGGCGCCGGCTCGCCCGTCCCGTCATCAGCATCGGAAACCTGGCGGTGGGCGGCCGCGCGAAAACACCGATCGTCTCGGCCGTTGCCGCCCGTCTGCTCGCGCGCGGCGAGCGTCCGGCGGTTCTGAGCCGCGGCTACGCGCGCCGCACGCCGGAGGACGGCGTCGTCGTCGTGCGCGATCCGGCCGGCATCAGAGCGGACGTCGATCGCGCCGGCGACGAGCCCTTGATGCTGGCCCGCCAGCTCGAGGGTGTCGCCGTCCTCACGTGCGGCAACCGGTATCTCGCGGGTCGTCTGGCCGAATCTCAGTTCGATTGCACCGTCCACGTGCTCGACGACGGGTTCCAGCACCTGCAACTGCACAGGGACATCGACCTCGTGGTGATCGACGGCGCCGATCTCGAGGATCCACGCACGCTACCGGCGGGGCGCCTTCGCGAGTCGCTCGACACGCTCGCCTTCGCCGACGGCATCATCACGCTCGACGATGCGTCGGTGCAGGCGCTGGGAGGAGGCGTGCCCGCGTGGCGCGCCCGCCGGAAACTTGGCGAAGCGCGGCTCGTCGAGCCCGCCGGAGCGCCGGTCGAGTTCACATTCGGCACGGCCATCGCCGTCGCCGGCGTGGCGAGGCCCGAGCGCTTCTTCGCCGACCTGCGCGCGGCCGGGTGGCCGATCGCCCAGGTAGTGGCCTTCCGCGATCACCAGCCGTACACGGGGCGTGACGTGGCTGCGATCTTTCAGACCGCCCAGGCGCAGGGGGCCGGGCTCGTCGTCACGACGGAAAAGGATCTGGTCCGGCTCCTGCCATTCCGCCCGTTTCCGTTGCCCGTGGCGTTCGTGCCGTTGACGATCGCCATCGAGCCGCAGCCGGCGTTCGAGGCGTGGCTGTTCGAGTCGCTGCGGGCGGCGCGCGAGGCGCGGCCGTGAGCGACCGCCGCCCCACGGTTCTGCATCGGCTCGAGTACGGGGCGGTGATGCTGGCGCGTGGGCTCGTCCGGCCGTTGCCGATGGAGACGGTGATCGGCCTGGGGACCGTGCTCGGGCGCTTGTTTCACGCGTTCGATCGCGGCCATCGCCGGCTGGCGCTCAGCAACCTCGAGGCGGCGTTTCCCGCGAGGCCCGCGGAGGAGCGGGCGGCCATCGCCCGCGACATGTTCGCGCACTTCGGCCGGCTGTTGACCGTCCTCCTCAAGTTCAGCACGATGTCCCCCGAGCAGATGCTCGAACGCGTCGAGTTTCAAGGAGAGGAGCGCGTCGTGGCGGCGCACACGCTCGAGCGGGGCGTCCTCTTGTTCACGGGGCATTTCGGCTACTGGGAGATCAATGCGCTCGTGCACGCGCTGACGTTGCACCCGATGTCTGTTCTCGCGCGGCCGCTCGACAATCCGCTGTTGCACGATCTGCTCGAGCGCGTCCGCGGGCGCACGGGGAACTCCGTGATCTATCGGCGAGGCGCGATCCGGCGCGTGCTGCGCGCGCTTGGCGCGAACCAGGCCGTCGCGTTCCTGATCGATCAACACATTCAGACCGCGGACGCCGTCTACGTCGACTTCTTCACCAGGCCGGCGGCGACGACGTCGGCGCTGGCGGCGCTCGCGCTGCGGACGGCCGCGCCCGTCATTCCGGTCTTCGCCCTGCCGCTCCCGGGAGGCCGCTTCCGGATGGTCTACGAGCACGCGGTCGAGCCGCCGCGCGGCAGCGATCCGGAAGCGATTCGCGAGTTCACCCAGCGCTGCACCGACGTGCTCGAGATGTACGTCCGGCGCTACCCCGAACTCTGGCTCTGGATGCATCGCCGCTGGCGCGACGCCGAACAGGCGCCGGGCGTGAAGGGGATGTTCCCCGCCGCGGAACCCGAAGAGGACGCGCCGTGAATGGCGAGCGCGTCATCGTGCGTGCGCCGAACTGGCTCGGGGACGTTGTCATGGCGCTGCCCGCGCTTGCGGCGCTTCGCCAGCACACGCCGGGCACGTTGATCGTCGCCGTGCGCCCACACCTGGCGGCCCTTTTCGAGGAAGAGACCGCCGTGCGTCCCGACGCGATCGAACGCGTCGACCCTGCGCGTGAACGGGCGCAGCTCCGCGATCTCAACGCTGACACGATCGTTCTCTTTCCCAACTCGTTTCACAGCGCCTGGCTGGCGAGGCGCAGCGGCATCAGGCAGCGGTGGGGCTACCGAAGCTCGGGGCGGCGATGGCTGCTGACGCGTGCGGTGGCGCGGCCGCGGGGGCACGTGCATCAGGTGCAGTACTACCTGGAGCTGGTTCGTCGGCTGGGCATCGAGGCCGGCGACGAGACGCCGCGGCTCCGGCCGCGTCCCGCAACGCTCGAGCGCACCGACGCGCTGTTGAGCGGCCACGGCATTTCCCCTGGGTCGCGGCTCGTCGGCCTCGCGCCCGGGGCAGCGTATGGCTACGCGAAGCGGTGGCCGCCCACGCGCGTGGCGCAGCTCGTCGTCGAGCTCACCGCACGTGGGCTCACACCGGTGCTCGTTGGTGCGCCAGCGGATCGCGAGACAGCGCGTGCGATAGAATCATCGCTGCCAAAAGGCGTTGGTGTCGCGGATCTGACCGGACGGACGACGCTGCGGGATCTCGTCGGGGTCCTGGCGCGCTGCGCGGCGTTCGTCTCCAACGATTCGGGAGCGATGCACGTGGCGGCGGCAGTGGGCGTGCCCGTGACGGCGATTTTCGGTCCGACGGACGAGCGCGAGACCGCGCCGATCGGACCCGGCATTCGCGACGTCATCCTGCGTGATGTGTTCTGCCGGCCCTGCATGCTGCGCGAGTGCCCGATCGATCATCGCTGCATGAAGCGGATCGGCGTCGACGCCGTCCTGGAGTCCGTGGAGAAGCATGTTGCACTCGGCGCGTCCGGCAGTGTTCCTCGATCGTGACGGCACCCTCGTCGAAGAAGCGGGTTACCTCGATCGCATCGAGCGGCTCGTGTTCTTTCCGTACAGCGTGGACGCCGTGCGCGCGTTGAACCGCGCCGGGCTGGCGGTCGTGATCGTCACCAATCAGGCGGGTGTCGCGCGCGGCATCTTCCGCGAGGAGTTCGTGGCCGAGGCGCACCGTCACATCACCGCGCGGCTCGACGCCGGCGGCGCCCGCGTGGACGGCTTCTATTACTGCCCGCATCATCCGGAGGCGTCGGTGGAGCAGTACCGGATCGCGTGCGATTGTCGCAAGCCGCAGCCGGGGCTCCTTCGTCGCGCGGCGTCGGATCTCGGCCTCGACCTGTCGCGCTCGTTCGTCGTGGGCGATCGCTGGCACGATCTGCAGGCGGGGCAGGCCGTCGGCGCCCGCGGCGTGCTGGTGCGCACGGGGTACGGACGAACCGAGGAAGCGTCGCCGAAGCCCGGCGTCGCACCGGCGGCCACGGTGGACAATCTCATCGCCGCCGCAGCGTGGATCCTTCGCGCGTCCTGATGACGACCGTCGATCGCTCACGCCTCCTCGCGCTCGCCGCCGCTCTCCGGTCGCGCCGTGTCGCCGTCGCCGGTGATTTGATCGCCGACGAGTTCATCTACGGCCAGATCGCCCGCGTGTCGCGCGAGGCGCCGGTCCTGATTCTCAACTACGACTCGACGGAAATCGTTCCCGGAGGCGCCGGCAACGCCGCCGGCAACGTCGCCGCCCTCGGCGGCTCCGCTCGCGCGGTCGGCCTCGCAGGACGCGACGATCCGGGCCGCCGGCTGCTCGACACGTTGAAGCGCCGGCGCGTCGACGTGGGCGGCGTGCTGCGGCCGGCCGGCTACCGGACGCCGACCAAGACACGGATCCTGGCGGGTGGGATCCATTCGGCGAAGCAGCAGGTCGTGCGTATCGATCGCGCCGCGGCCACCCCCGCGACCGACGGCATGCGCGACGCGTTCCGGACGCGCGTGCTTCGCGCGATCCGCGAGTGCGACGCCCTGCTCGTCTCCGACTACGGCAGCGGGCTGGTGACACCCAGGCTGGTGTCCGAAGCCATCGAGCGGCTGCCGGCGCGAGCGAAGCGGCCGGTGGTCGTGATCGACTCCCGCTACAACCTGTTGCGCTTCCGCGGCATGACCGCGTGCACGCCGAACGAATCGGAAGTCGAGCAGGCGCTCGGCGTCCGGATCGGCGACAACGGCCGCGTGCTGGAGCGCGCCGGCCGGGAGGTCCTGCGCAGGACGCGCGCCGCTGCCGTGTTGATTACGCGAGGCGGCCGCGGTATGGCGCTGTTCGAGCGCGATCGCCACACCGTCCACATTCCGATCGTGGGCTCCGACCAGATCGCCGACGTCACGGGCGCGGGGGACACCGTGATCGCGACGATGACACTGGCGCTCGCGGCCGGGGCATCGTTCGAGGAAGCCGCGCGGCTCGCGAATTACGCCGGCGGCATCGTCGTGATGAAGCGCGGCACGGCGACCGTCAGCGCTTCCGAGTTGCGGCACGCGATTGCCAACGACACGGCAGGGTAGCGTGGGCATTGTGCTGGCGCGGGACGAACTGCTGAAGCGCGTCGCCTCCGAGCGCACCGCGGGCCATTCGATCGCCTTCGCCAACGGCTGCTTCGATCTGCTTCACGTTGGGCACGTCCGATATCTGCAGGCGGCCTCGCGCGAAGCCGACCGCCTGGTGGTCGCGATCAACGACGACCAGTCCGTTTCCAGCTTGAAGGGGGCCGGCCGGCCGATCCTGTCGGCCGCCGATCGCGCGGAGCTGGTCGCCGCGCTGCGCGGTGTGGACTACGTGACGATTTTTCCCGAGCCGACCGTCACGCCGCTGCTGCTGCTGCTGCGACCCGATGTGCATTGCAAGGGGACGGACTACACGGTCGAGACGGTCCCGGAGCGGGCGACGGTGCTGGGATACGGCGGCCGAATCGCCATCGTCGGCGATTCCAAGGATCACTCGACGCGCGATCTGCTGACGCGTATTCGACAATGAACATTCTGGTCGTCCGGCTGGGCGCGCTCGGCGACGTCGTGCATGCGATCCCCGCCGTGGCCGCGCTGCGGCGGGCGCATCCCGGCGCCGTCATCGATTGGCTCGTCGAGGCCCGCCATCGCCCGATCGTGGACCTGGTGACGGCGATCGATCGCGTGCTCGTGCTCGAACGGCCCGCGCTGGACGCCTGGGTCGCCATCACGCGCCGGCTGCGCACCACGGCGTACGACGTTGCGATCGATTTCCAGGGACTCTTGAAGTCGGCCGTGCTGGCGCGCGCGTCGGGCGCGGCGCGCGTCGTGGGATTCTCGATCTGGCATCTGCGCGAGAAGACCGCGCGTCCTTTCTATTCGTCCGCGGCCGCGGGCACGGCGCCGCACGTCATCCGCAAGAATCTCGAGCTGCTGCGCGCGATCGGCATCGACGATCAGGAGATCACGTTTCCGCTCGCCGTGGTTCCGTCGCCTGCGCTGGACGCGCTGCGTCGGCGCATCGGGCCCGACGGGCGGTTCGCGCTCGTGAATCCCGGAGCGGCGTGGCCCAACAAACGATGGCCGCAGGCGGCGTACGGGGAAATCGCGGCGTTTCTTCACGAGGAGTGCGGGCTGCTACCGGTCGTCTTGTGGGGGCCAGGCGAAGAAGCACTGGCAACCGCGGTCGTCGATGCGTCTTCGGGCACCGCCCTCGCGGCTCCGCCGACAGGTGTCGCGGATCTCGTGGCACTCTCGCGCGAGGCGGCGCTCGTCGTGTCCGGAGATACAGGGCCGCTGCACATTGCCGCCGCCGTGGGCGCCCCGACGGTCAGCGTGTTCGGCCCAACCGATCCGGACCGCAACGGGCCCTGGGCGTCCGACGACGTCGTGGTCTCACGCTACGATCGCTGCGGGTGTCACTACGATCGCCGGTGCCATCACGAGCCCTGGTGCCTGGCCGACGTCACCGTCGCTGAACTGTGTGCCGCCATACAGCAGCGGCTCGGGACTGGACGGGCGCATGGATAATCTGGCGCCGTGGCCCGCCAGACTCGCCGGGGCGCTGGCGCGACGGCGCGTGGCGCTCGGCTTCGTGGCTGGCGTGGCCGCGCTCTTTCTCGCGCAGCCGACCGAACGCTCGCTACAGATCGGCGCGCTCGTCGGTGCATGCGGCGAGGCGCTGCGCGTGTGGGCGGCGGGGCATCTCGAGAAAGGGCGCGAGGTGACGGCGTCGGGCCCGTACCGCCTGATGCGGCATCCTCTTTACGTGGGGTCCACGGTGATGGGCCTTGGCCTCGCGATCGCGGCCGCGAACGCCATCGTCGGGGTCTTGGTGCTCGGCTATCTGGCGGTCACGCTGACGGCGGCGATCCGCACCGAAGAGGCGCACCTCACGGCCAAGTTCGGCCGCGAGTATCCGGCGTATCGCGACGGCCGGGTCGCGGGCGCGCGCCGGTTCAGCGCCGCGCGCGCCGTGCGCAATCGCGAGTATCGGGCGCTGATCGGTTTCGTCCTGGTGCTCAGCCTCTTGGCCCTGAAAGTGCGTGCGTGATATAGTTTGGTGTTCGGGCAGCAGTTGGCGAACGTGCCGGGCGGTTAGCTCAGTGGTAGAGCACCGGCTTTACACGCCGGCTGTCGGGGGTTCGAACCCCTCACCGCCCACCAACCGTCTCGCTGCGCGAGCCGGAATGTCCAATGGTCAAGGCAGAATGTCGAACGACATTTGCCATTAACATTGAGCATTGAACATTGAGCATTGAACATTTGAAAACGACCTAGCGGGGTCGTAGTTCAGTTGGTTAGAACGCCGGCCTGTCACGCCGGAGGCCGCGGGTTCGAGTCCCGTCGACCCCGCCATTCCATCCTCAGCCACCTAGCGTCGTCGCCAGCGAGTCCAGGAAGTCACGGACCGATGCGATCTGACGGTTCTCCGCGATGAACTCGAATGCCGTCGCGCTGATCGTCCGCGAGCCGGGCGTTGTGCCGATGGCGGCGTGGATCACCGGGAATTCATCGATCAGCCCGAGCAGCGCCGCCCAGGCCGGCATGTCGAGCAGCATGATGACCTCGAGCGCGTCGCGAGCGCACCACGGCGCGCCGTCGCGGCAATGCCGCTCCAACGACACGCGAAGCGCTTCGAGTCCGGCGCGAACCTCGTCGTCGTCCTGGCGCAGGTCACACAGGACATCGATCAGCCGCTTGGCGGCATACATGACGACGTCGCGATAGAGGACGGACCACCCCACCTGGAAGACGCCGATCAGATCGTGCTGGACGAGGAAACCGTCCGGGAGCGCCGCTCGTGCAGGCGGCCAGTTCTCGAGGCCGAGGTTGCAGATCGCCGCGGTCGCATCCGATGCCTCGCGGACCGTGAACGGCCGCGACTGGACCGAACATCCTGCGACCATCGTGTTCGTAAGGAACGCGAACTCCTCCATCCTCCTCGAGTAGGCGTACCCGTCGCGATCGTGCGCGAACCGCATCTGCGCCTCGATGCGTGTCCCGCGCGGTTCGTCCTCGTGTGGCGCCTCGAGCAGCGCGCGGGGCTGTTGCGTGATGACGCCCGCATCCACGAGAACGTCGACGACGGCGGCGAGGGCCTCCGCGCTGTCAGAGGAAGCGACCGAATCGGGCGTCGCGGCCGTGTCGGACGATGGCGTCCATTCGACGGCTCGGAAATACGCGTCCGCGACGGCGTTTGGCGGCGGCGCGTGGTCGGTGAACTGGACCTGTCGCGCCATCTGGAGAAAGGCGCGTGCCTGCGCGGGCATGACGTATCCCTGCTTTTCTTGTCGTCCCTCACGATCGACCGCGACGTCGAACATGTCCTGCGCCGTGTCCGTCAGCAGGTCGTGAAAGCCGTCCTCCTCTGGCGCGGAGTTCGAGAGACGACGGCATCCAGCCATCAGGCGATGGAAGTATTCGCGATGTTCCGTCCCGAGGAACTCCAGGACGGCGGCGATCGCGTCCCACGCGTCGGGGCGTTTGGCCTCGACCACGTAGCCGCCGATCTCAGCTACAGGTCCACTGCCTGACAGCTGGCGCGGCGTCACGAGCTGTCCGTCGGTGTGCCTGAACGTCGAGACCGACCCGAGATCCATGACCAGCACGTGTTGGGCGAATCCGGCGATCACGAGATCGAGGTCCAGCCCCACGAGTTTCTGCGCCGCGACCGCGACGCCCGCTTCCACGAGGACCTCGAGCCACACGCCGAAACGGCGGCCGTCCAACGCTTCGTCGAGGCCCGGCCCGTCGCTGTGCCACAAGTCGAGATCGAAGACCCGCATCAGTTGGTCTGGTGTCGCCAGCGACACAAGCGGTCCGCAGTCCTCGAGGCCGCATCGCTCGACGATCCGGTGCAGCACTTCGGGCTGCAGGCGAGGGACGACCTGCGCGAGGTGGGGGACGTCCAGGATGCGATCCAGAAGAAGTTGCCCTTCCTCGCGCGGCAACCGGGACAGAGCGTTCGCCTCGCGCGGGGGAGCCGGACGTATGGATTTGGGCATGGGACCGGCGATGATAGCGGACCCTTCTTCGAAGAAACAGTCTTGAACGGTGGCGGCAGGTGGCCGATAATTAATGTGCGGACATCAATTCCGCGCCCGCCCCGCTCACCCCCACATCCCTGTCTTTCGAAAGATCTCCGGCGTCATGCCGAACCATCGCTTGAACGCGAGGGCTGACAGCTGATAGAAGGTTCGGCTACTCGTGCCGCAATGCCCTGAGCGGTTCGATGTTGCAGGCGCGGCGAGCGGGCACGACTCCGGCCACCACCGCGATGACCCCGAGAACCCCGACCGCGAATGCGGACGTCCACGGATCGGTCGGCGCGACGTCGAAGAGCTGCGATGCGACGACGCGGCTCAACACGAGCGCGCATGGAAGGCCGACGAGCAACCCCATCCCCGCCAGGGTGACGACGTCTCGCATCACCAGCCCGAGGACCGACGACCGCGCGGCGCCGAGCGCCATCCGCAGTCCGATCTCCTTCGTCCGCCGCGACACGACGAAGGCCGTGACGCCGTACACGCCGAGCGCGGCCATCAGCGTCGCCAGCGCCGCGAAGACCGTCGAGAGCGCCGCGATGAGCCGCTCGGTGCTCAACGTGTCATCGAGCTGGTGCTCAACGGTCTTCATGCCGTAAGTCGGCATTGACGGATCGAGTGTCGCGACGACGCGTTGCAGAACGGGAAACAGTGCGCCTGGCTCCGTGCGGGTCCGCACGTAGAAGGTGGCCTCGACCGGAAAATTGACCTGCAGAAACGAAAAGAACGCGGAGGGTTTGCGCCCGGCGCGCGGGGTCGCATACAGCGAGTCCTCCACCACACCCACGATCCGGATGCCCAGCCCGGCGGCGTGCTCGCCGATCCCGAAGCGCCTGCCGACCGCGCTCTGCGTGCCGAAGAAGCGCTCGGCGAACCGCCGGTTGACGATTGCAACCGTTGGCTCTTTTTCGCCCGCGGTCGGATCGAAACCGTCGCCGTCGGTGAAATCACGTCCCTCGAGCAGCCGCAGCCCCATCGTCTGCCAGTACCCAGGTGAGACGATGTTGTTCTCGATCTCCATGTTCTCGCCGTCCGCCGCCGTATAACCCTCGACCTCGGTGTGCCAGCCGGGTGCCCACCCCTGGAGCAATGGAATCCAGCTATACGCCGCCGCCTCGACCCCCGGTGTCGCTCGAAGCGTGCGGACCACGTCACCATAGAAACGGCGAAGCTGCGGTACCGTGTAGCCGCTCTTGGCGGGATTCAGGCCAAACGTCACGATGTTTTCGATCGCCCGGAGTCCCGTGTCGGTGTGTTTCAGATTGGCGAGCGTCCGGCCAAACAGCCCGGCTCCGACCAGGAGCAAGCACGACAGCGCGACCTGTGCCACAACGAGGGCTTTGCGGAAACGCGCGGACCGCACGCCGCCTGCCGCACCACCGCCTCCGTCCTTCAGGATCGCGAGTAGATCGAGGCCGGTCGCCTGGAGGGCCGGCGCGACGCCGAACAGCAGTCCTGTTACGAGCGAGGCCCCGACGCTGAACAGGAGAATGCGGAGATCGGGTTCGGCACGCAACAGGAGCAGCGCGCCGCTCGCCGGCAGCATGGCCAGGAGTGCCCGGGTTGCGGCGACCGACAGCGCCACGCCCAGGGCCGCGCCGCTCAACGCCAGCAGCAGGCTTTCGACCAGGAGCTGTCCGATCAGCGTCGCTCGCCTCGCCCCAAGCGCCAGGCGCACCGAGATCTCCCTTTGCCGGGCCACCGCGCGCGCGACCAGGAGGCTTGCCACGTTCGAGCACGCGATCAGCAGGATCAATCCAGCCATTCCCATGAGCACGAGGAGAGCTGCCTCGTACTGCTGGCGCATCTCCGAATAGCCGCGTGCGGCGCGCTCCACGAGTACCGTGCGCTTCAGGAACAGCCCGCGATCGTACGCGGATTGCCGGCCGATCTGCGCGTCGGTCACTTGTTCGCCGAGAATCTGGTGAAACAGCGTTTGAAGAGAGGCGCGCGCGGACTCCGCGGTCTCTCCCGGCCTCAACCGTCCGAATACCTGCACGAAATCGTAGTGGGGATCGTTCAGCCCGTTTTCCTCCGGCGTGATCGCCGCTTTCATCCGGACCGGCACCCACAGCTGCGGGGACACGGCCGGATCGATGCCGTTGAACCTTGCGTCCGCGATGCCCACGATTTCCATCGGATGGTTGTTCACGAGGATGGTCTTGCCGATCAGGCCGGGCCGGCTGCCGAGATGGTCCATCCAATAGCGATGGTTGAGGACGACGACCGGATGTCCGCCATCGACGCGATCGTCAGCGCTGGCGGAGAGCACCCGTCCCGCGGCCGGGCCCACGCGCAGCGCGTCGAAGTAGTTGCCGGACACGAGCTCGGCCCTCACGGATTCGCTGACGCCGTCAATCGTGATGGCGGCGGAGCTCGAGTACCGGCAAAACACACTCTCGAAGGCGGAGGCTTTGTGCTGATACTCCCGACACAGCGGCATGGAGCTGGCGCGGACGCCGCGGGTGTCTCCGAGGTTCGGTCCCGTCGACCAGATCATCACGAGGCGCTCAGGCTCGGAGACGGGCAGCAGGCGCAGCACGAGTTGATCGAGCAACGTGAAGACGGCCGTGGTGACGCCGATGCCGAGCGCGATTGACAAGATGGCCGCGGCGGTGAACCCCGGCGTCGCGCGAAGCTGCCGCACGCCATAGCGGACGGTCCGCGAGAGGTGCTCGATGGCGGGGAGCGTCTGCATCTCGCGGCGATCCTGCTGCAGCAGGGCCGGGTTGCCGAACTGCCGCCGCGCCGCCATCCTCGCCTCCGCCAGCGTCAGCCCCTGCCGCACGTAGCGCTCGGTCAAGAGCTGCAGGTGCATCCGCATCTCTTCGTCGAAGTCGCGGACGTCGCGGTCCGGCCGCCCTCGGAACAGGCCGGCCAGCCGGGTGGCGAACGCGCGGAGGCGGGCCATCAGCGGCCGCTCCTGGCGTCGAGACGCAGGACGCGCGCGATCACGCCGGCGATCTGGTTCCAGCTCTCGGTTTCCCGGCGGAGCTGCTTCAATCCCCTGGGGGTGACGGCGTAGTACTTCGCCCGGCGGTTGTTCTCGGACGTGCCCCAACTGGCCGCGATCCACCCCTGCTGCTGCAACCTCAGGAGCGCGGTGTACACCGTGCCCTCGTTGAGTTGCAGAACCCGATCGCTCACCTGTTCGATCCGCCGCGCGATGCCGTACCCGTGCAGCGGACCCAACGCGTGCAGTGTCTTGAGGATCATGAGGTCGAGCGTGCCCTGCAGCACTTCCGACCGGGATACCTTGCCCGGGCTCCCTTTGGCCATTCCATAGAAGATACCCATCTTCCTATGGATTGTCCATAGGGGCGCGCCGATTACTTCAACGGGCTGCGGCTCAGCACGTGGTCCATCGACGCGGGGGGGACGCTGAAGGTCGCCTGCGGACTGTTGCCGAGATACACGTCGCGCATGCCGATCGGGCTTGTATAGAAGCCGTCCGCCGTCATGCGCCGTGCGAGGATGAAGAAGTCGATGCCGGCGTCGAGCTCCGGCGTCCGGTTCCGCTTATAGGCGATCACATCGAGCAGCTCCGTCTGCCGCGCTGCTGGCGCATCCACGAAGTTGGCCGATCCTCGAGCCAGCATCGCGCGATCGAGCCACGCGAGCCCGGACGTGTACCGCGCCTTGAGCTCGTCGTTCACGTTCAGCAGCAGGTCGATCCACGCGGCGACATCCGCCTGTACGGCGCCTGGCTTCCCGGTCTCCGCCGGAACGATCAGATCCGTCAACCGCTCCAGGGTCTGGAATTCATGCGCCGACAGCGCCTTGGGCACGTAACGGCCGCCAGCCGCCGTCGCGGCCTGGGCGACCGCGTGATGCACGTCCTGCGCGGCCACGCGATCGATGGTGCCGGTCGCGGCGATGGCGATCGCCAGGCGCTGGAACACTTCCCGCCGCGTCATCTCAGACATTGCCCTGCCTCATTTGTTCCCCGAGATACTCGGCCGTGCGCCACGCGAGCGCGATGATCGTGTGGGTCGGGTTCTTATCGGCCTGGCTGACGAACGGTCCACCATCTGCCACGAAGAGATTGCGCACGTCGTGCGCCTGGCAGAACTTGTTCAGCACGCTCGCGCGCGGGTCGTCCCCCATGCGCACGCAGCCGATTTCATGAATGACCGCGCCACCGGTGCTGATGGCCGGCGGCGCGTCCGCCTGGGCCGGCCCGGTCACGGTGCCGCCAAGCGCCTCGAGAATGGCGCGGAAGGAGTCGCGCATGTGGCGCACCTGGTTGAGCTCGTGGTCGCTCCACCGCCAGTGGAACCGCAGCACGGGAATGCCCCACGTGTCTTTGACATCCGGATCGATCTCGCAGTACGACTGCTCGTTCGGAATCATGGCGCCGCGGCCGCTCAAGCTGATAGTCGTGCTGCCATAATGCTCGCGAATTGCGCGCTTCATCGCGACACCGTAGCCTTCCTGCTGGTTGTAGGTGCCCGACCCGAAGCCGAGGCCAGGCATGCCGAATCCACCGCCGCCCACTTCGATGTGATAGCCGCGCGGGAAGTTCAGCTCCTTGTGGCGATCGGCCATCCACCAGGGGACGTAGAGGTGGGCCCCGTACCCATCGGAGTTGTAGACCGGCATGCCGGCCAGCGCCGGCACCGTGGCCGACATGTTGAAACCGACCGTATCGGTCAGGTATTTGCCGACGATGCCGTGGGTATTGGCGAGGCCGTTGGGATGCCGCGAGGACGTCGAGTTCAGGAGCAGCCGCGCCGACTCGCACGCCGACGCCGAGAGCACCACCGTGCGGCATCGCACCTGCCGCTCGGCGCCGGTCGCCTTGTCGATGTACGACACGGCCGTGACGAGGCCCGACGCGTCCGTGATCAGCTCCCGCGCCATCGCGTTGGTCAGCACCTGGACGCGCCCTGTCTGCATCGCCGGAAAGATCTGGACGTAGCTCGACGCGTAATTCGATCCTTGCGCGCACCCGCGGCCGCACTGTCCGCAGTAGTGGCAGGGTGGCCGGCCGTTGAGCGGCTTGGTGATGACGGCCTGCCGCGCGTTGATCGCCCGGATCCCCAGCGACGCGCAGGCGCGCTGCACCAGCACCTCGTGCGGCTTGAGCGGTGCCGGCTCCTGGAAGATCCCGTCCGGCGCGCTCCGCAGCCCTTCCGGCCGCCCGGTGACGCCGATCAAACGCTCGGCCTTCTCGTAGTACGGCGCCATCTCGTCGTAGGCGATCGGCCAGTCCCACCCGAGCCCGTCGAACGAGCGCGGCTTGAAGTCGTAGTCGGAGTAGCGGAGTTGAACGCGGCCGTAGTGATTCGTGCGGCCGCCGATGCACCGCGATCGGAACCAGCGGAACTGGCTGCCTGGTGCGACGGTGTAGGGCTCGTCGCGCGTGTTGGCCGCGAAGTTCGCGTTGAAACTGAGCGGCGTGCCTTGCCCGGTCGTGTACAACTGCGACTGCTCGCCGGCGCCCCGATGCCACACGCTCGACGGGCCGTGCAGCATCTTGAAATCGCTCATGCTGACCATCGGCCCGGCGTCCATCAGCACAACCCGCACGCCCAGATCGGCCAGCACCTTCGTCACGGTGCCACCGCCCGCGCCGGAGCCGACGACCACGACGTCGTGAACCTCGGTGCTCGATATGACCTGCGCCATCAGTCCCCCCTCGCTCGGTGGGTGCTGCGATTCTCACATGAGAAGGAGGCCAAGTCCCGCTTCTTCGCGACAGTGCGCCGCGCTACAGTAGACCCGTCCTCAGGAGCCTCCATGCGAACGTTCGTTGCTCTTCTTGCCCTCGGCGTCATGACGGGAGTGCCGGCCACCACGCAGACCCGCACGCAGGTCGTGCTGCTCGGAACGGGCACGCCCCGCGCGGATCCCGAGCGATCGGGTCCGGCCACCGCGATTGTCGTCAATGACACGGCGTATCTGGTGGACCTCGGCCCCGGGATCGTCCGGCGGGCGGCCGCTGCGTTCGAGAAAGGGGTGACGGCGCTCGCGCCCGACAAGCTGCAGACGGCGTTCATCACCCACCTGCACTCGGATCACACCGTCGGCTACCCGGATTTGATCTTCACGACCTGGGTGCAAGGCCGGCGCGGACCGCTGAAGGTGTACGGTCCGGAAGGCGTCGAGAACATGACGAGCCACATCATGCTGGCCTGGAAGATGGACATCGAGGTGCGTACCACCGGCCTGGAGCATCGATCCACGGACGGACTCACCGTCGAAGCGCACGACGTGAAGCCGGGTGTGGTGTACCAGGATCCCAACGTCAAGGTCACGGCGTTTCAGAACGCGCACGGCGAATGGCGCCAGACCTACGGGTATCAATTCAAGACCGCGGATCGCACGATCGTGATCTCCGGCGACACCAGCCCGAGCCGCGGCGTCGTGGAGCACTGCCAGAAATGCGACGTGCTGATCCATGAGGTTTACGCCGACGCGTACCGGCCGGCGGCGGTCCCCAACTGGGTGGAGTACCGGGCGAAGTACCACACGACGACCACGCAACTGGCGGAGATCGCGAACAAGACGCAACCCGGGCTCCTGATTCTCTATCACCGTGGTATCGGCCCCCCCGGCAACCAGATCTCCGATGCGCAGTACCTGGCCGAAGTCGGCCGCACGTATCGCGGGAAGGTCGTGGTCGGCCAGGATCTGGACGTGTACTGACCGTGCGTGCCCTCGTGCTGGAGGCCGGCGGCTTGCTGTCAGTCCAGGATCGGCCCAGGCCCAACTACAGCGGTGAGTGTCTGATTCGCGTGACCGCGGCGGGCATCTGCGGGACGGATCTCGAGCTGATCCGCGGGTACGCGGACTTCGCCGGTGTACCCGGACACGAATTCGCCGGCATCGTCGAAGACGCCGGTCCCGCCGACGCGGCGTGGATCGGCAAACGAGTGGTGGGGGAGATCACGGTCGGCTGCGGTCGATGTCCCGGCTGCCGCGCGGCGGGGACCGGGCACTGCGATGAACGGACGGTCCTGGGGATTCGCGGGCGCGACGGCGCGTTCGCCGAATACCTGGCGCTGCCCTCCCGCAACCTGCACGCGTTGCCTGACTCGCTGGGCGACGAGGCGGCGGTGTTCGTGGAGCCGACCGCCGCGGCGTGCCGGGTGGTCGAGCAGGTGAGCGTCGGGCCGGGCACGCGCGCCGCGGTCGTGGGTGCCGGCCGCCTCGGGCTGCTCGTGGCGCAGGTGCTTCGTGCGCAGGGCGCGGACCCTACGGTCGTCGTGCGCAGCCAAAGCAGCCGATCGGCGGCAGCGGCGCTTGGATTCCACACGGTGACGAGCGAAGTCGCCGCCTCGTCGCTGGGGCGGCGATTCGACGTGGCGGTTGATGCGACAGGCGAGCCGGCCGGTTTTGCCGCCGCGTCCGTGTTGGTGCGCCCGCGCGGCACGGTCGTCGTCAAGTCCACGTTCCACGGCGAAACGCCGATCGCCTTCTCACCGCTGGTGGTGGACGAGATCACCATCGTCGGCTCGCGGTGCGGACCGTTCGATCGCGCGATCGCGCTGCTCGACGACGGCGCTGTCAAGGTCGAGCCGTTGCTCGCCGGCGTGTACCCGCTCGCGCAGTTCGCCGAGGCGTTCGCGCGCGCGAAGAGCGGTCTGAAGGTGATGCTGACGCCGGCGGGCTAGCGCCATCCAACGCGGTGCAGCAGATCGTCGAATCGAGGATCGTTCCTCACGGCGTCGAATGCCGGCTCATTGACGAGCTCGATGAGATCGGGATTGCGTTCCTGATATGCGCGCTCCAGCCACTGGAACGCGCGACCGGCGTCGCCGGCGGCCGCGTAGATGCGCGACATGTTGTACGGTGACACGTACCGCAGCGGCTCGCGCTCGATCTCGCCGACGATCTCCTGCATCTCACTCGGGAGGCCCGCCGCCGCGTACGCCTGGGCGAGCCCCGTCAGCGTCTCCGTGCTCCGGCCCGAGAGCGACACCGCCCGCCGCATCTCCTCGATGGCGGCCGTCCACAACTGCTTCTGCAGATACACGAGCCCAAGGCGGAAATGGAGCAGGAAGTGATTGGCGTCGAGATCGAGCGCCGTGCCCAGATAGCCGATCGCCTCGTCGTACCGGCGTCCGAGATACAGGATCATTCCGAGCGACGAGCTGAGCACTGATGACAGCGGATCCAGCTCGTGCGCCGTTTTCACCATCGCCACGGCGTCGTCGGTCCGGCGCATCGTCATCAGGTACTCGCCGTACCAGTAGTACGCGAACGCGTGACCCGGATTCCGCTCGAGCGCGTGACGGAACGCTTCGTCGAGATTCGTCCAATCCCAGTCGTGCAGTCTGACGTGCGCGAGCGTCGCGTACGCTTCGCCGAGCGTGCTGTCGATCTCGAGGGCCGTGAGCACCGCGGTGCGCGCCAGTTGAAACGTTTCCCTGGCCGGCAGCACGCCGCGGCACGCCAACATGACGTAGGAGTCCGAGACGCCGTCATAGGCGGCCGCGTAGCGCGGCTCGTAGTCGATGGCCTGCTGAAAGTACTCGAGCCCTTTCTGCAGCGCGTCCTCCGTCCGCTTGTTCCAGAAGTAGCGGCCTCTCAGGTAGGCCTCGTGCGCCTGCGGGCTGACGGCCGGCGTCTGCGCCATCCGCCGCGCCGCGCCCGGCGTGAGCGTGATCTTGATTTCACCCGCAATCGACTGCGCGATATCGTTCTGCAGCACCAGGATGTCTTCGAAGCGGCGCTCGTAGCTGTCGGACCACACCGGCGTCTGGCCGGCGGCCTCGATCAGTTGCGCGGTGACCCGCACGCGCTCCCCGGCCCAGCGCACGCTTCCCTCGACGACATAGCCGGCTCCAAGCTCGCGACCGATCTCGGCGACGCTCTTTCGGGTCAGCTTGTACTTCATCGCCGACGTCCGCGCGATGACCGCCAGCTCGCGCGGGTTGAGCCGGCTCAGTTGCGCGATCATCTCGTCGGTGAGGCCGTCGCTGAAGTACTCCTGATCGGGATCTCCGCTCAAGTTCTCGAAGGGCAAGACCACGAGCGTCCGTTTGCGGGCTGGAGGCTGCAGTGTGCGCACCGGCGAGGCGAAGCGGTAGCCGAACTTCGGCACCGTTTCGATGTACTGGGTTTCGCCGAGCGCCTTTCGCAGCGCGAAGATATTCTGTGCCAGCGTCGCGTCCGCCACGCTGGTGTCGGGCCACACCCGCTGGAGCAGCTCGTTCTTGCTGATCGCCTTGCCCGGGTTGCCCAGGAGGACCAGCAGCGTGTCGAAGGCCTTGGGGGTCAGCGGAACGAGCGTGCCGCGCCGGCGCAGCTGACGCTCCGCCGGTTCCACGCGAAACGGGCCAAACTCATAGGCCCCCGGCGGCTCCACTGCCACGGCGCTCCTCTCGGCTTTCACGAAAATTTGATGCGCTTTGGAGAACGGTGTCAAGACTTCCGCGGGCCCGCCGCGTATCGTCCTGATGTGGCAGGCCTGAGGGCCTGCGCTACGAACATCAGGCGCAGCGCAGCATGGCAGGTCTGAAGGCCTGCTCCGATGTAGTGCAGGTCTTTAGACCTGCCGAAAGGAGGTCCCCAATGGCGGTCAGATTGGGCGATGAGGCGCCGGATTTCACGGCGGAGACGACGGAGGGTGGCATCCGGTTTCATGAGTGGAAGGGTTCGAGCTGGGCGGTCCTGTTCTCGCATCCGCGAGACTTCACGCCGGTGTGCACGACGGAGCTGGGTACGGTGGCCGCGCTCAAAGGCGAGTTCGACAAGCGCAACACGAAGGTGATCGGCCTGAGCGTCGATCCGCTCACGGAGCACGAACGCTGGATGGCGGACATCCGCGACGTGACGGGTCACACGCTCAACTTTCCGTTGATTGCCGATCCCGAGCGGCGCATCGCGAACATGTACGACATGATCCATCCGCAGGCGAGCGACACCGCGACGGTGCGGTCGGTGTTCGTCATCGGTCCGGACAACAAGGTGAAGCTCACCCTCACCTATCCGGCCAGCACGGGGCGCAATTTTCAGGAACTGCTGCGCGTGATCGACTCGCTGCAGCTCACCGCGGCGCATGCGGTGGCCACGCCGGCCGACTGGAAGCGCGGCGACCAGGTCATCATCGTGCCGGCCGTGTCGGACGAGGACGCCAAGAGACGGTTCCCGAAGGGGTTCACGGCGCCAAAGCCGTACCTGCGATACACCGCGCAGCCGTAGCGGCAGGCCTGCAAATCTCTGCCGCGGCCGCCGCGGTTCGGGGCATACTGAGCGCGCCTGCCCGGGGAGGAGTGCGTCAGCATGCGACAGATGATGTGGCTCATGGTGTTAGTGTGCGTGGCCACTGGCTACGCGCAGGGCCAGCCTCAACCGCCCGTCACACGCGCGACGACGGCCGGCGTCCTCCTGGACGTCACGGTCGTCGACGGCAAGGGGAAGCCTGTCCTCGACATGACCCGCGATGAGTTCGAGGTCTCGGAGGACGGCGCGCGGCAGCAGCTGATGTCCATGACGCTGGTGCAGCCTGGTGGCGCGGCACCTGCGGCGCCGACTCCTCCGGCTGGGGCAACAGCGGCGGCCTCTCCCGCGACTGCGCCCGTGGGGTCCGGCGTCGAGACGGGGCCCACCATCACCGCCATCCTTTTCGACCGGCTTTCCCCCGAGGCGCGTCCGCTCGCCCGGCGCGCGGCACTCGCGTACGTATCGACGCTCGTGCCGCCGCACGAGTACGCAGGCGTCTTCCTCGGCGACACGGCCTTCGTCACCGTCCAACCGTTCACCAACGAGGCGCCACCGCTGCAGCAGGCCGTGGATCGCGTGACTGGTACGGTGCCGGCCAATACAGGTCAGGTCGCTTCGACCCGCACCGGCGGGCTCGATCCGAACACGGCGGTCACCGCCAGTGCCGAAACCGGGCGCGGTTTCACGAGTCAGGCAGATCGGCAGGCGCGGCTCAACCAGCCGGGCGCCGAGGGCAAGATGGCGCGGATGGAGCTGCAGATGGAGGAGGGCTACCGGACCTTCATCACCGAGTACGAAGGGCAGACATCGATGACGGGTCTGCGCGCGGTCGTCACGGCGCTCGCCGCGATGCCGGGACGCAAGAGCCTCCTGTACTTCACGGAAGCCTTGCCGATCACCGACCGCCTGAAACCGAAGTTCGAGGCGCTCATTGGACAGGCGAACCGCGCCAACGTGACCATCTATCCGGTCGACGCCGCGGGCCTGCGCGCGCACAGCCAGAATATGGAGCTTGCGCAAAACGTCGGCGTCGCCGCCGGGCAAGGCGTCGGCGACCAACCGCGCGGCGATGGACCGATGACCAGAGAACTCGAGCGACAGGACCAGCTCCTGTCGTCACGGTCCGGCGCGGTGCTCGGCCGCCTCGCGAAAGATACCGGCGGGTTCCTCCTCGAGAACACGAACAATCTCAGCGCGGGTATTGGCCGCATGCAGCAGGAGCGGACGACCTACTATCTGCTCGCCTATCAGCCGACCAACGCGGCGCTTGACGGGTCGTACCGCAAGATCTCGGTGAAGGTGAAGCGCGGCAAGGTCAACGTCAAGGCGCGGCCGGGTTACATTGCCACGCCGCTGCCGCCACAGTAGCGCTTCACTTTCTCGGCTTTTTTGACGCCGGCCGCGCAACCAGACCGCTAGTCATTCCGTCTGAATCAGATACAGACGGAGGTCGCGAGTGGGCACTCTGATGCGTGACGTGCGGTTCGGGCTGCGGCTGCTGCGGCGGAACCCGGGATTCACAGCCATCGCCGTGGTGGCACTGGCCTTGGGCATTGCGGCCAATACGGCCATCTTCAGCGTCGTCTACGCCACGCTCCTGGCGCCGCTGCCCTATCGGGACCCGGATCGGATCGTGATGGTCTGGTCGAGGATTCAGGGCTTTCGGAACTCGACCGCGACGGCCGACTATCTCGATTGGAAAAGCCAGAGCACGGTCTTCGAGAGCCTGAACGCCTGGACCGGGCGCAGCGTGAACCTGGCGACTGGCGAACGCCCCGAGCAGGTCCAGGGTTCCGCCGTCACGCCGGGCTGGGCCTCGACGATCGGGTTCACGATGATGCTCGGGCGGGATTTTCGTCCCGAGGAGGGCACGCCCGGCAAGGATCAGGTCGTCATCCTGTCTCACCAGTTGTGGGTCGATCGTTTCGGCGCCGACCGCGACATCGTCGGCCACCAGATCCGCCTCGACGGGAAGCCGTACACCGTTGTCGGCGTGATCGCGCCGGGGCCGGCCGACCGCGTCCAGAACAGACTATACGTGCCGCTCGCCTTCGCGCCTGACCAGATCAATCACGACTTCCACTACCTGCTCGTCCTCGGACGGCTGAAGGCGGGCATCACGCTGGCGCAGGCGAACGCCAACATGGAAGCGGTCACGAAGCACATCGCCGAAGCGAACCCGAAGTCGAATCAGGGCTGGGGCGCGAGCGTCGAGCCGTTGAAGAACAACTTCCTCAGCCGCGAGACGATCAACGGATTGTGGCTGCTGCTGGGGGCGGTCGGCTTCGTGCTCCTCATCGCGTGCGCGAACGTGGCGAACCTGCAGCTCGCGCGCGGCACGGCGCGGCAGCGCGAAATCGCGATGCGCGCGTCGCTCGGCGCGTCGCCCGGCCAACTCTTCCGGCAGCTCCTGACCGAGAGCGTGGTGCTGGCGGGGATTGGCGGTGTGCTCGGCGTTGCACTCGCGTGGGTGCTGATGAACGTGATCATGGCGATGATGCCGCCGTTCACGCTGCCGTCCGAAGCGGACGTTCGCCTGAACGTGCCCGTGCTGCTGTTCACGCTCGGCATCTCGCTCCTGTGCGGCGTGCTCTTCGGATGCGCGCCCGCGTGGCAGGCGGGGCGCGCCAACGTGAACGAGACGCTGAAGGAGGGCGGCCGCTCGGTCGGCGGTGCACGCCACCGTCTGCGGCGCGCGCTCGTCGTGATCGAGTTCGCGCTCGCCCTGACGCTGCTGGCAGGCGGCGGCCTGGCGATTCACAGTCTCGTGAAGCTGGGGAACGTCGATCTTGGTTTTCGCAGCGACCACCTCCTGACGTTCAATCTTCCTGTTCCGCAGGGCTCGTTGAAGGGGAATGACGCCGTCAACGCGTTCTATCTCCAGCTCCTGGATCGGATGAGCGCGGTGCCCGGCGTGACCGCCGTGTCAGTCTCCACGGGGATTCCGGTCAACGGCACGAGCTTCGGGATGCCGTTCTACATCGCCGGCAAGCCCGTGGACGATCCCTCCAAGCGTCCTGGCGCCGGCTTCAACATGGTCTCGCCGGACTACTACCGGACGTTCGGCATCCGCATGGCGCGTGGGCGCGCGTTCACCGATCGCGACCGGGAGGGCAGTCAGCGGGTCGCGATCGTGAACGACGTCTTCGTGAAGCGGTACCTCGCGGGCGTCGATCCGCTTGCGCAGCGGCTCGTCATCGAGCAGCTCATCGCCGGCGTCACGAAGCTCGGCCCGGCCGTCGAATGGCAGATCGTCGGCGTCTACAACAGCGTGCGCAACGGCGGTCCGAAGGACGATGGGTTCCCTGAAATCGACGTGCCGTTCTGGCAGAGCCCGTGGCCGGGTGCGGCGATCGGCGTGCGCACGTCCGGTGAGCCGACCGCCATCCACCAGAGCCTGGCCGCGGTGGTCCGGTCCATCGATCCCGATCTGCCGATGGCCGACGTCAAGACGATGGATCAGCTGGTGCACGAGTCGCTGGCCGGCGATCGGTTCAACACGACGCTGTTCGGCACGTTTGCCGGCGTCGCGCTGCTGCTGGCCGCGGTCGGGATCTACGGCGTCATGTCCTTCGTCGTCGCGCAGCGGACGCACGAGATCGGGCTGCGCATGGCGCTCGGCGCGGGGCGCGGGCGGGTGCTGTGGCAGGTGATGAAAGAAGGCATGGGCACCGCGCTCGGCGGGGTCGTGTTGGGGTCCGCCGGCGCGTACTTCGTCGGCCGCGCGATGCAGGGCATGGTGTACGGGGTCGGCACGATGGATCCGATCGCCTTCAGCGTGGTGTCAGCCACGCTGCTGTTCGCGGCGCTCCTCGCGTGCCTGGTCCCCGCGCGCCGCGCCGTGTCGGTGGATCCGATGACGGCGTTGAGGCAGGAGTGAGGCGGGGGAGGCCGCGGAGGATCAGAGACGGGGTTATCGGAGGTTGCGGGGGCTAACGGGACAACCTCACAAACGGAGGAACGGGGGAACGGAGGATCAACGGGACGAGCCAAGAGCAACAGACACGGGCCGCCACGACGCCGGCCTGAGGCCGGCGTCTGGGACGTCGCAGGCGGGCGCGGATGCGAACCGCGGGGAGTTCGGTAGCGGCTCACATCCGTGCCCGCCTGTGACGTCCAGCCGCGCGTAGCGCGGCGTGGCGGCCCCGCCCTCCGTTCCCCCCTTCCTCCGTTTGTGATGTTGTGCCGTTCCCTCCGTAAACTCCGCTCCCTCCGTCTCTGATCCTCCGCCGCCGCCGTCTCTGATCCTCCGCCGCCGCCGTCTCTAATCCTCCGCCGCCGCCGTCTCTAATCCTCCGCCGCCGTCTCTGATCCTCCGCAGCCTCAGCTACCTCACGTACACCACTTTGAACAGGAAGGGCTCCGCTACCCGGACCCGTTCGACTTTGATGTCGATCTCGAGGTGTCCCGATGCGTCGAGGCCGTACAGCTCCTTCACGGTCGCGAGGCCGAGCAGCGAGGTCTCCTTGACGAGTTTGCCGCGATCCCACTTCGTTTTCGTCTCGGCCGTGCCGCTGGTCAATTGATGCTTTTCTTTCGCGTTGTTCGTCTTGAAGCGCTCGACGCGGCCGTCCGCGTCCGTGAAGGTGACCTCGGCGTCGGTGACGGCGATCGTCATGCGACCGGGCTCGTCCAGAACTTCCTGGAGCATCGCCGACACCTGCCGCATGTATTGCGGATCCAGCGCGCTCGTGCCCTCGCTGCCGTCGGCGACCCCACTGCTCGTCATACCGCCCCGGCCGCCGCCTCCGCCGCCACGTCCCCCGCCGCGTCCACCCGGCACGCCGCCTGAACCGGATCCGCCGCGGCGGCCGTCCGAGGGACGCGAGATGCCCGGGTCATCGCTCAGTTCCCGGCTGAGCGTCCACGCGCCGGCGATCCCGGCACGATCGGCCGCGCGATCCTGACGTGCGGCCACGCGAGATGGAACGAACGCGAGCAGCGCAACCGCAGCCAGCGACGAAACGGGAAGCATGCGTTTCACAGATTTCAACCCTGCACTTTGCCAGTGCCTTCGACAATCGTTACGTAGCGATCGATCGGGACGTCCGTGAGGCGTTCGACGCGGCCGCTGGGTGGCGGCCATTTGATCTCCACCCAGTCCACCTTCGTGGCGGCGCCAAGGCCCAGCACCTCGCGCATGTCGTGCGAGGAGAGATAACTGCCGCCGTTCGACTTGTATTTGCTGCGCGTGGTGCCGCCGGCCGACCAGCGGATGGTCGCGCCGATCGCGTCGCGATTGCAAGCCGTGCCCTGAAGCTTGAGACCGATCCAGTGGTTGCCGTCACCGCCATTGTTTTTCAGGAGCACCGGCGCGCCTCCGTTGTTGCCGATCAGCACGTCCACGCGGCCGTCGTTGTTGAAGTCGCCGACCGCCAGGCCGCGGGCGGGAAAGAACTTCTGAAACGCGGGGCCGGCCTTGTCGCTCACGTTCTCGAGCTTCGTGCCGTCGTGATGGAAGAGCACCAGCGGTTCCTTGTAGCGCACCTGCTGCGAATAGGACTCGATCATGTCGTCGGGATGGCCGTTCGCCAGGAACAGATCCACGAACCCGTCGTTGTCGTAGTCGAAGAACTTCAGGCCCCAGCCGCTCAGCAGACGCGTGGCCTGCGCGACCCCGTTCGACGCCGCCACGTCCGAGAAGAACTCGTTGCCGTCGTTGCGGTACAGCGAGAACATCTCCTGATCGACGTTCGCGACGAAGAGATCCTGTTTCCCGTCGCCGTTGATGTCGGTCGCATCCACGCCCATGCCCGACCGCGGCGTGCCGTTCGCGCTGAAGCCGACTTCGGCGGCGAGCGCGATCTCCTCCCATTTGCCCTTGCCGCGATTCACGAACAGGAAGTTCTGTACCGTGTCGTTGGCGACGAACAGATCGACGAGCGCGTCGCCGTTGATGTCGGTGGCGACCACACCGAGCGCCTTGCCCTGCGCCCGGTGGATGTCGGTTCCGGCGCTCACCTCCGTGAACGTGCCGTCGCCGTTGTTGTGATAAAGCAGGCTCGGCGTCGGCTTGAAGACGCGCGGGATGCAGTAGAAGCGTTTGCCCAGCTTGTTGTCGCCGCAGAAGATGTTCTGCTTCAGCGAGAACTGGACGAAGCTGCACAGGAACAGATCGAGTTTGCCGTCGTTGTCGTAGTCGAACCAGACCGCGCTCGTCGTCCAGCCGGGCGCCGCGAGGCCCGCCTTGTCGGTGACGTCCGAGAAGGTCCCGTTGCCGTTGTTGTGGTACAGCGTGCAGCGGCCGTACGCCGTCACGAGAATGTCGGGGTAGCCATCGTTGTCGTAGTCGGCGACGGCGCAGCCCATGCCGAATTCCTTGCCCCCCGCGACGCCCGCCTTGTCGGTCACGTCGGTGAACGTGCCATCACGGTTGTTCTTGTAGAGCGCGTTTCGCAGCGGAGACTGCGGCTGATAGAAGTCGCACGGCCCACTGTTGACCATGAAGAGATCGACCCAGCCGTCGTTGTCGAAGTCAAAGAAGGCGACGCCGGGGCCCATCGTCTCGGGCAGGTAGCGATTCGCGGACATCGCGTTCTCGTGCACCCACGCGATCCCGCTGGCGCTGGCCGGGACTTCCTCGAAGAGCGGCGCGGCGGCGGCGACACGACGGCCGAACGGCCAGACGCCGGCCACCGTGGAGGTGCCGGCGGCGCCGAGCAGTTTCAGGAAATCACGACGGGACGGGTACAACACGCCAGACGGGCGGCCCATGGGTCCATACATTCTAGCTGGCGGAGAGGCGGAGGCGGCGGCGGAGGCGGAGGATCAGAGACGGGGGAGCGGAGTCTACGGAGACAACGGGACAACATCACAAACGGAGAAACGGGGGAACGGAGAGCGCGGCCGCCACGCCGCGCTTTGCGCGACGTCCCAGACGCCGGCCGCAGGCCGGCGTCGTGGCGGCCCGTGTCTGTTTGCTCGTCCAGTTGATCCTCCGTTTCTCCGTTCCTCCGTTTGTGATGTTGTCCCGTTGTCTCCGTAACCTCCGCGCCCTCCGTCCCTGATCCTCCGCCGCCTCTCTCACGCCGTTTCGATCTTTTCCGCCCGGTTGTTCCAGCGCACCGGGTGGCCGCCGCGCAGCGCGATGTTCGCGAGGTGCGAGGTGCGGGCCGCCTGGTGGCCGATGCGGATGTGCGCGTTCGGCGCCTTCCGGCTCCGGATGCAGTCGAGCCAATTCTGGAGGTGCGCCACCGTGCCGTCGCCGTTCGAGCGGACGTAGATGTCGGGCTCGGGTGTGAGCGTGCCTGCCGCGTACGCCGCGTCGTCGCGATAGAAGGCGAGCCGCGCGCGGTCGATCTTCAACGTGCCGCGATCGCCGCGGAACTCGAGACCGCCGTCGTCCACGCGGCTGACGAAGGTGCCGAGATACGTCGCGAGGAAATTGTTCGGGAACTCGAGCGTCGCCGTCGTCGTGTCCGGCGCCTCCCATGTTTTGAGGTTGTAGTTGCGCCCCGTGGCCTCCACCACGATGGGGGCCTCCACGTTCATGTACCAGTGCACGACGTCGATCCAGTGCGTCATGAGATCCGTCAGGCCACCGCCGCCGAAGTCCCAGAAGTGACGCCACTGGTAGAACCGCTCCGGACGGAACGGCTGATCCGGCGCCGGTCCGAGCCAGCGCTTCCAATCGAGCTTGTCCATCGAGACGGGCGGGAAATTGCCCGACGTCGCGTGCTGATACCAGTACGTCTGGACGTATGTGATCTGTCCCAGACGCCCCGAGTCCACGATCTGCTTCCCGAGCATCCAGTGATCCCAACTACGCTGCTGTGTACCGGTCTGCACGATCTGCTTCGACGCCTCGATGACCCTGACCATCTCGGCCCCCTCGGCGATCGAATGCGAGACCGGCTTTTCCACGTACACGTCCTTGCCGGCCGCGACCGCGTCGAGCGTGATGGTCTTGTGCCAGTGGTCGGGCGTGCCGATCAGGACCGCGTCGATCTCACGATCGTCGAGGATTCGGCGGTAGTCCGACACCTTCGTGACCATCGGCCCGGCGATCTCGGCCGCCTGCAGTTGGCGCGGCTCGTAGACGTCACAGACGGCCACCATCTCGTTGCCGGGCAGTTTCTTCAGCAGGCCCATCAGTCCGCGGGCGCGGCCGCCGGTCCCGATGACGCCGATCCGGATGCGATTGTTCGCGCCCTGCGCGCCGGCAAGGGCGCTCCGCGCGCCGAGCGCGAGTCCCGAGGCGGCCATGAAGAACGTGCGGCGGTTGCAGATCATGTGGGCTCCTGTGCGGCTGCATGGTAGCACTCCATCAAGGCAGGCCTAAAGGCCCGCGCTACGAGGGTGGGGGCAGGCCTGAAGGCCTGCCCTGCAGATCGGTGTGTTAGCATCCGAGGGATGCCGCCCATCAGACGGACGGCGCGCGGCATCACGGCGCGCGCGACGGTGTCGCTGGCTTGCGCCGGCTGCCTCACGGCAGCGCTGCTGCTCAGCCGCGCCGGCACGCCGCTGGCCGCGATCGAACGGCAGACGCCACCCGCACAATCCGCCGGGTCAGATGAGCAGCAGGCGCGAACGGTCTGCGGCCCGTGCCATGCCTTCCCCCCGCCCGATATTCTTCCCCGTGACGCCTGGCGCAACGAGTTCGTGCGGATGATGTTCATCCGCGAGAACCGCCTGCCGCCGTCGGGGCCGCCCGACATCGCGTATCGGCTCGTGCAGTTGCCGCCCGACATGGCGCAGGTCCTGCCGTTCTTCACCGGCCACGCGCCCGATCGTCTTCCGGCGCCCGAACCGTGGCCCGATCCGGGCGAGTCGCCCGTCCGCTTCGCCAAACACAGCCTGACCCCTGCGGACATGCCCGACACGCCGGCGGTGTCCAACGTGCAGCTCGTTGAGGCGCCCGGCGGGAAACGCCTCACGCTCCTCGGAACCGACATGCGGCAAGGCGTCGTCTTTGGCGGCGATCCTGCCGGATCGAGCGGCGCGCTCTCCATCGTTGCCAGCATTCCGCATCCGGCACACGTCACCGTTGCCGACGTGGACGGCGACGGGCTCCGCGACCTTCTCGTCGCCGAGCTTGGCGAGTTCTTTCCCGGCGATCACGACAAGGGGGCAGTCATCTGGATGCGCGGGCTGCCCAACGGCAAGTTCGGGGCGTTCTGGCTCGATGGCTGGCCGCGCGTCGCGGACGTCGAGCCGGCCGACTTCAACGGCGACGGCAAGACCGACCTTGCGGTCGCGGCGTTCGGCTGGCGCAAGACAGGCCAGGTGGCCATTCTCGAAAACCGTACCACCAACGTCCAGCAGCCGTCGTTCGCCCGGCACACGATCGATCCGCGTCCGGGCGCCATTCACATCGTGCCGATCGATCTCAACGGCGATGGGAAGATGGACTTCGTGACGGTACTGGCGCAGGAGCACGAGACCGTGCTTGCGTACATCAACAAAGGAACGGGCGACTTCTCGTTCGAGCAGAAGGTCATCTACGCCGCCCCGCATCCCAATTGGGGCTCGTCCGGGATCCAGGTCGTCGATCTCGACAAGGACGGCGACGTCGACGTGCTCCTCACGCACGGCGATACGTTCGACGATGGCGTCGTGAAGCCGTATCACGGGATTCAGTGGCTGGAGAACAAGGGAGGCTACCCGTTCGTCGAGCACACGATCGCGCAGATGCCGGGCGTCCACCGCGCTGTAGCCGCGGACCTCGACGGCGACGGCGACCTGGACATCGTCGCGTGCGCGCTGCTCGCGGGCGGGTCCGACGTTGACGAGAAGACGCTGCCCGCGCTTGTGTGGTTGGAGCAGACGAAGCCAGGGACGTTCGTGCGGCACACCATCGAGATGGGATTTCCAAGGCACGCGACGCTCGCCGTCGGCGACATCGACGGCGACGGCGACATCGACATCGTGACCGGCTACTTCTCGATCAACACACCCATGTCCGCGTGGGTAGATGTCTGGGTGAACACCGGCAAAAGCCGCTAATCATGCCTGAGGGCGACCATCGGATCCAGCCGTCCGGCGCGCGCCGCTGGTATATAGGCGGCGACCGCCGCGACGATGAACAGCAGGGCAATCGCTCCGCCCATCGTGAGCGGATCAGTCGTCGTCAGCCCGAATACCAGTCCAGAGATGCGACTCGCCGATAATCGCCCGGCCAGGAAGGCGGCCGGCGCTCCAATGGCCACGCCGCCGAGCACGAGCAGGATCGCTTCCCGCATGATCAGCCGAACGACGCGTTCGCGGGCCGCGCCCAACGCCATTCTGATTCCCAGCTCGCCGGTCCTCCGCACCACGCTGAAGGCCATCAGCCCATAGAGACCCACGCATGCGAGAACGAGCGCGAGCAGCCCGAACAGCGTGGACAGGGTCGCGACGAGCCGCTCCTGGCTCAACGCCGCGTTCATTTGCGCCGCCAGTGTATCGATGGCGAACAGCGGCATGTTGGGGTCGATGCGCTGTACTTCTTCACGGACCCGCGACGCGACGCCTGACGCGTCGGCCGACGTGCGGACGTGCAGCGTCATCTGGCCGCGGCCCGTCTGCGTCTGCAGAAACGGCTGATACATCATCGGCGACACGCTGGTCCTGAGACTCGAGTACTTCGAGTCCTTCACAATGCCGATGATCTGCCGCGTTCCCCCGCGCCAGTCAGGAATGCGCTTCCCAATTGGATTCTCGTCATTCATGACCTGCCGGATGAAGGCCTCGTTCACGACGCTGACGAGCGGCGCCCCGGCGCCGAGGTCTCCCTCCTCGAAATCCCGTCCTGCGCGCAGCGCGATGCCCATCGTCTGAAAGTATTTCGGATAGACCATCAACGCCGGTATCCGACGCATCTCACCTGACGGAAGCTTCATCGGGAGCGCGTATCCGACTTCGCTCGTCGGCGCGTAGTGCGCCATCGTCGCGGAGCGTACTCCCGGTATCGCTTCGACGCGTCGAATCAGATCGCGATAGATGGCGTCGAGCCGCTGCGATGTGCCGGGGATTCCGCGCTGGTCGCTGCCGCGGGGCTCTACCCGCACGACCAGCACATGCTCGCGATCGAATCCCTCGTCCTGCGCATTGATCCGCTGAAGACTCCGGACGAACAGCCCGGCGCCGAACAGCAGCATCAGGCACAGGGCAACCTGGCCGATGACGAGCAGCCGCCCGGGGCGGAGCCAGTTGCCGCCGCCGGCGCCGCGCGCCTGCTGCCGCAGGCCGGTGATCACATCGACGCGTCCCGCGCGGACGGCCGGCGAAAGCCCGCAAAGCACCCCGGTCAGGACCGAGATGACCGCCGTGAACAGCAGTATCCGAGGATCAGGATTCAGATCGAGCGCGATGGCCATGCGCCCCGACGACATCAGCGCCAGGAGTAAACCCGTCGCCCAGCGGGCCAGCGCCAGGCCGCAGGCGCCGCCGATCGCCGCCAGGACCATGTTCTCGATGAGCAGCTGTCGAATCAGCCGCCAGCGGCCCGCGCCGAGCGCCAGGCGCATCGAGAACTCGGCCGTCCGCGCCGCCGATCGCGAGAGGACGAGGCTCGCGACATTGGCACAGGCGATCAGCAGCACGACGCCGACGATGAGCATCAGCACGAACAGCGGCGTGGAGAACTGCTGACGCAAGTTCGAGAGCCCGGTTCCCGCTGGTGTGATGCCGAGCCGCTCGGGAATGCGCCGTGAGGGTTCCCCCGGCAGCGGCTTCGTCATCAACGGCTCGAGCAGATCCAGGTTGCCCAGCACCGCCGAGGCCTGATCGGGCGTGCGATCGCGCTTCAGCCTTCCGACGGCGTGCAGCCAGAAGTTCGTGACGATGGAGTCTCCCAGCCAGTTCTCGGCGGCCGGCATGACGGTGGGCTGCATCATCATGGGCACGAAAATGTCGGCGGAGCGGCCCACCTCGAGCCCGAAGAACTCGGGCTGGGCGACGCCCACGATCGTGAATGGAACGCCGGACAGCGTGATCGTCCGGCCCACCACCGATCGATCCTGTCCGAACCGGCGCTTCCAGTAGTTGTAGCCGAGGACCGCGACGGGATGCCCGTTGGGAATCCGATCGTCGTCGGGGCCTATGGTGCGACCAGCGATCGCCTGGACGCCGAGCATCGGAAAGAACGTCCCGGACACGAGGTGACCGTCGGCGGTCGGCTCGGCGCTGCCGTCGATGCTGACGTTGAGCCGCGCCGTGGCGTATGCCGCGACGTCCGTGAAGACGGGATTTGCCGCCTGAATGCTGCGAAAGTCCTTGTATCCGAAGCCGTTCAGCGTGCCGGTCGGCTGATGGCGCTCGAGGAAATACAGCTCCGACGGCGCCGCGACCGGAAGCGCGCGGAGCAGGACGGCGTCGATCAGCGTGAAGATCGCGGTGTTGGCGCCGATGCCGAGGGCCAATGACACGATGACCACGGCGGCGAAGCCGGGATTCCTCCGAAGCTGCCGTACGGCGTACTGGAGGTCGCGCGCCGTGGTTTCGATGGGCGAGACGCCGCGGGCATCGCGGCATTCCTCTTTGATTTGTTCCAGGCCCCCGATCGCCGCGCGGGCACGCCGCCGGGCGTCATCCGGAGCGACGCCGCCAGCTACGAGCCTGGCGGTCTCGCGGTCGAGATGTTGCTGGAGCTCCTGTGCGAGGTCCCGCTCCATTGTCCCGCGCCGGAAGATGGCCCGCAGCCGGTACCGCAGATCGCTCAGCATCTCACCTCTCCCCTGATGCTTCGACAGGGGATCCTAGCAGTGCTCTTGACGAAGCACAAGGGGAGGGACGAAATCAGTCCACGAGGGTGAAGAACGCGGCACGTGAGACGTCCGCGCCGCCAGCCGTCACGCGGATCCGTAGCTCGTAGGTTCCCTGGGGAAGCGCGGCAATTGGAAGCCGGCCCACGTGCTGCAACCGTCCGCCGATCGGCGCCGCGAGTGGGACGGGTGCCTCCGCGATCGGCTGGCCGTTGCGGAGCAGCTGAGCCTCGGCGGTGACGCCTCGCACATCCCCGTACAGCGTGAAGTAGAACGGTAGTTCGCTCGACGCGGACTTGCGGATCGCTTCGCCGGCATTCGGATAGATCAGCGAGCGTCCGACATACAGAGGCGCGGTCGTGCTCGCGGCATCGGCCTCTTTCATCTCTTCGACCCGGCGGACCACGACGAGGCTGCTCATCGCGAGCGCGCCAGTGGCGCCACCGGGTACCGTGATCGTCGCCATGCGGGCGCTGCCACGTTCGGCAAGCGCGTCGAACACGATCGACTCCATCGTGTAGACGCCCGGGGGCAGCTCGGCCTCACGATAGAAGATGACATCTCCCTTCCTCGCGGCGTCCACGTCCTTGGCATCTCCCGTCAGCACGTACTGCTGGCTCAGCTTCTGGACCTCGCGCCCCTGATCGTCGCGGAGCCGCACGACGATCGCCATCTGCGCGGAGTATGTCGATTTCTCATGGTCGATGCCGAAATGCAGGACATCGGTCGCGACGTGCACGACGAGCGGCGTCAGGCCCGCGCGAGCGGGATCGGGGAAGCTGAAGCCCGCGGCGTGCACGGGGAACGCGTTGGGCAGCGGCGCGCGGCCGAGGAGGGCGAGCGCCGGCACCTCGTAGTCCATCGTGTCGGTGGCGCGCGGTGTGCCGACGGCGCGATACCCTTTCCGCGCGAAGACCTGCGTCGCCGGGCGGTGCACCTTCACCTTGATCGCGCGAAACTTGCCGTCGAACGTGCTGTTCCGCGGCGAGTAGGTGAGCAGGTAGTGAAACTGGTTGTCTTCGTCAATCCGCCGGAACGCCGACGTCAGGTTGTTCGAACCTTCGACCAGAACGCCCCCCGTCTCCTCGGCGAGCCGGGCCAGGCCGGTCCGCGAGTCCAGCCGCATCGTGTCCTCGACGCGCTCGAACGCCATCGTCAACGGCTGATCCGTGCGATCGGTCCCGGTCGCGAGCTGGCTGAAGCGCTCTTCCACGAAGTTGTCCATTTCCTTCTTCGGCACAGCCATCGTGCTCTTCGCTCGGAGCCCGTTCGCGTCCACGGCGTACGCGGTGATGTTGGCGCGGTTGGCGGCGTCGATGACCCAGTCGAGCCGGGCCGACAACGACGGAGAGACGGGCAGGCCTTCCGAGAAGAACACAATCGTCTTGCGCCCGGGGAACTGCGCCAGCGACCGGACGACGTTGAGCAGCGACTGGGCCGTATTGTGGCCCTTGTTGGCGCGATCGAGGCTGGCGTCGGCGCGGAGCAGATCGAGCTCGGAGCGCAGCATCTGCAGCTCGCTGTCGCGGGCGCTGATGTTCTGCGCGTTGCGGGCGGTCGCTTCGGACGAGACGTTGCCGGTCGTCTCGTTCTGGGCCGTGAGCTCGCGGCGGCGCGCCAGCAGCTCGTCGGTCCGCTCCGCCTTCTGTTCTTCGGCGCCGGTGGCCGACGGCATGACCCGCTGCACCGCCTGACGCACCAGGCCCCGATCCGTGGTGTACCGCTGCAGGACGCGGACGCCCGGCTCAGTCGCGAAGACGCCCACCCTTACGGTCGTGTCCCCCTCGCGCGGAATGTACTCGAGCGTCGCTTTCTGCGCGAGGCGCAAGGACTCCGCCGACAAATGGTCGAACACGAGCGCGGTGGTCGCGTCCTCGGAATCTGCCGACGATGACGAAGACGCCGATGGCGTGCCTCGAACGGCCGTCGTGTGAAGCGGTGACTTCCACGCGACGCCCACGCCAATCCCGCCGCCGTGCGAGACGCGCGTGAACGTATCCACCTTCTGCCCGACGCCATCTTCCGTGATTTCGAAATCGTCCGCGGTCAAGTCGACGACGGGCCGGCCCTTCCGATCGCGGACCACGACATCCACGAGGATGGCGGTCGTCGTCGACGTGAACGACTGCCGGACCGGTGGGGAGGCTGTCGTCTGACCCGCCAAAGTAATACCGCCGGCGGTGGCGCCGACGAGAGCAGCGGCGAAGGCGAGTCGACGCATAGGTGGCGCCCCTTCAGTCCACGATGCGGAGCATCGCGGACCGGAAGATCTGATCGGTGCCCTGCTTCACGACCGCGCGGAGCTCGTAGGTTTCCGGTGGAAGCGCGTCGATCGGGAGACGCCCCAGCGCCTGGATGCGCCCCAGGGTGTCGGCGGCGCCCAGCGTCATCGGCAGCTGTGCGATCAGCTTGCCGTTCTGGATCACCTCGATCGCCGCCTGCGGCGCCGGGCCGCTCGCCGCCGGATAGACGGTGAACAGGAAGCCGAGCTCCTTCGACGCCTTGCTGACCGGGTCGCCGAGATTTGGATAGATCAGGACGTCGTTCACGAGCAGGGGATTCTGGATGCGACGATCCTTCTCAGCAATCTTTTCGCCGCGCTTCACCAGCACGAGGCTGCTCATGCGCAGCTTCGACGGATCCGGCTTTGCGATTTCCACGGTGGAGAAGCGAACGCTGGACTTGCCCGACGGCGCGTCGTAGACGACCGTCTCCATGGTGTAGACGCCTGACGGCAGCTCGGGCTCGCGATAGAAGATCACCTCGCCCTGCTTTGCGCGTTCCATCTCGGCGGCGGGTCCCTTGACCTCGTAGTGCTGGCTGACTTTCCGCACGACCTGGTTCTTGCCGTCGACGAGCCGCACCAGGACCGAGAAGTCCGACGTGTAGGACGCACCGTCCTCGGTTTTCTGGAATGTGATCGGCGCGGTCTTGAGATCGACGATCACGGGCGCGAGGCCTGGACGATCGCGCTCGGGGAAGAGCAGGGCAGCCGCGCGCACGGGGAACGCGTTGGGCACGGGCTTCTGCTCGAGCGCGCCCAGCGCGGGCGCTTCCCACTCGTTGATCGGCAGCCCTCCGGCGTCCCGAACCGCGAAGTAGCCTTTGCGCGCCGCGATGGTCACGCCGGGCCGCTTCACGCGAACTTCAATCGCGCGGAACTTGCCGTCGAACTTGTCGTTGGTCGGCGTGTACCCGAGCAGGTAGTAATTGTGCAGATCGGCCTCGATGCGATCGAACGCCGGCCGCAGGTTGTTCGTGTTCTCGAAGAGCAGCCCGCCGGTGCTCTTCGCCAGTTCGCCCAGGCTGTTGTGTGGATCCTGACGCAGGACGCCCTCGTTCTCCTCGAGACCTTGAACCATCGCGCTCCGGCTGCTGCCGCCGTTCGCGTAGCCGGTTTCGATGCCGGCCTTGGCCGCGGCGTTCACCTGGTCGCCCATCTGGCGCTGTATGCTCTCCGCCCGCAGCCCGGCCGCGTCCATCGTGTAGATGCTGACGTTCGCGCGGTTCGCCGCGTCGATGACGCCGAGGAAGAGCCGCTGCACGGCGGCGGGGAGCGACAGGCCCTCGGAAAAAAAGACCATGCTCTTCCGGCCGGGCAGGGTGCGCATCGCGGCAATGATGGAGAAGAGCCCGTTCGTGCTGGCGTAGCCCTCCTGGTCGTGCTCCATGACCTCGAAATCGTGCAGCATCTCCGCCTGCATCTGCGCGATGAGGGCCGCGGCCGGCGCGGAGCCCATCGCGGCGGACGTGCCCGGTCCGCTGCCCGCCCCGGCCGCGGCGACCTGGGCTCCAGCGGATGCCGCGGTGCGCTCGGCGTCCGCGCGTTGCTGGCGCTGTTCCGGGCTATTGAAGCTCGACGAGCCCCGCGAGTTCATCTTCGCAAGCGCCGCGCGAAGGACGCGGACGTTCTTCGTGAACGGCGCGAACGGCGTCAGCGCATTGTCCACGCCAAAGATACCGATGTAGCTGGGCGCCTCTTCTTTCGATCCGAGATAGCTCTGCGCGGCCTGCACGGCCATTTGCCGCGACTCCGGCGTCAGGCGATCGAAGACCAGCGCGGTGATGGTGGGGCCGGCATTCATGGGCGGCGCGGATCCGACCGCGGGGGCCCCCGCCGGCGCCGACGCGGGAGCCGCGGCGTCCGGCGTCGCGCCTTCGAAGACCCCGGTGAACGATCCCAGCGTTTGCGGCACGCCGTCTTCCAGCACCTCGAAGTCGGCCTGTGTGAGATCGCGGACCGGCAAGCCCTTCTTGTCCCGGACGACGACATCGACGAGGACCGCGCGGACGCCGGCGTTCACCGACCCCGTCGCGCGCTGCGCCGGTGCCGGCTGCTGCGCGTAGCCGGGCGCCATTACGCCGATCAGAACGACGACCACACCGAGACGGCGAACGAGACTGTGACGCATGCTGTCTCCGTTACTTGCCACCCACCGACTGCGCCCCGCTGCGGCGCGAGCGCGCCAGCCGATCGAGCCGCGTGAACTCCTCGCGCTCCCGCGCGGCGTCGTCGAGCCGGCCCGCCCGTTGATACGCCTTCGCGAGCGTGAAGTGCAACCCGGGGCTCTCCGGCGCGAGCGTGATGCCCAGCTGCAACTCCGTGATCGCGCCGTCGATGTCGCCGGTGTCGAGAAGCGCCTGTCCCAGCGCCTTGTGCGCCGAAAAGTCTTTCGGCTCCGCCGCCACGGCCTTCCGCGCCCACGGCAGCGCCGACGCGGCGTCGCCGCGATTCACGTACTCGTACGCGATCTGGATCATCGAGGACGAATGGCCGGGCTGCAGCTCGAGCTCGCGCTTGAACTCCTCGATCGCTTTGTCGGGCTTCTCCATCAGGAGAAACACGGCGTACGCGTAGTGCACGTTCGGCGCTTCCGGGTACCGTGCGACCAGCGCCTCGAAGGCGGTCTCCGCCGACGCGGTGTTCCGCGTCGCCATCATGTAGCTGGCGCGTCCCGCCATCAGCACCATCTCGCGGCGCTCGGGCGGATACTCGTTCGGCAGCAGCGGCATGCGGAGCGTCGCCAGGCCCATCGCCTCGATCACGCGCGGGTTGTCGTCTCCCTGCGCCGCAAACTCGCCGAGCCGCTCCAGCGCCTGCTCGAACTGCTCCAGGCGCGTCATCAGCAATGCGGCGTGATACTGCGCGACGCCGTCGAGATCCTTCACGTCGCCGACGCCCAGGAGCCGTGACTGGATCAGGTGCTGGAGCGACCGGTCGTATTCACGCAGGCCGAACTCGCAGAGACCCAGGAACGCGTAGCCGGCGCCGTTTTTCGGGGCGAGGCGCACGACCTTGCGGAACATCTCGCCGCAGTGAGCAAAGTCGTCGAGCGTGTAGTACGCCGTCCCCTGGTACCAGTACCCCTCGACGTAGGAGGGCTTCAGCTTGACGGCCTTCGCGTACAGCCCGATGGCCTCCTCCCATCGCTCGGCCTTGCGCGCCTCGCCGGCCGCCTCGACAAGGCGATCGAATTCGGCGGCATTCGTCCTGGCGGTGGCGGCAGGGGCCTTGTCGGCCGATGGTTTGGGCGATTGCGCGACGGCGGTGCCGGTCAGCGCCACGGCCAGCGCGGCCGGGAGCGCAAGCTGTCGCGCACGTTCCCTCATCGCGCGGCTCCCTCCGGCTTGCCCTGCTTGGCCTGAATCTCCGCGTTCAGCCGATCGACGATCGCGCGCTCGCGGTCGGCGTCCGCCTTCCGTTTCAGGCGGTTGTACGCGGTGGCGAGCTGCACGTGCGCGTCCACGAGATCGGGAACTTCCTTGACGATCGCTTCCAGCATCGCCGCCGCTTCCTCCGTCTTGCCGGTCTGCAGCCGGACGGTCGCCAGAAGCTTGCGCGTCGTGATGTCGGCGGGGCGGATCGTGGCGGCGCGCTCGAGGTACGCGGCAGCCTCGCTGAACTTCTGCGCGTTCTTGCGCATGTTGCCCAGCTGCAGGTTGGCCTCGAAATCGTTCACGTTCTGTTCGAGCTCCGCGCGGAACTCACGGTCCGCCGCGTCCTGGCTCGCGAGCCCCAGCAGCGCCCGGCCGTACGTCGAGTGCACGGTGGGCAGCCGCGGGTTCAGCTTGACCGCCCGTTCGAGCTCCACGCGCGCGGACGGATAGTCGCGCTGCGCCAGGTACGCCGTGCCCATGAGCAGGTGCGCTTCGGCGGATTCACCGGCGCCGAACACGCGGTCCACGTAGCGCTGACCCTCCGTCGGACTGCTCGTGTGCAGCAACGCGGTCCCCAGGATGTAGGCGTACGCCAGGTCGTTGTCGAAGAGCGCGGCGCGCGGCTTGAGCAGCGCGATCACCTCTTGATCCTGCCCGGTCTGCAGATAACAGTCGGCCAGCACCAGGTAGGCATTCTTCGCGTCCGGATCGGACGTCAGCACGCGCTTGAGCTGCGGAATCGCCTCGTTCGGTCTCGCCGACTTGTAATAGGCGAGCGCGAGGTTCAAACGGACCGCCGCGCTGTTCGCGTCGATCTTCAGGGCCGCCTCGTACTGCCGGATCGCATCGTCGAACTGTCCGAGCCGGACGTAGGCCGCCCCCAGGTTCGACAGCGCATCCCCCCGATCGGGCGCGATGGCCAGTACGGCTTTGTACGTGTCGATGGCGCCGATGACGTCCCCCGCCTTCTGGAGCTCGATGGCGCGGGCGACGAGCTGCTCCACGTCCAGCGGGGCGCGCGCCTGCGCGAGCGCGGGGCGCGCGACCAGCAGGAGCAGGAGCGGAACCATCGACAGGCGGACCACCATTGACTCGATTGTAACAGCCGGAATCGGGGGCCAAAACAGAACGAGGGGGAGAACCCTGGAGTTCTCCCCCTCGCGCATCTGTCCGTGTTCGACGGACTTAGAAGTAGTACTTCAGGACCAGCTCGATCACGCGGTGGCCGCGCTTGAGGTTGATTTTCCCGAAGTTGTCCTTCGTCTGCGGTGTGAAGTCGAAGCCCTTCGTCGGATCGCAGACGTCGGTGGTGTTCGCGCCGTTGCCGGTCGGCACACCGGTGACTCGCACGCGGCACCGGGTGTCGAGGATGAAGTTGATGTCGTTGCCGTCCACGGCCGTGGTCGCGAACGCCTGGTTGAAGATGTTGAAGAAGCCGACGCGGAACTGCAGCTTCTGCTCGCCGACCGTCGAGAAGTTCTTGAACAGCGTCAGGTCGTGATTGAATCTGGTCGGCTGCCGCAAGTTGTACGGCGGGATCAGATCACCGTTCTTTCCGAACGCCGGAACCGCGATGCAATCGAGGTTCAACATCTTCTCGCCGACGCCACCTTTGCCGGTCGTCGGATCGCAGGTATAGGACGGCACCAGCGCGTTGCCGCCGGAGTTGCTCGGACCAACCACGTCGGCGGTGCCGAAGTAGGCCGAGGCAATGCCGCCCGACGCCGCGTCGCCCGCGAACGTGAGCCGGATCGGGATGCCGCTCGCCATCGAGGAGATCCCCGAAACCTGCCAGCCGTTGAGCAGCCCGCGTCCGACGCCGTTGTTCATGCCGCCTTTGGCGCCGTCGGGGAGGAACGCGTTCCACGACACGTTGAGGACGTGGGTGCGATCCTCGTTGAGGAGCCCATACGTGCGGCTTGGATCGTACGGGTCGATCGAGCTGTACTCACCGCCGAGCGTGCCCTTGGTGCGGCCCAGCGTGTAGGCCACGAAGTACTGCAGTCGCCGTCCGGTCTGACGGCTCAACGTGACCTGCATCGAGTCGTAGTTCGACTCGCCGCGGAAATCGTAGAGCGTGATGCCGTTCAGGCCGTTGAACTTCCGGAACGTCGCGAGGTTGGCCGAATCGCTCGCGACCGCGACGCGGTTGACCGGATTCGACAGATCGATGCCGTTGTACGTCCCTGAGTTCAGGATGCCGTACGGCATCACGTTCCCGTTGCTGCGGCTGACCAGATTGCGGCCACGGGTGCCGACGTAGCTGGCCTCGACGACCTGGTTGAACGGAATGCGCCGCGCGTACGAGACGCTGAAGCTATGCGTCATCGGCCACTTGAACGAGTTCGGCGCGAGCGAGTTGATGCCCACGCTGCCGATGCGGCTGGCGAGCGTCGCTTCATGCACCGTGTCGTAGGTCAAACCCACGCCGTTGCCGAAGCTGCCGCCGTTCCAGAGGTCGGTTTCGAGCGCGTACGCGTTCGGCGGCAGGCGCAGCGTCTGGTCGTACTCGACGTTCCCCATGTTCCGGTTGTAGAACATGCCGTAGCCGCCGCGGACGACGTTCTTGCTCTCGCCGTCGATGTTCCACGCGACGTTGACGCGCGGCAGAGCAAACGGCGAGCGGTTGGGCAGGATCCCATCCGGCGCGCAGCCCGTGTAGACGTAACACACGCCGTTGACCTTCTGATACGTGCCGGGATCCACGAACGACCCCTTCGTCGCATCGTAGAGCTTGGGATCGAAGTAGCCGCCCAGTCCGTTCAGCTCGACGTTGTTCGTCCAGTAGCCGACGCGCACGCCATACTCCAGCGTGAGGTTGTTCCGCACCTTCCAGCTGTCCTGCGCGAACGCGTCCATGTTCCAGTACCGGAAGTCGCCGGACGGATTGCCGTTGGACGGATAGCCGTTCTTGCTGCTGATGACGTGCGTCCCGGCGCCCTGATTGAACTGGCCGATGCGGCCGGTGAGCATGTCCGCGGCGGAGTTGCCCGTGCCGGTGCCGTTGTCGGTGCCGAACCAGAGCTGGCCGGCTTCCGTATTCTGGAAGTTCTGCTGCTTCTGGCCGCGCTCGATCGCGACGCCGAATTTCAGCCCGTGGGATCCGGCGAGCTTCGTCAGTTTGTCGCTGAACTGCAGCGCGTCGTTATGGGCGAACATGTCGTTGCCCTTCGCCCACAGCTGTCCGACCTGCCCGCTGCCGCCCCATCCGTGGAGGAGGTCGGTCGGCAGATACGGGCTCTGCTGGCCGGCGGGGAAGATGCCGTTGAAGGTCAGGCCGTTCTTGCCCTGCAGGAGGACGCTGGGATCCTTGAAGCTGTTGTCGAGCGTCAGGCGGCTCCAGCTGACCAGCGCTTCGTTCGTCATCGAGGGGCTGAGCACCGTCACCACGTTGCCCGCCACCGAGCGGCCCTTGTTGTCGCCGACGTTCGGGGTCGGCAGCGCGACGACGTCGCCCGGCGCCCACCAGACACCGCGCGGGCTCTCGGCGCGCTCGGTCTCATGCGCGACGCGCACGTACGCCTTCGTCGAGTTGCTGATGTTCCAGTCGAAGCGCGACTTGAAGTCCGTCCGGTTCGTGGGCTCCAGCCGGCTGTACACGTAGTTGTACAGATCTTTCCAGCACATTGGGATCCTAAGCTTAGAATTCCACGTGGACAAGTTGTC
>JADMIO011260253.1_pt1 | contig 75407 bp, 84 predicted proteins | sample 8958161 | NCBI WGS metagenome assembly JADMIO01 (sample SAMN16585339, study PRJNA669376) | soil metagenome | isolation source: Crop rotation soil | place: USA: Cullars Rotation, Alabama | collected 2011 | reverse complement strand
CGCGACAACTTGTCCACGTGGAATTCTAAGCTTAGGATCCCAATGTGCTGGAAAGGAGATGGTTCGTCATGGGCGCCTCGACCTCGAGCCCCTGCTCACGCACACCTTTTCGCTCGACGCGATCGAGGACGCCTACGACCTCTTCTCTCACCAGCGCGACGGTGTCGTGAAGGTCGCGATCGAGACCGGCGCATGAACGACCGGCCGGAGATCCTGATCGCGGGCGGCGGCATCGCGGGTCTCGAGGCTGTGCTCGCCCTTCGCGACCTTGCGGGCGACCGGGCGCACGTTTCGGTTCTGGCGCCTGATCTCGACTTCCTTTACCGACCGCTGACCGTCGCCGAGCCGTTCACCCATGAGCCGGCGGAGAGCCATGAGCTCGAGCCGGCCCTGCGTGACATGGGCGCGGACTTCATCCGCGGCGCACTCGCTCGCGTCAACGCAGTCGAACACGTCGTTTTCACCGGCGGAGATGAAGCCTTCTCCTACGACTACCTGATCGTGTGCGTGGGCGGTCGTCCGCGGCCCGCGTACGTGGACGTCGAGACCTTCTGGAGCGATCGCGCCGACATGCCGATCGACGATCTCATCCACAGCGCTCACGCGAACTTCCGGCGAACGATGACGCTCGTCGTGCCCCCGCTGACCACCTGGTCGCTGCCGCTCTACGAGTTGGCCCTCATGATCCGCCGGCGGAGCGAGGAGCTCCACATGGGCGATCTGCGAATGCGATTCTTGACGCCCGAGCCGGCGGCGCTCTCGGTCTTTGGGACGCGCGCGAGCGCCGAAGTCGCCGAACTGTTCAAAGGCCGGCGAATTTCGATCCAGACCGGAGTGACCGTCGTGCAGGACGATCGGGGCGAGCTTCATATTTCACCGCAGGGTCTCCCGGTCGAGGGCGGCGTTGTGATCACGCTTCCGATCATCACCGGTCCCGAGGTAGAGGGGCTCCCGTCCGACCCGCACGGCTTCATCCCGATTGACGAGTTTGGCCGTGTCGAAGGGGTGCCCGACGTCTATGCGGCCGGCGACGGCGCGAACTTCCCCGTCAAGCAGGGCGGCATCGCCACTCAGCAGGCAGACGCCATCGCCGAGCACCTGGCGGCGACCCTCGGGGTCGACATCGAACCGAACCCGTTCAAGCCGATTCTGCGCGGTCAGCTGTTGACGGGGATGGAGTCGCTCAACATGCAGCACGGTCTCGCCGGCGGGACAGGTGAGGGCGAGGCCTCGCTCGACTACCTGTGGTGGCCGCCGCACAAGGTGGCCGGCCGCTACCTCTCGGCTTGGCTTGCGCATATGGGTGCGCGGACGGATCTGAAGCCCCCCGTGGTGCCGCTCGAAGTAGAGGTCTCGCTGCCGCACGAGTGGCACGAGACCCCGGTTCTCAAGGGCTGGTACTAGCGGTCGACGAGATCGTTCTCGATCGCGTAGGCGACGAGCTCGGCCCGCGTGGATAGCCCGGTCTTGCGCTGGATGTTCGCGCGATGCGTCTCGACCGTGCGGACGCTCAACACCAGCTTGTCCGCGATCTCTGGGTTCATGTAGCCCAGCGCTATCAGGCCGAGCACCTCGACCTCGCGGGGAGTTAGCTCGTCCGGGGGACCCGACGGCGGATCGGGCGCCGCGGCCATGCGGGCGCCCAGGGTCGGGTTGATGTAGGTCTCACCGTCGAGAACAGTCCGGACGGCTGCGACGAGCTCCGCCGCCGCCGATTGCTTGACGACGAAGCCCTTGGCGCCGGACTGCAGCGCCTGCTTGGCGAACGCAGGCTCGTTTTGCATGGTCACGACGATTACCGCGGTTGTCGGCGAGTTCTCGGCGATCTGAGGCATCAGCTCCAGGCTCGGTCGTCCGGGCATGCTCAGATCGAGAACCAGGATCGACGGCTTGTGTCCGAGTACGTAGCGGGCGGCCGACTCGGCGTCGGACGCCTGCGCCACGACTTCGATGTCCGGCTCGGCCTCCAACACCAGGCGGATGCCGTCACGCACCAGTTCGTGATCGTCGGCGAGGACGACCGTGATCGGGTTTGAGGCGTCCGGGCTCGCCATCGCCTCACCTTAACTGCGCCGTGCGGCGCTTTTCATCCGTGCGAGCCGCGAAGACGCCTAGGTGCTCAGTACGGAGGCTCGCCTCAGGAGAACGGAGTACGAAGCAGGGATGCTTGAACTCCTCGCGGCGGCGATGGCAACCGTGTTCGCCACCGGGTTGGGGGCGCTTCCGGTCTTTTGGCTCGGGCCGAGCGCCGAGAGGCTGCGGCCATTCCTGCTCGGCCTTGCCGGCGGCGTGATGACGGTGGCTGCGATAGCCGGGCTTCTGCTCCCGGCTTTTGACGAGGGCGATTCAACAGCGGTGGTGGGCGGCTTCGCAGCCGGCCTCGTGTTCCTCCTGGTCGCGCGCCGCCTCTTGGAGAGACCTCACGAGTCGCAATCGCCTGCACTCCGAGCGCGCTCGACTTCGATACTCGTCTTCGGCATGCTGTTCGTCCACAGCCTTCCCGAGGGATTTGCCCTCGGCACCGCCTACGCGTCGACGACCGAGGGGCCTGGCGACCTTCATCTCATCGCGATCGCGATTCAGAACATTCCGGAGGGGACGAGCGTCGCCATCCCCATGCAGGCCGCGGGATACCGCCCGTGGACGCAGTTTTGGGCCGCCGTGGGCACCAGTGCTCCCCAGCCGTTTGGCGCGGTGATCGCCTATCTGGTCACCGAGCAGGTCACGGCGCTCTTGCCCGCCTCGTTTGCGTTCGCGGCTGGTGCGATGCTCGCCCTGGTCGCGGTCGAGGTGATGCCTGACGCATGGGCCCTGAACGCGCCGCGGGCGCTGGTCGGAGCGGCCGTCGGGGCCACGGCGATGTTCGCGCTCAGCCTCGCGCTCGGGGTCTAAGCCTCGCCTCGGTGGTCACCACGGAGGCGATTCGGTGCCGGGCCCCGTCGCCCGGCGTTCAGCGCGGCGGCAGGATGGACGGCATGAGAGTTCAAGTGATCACGGCCACCCGGCACGGAAGCACGGCCGAGGTCGGCCAAGCGATCGCGCGGCGGCTCGGCGAGCGTGGTCACAAGGTGGCGGTCTTCGACGCCGGCTCAGCAGAGCTCGAGCCCGACCAGCCGGTTGTCCTGGGCAGTCCGATCTACATGGGCAAGTGGCTGAAGCCTGCGCGCGCGGTTCTCGACCGGCTTGCGGCGGAACCGGCCGGGCGTCCGGTCTTTGTTTTCTCGCTGGGACCCGTTGGCGACCCGCCCAAGCCCGACGACGCGAGCCCAGAGGACGCCGTGGTCGCGTTCGCTGTGAATCGCGCCATGAGCACCAGGCTCTTCGCTGGTCGTCTCGACTCGACCCGGCTCGGCCGCATGGAGCGCTTCGCGATCAAAGCCGTGAAGGCGCCGGACGGCGACTACCGCGATTGGCCCGCGATCGAGCAATGGGCCGAGGAAATTGCCGACCTCCTCGCACCGGCCGGTGTGGCTACTCGGACTGCGACCGCCGGTGTCTGATCTGCTCGATCGGTACCTGCCGGTCTACGACATCTCCGACAGCGTCGCTCGTGTGGTCGACGCCGACGCGGCGACCACCTGGAAAGCGCTACTCGAAGCGGATTTGATGAAGGTGGGCTCCGACCACCCCATGGTTGCCGCGCTGGGCTTCGTGCGTCTGCTCCCCGACCTTGCCGCGCGAACGATGCATCGTGAGCCGATGCCGGAGCGGCCGGGAGAGCTGCGACTCCGCGACATGGGCAGCTTGCCGCCCAGCCAAGGCGGGTGGATCGAACTGGGGGTGTTCCCCGAGCGTGAGCTCGCGCTCGGACTGGTCGGCAAGTTCTGGCTGCCCGTCATCGAATACGCCAGCGTCAGCCCCGAAGAGTTCGGCGCGTTTGCCGCGCCTGGGTGGGCCAAGACCATCTACGACCTCAGCGTCGCGCCGCTCGGCAATGACCGGACGCGTTTGTCGGGCACGATGCGAACCGTCGGGACCGATGAGCACGCGCGGAAGTGGTTTCGCCGTTACTGGACCCTGGGCGTGGGGTCCGGCGCTCATGTTCTGGTGGACGGCCTGCTCGATACAGTCGCGAGGGAAGCGGAGGAGCGGATGCTGGCGCTGGCTGTGGGCGTGGCATGAGGCCGCGCGTCCTCATCGCGGGCGGGGGAGTCGGCGGACTGGAGACGCTGCTTGCGCTCCGCGCACTGCTCGGCGACCGCGTGCGAGTCGAGGTGGTGTCGCCCGAGGCCGAGTTCAGCTACCGGCAGTTCGCGGTTGCCGAGCCATTCAGCATGGGCGAGATCGCGAGCTTTGATCTGACGCGGTTGATCGAGGATGCGGGGGGCGTGCATCGACGCGACCGGCTGGCGGCCGTTGACGCTGAGGCGCGGCAGGTGAGAACTTCGGCCGGTGCTGAGATCTCCTACCACTCGCTCGTGGTGGCAATCGGCGCCCATCAGGTGAGCGCCGTGCCGGGAGCGGTCACATACCGGGGACCCACCACCAACCCTGAAATCCACGAGTCGGTTGTCAGGCTCGCCCGTGGCGAGAGCCGCGGGATCGCCTTCGCGGTTCCGGCGACCGTGCACTGGGGCCTGCCCGCATACGAGCTCGCTCTCCTTGCAGCAGCCCACCTCGACGACATCGGTGCTGCCGGTCGCCCCGTCCACCTCGTGACCGCGGAGGCCTCACCTCTCGGTGTGTTCGGTAAGGCCGTCAGCGAGCGTGTCTGCGCCGAGTTGGATCGCGCGGGAGTCACCCTGCACACCGCCGCGCCCGGCCGCGTGGTGGAGGGCGGGCTGGCTCTGGTCGACGGCACGGTGATCCCTTGCGATGAGACCTACGTTCTTCCTGCGCCCCGCGTTGGGTCGATCCCGGGTCTCCCCCAGGGCCGACACGGATTCCTGGCAACCGATCTGAAGATGCGGATTGACGGGTGCGGCCATGAGTACGTCGTCGGGGATGCCAGCTGGTTTCCGATCAAGCAGGGCGGGATCGCATCTCAGCAGGCCGACATCGCCGCATCGTGCATCGCGCATGAGGTGCTCCCGAGCGTTGAATCTCCGCCGTTCGTTCCTCGGCTTCGAGCCGCGCTGTTGACCGGCGATGGCCCGTTGTACATCCGTTCGGGTGAGGGCTTTGGCGCCGCGGCCAGCGAGGCCCCGTTGTGGTGGCCTCCCGGCAAGGTTGCGGGCCGGTACCTGACGCCGTTCATCGCCCGCCACGCATCGGACGCCAACCAGCCCGATCCGGCGCTGCTCGACCTTCCGGTTGCCGACACTGGGCGCGCGTCGGATCATCGCGACGCAGTTGAGCTGGCGCTGCATGCCGCTGAGGCGGACGCGAGGCTGAGCGACTACGACGGGGCCCTACGCTGGCTCGCGGTCGCGGAGCGCCTCGATCTCACGCTGCCGGCCGAGTACGCGCTGCGCCGAGAGCAGTGGCGTAGGCTCGCCGCGTGAGCGGCGCGCCCGCGATCCGAACAGCCGGACTCACCAAGGACTACGGCGCCGGCAACGGCCTGTTCGATCTCGACCTCGAGATTGGGCGCGGCGAGATCTTTGGCTTCCTCGGACCGAATGGGGCGGGCAAGTCGACGACCATGCGCCTGCTCCTCGACCTCATCTCGCCGACCGCGGGCTCGGCCGAACTCCTCGGACTCGACTCCCACGCAGCCGGCGTCGAGATCCGGCGACGGGTGGGGTATCTCCCGGGCGACTTCGCGATGTATCCGAAGCTCACCGGCGTCGCGATGCTCGACTACCTCGCCGAACTACGCGGCGGGGTCGACCGGGACGTGCGCGACGAGCTCGCCGAGCGTTTCAACGCCCAGCTGGAACGGCCGATCCACGAGCTCTCGACCGGAAACCGCCAGAAGCTGGGGCTAATCCAGGCGTTCATGCACGAGCCCGAGCTGCTGATTCTCGACGAGCCGATTGCCGGCCTGGACCCGCTGGTACAGCAGAGCTTTCACGCGCTCCTCGCGGAGGTGACGGCAAAGGGCGGGACCGTCTTCTTGTCGTCGCACACGCTGTCGGAGGTCGAGCGAGTTGCGCACCGGGTGGCCATCGTGCGCCGAGGGCGTCTCGTCGCCCTCGACTCGCTCGAGCGCCTGAGGGCAATTGCGCTGCGCAAGCTCGAGATCGAGTTCGCGGGCGCCGGCCCCGCGCCTGATGAGATCCGCGCCTTGCCGGGCGTCAAGGAGGTCATCGCGCAGGGGTCTCATTTGGTCGTGACCTACGAGGGATCGGTCGATCCGCTGGTCAAGGCCATCGCGGGCTTCGAGGTGCGCTCGATCCATAGCCGCGAGGACGACCTCGAGCAGATCTTTCTCGCCTACTACCGCGAGCACCCCGGCGAATGAGCTTCCCGACGCTCCAACTGGCCCTGCGGCTGCGGATGGCATCGACGATCATCACCGCTGCCGGGATGGTGGCGGTGATCGTCATGGTCGGCGCGCTGTTTCCGGCCGTCGGCGACTCGATCGGAAAGCTCGACCTTCCCGACGGGGTCACCGAGCTGCTGGGCGGCGCCGACTACGGAACGCTCACAGGGTGGATGCGCAGCGAGATCGGCGCGGTCTACGGCCCACTGATCATCGCCGCGGTCGCGATCACCTCGGCTGCAGCGCTCACGGCCGGGGAGGAGGAAGACCGCATTCTCGCCCTTGTCCTGGCCCACCCGATCACCCGCGGCGCGCTCGTCCTTGCGAAGGCGGTCGCGGTCGCGGTCGTGGTGCTCCTGATCGCGCTTGGAACCTTCGCTGGACTCGTGGCCGGCGTCGCGATCGGCGGGGGAGGGGCACCGGTCGGTCACCTCGCAGCGCTCGCGATCCACCTCGTGTTCTTCGGGCTGACAATGGGCGCGGTCTCCCTGGCGGCGGCCGCTGCGACGGGGCGCAAGGGCGTGGCGGTCGGAGTGGCTTCCGCGCTCGGCGTCCTGTCGTTTTTGATCAACGGCTTTGCGCCGCTCGTGGGCGGGCTGACCTGGCTGAAGTACCTCTCGCCCTTCTACTACTACGCCGGCTCCGACCCCATCGGGACGGGCGTGGATCCGGGTCATCTGGCGGTGCTGGCGGCGGCTACGGTGACCCTCGTCGCGGCAGCAATCTGGCTCTTGCCCAGACGTGATCTCCGCGGTTGAGTGCAGACTTAGGCGATGGCATCCAAGGCTGACCGGGACCGGCTGCGCGCTGAGCGCGTCGCGGCGGAGGAGGCGTCGGCGCGTGAGACCAGGCGACGGTTGATCTTTGGCTACGTCGTCGCGGGGGCGCTCGCGCTGGCGCTCCTCGTCGGAATCGTCGTCGTGATCGTTGGCGGAGGCGGAAGCTCGACGAACGACACGGAGTTCCCGCCGAACGCTCACATCGAGCCCCAGAGCGGTTCGGACAACGGGGTGGCGCCCGACGACCGCGTGGGGACCACGCCGCCACCGATCCAGCAGGGCGACCTCCAGCTGGCTGCCCAGGCGGCCGGCTGCGACCTGCAGCTCGACCTCCCCGACGAGGGGCACGCTCACCTGCAGCCCTCGGAGCCTGTGCCCGACTACGGGACGAACCCCCCGACGTCCGGCGACCACATCGTCCCGCCGCTTCAGCAGGCCGACGGGGCCTACTCGGAATTTCCCCGGCCGGTCCGCTTTGTCCACTCGCTCGAACACGGCCGGATCGAGATCCAGTACTCGCCCGACCTGGCCCAGAAGGACCAGCTGGCGCTCAAGGGCGTGTTCGACGAGAGCCCGGCCGGGATGCTGCTGTTCCCGAATCCCGACATGCCGTACGAGGTCGCGGCGACCGCGTGGACTCAGCTGATGGGCTGCAAGGCCTACGAGGGCGCGGCCACCCTGGACGCGATCCGCGACTTCCGCGACACGTATCGCGGCCAGGGCCCGGAACCGGTCCCGCTGAGCTTCCCGGACTAGCCGGCCGTTGCCTCGGCGGCGTCGATGCGCTCAGCGGCGCTGATCGGCGCCGGCGTCAGCGCGGCGGCTCCGATCACGAGGACGAAGGCAGCGACGCGCAGCATCGCCGCAGCGGGTTCGTCGGGGAACGGCTCCTGGAACACAAGCGGCCCTGCGGCGATCGTCAGCGCGTTGGCCGCGACGCTCGTCAGCGCGATCACCGGCACTGCCTTGCCGACCTGGAGGCTCCTTGCTGACACGACCAGTCCGACGATCGATGCGATCAGGATCAGCAACGCAAGGGGGCTGAACAGGATCGCGGTCCACGACGAATCACCGAGCTCGCCGGAGAGCGCCTTGATCGAGGTGTCGGAGGCGGCCCAGAAGAGGCCTGCGGAAACGCCGAGCAACACGCCCTCTCGCAGCCGCCCGCGGGCCATCACCGCGACGGTGATTGCGGCGCAGCTGACGATCACGAGGAAGACCACGAGGTGGCCGGTCTCGTAGTCGGCGTGCTTGGAGTCGCCGGCGCCCTCGAGCGTCGCCGCCAGAAAGGCGAGCCCGAGCGCGGCGAGGCCGACGCCGATCCACTCGCGCCGCGTCACGTGGTGGGCGAAGAGGCGATCGGCGGTCACGGTCAGCAGGACCAGGCCGCCGGCGATCACCGACTGGACGAGCGAAATCGGGGCCAGGGCAAGCGCGCCGACATGCAGGCCCCAGCCGGCCATCGCGATGATCAGGCCCAGGTTGTAGGCGGGCGATCGAAAGAGCTGCAGCGAGCTGCTGATCGGCGCGGACATCTCGACCTCGGGTGACTCGACCGCCCCACGGTGCTTGAACAGAAAGCCGAGCACGGAGGCGAACGCGGTCGCCAGCGCCAGCAGCAGCCCAATCTCAACCGAGAGGCTCAGGGGACCGGCTCAGGCGGCGGCGCCGGGACTCGGTAGGTCCGGCTCCGGGCCGCCGTCGGTGGCGGGCTCGCGCGGGCGCAGCTCAACGTCAAGCTGAATCGCGCGGATCGCGTGCTCGTCGGGGAGCTTGTTGAGCACCTCGTTGATGATCGCGTGGATCTCGCGCTCGTCGTGGCCGAAGTCGTCAAGCAGGCTGCGCAGCGCCGTGTGCGTGATCTTCAGCTGTGCCGGGGTGAGCTCGAGGTGGTAGTTGATCGACTCCACGCCGCAAGTATGACTCCGACCGATGCCGCTACGGTGAATGGCGTGGCGGGGGATGTCGCTATCGAGACTCACGACCTTCGTAAGTCGTTCGGAGAAGTTCGAGCGCTTTGCGGAATCGACCTGCGCGTGGAGGCGGGAACCGTCCTCGGACTGCTGGGACCCAACGGCGCCGGCAAGACCACCGCGGTTCGCATTCTGACCACGCTTCTGCCGCCCTCAGGAGGAAGCGCCACCGTCGATGGGCTTGATGTTGTCGATGATGCGGCGCGGCTACGCGAGCGCATCGGCCTCGCGGGCCAGTACGCGGCCGTCGACGAGAACCTCACCGGTTTCGAAAACCTCGAGATGGTCGGCCGGCTCTACCACATGGGCGGCGGGCCCTCACGAAAGCGTGCCGACGAGCTGCTCGAGCGCTTCGACCTGGCGGACGCCGGGCACCGCCTGGTCAACACGTACTCCGGTGGCATGCGCCGGCGCCTCGACCTTGCCGCCGCGCTCGTTGCGCGCCCGCCGGTCCTCTTCCTCGACGAGCCGACGACCGGCCTGGACCCACGTAGCCGGCTGAGCCTCTGGGAGGTGATCGAGGCGCGCGTCGCGGCGGGGACGACCGTCCTGCTGACGACGCAGTACCTCGACGAGGCGGATCGCCTCGCCGATCGGATCGCCGTGATCGACCACGGCACGCTGATCGCCGAGGGCACCTCGAACGAGCTCAAGGACAGAGTGGGAGGGGAGCGTCTCGAGGTCCGCCTCGAGGACTCGGCCCAGACCGACAGCGCGATCAGCCTTCTCGCCGAGCTCACCGACGAGGAACCGTCGGTCGACGACGGCGTGGTCGCCGTCTCGCTTCGACAGCGCCACGGCGCGATCGCCGAAGCTGTCCGGCGCCTCGATGGCGCGGGCGTTGCCATCGACGACATCGCGATCCGCAGGCCCACGCTTGACGACGTCTTTCTCACGCTGACGGGCAAGCCGCCCGAGCCGGAGGAGACCTCCGACACTGCCGAACATGAGGAGGTTGCAGCGTGAGCAGCTTCCGCTACCTCGTCTCGGACACGGGCGTCCTCGCCGTTCGCAGCCTGCGGAGAATCCCGCGCAACCCGGATCTGCTGACCGCCTACACGGTGCAGCCGGTCATGTTCACGCTGCTGTTCGTCTACGTCTTCGGCGGCGCGATCCAGACGCCCGGCTACGACAACTACGCCGACTTCCTGATCCCGGGGATCATCGTCCAGCAGATGTCCTTCGGAGGGTTCGCGACCGCGCTCGGCCTCGTGGACGATCTCAAGAAGGGGCTGGTCGACCGCTTCCGCTCGCTGCCGATGTCGCGGATGGCGGTGCTCACGGGCCGCACCACCTCCGATATCGCGATGAACGCGCTTGCGCTCGTTGTGATGGTCGTCGTCGGCTACATCGTCGGCTTTTCGTTCAGCTCCTCGCCGCTCGAGGTCCTCGGCGGGATCGGCCTGTGCCTGCTGATCGGCTACGCGTTCTCGTGGGTCTTCGCGTGTGTGGGTCTGCTTGCCTCGACGCCGGAGTCGGCCAACGCGTTCGGTTTCATCGCGATCTTTCCGTTGACGTTCGCGTCATCGGCGTTCGTCCCGCCCGAGACGATGCCCGACTGGCTGCGCACCTTTGCCGAGGACATCAACCCGTTCTCGACCATGGTCGATGCCGTGCGAGCGCTGTTCGTCGACCAGCCGGCCGGCAACGACATCTGGGGCGCCGTCGCCTGGTGCCTCGGCCTGATCGTCGTCTTCGGCACGCTCGCCGTCAGGCGCTATCGGACGGCGGTCCTGAGTTAAACCACTCCGCCGAGATCCTCCGCTTCGCGTCCGGTCTCGTCGGGTCCCATGCTGTTCAGGGAAGGCAGGTCGTAAGCACCCCTTGTCGCTAAGTACGAGCCGAACAGGATGAGGATGAAGCCGACGATCGCGCCCACGCCGGGGCGCTCGTTCAGGGCGACGATTCCCAGGGCGAGGGCGACGACGGGGGCGACGTAGGTGATCACCGACGAACGGCTCGGTCCGACCTCCGCGTTGAGGATCCCGAAGAACACGAAGGCCGTCGCCGTGCAGAAAACGGCGAGGACGACGATCGATGCGATCGCCTCCGATGGGACCGATCCGGCGGGCGGGTGCGTCAGCGCAAACGGGGTGAGGACCAGCGCGGCGATCGTGAGCGCGCCGAACATGATCGCGCGGGGATCGACCTCGCCGAGGCCGAGCTTGAGGACCATCGGCCCACCTGCGTAGCCCGCGGCGGCGATCAGGATCGCGATCGCGCCGAGCAGCTCATCCGCGTCGCCTGCGACATCGAGGCCGACCAGCGCGATCACACCGGCGAAGCCCACGAACAGCCCGGCCAGCCGGCTGCCGGTCGGGCGCTCCTCGGGATCGACGCGCAGCGCGAGCGCCGCCACCATGAGCGGGACCGACGCGATCAGGATCGCGGCCAGCGATGACGACACGTGCTGCTCACCGAACCCGATCAGCGGGAACGGGATCGCGATCTCGGCAACCGCGTAGAACGCGAGCGGGCGCCAGTAGGCGGGCAGGCTGCGCAGTAGTCCGAGCCGCCAGCACAGCAGGCCGAGCAGAACGGCCGCGATCGTGACGCGCGACCAGGCGAGGAACACGGGCGGGACGCCGTCGTCGACGGCGACCTTGATGAAGTAGTACGGGATTCCCCAGAGGACGGAGACCGCGGCGAACAGACCCCACGCGCGAGCGGTCAGCTTGTTACATCCCAGGTCGTATCAAGCACGCAGGTATCGATCTTGCGGCCCTTCTTGTAGACCCGCGTGGTCTTCTTGTAGGTCCCGCTCCAGCTCGCTCCATCCGCGCTGACCGAGCCAGCGAGCAGGTACGTGTCCTTGAGGACATAACCGTCCTGCTGCGTCAGCTTGCTCTTGCGCTTGTCGCTGAACTCCCCGGGATCGGAGGTGTCGAAGTGCCGGAATGTCGCTGCCTGCGTGTCGAGCCTTCCCTGCTCGCAGGTCGCCTGCGTCTTCGCGATCTTGAACGCCGTCGCGTTGCCGGAGTCGGCGACGACGAGCTTCACCTTCACGTCGTTGTCGGTCGTTCCCACGTACGTCGTGCCGCCTGCTGCCGCCCAAGCGGTCGCCCCGAAGGCAGCCAACGCGAGCACTGTCCCAGCCATCAGTCTCATTCCGAGCCTCCCTGTTGTTACGCGCGGACGCCGGGTGCCTCGGGCTGGTTGCCCTCGGCCGCCACGGCTTCCGCTGCCTCGGCCAGCTCGGCGATCGACGCCTCGATCCCCGCCGCGATCGCGTCGACGTCGTCGATCGCGTCGTAATCGGCGAGCAGGCCGAAATTGATTCCCCCGTTGTAACTCATGATCGCCACGAAAAGAGCTTGGTGCGGTGGCAAAAACCCCACGGGGAAGATGTCCTCGAGCTCGCGCCCGAGCACGTAGAGCGGGAGCTGAGGGCCCGGGACGTTGGTCACGACCAGGTTGAAAAGCCGCGTCGAGAAGTTGACGCGCGCGGCCTGCGCAAGGAGGGTGGGCGGCGCGAAATCGTTGAAGCGTGAGATCACCTCGGCGCCGAGGGCCTGCTTGGACTCCTTGATGCCCTCCATGCCGCGCCGGCACAGCTCGAGGCGCTTGATCGGATCCTCGACGTAGACGGGAATCGGCCCGCGCACCGCCGCGATCTGATTGCCGAGGTGCCCCGACTGGTCCTTGGTGCGGATCGAGACCGGTACCTGCGCGCGCAGCTCGAGCCCCTGGGTCTTGATGCCGCGGCTCATGAGCCAGCGTCTCAGCGCGCCGCTCACGACCGCGAGCACCACGTCGTTGACGGTCCCGCCGAGCACGCCCTTGATCCGCTTGAACTGCGCGAGGTCCGCCCGCACCCACTCGTAGCGCCGGTGCGATCCGATCTCCACGTTGAGCGGGACCTCGGGCGCGGGGTTAGCGAAGTTCCAGCCGACCTCGCCGAGCGCCTCGGCGGCCTCCGTGGCCTGCGCCAGCGTCTCCCGCGGATGCTCCACCGCTCGCTCGAGCCGCCTCAGCACGCCGATCGGCGCCCGGGCCACGGCGGCGGCGTCGCGCGCCAGCAGCGCTGCCCCGGACGGCTCGGGGCTGGGGATCCACTCGTGATCGTCGTCGGCCGGCTCGGGGACCGGCTTGACGTCGAACAGCACGGTGGCGATGTCGACGCCCGAGACGCCGTCGACCAGCGCGTGGTGAGTCTTGGTGACGAACGCGAACCGCTTGCGCGTCAGCCCCTGAACCATCCACAGCTCCCAGAGGGGCTTGTCGCGGTCGAGTTGCTGGGAGAAGACGCGCGCAGCCATGTTGCGCAGCTGCTCCTCGGATCCAGGGGAGGGCAGCGCCGAATGACGCACGTGGTATTCGAGGTTGAAGCCCGGGTCGTCGATCCAGAACGGGCGGCCGGTCGGGACCGGGGGATAGGCGAGCTTCTGGCGAAAGCGCGGTACGAGGTGAAGCCGCGAGCGGACGTGCTCGAGCAGGTCGTCATAGCTCGGCGGCGGACCCTCGAAGATGCAGATCCCACCGACGTGCATGTGCGACGCGGAGCTCTCGTTCGTCAGGAACGAGACATCGAGCGCGGACAGACGATCCATGTGCGCGTTCGCCATGTGCCTAACTTACCCACGAATGCACCGCCTCGCCACCGCACTGTTGGTCTGCGCCGCCCTGGTCGGTTGCGGCGACTCCGAAACGTCGGCAAGCGGCGCGCAGAGCGCGTTTGACGGCCAGCGCGCTTTTGAGGATCTCGCCGCGCAGGTCGAACTGGGTCCACGCCCGAGCGGCACCGGCGCGAACCGCAAGGCGGCGGCGTTGATTCGTGCCGGACTGCAGCAGGCCGGCGCCAAGCACATCCGCATCCAGCGGCCGTATCGAAACGTCCTCGGCACACTCCCGGGCACGAAGCCGGGCACCGTTGTCGTCGGCGCTCACTACGACACCAAGAGTCGCATCCCGCACTTCCTGGGAGCGAACGACGGCGCCTCAGGCGTTGCGGTCCTCCTCGAGCTCGCCCGGACGCTGCCACGGCCGCTGCCCGGCCCGTCGGTCCAGCTCGTCTTCTTCGATGCCGAGGAGGCGAAGGGCGACAACTTCGACGCCTCCGGCGACCGCGGTAGCCGCCAGTACGTCAAGTACGCCCACAGCGCCAAGCAGGGCTCGGCGCCGCTCGACGAGATCAAGGCGATGGTCCTCTTCGACATGATCGGCGACTGCGACCTGCACGTTCCGCGGGAGGCGAACTCGGACCCCGGGCTCTACAAGCTGTTCAAAGGCGCGCCGTTCGGGGGCCAGACGTTCCCGGTAGAGGACGACCACACCCCGTTCCTGCAGGCGGGCATCCCGTCGCTGGACCTCATCGACTTCGACTACGGCCCCGGCCCGCCACCAGGCGAGTACTGGCACACCCCACAGGACACCCTCGACAAGGTCTGTCCCGAAAGCCTCGACGCCATCGGCGACGCGGCCCTCACCGCGATCCCAAAGATCCGTTAGCCGGCCCCGCGGCGGCTACCCTTTGACCGTGCCTCTGGCCCCCGAAAAGTCCGCTCCCAAGCGGATCATCCTTGCTGCGCCGCGTGGCTATTGCGCCGGCGTGGATCGCGCCGTGCAGACCGTCGAAAAGGCGCTCGAGCTGCATGGACCGCCCGTGTACGTGCGCAAGGAGATCGTCCACAACAAGCACGTCGTGCAGAAGCTGGCCGAGCGGGGCGCGATTTTCGTCGAGGAGGAGACCGAGGTCCCTGAGGGGGAGCTCGTCGTGTTCTCCGCTCACGGCGTCGCGCCGGCCGTGCACGAGAACTCGGCGTTGCGGCAGCTGCGGACGATCGACGCGACCTGTCCGCTCGTGACGAAGGTGCACGTCGAGGCACGCAAGTTCGCTGAGCAGGGCTACACGATCGTCCTCATCGGCCATCAGGGCCACGAGGAGGTGGAGGGGACCACGGGCGAGGCGCCCGAGCACATCGTGCTCGTCGAGACCGTCGCCGACGTCGACGCTCTCGACATCGCCGACCCCGACCATGTCGCCTTCATCACCCAGACGACTTTGTCGGTCGATGAGACGTCGGAGATCATCGCTCGCCTGCGCGAGCGCTTCCCGAACATCACCTCTCCCAAGTCGGACGACATTTGTTACGCGACCACCAACCGCCAGATCGCTGTCAAACAGCTCGCCGCTCAGTGCGAACTGGTTCTCGTAATCGGGTCGACGAACTCGTCGAACTCGAACCGGCTCGTTGAGGTCGCGCGCGAGCAAGGGGCCGCATCGCACCTGATCGACAACGCCTCGCAGGTCGACGAGACCTGGCTGGAGGGCGTCGAGACCGTGGGGATCACCTCGGGTGCCAGTGCGCCGGAGGAGCTTGTGTCCGAGCTCGTGGACTTCTTCCGCGAGCGCGGCGCCGGCGAGGTCTCGGAGCTTCGGGCCGTCGACGAGGACGTGCGTTTCATGCTCCCCAAGACGATTCGCACCGAGCTCGCAGCGCGGGCTTGACCCACTCACACGACCACTCGCGAGAGGGATCCAATCGGGCGCTTCGCGCCGTTCTCGTCATCACGGCGGGCTTCTTGGTCGTGGAGATCGTCGGCGGGATCGTCGCGGACAGCCTCGCGCTGCTTGCCGACGCGGGGCACATGCTGTCCGACGTCCTGTCGCTCGGCGTAGCTCTGTTCGCGGCCTGGCTCGCGGGCCGGCCGGGTGGACCGTCGCGAACCTTCGGCTACCGGCGGGCCGAGATCCTGGCCGCGCTTTTTAACGGCGTCGCTCTCGTTGCGATCTCGATCTGGATCTTCATCGAGGCGGGGATCCGCCTCGGCGATCCGCCTGACGTCGAGACCGGCCTGATGCTCGTCGTGGCCGCGGTGGGACTTGCCGTGAACCTCGTGGCGGCGCGCATCCTGCACGGACACGCGCAGACGAGCCTGAACGTCTCGGCGGCGATGCGCCACGTGATCGCCGACGCGCTCGGATCGCTCGGCGCGATCGTCGCCGCGGTGATCATCCTCACGACGGGCTGGAACTACGCCGACCCGGCGGTCTCGATCCTGATCGGCCTGTTGATCATCGCCAGCTCGTACACGATCCTGCGCGACTCGCTGCAGATCCTGCTCGAGGGCTCACCGCCCGGAACCGACGTCGCCGAGGTCGGACGCGCGATGGCGGCGACGTCCGGCGTGATGGAGGTGCACGACCTGCACGTGTGGACGATCACCTCCGGCTTCCCGGCCCTCGCCGCGCACGTACTGGTGAGCCGCGACACGGATTGCCACGCGACACGACGGGATCTCGAGGCGATGTTGCACGAGCGTTTCGGGCTCGACCACACCACGTTGCAGGTCGACCACGAGGGCGGCGAGCTCCTACAGATCGAGACATGAACGGGTACGAGATCTCCGACGATCGCGAGCGTCTCGACGTCGATGTGATCTGGCAGTACCTGCGGACCGCCTACTGGTCGGAAAACGTCCCGCGCGATGTGGTCTCGAGAGCCATCGAGGGCTCGCTGTGCCTCGGGCTGTACGCGCCCGACGGCTCGCAGGCCGGGTTTGCTCGGGCGGTCACCGATGCGGCGACCTTTGCGTGGATCGCCGATGTCTTCGTGCTCGACGAGCATCGCGGGCAGGGCCTGGGCGTCTGGCTGGTCGAGCAGTTGCTCGGCCACCCTCGAATGCAGGGGCTGCGCATGGTCACGCTGAACACGCTCGACGCGCACTCCCTGTACGAGCGGTTCGGTTTTGAGCGCGTCGGTGAGCGGCGAATGGTCCGCGCCGTCGCGCCGGGCGAGCTCTACGGGACGCCCGCGGAGAACGCGACCGAGTAGAGCTCGAGCCCTGCATCGCCCTCCAGGTGGAGCTTGTGCTCCTCGTGGCGGGGATGCACCGCCAGGTCGACCAGGCCTGGCGCATCGACGTCGATGGTGATGGGCTCGGCCCCGTCCATCGTGACGCGCAGCGCGCCCGTGCCGTCGACCGCCGCGTGTGCGCCTGCGGCTTCGTATTGGAGGTCGATCCCGCCCTCGGCGAGCGCCCACGGTTCGGTGAACGATCCGCCCGGGACGATCTCCGGGCTCGGCGGCACGACTCTCGCGTCGGGGGCGTCGCTGGGTCGCAGCGGCTCCAGCGGCTCGGGCGCGACGAACTGCGAGTCGATGCGCGCGAGCTCCTCGGCAATCGCGGCCTCGGTTGCGACGTACTCGCCTTCGCCGAAGTGAAACCAGATCAGCGGCGCGCCTTGGCCCCACAAAAAGAGCGACGGCCACCCCTCGCAGCCGTAGTCGTGCCACACCACATAGCCGGAGTCGTCGACGACGGGATGGGTCACGCCGAGTTGATCGAGCGCGGGACCGAGAAGCTCGGCGCGCTGAGTGAAACCGAAGCGAGGTGAGTGGACGCCGAGAGTGGTCAAGCCGGCATCGCGATAGCGACGGTCCCACTCGATCACGTAGGGCAATGCACGAAGGCTGTTGAGCTGGGCGAAATCGAAGAAGTGGACGAGCACGGGCCCGGCCGCCGTCAGCTCGGCCATGACGGGATCGCGCTCGGTGTTGTGCCAGCGCAGCCGGCCGGGAAGCACCGGCGCGGCTATGTCCAGTCGCTCAGGGCGCATCGGAGGTGAGCAGTATGCTGGCCGCCGTCGAGTCCGAGTCCGCCGAAAGGGGCACACCGTGGTCAACGAACGAGTCTGGGATCGAATCGAGCGCAGCCGCGAGCGGTGGAACGTTCTTCGTCATCCCTTCTACCAGCGGTGGTCGGCCGGCGAGCTCGAGGCCGAGGAGCTCGCGCGCTACTCGGGCCAGTATCGCCACGCGGTCGAGGCGATCGCGACGCTTTCGCAGGACGCTGCCAACGCGCTGCCCGAGCACCCCGAGCTGCGTCGCCACGCGGCCGAGGAGGTCGGGCACGTGCGCATCTGGGACGGCTTCGTGGACGCCTGCGGAGGCAACGCCGACGATGCACCGACGGCTGAGACCGCCGAATGCGTCCGCTCGTGGACCGCGGCCTCGACCCCGGCAGAGTCGCTCGCGCGCCTGTACGCAATCGAGAGCGGCCAGCCGCCGATCTCGGACACCAAGCGCGAGGGTCTCCTCGGCTCCTACGGCTTTGAGGACGGCCCGGGTACCGCGTACTTTCGCGTGCATTCCAGCCGCGACATCGAGCACGCCGCGGAGGTGCGGGAGCTGATCTCGGAGGTCGCGACGGAGACCGACGAGGACCGGCTCGTCGCTGCGGCTGAGGACGCCTTCAGGGCGAACTGGCGCCTGCTCGACGGGGTCTGATCAGGCGGTGCGGATGAGCCGAGGCGATCGCATCATCGGGATCGTGCTCGGGATCATCCTTGGGATCGCGATCGTCGCGATCTTCGTGTTCGTCTTCAGCGAGGACACCGTCGACGCGCCCTCGATCCACAACGGTGGAAACCGAGGCGCGCCGACGGAAGCTCCCGCTAATCCCTGATTACTGCCCGAGGATCGCGCCGATCAGGTTCGGCTTGAACGGCTGCGTGCCGGGCACCAGATTGACGCCGCTGAACGAGCTGTTCGCGTGCATCCAATCGAGCTCATGACGGAGGTCGCCGACCCCGTTTGAGCCCGCCACCGGTGCGATCGCGAGCGTGCTCAGGATGCCGATGGCAGCGCCGTTGGCATCCATGAATCCGCTGCCGGAGTCGCCGGGAACGCCCGGTGAGACCGTGTAGACGGTGCGGCTCCAGCCGTTGCCCTCACCCTGAACGACGACGCCCTGCTTCGGGCTGAGCGTCGTGACGCCGCCGCGAAGCTCGGAGTTGCCGTAGCTGTAGACGGTGTCGCCAAGGTTCGCTGCCGAGCCGCCGAGCCCGGTCGGGCCGCCGAAGCGAGGGACGGACGGGTTGACGCTTGCAACATCGGCCGGGTCGATCTTGACCAGCGCGAGGTCGTTATAGGCGCAGGTGTCAGGGTCGGTCTCGCCCTTGGCCTGCATCGAGAGCCACGAGTTGTAGACGAGGGTGCCCGGCTTGCTGGCGCCGGTGATCTCGACGGGCGTACCGATCGGCAGCGACCCGGTGTCGCAGCCGTTGGTGTCGGTCTGCCCTCCGGTGCCCGAGCAGTGGGCGGCCTGGCCGATGTACGTGTTCGAGCCGTCCGAGTAGATGAAGTTGGCGGTGCACTGTGCGCCGTCGGTAAAGAGTTGAACGCCCGGCGTGATGGTGGCCGAGCTGGCCGGCGCCCAAGCGCTTGCGGCGCCAGGCACGACGGCAATGACCCCCAGCGCGAGCCCCACGACTGCGCCCAGCAGCTTCCTGCGGTTCATGAACTTCTATTCCTCCTGGTTCCCCCCGGGGCCCCACGCCCTGGGAACAAGTTGGCGGGCTGTACCCGACAACCTGAATTTTCAATCCCCTTTAGAAAAGCAGTCCTAAGATCTTCGTGATGCAGTCGCCGCGGATAAGGGCGCTCCTGGGTGCGGCTCTGGCCGCCGGGTTGATCCTGGCCACCGGTCCGCTCGGCGCACTCCCGGCGCTGTTGGCGTTCGTGCTGCTCTTCGCCGGCCACTACCCCGGCGCCAACGGACTCGACCGCCTCATCATCGCGGCGCGACGCGCCAGTCCCCGCCCGCGGGCGGCATCGCGTCGCGCACCCCGGCGTCCCATACGGGCCCGTATCGGTCGGGGCGGGGCATTGATCGCGAGCTCGCTCGCGAAGCGGCCTCCGCCGGCACTCCTGAGCCAGGTCTAACGCGCGCGGTCACTTGGCCGCCGAAACCTATGCAAAGGAGTAGTTCGGAATGCAATCGAACGCAGCAAAGTGGACGATCGGTGGGGTCGCACTCATCGCCATCGTCGTCCTGTTCATCGTGCTCAGCGGAGGCGATGACTCGTCCTCGACAACGACAACAAGTGATTCCGGCGGCCAGATCGCGACGATCACGGTCAAGAACGGCCAGCCCGTCGGCGGCGTTCAGGACCTCACCTTCACCCAGGGCGACGACATCCGGTTCCGCGTCGACTCGGACGTGTCGGACGAGGTCCACTTCCACGGCTATGACATCGGCAAGGACGTCGAGGCCGGTGGCTCCGTGACCTTCGACGTCCCGGCGACGATTACCGGGAAGTTCGAGGTTGAACTCGAAAATAGCGTGACTCAGCTCGCTGAGATCACGGTCGACCCGTCCTGAGGTAGCGCGTTGCTTGCGCCGTTTGAGATCGCAGGCCACGCGCTGTTCGGTCGCCAGGATCTGCCGATCCCGGAATGGCTGTTCGGCTGGGCCGCATCGCTGGTTTTGATCGTCTCGTTCTTCGCCCTGTCGGTTGCCTGGCAGCAGCCGCGGTTCGAGGACGAGCGCTGGCGTCCTGGGCCGCGCTGGTGGTCGACCGCGCTGCTCAATCCGGTGATCCAGACGGTGTTCGGGCTGCTCTCGGTGTTCCTCCTGGGACTGATCATCTGGTCGGGTCTCAAGGGCACCGAGGCGCCCGATCGCAACTTCTCGGTGACCTTCGCGTACGTCACCGTCTACCTCGGTTTCGTCCTCGCCAGCGTCGTCTTCGGCGACGTCTTCCGCGCCTTCAACCCGTGGCGGGCGATCGCCCGGGTCGTCGGCGGAGGGTTCAAGCTCGCGGCCGGCCAGTCGGCGCCCGCGCCACTGCGTTACCCGGAGTGGCTCGGGCGCTGGCCGGCCGTCGTCGGGCTGTTCGGCGTCGCGTGGCTCGAGCTCGCCTACGGGCAGAGCGGCTTCCAGGTGGTCGGCCTGACGCCGCACACGGTTGCGATCGCGACGCTCGTCTACACCGTCTACACCTTCGTGGCGATGGCCCTCTTCGGGGCCGACAAGTGGCTCGAGCGGGGGGAGACCTTCTCGGTCTACTTCCACATGTTCTCGACGCTCGCCCCCTTCGAGACGCGCGACGGTCGCATCGGCCTGCGCAAGCCGCTCGCGGCCGCCGGTAAGTGGGTGGCTGAGGCGCCCGGGTCGGTCGCGCTCGTGCTGACGACCATCGGCGCCACCACGTTCGACGGCGCCGCCGAGGGGACGCTCCTGCATCCGATCGCGACCGTCGAGGGCTGGATGACGGACGCCGGAATCGGTCCGATCGTGGCCCTGCGCCTGACCAACAGCCTCTTCCTGATGCTCTCGATCGCCTTCGTGACGGGGCTGTTTTGGGCGGGCATCTACGGCATGCACACTGTGCGCGGCAGCCGCTCAACCCGCGAGCTCGGCCACCAGTTCGGCCATGCGTTCATCCCGATCGCGCTCGCGTATCTGATCGCTCATTACTTCAGCGGCATCGTCTTTTCCGAGCAGGCGCAATTCACCTATCTGCTGTCTGACCCGCTGGGCAACGGGTCGGACATCTTTGGAACGGCCGGCTCCGGGATCAACTACGGCGTCATCAGCGCCAACGCCATCTGGTACGTCCAGGTGGGTGCGCTGATCGTCGGCCACGTGATCGCCCTGGTGCTGGGCCACGACCGCGCGCTGAAGATCTACGGCGACGCGAGGCTGGCGGCGAGATCGCAGTACTGGATGCTCGCGCTGATGGTCGGCTTCACCTCGCTCGGGCTGTTCCTGCTGTCACAGTCCAACGGGTGATGCTGACGGTCGCCCATGTCGGGCACTTCCTTTGGATCCTCTACCTGGTCCCTGTCGTGATCGTGCTCGCGTCGATCCTCATCCAGCTGCGACGCGACCGCGATGGTGATGACTCCTGACGACAGCGCCGCGCAGCGCCGGCGCCGGTTGCAGCAGCTGGCCGCGATCGGCGGCTTTGCGGTCGCGCTTGTGGTCGCTCTGATCGTTGTCAGCCAATCGGGCAACGACTCCGGCGGGCCGGCCGACAAGGGCTTGCTCACCGGCATCGCCCAGGACGGGACCTCGCTGGGCGATCCGAAGGCGCCGTTCACGATGGTCGAGTTCGGCGACCCGCAGTGCCCGTTCTGCGCGGAGTACGACCGCAACGTGCTGCCGACGGTCATCGACCATTACGTGCGCCCGGGCAAGCTCCGCCTCGAGTTCCGGCCGCTGACGTTCATCGGACCGGATTCCGTGACCGCGGCTCGGTTCGCGGTCGCGCTCGGCCAGCAGGACAAGTTCTGGAACTTCCTCGACCTCATGTACCACAACCAGCAAACCGAGAACACGGGATACGTAACCGACGACTATCTGCGCGGCCTCGCCGACCAGATCCCAGGGGCCGATGCCGACCAGGCGTTCAAGAACGCTGACTCCGACGAGGTTTCCGCTGAGCTCGACAAGGCGAAGAGCGATGCTCGGAACGCAGGCGTCTCGTCGACGCCGACGTTTCTGATCGGACCAACCGGGGGCCAGCTCACGAAGCTCGACGTCAGCCAGCTCGATCCGGATTCGTTCACCGCCGCGATCGATTCTGCGATCGGCGGATGAGCGATAGGACGCTCGCGGTTGCGGCGTGGGTGCTCGTTGTCGTCGGCATCGGGATCGCCGGCTATCTGACCTGGGTCCACTACGCCGGGCTCAATCCGGTTTGCGTCGGGGGTGGGGGAGGCTGCGAGCGCGTGCAGTCCTCCGCGTATGCGGATGTCGCCGGCGTCCCCGTCGCGCTGCTGGGGCTGGTTGGCTACGTGTTGATAGGACTGAGCCTGCTGCTAACCGACGAGCGCGGACCCCTGGCTGGCGCCACGCTGGCTCTGATCGGCTTCGGGTTCAGCATCTATCTGACGTACCTCGAGCTGGCCGTCATTGACGCGATCTGTCAGTGGTGCGTCGCGAGCGCCGCGGTGATGACGCTGCTCGCGGGCGTGATGGTCACCCGGTTTCTCCGGACGACCTAGGGCTCGAGCTCGATCCAGTCGTTCTCGAGTAGGCCGGCGAGCTCGAAGATCTTCCGGACGCGCTCCTGCGCGCCCTTCACGTGCAGGACGCTGCCGCGCTCTGCGAGCTGACGCGCGGCGCCGACCATGGCCGCAATCCCCATCGAGTCGACGAAGCCGCAGCCGCGCATGTCCACCTCGACGCCGCCGCCGTAGCCAACGGCCTCTTCCAGAACCGAGCGCAGCTCCGGTGCGGCCGCGAGATCCAGCTCGCCGAGCATCGTCACCACGGCACCGCCGTCCTTGCTCGGCGCAACGCGCGCGCTGAACGCGCCGGGCTTATTGCCCTCTTTGGTGGCGAACTTCGGCCGACCCTGAGGCTTGTTCGAACGTCTTGGCATTCCCCGTTCCCCGTCCTTACGTACTAGGACTCAGAAAGTAACTCTGCCAGGCGGCGCTCCAATTCGTCACGCAGGGCATCCCTAATTGGTCCTTCGTGTGCACGCTCGACCAGCTCCTGGAGGAAGCCCTCGACGACCACTCGCTTCGCCTCGTCGATGTCCAGGCCGCGTGAGCGCAGGTAGAAGAGCTGCTCCGGGTCGACCTGGGCGACCGCGGCGGCGTGCGTGCACCGCACGTCGTCAGCCTCGATCTCAAGGCCGGGAATCGCGTCAGCGTGAGCACCGGTCGAGAGGAGAAGGTTGCGGCTCTCCTGGAACGCATCGGTTCGCTGAGCGCCGGGATCCACGCGGATCATGCCTCGCCACACCGCCGTCGCCTGGTCGGCCAGAACTCCTCTGAACGCCAGATCCGACGTGGTGTCCTCGGCCGCGTGCTCCTGCGTGGTGTCGTAGTCGAGATGCTGGGCGCCGTCGCCGGCGTAGGCGCCGGTCACACGGGCGCTAGAGCCGCGCCCCGCCAGCTTGGTCTCCATGCGGACCTTGCCGCGGGCCGAGCCGAAGCCGAGCGCCACCCATTCCAGGTTGGCGTCGCGGCCGACCTCGGCGCGCTGGGTCGCGAACACCCAACCGGCGGTCGAGATCTCCTGCTCGCAGACGTAGCGCAGGTTCGCGCCATCGCCGACGATGAGCTCGACGACGCCGTTGAAGAGACCATCGCCCTCCGAGGCGTAGCGCTCCCATACCTCGGCCTCAGCGCCATCATCGACGACGACGAGCGCGCGCCACTCGGTGTCGCTTCCGGGATCGCCGGCGACCGTGATCTTGATCGGCTCGGTGAGGGCGGTCCCGCGCGGGACGTAGACCAGGACGCCGTCGCGCCAGCGCGACTCGTTGCGGGCGGTGAAGATGTCGTTCGCGGCGACGATCGTGCCCAGCCGCTCCGAGACGAGGTCGGAGTGATCCGCAGCGGCCTCGGCGAGCGGCACGACAATCGCATCGCCTGTCGACTCGAGACCCTCGACACGGGCCGGGCCCTCGGTGTACGCATCGAGGTCGAGCCCTGACAGATCGGTGAACTCCCAGCCCTTCGCCTTGGGGCCCGGGAGATCGAATTTGAGCTCCTTGGCGCGGTCCCGCGCCTCGCTCAGCCAGTCCGGTTCGGTGAGCTGAGGCGCCGCGGCACCGTCAGCCATGCGAGGCGCCAGCCGAGGCGCGCCGCTGTTGAGGCGCCTTGTTAGCCAATGCTGCCTTCCATCTGCAGCTCGATCAGGCGGTTCATCTCGACGGAGTACTCCATCGGGAGCTCCTTTGCGATCGGCTCGATGAACCCGTTGACGATCATCTTCGACGCCTCCTCCTCGTCCAGCCCGTGGGACTGGAGATAGAAGAGCTGGTCCTCGCCGACCTTCGAGACCGACGCCTCGTGGCCGACGTTCGCGTCGGACTCGTCGATGCGGATCGTCGGGTAGGTGTCCGAGCGCGAGTCCTCGTCGAGCAGCAGCGCGTCGCAGACGACCTTCGACCGGGTCTCGGTTGCGCCCTTGGCGACCTCGAGCAGGCCGCGGTATGTGGCTCGTCCGCCGTCCTTGGAGATCGACTTCGAGAAGATCGACGACGTCGTCTTCGGCGCCGCGTGGATGATCTTGCCGCCGGCGTCCTGATGCTGGCCCTTGCCGGCGAAGGCGATCGAGAGGATCTCGCCGTGCGCCTTCTCGCCGAGCAGGTAGATCGACGGGTACTTCATCGTCAGCTTCGAGCCGAGATTGCAGTCGACCCACTCCATCGTCGCGTTCTCCTCGGCGATCGCGCGCTTCGTGACGAGGTTGAAGACGTTCTGTGACCAGTTCTGGACCGTCGTGTAACGGATCCGCGAGTTCTTCTTGGCGATGATCTCCACGACAGCCGAGTGCAGCGAGTCGGTGGAGTAGACCGGCGCCGTGCAGCCCTCGATGTAGTGAACGTCGGCGCCGTCCTCGGCGATGATCAGCGTCCGCTCGAACTGGCCCATGTTCTCCGTGTTGATCCGGAAGTAGGCCTGGAGCGGCATCGCGACCTTCACGCCGGCCGGCACGTATACGAACGAGCCGCCCGACCAGACCGCGGAGTTAAGCGCGGCGAGCTTGTTGTCGTTCGGCGGGATCACGGTGGCCCAGTGCTCGCGCACGAGGTCCTCGTGCTCGCGCAGCGCCGTGTCCATGTCCGTGAAGATCACGCCCTGGGCCTCGAGCTGCTCGTTGACCTGGTGGTAGACGACCTCGGACTCGTACTGCGCGCCGACACCGGCGAGGAACTTGCGCTCGGCCTCGGGAATCCCAAGCCGGTCGAAGGTGTTCTTGATGTCCTCGGGCACCTCGGACCAGTCGCGGCTATTGCGATCCGAGGCGCGGACGAAGTAGTGGATGTCGTTGAAGTCGATCTGGTTGAGGTCGCCACCCCACTGCGGCGTGGGGCGGGCCTCGAAGTGTTCGTAGGCCTTCAGGCGGAAGTCGCGCATCCACTGCGGCTCGTCCTTGTACTCCGAGATCGACTCGACGATTTCGCGGTTCAGGCCCTTCGGCGCCTTGTAGGCGTATCCGGTCTCGGGGTCGGAGAAGCCGAACTTCTCCTTGTAGTCAGAACCGATCCCCTTCAGCGCCGACTCGGCGTCGGTCAGCTGCTTCCCGGATCCGGTGGTCGGAACGGTTGCTGTCTCAGGCGGCTTCATGTGATGACTCAGAGCTCCAATTTGACTTCGTCGGCTTCGACGCGGACGTCGTAGGTCTGGACCGGACGGTAGGCGGGCAATGACTTCGGCCTACCCGTTCGCAGGTCGAACAGAGACCCGTGCCTCGGACACTCCACGGTACAGGAGGTGGGGTCGAACTCCCCCTCGGCGAGCGGCCCGTCGTCGTGTGAGCAACGGTCCTCGATCGCGCGGAGTTCGCCTCCGGGGCAGTGGAACACGCCAACCTTGAGGCCATCGGCCTCGACGAGGCGCATCTCGCCCTCCGGCAGGTCTGAGAGTTTGCAAACTGTGATCGTCGTCATTTATTCCTAGTTGTTGAGTCGGATTTTACCGTGCAGGAGGCGGAGGTTTCCAACCCCAAGGCGCGCATCGCGATCGCGGTCGGCGCTGCGGTCGTCCTGATCGCGATTGTCGTGGCGGTCGCCGTCACGTCCGGAGGGCAGGAGCACCGTGTGGTGGCGGCGGACCCCGCCTGCATCAAAGCGTGGAACTCGGACGAAGGGGCCCTCGCGTATGGGCGCCACAACTTCAGCTTCCACCTCTACAAGGGTGCGCTGGTCACGCACCTGAACGGCGAAGGCGATGAGGTTGGCGCGAAGGCGCCGGGCGCGCTCTGCGCGGTGATCTTTCCCGCAAAGGTGCTTGACGCAGAGCCGTTCGCGGCGGGGCAGGTGTGGGGAGAGAAGCGCTGGACGCCGATCAGCTCGCTCGACCGGGTGGAGCTGACCCGCGTGGCGCAGTTGCAGGTGCTCGCCGCGGGTCAGCCGAACGCCTCGCTCGACGTCGAGGGCGCGCTTGCGCCCCTCTGATAGGTTCGCGCCCATGAGCCCGAGAATCGTCGTTGCACTGCTTGTCGCTGCCCTCACAGTTGCCTTCGCCGGCCTCGCCTACGGGCAGGGCCAGACGGTTGAGATCGCCTCCCAGGTCAAGTTGAAGGCCCGCGGCGCGAACTTCCACGGCAAGGTCACCGCTGACAATCCGAACTGTGCCGAGCAGCGCACGGTGAAGCTCTTCGTCAAGTACGGCGACGGTTCGCGGACCATGCTCGGAAAGACGACCTCGGCCAACAATGGCAAGTACTCGATCCACTACTCCGACATCGCTTCCGGCGCGTACTACACGGTCGCCAAGAAGCAGGAGCAGGGGACCGCGGGCACGATCTACGTCTGCCTGAAGGCCAAGTCGAACGTGCTGGTTGCCGACTAGCTCCCGCCCGTGAACGACGTATAGGCCCGGAAGGCGGGCTTCGGCCGCTGCAGCGAGCCGACGGGAAAGAGGCCCGAGCGCGCGCACCACTTGCACAGCGCGTCGTGCGCCGGAACGTCCTGCCACGCATACCAGAGCACCGAGTGGATGCGCATCGCCCTGCGCTTGGCCTCGAAGAAGCGAAACGCCTGGCGCAGCCGCTCGGCTTGCCCGCGCCGGCCGCGGTTCAGCGGCTCCGGACCGTGGGCTGAGCCCCAGCCGATCTCGGTGACCCAGATCTGCGCCTGCTCGTCATGGGCCTGGTGGATGATGTGATTGATCCTGCGCATCTGGCCCTCGACTCCCGAGATGCGGCTCGCGTACGGATGCACCGCGACGCCGTCGAACGCGGCTCCGACGTCGGGGATGGCGTAGAGGTCCCGCAGGTACTCGGTCGCGCGCAGGCCGCCGTCACGCCCCTTGAGCGGGTACCCGAAGAGCCCGCCGATCACGACCTGCGCTGTGGGGTCCTGGCCGCGGATGGCCTCCGCCGCCGCGCGCAGGAGGTTTGCGTAACGTGCGGGATTGGGCCGGGGCTGCCAGAAGCCCGGGGAGTTTTCCTCGTTCCAGATCTGCCAAGCGGCGATGGGCTCGTAACGCAGGTGGGGGTGGGTGGTCCAGAACCTGCCGTCCGGGCCGTAGCGGCCGACCGCTTCGGCGAGGAACGTGCGCCAGAGGCTGAGCCCGTAGGCGGTGTGCGGGGGCGTGATCGAGCAGGGCCCGTTCGCCGGCCCGTTGCAGTGTTCGACGTGTGAGACCCACTGCGGGACGGTGTAGACGGTCGGCAGCACGTCGATCCCGTGACGGGCCGCGCCGGCGACGATGGCGTCAAAGCGAGCCCAGTCGTAATCGCCCGGCGCGGGGCTTGGGTCGACCTCCTGCCAGGGCAACGCCACGCGAACCATCCCGACCCGCGCGCGGCCCATCCGGTCGAAGTCCTCCGTGTCGAGTCCACGGGTCTGCGAGACGACGCCGAAGAAGGCCCGGGGCGGCTTCGCCGGTTCGGCGGCTTGACCGGAGACGGCCAGAAGCGCTGCCAGCAACGCGCCCGCAGCGACGACACGCCGCATCCTGCGGCGCTAGATCCGCTCGCGCTCGGTGGCGGGATCCGCCACCGACGCATCATCCCCTTCGGTCTCCCAGTCGGCCGCGTCGCCGAGCGCCGCCGACTTGACGACCTTGAGCCCGAGCAGCGCGCACTTCAAACGCGTCGCGGAGATGTCGATGCCGAGCAGCTCGAGGACGAAGTCCTTGTCGAGCCGCAGCAGCTCCTCGCGGGTCTTACCGTTGAGCTCCTCGGTGAGCATCGAGGTCGCCGCGGTTGAGATCGCGCATCCCTTGCCCTCGAACGAGACGCCGCTGACGCGCCCGTCGTCGCCGAGCTCGATGTAGATGTGCTGCTCGTCGCCGCAGAACGGATTCGTGTCCTCATAGTCGAGGTCGAAGTTCTCCGGGCGGCCGAAATGACGCGGCCGCTTGTAGTGATCGAGGATGTTCTCGCGGTAGAGGTCGTCCACGGTTCGAGGCTAGCGGTACGCCTTGATCACGCCGACCACGGCCTTGGGTATGTCCCGACGCGACCGCGCGTAGGCCCTCTCGAGCTCGGTCGTCGCCTCGGGTCCGTGGATGGGCGCCCCGTGGCCGGGAAGCAGGTGCTCGGGCTCGTAGCGGCGGATGGAGCCGGGCGGCAGGGCTCGCAGCATCGGGTGCATGCCGGCGCCGCCGCCCCCGGCGTTCGCGATCTGGTTTGTGCCCACGATCTCCGCCACGACGAGAACCCGCCGCTCGGGCCACCAGAGAGCCGTCTCCTTCCAGCCCGGAAAGCGCAGGGCCTTGATCGCCTCAAACGGCGAGCCCGGGACCGCGTCGGGCACGTTCAGGTGCTCGATGCCGAGCCGCTCGGCGACCTTGGCGCAGTCGCGGTTGTGGCGATCGAGCAGCTGCAGCACCCCGGCCGGTTCGCCTAGCGCGGCACCGCGGTCGACGATGTCGTCCACCTCGATCGGATCGACGAACCAGACCTTGCCGTCGGCGAGGATCGCGTGGCAGGCACGCTGCATCGGCTCGTCGAGCACCCAGCTGATGCCGAGCGCGGACTCGTCGACGGTAAGCAGGTCGCGGGGCACGGGCCTAGAGCCCGAAGACGCGGCGGGCGTCGTGGAGGCCCTCGACGAGGCGGTCGATCTCATCGGGGGTTGTGTAGACGCCAAAGCTCGCGCGCGCGGTGGCTGGCACGCCGAGGCGATCCATCAGCGGCTGTGCACAGTGATGGCCCGCGCGGACCGCGACGCCGTGGCGATCGAGAATCTCGGCCACGTCGTGGCCATGGACGCCCTCGAGCTCGAAGGAGACCGGCCCGAGGCGCTCAGGTGAGGCGGGCGGTCCGAAGACGCGGAGGCCGGGAACCTCGTTAAGCCGCTCCAGCGCGTAACCGGCGATCTCGCGCTCGTGTGCGGTCACGGCGTCCATCCCGAGCCCGTCGAGCCAGCGGATCGCCGCCGCCATGCCGATCGCCTGCGAGATCGCCGGCGTGCCGGCCTCGAAGCGAGCCGGGGGATCGGCCCAGGTGGTGCCCTCCTTGGTGACCTTGCGGATCATCGACCCGCCGCCCATGAACGGGGGCATCGCCTTGAGCAGATCGAGGCGCGCCCAGAGGGCGCCGATCCCCGTCGGCGCATAGAGCTTGTGGCCGGTGATCGCGTAGAAGTCGACGCCGAGCGCTGACACGTCCAGCGCCACCTTCGGTGCCGCCTGCGCTCCGTCGACGAGGATCAGGGCGCCGGCCTCGTGGGCGAGGTGGGTGAGCTCGGAGAGCGGGTTCTCGGTGCCGAGCACGTTCGAGACGTGAGCGACGGCCACGAGCTTCGGTCCGCGCTCGAGCAGCTTCGCGTAGGCGTCCAGGTCGAGCAACCCGTCGTCGGTGATCGGGACCCAGTCGATCTCCGCGCCGGTCCGCTCGGCGAGCATCTGCCAGGGGACGATGTTCGAGTGGTGCTCCATCTCGGTGAGCAAGATCCGGTCGCCGGCGCGGACGTTCGCAGCGCCCCACGCGTAGGCGACGAGGTTGATCGCCTCGGTGGCGTTGCGGGTGAAGATGACCTCGCGGCGGTCGGCGGCGCCGATGTGATCGGCGATCGTCGCTCGCGCGCCCTCATACGCGGCCGTTGCCTCGGCCGAAAGGGTGTGCGAGCCGCGGTGGACGTTGGAGTGGTGGCGGCGCTCGTAGCGGTCGACCGCCTGGATCGAGGCGAGCACGCGCTGGGCGCTCGCGCCCGAGTCGAGATACGCGACCGGTTGGCCGTGAACCTCCCGCGCGAGGGCCGGGAACGACTCCCGAACCTTCTGCAGCGGGAAGGTCTCGGCGGCCAAGGTCATGCTGCCGCGGCCTCTACCTCTTCCTTGATCCAGCCGTAGCCCTTGTCCTCGAGCTCGCCGACGAGCTCCGGGCCGCCCTCCTTGACGATGCGTCCCGCGTACATCACGTGCACGTTGTCGGGCTTCACCATGTGGAGGATCCGCTGGTAGTGGGTGATGATGAGCACGCCCATGTCTGGGCCGGCGAACTTGTTGACGCCCTCGGCGACGATGCGCAGCGCGTCGATGTCGAGGCCCGAGTCGGTCTCGTCGAGCACCGCGATCTTCGGCCGGAGCATCGCGAGCTGAAGGATCTCCAGCCGCTTCTTCTCGCCGCCCGAGAAGCCGTCGTTGACGTAGCGGCTCGAGAACTCGCGCGGGATGTCGACCATCTCCATCGCGGCCTCGGTGTCGCGCCGGAAGTCCTTGAGGCTGATCTGCGACTCGCCGCGCGCCTCGCGATGGGCGTTGAGCGCCATCCGCAGGTACTTCGCGACGGTGACGCCGGGGATCGCAACCGGATACTGAAACGCCATGAACAGGCCGGAGCGCGAACGCTCCTCCGGATCGGACTCGGTGATGTCTTCGCCCTCGAAGACGATCTCGCCGTCGGTGACCTCAAGCGCGGGGTGGCCCATGATCGCGTTGGCGAGCGTGGACTTACCGGACCCGTTCGGGCCCATCAGCGCGTGCACCTCGCCGCGCGAGACCTCGAGGTCGAGGCCCTTGAGGATCTGCTTGTCCTCGGCGCTTACGTGAAGGTTGCGAATCGAAAGGTCAGACATTGATCTCCAGAGGTGTGGGCTTTTCGGGGGAACCGAACTCGACCAGCTCGGCTAGGGAGGTGCCCGCCAGCGCCTTCGTGACACCGCTCTGGACCCGGGTCCAGAGCAGCTTCGTGGCGCAGGCCTGATCGGCATCGAGCTCGTGTGAGCAGAGCACGCGTCCCTCGCGGTCGGCATGGAAGCACTCCATGGGCGCGATCGGGCCCTCGAGGGCCTCGACCACGTCGCGCATCGAGATCTCAGCAGCGGGTCGGGCGAGGCGATAGCCGCCGTGCGCGCCGCGCACCGAGGTCACGAGCCCGGCCTGGCGCAGCTTGGCGACCAGGTGCTCGAGGTAGGAGAGCGGCAGTAGTTCGGCCTCGGCCACGGCACCGAGAGCGACCGGCTCGTCGCCACCCCGCCGCCCGAGCTCAACCATGAGCCGCACGCCGTACTCCGCTTTGGTCGAGAAGAGCATCTCGACCGAAATCCTAGCGATGAACTAGGAGTTGACCTACGGTTCGATCAAACCGCGGCGGATCGCGTACCGCACGAGCTCGACGCGGTCTCGCATGCCGAGCTTGCGCATCGCGTTGGAGCGATGGTTCTCCACCGTCTTTTCGGAGAGGTGGAGGATCTCGGCGATCTCCTTGTTCGTGTGCGCCTCGGCGACGAGCTTGACGACCTCCTCCTCGCGGGGCGTGAGCTCGTCGGTGCGCGCGACGCCCTGGCCGAGGACGTCCTTGATCAGCGCGCGCTGGGCCTCCGGGGTGAGGAACGGCTCGCCTCGTTCGACCGCGCGCACGGCCTCGAGCAGGTCGACGTCAGCCTGTGCCTTGAGCACGTAGCCGGAGGCACCGGCCTTCAGCGCCTCGAAGAGGTAGCGCTCGTCGTCGTACATCGAGAGGATCAGGACCGAGACGCCGGGGGCGTGCTCGCGAATCTCGCGGGTCGCCTGCAGGCCGGTGAGCTTCGGCATCTTCACATCGAGGATCGCCAGGTCGGGGCGCTCGCGGATCGCGACGTCGCGTGCCTCGGCGCCGTCGGCGGCCTCGGCGATCACGTCGATGTCGGGCTGTTGCTCGAGCAGCATGCGCAGCCCCGATCGGACGATGCCGTGGTCGTCGGCGATCAGCACCCGCATCGTCTCAGCTCCCACCATCAAGCTCATCATCGTTCCCTATCGGCACGCTGAGGCGAACCCTTGTGCCCTCGCCGGGCCTCGATTCCACCTGCAGGTCGCCGCCCACGAGCAATGCGCGCTCGCGCATGCCTCCGATTCCGAGCCCGGTACCGATGCGATCGAAGGCAAATCCGCGCCCGTCATCGGCGACCGCGAGGGTCACCGTGTCGCCGGCGCGGCCGAGGCGCACGTCGACGCGCCCGGCCTCCGCGTGGCGGACGGCGTTCGACAGCGCCTCCTGCGCGACGCGGTAGACCACGAGTTGCACGTTTTCTGGGAGGTCGCCGAGCGCGCCCTCCGCCTCGAAGTCCGCGTCGAGCGCGCCCTGGCGGTCGAGGTCGGAAACGTGCCCGGCAAGGGCGGCGCGCAGACCGAGGTCGTCGAGCGCGGTCGGGCGCAACTGGCGGGCGAGCGAGAGCAGTTCCTGCATCGCCTGGTTTGCCAGCGCCCGGATCTCCGCAAGCTCGGCCGCCAACTCCGGCGGCGCCTTCTCGCGGGCGGCCTCGAGGCGCAACAGCAAGCCGGTCAGCGCCTGATTTACCTCGTCGTGGAGGTCGCGGGCAACGCGCGCACGCTCCTCTTCCTGGGCGTTGAGCGCGGCGCTCGAGACGCGCCGGCGCTCGGCCTCGAGACGCTCGAGCATGCGCACGAAAGCGTGGTGCAGGCGGGTGACTTCCTCGGGGCCGGTCGGCTCTTCCTCGGAGAGGCGCAGGTTTGCGCCGGGGCGCGAAAGGTCCGCCCGCTCCATCTGATCGACGAGCCGCTCGAGCGGTCGGAAGCGTCGCTGCAGAAGAACGATGTTCAGGGAGATCGTCAGCGCCACCGCGATACCGAGGACGATCCCCGCCTGCGTGGTCGCGATCGTGGTCGAGTTGGGCTGGGCCGCGATCGCCGCGCTGACGACCGCGGCGACGATGAGCAGAAGGTTGACGACGAGAACCTGGGTGAGCAGATCGCGAGGGCGCACGTTCGAAGTATCGACCGCAGCCCGGCCGCCAATGAGATAGGGGTGTCCAACCCATGGCGAAATAGGGGCTAGCCCCCATGCTGAGCGACCCGGGCATCGTCAGAATGTCCAGACGCGCATACAGGTTCAAGTCCCGGCCGCCTGTGATTTGAGAGCCGGACAGGCATCAAGGAGTCACCCCCGTGACAACCACCCGTAAGTCGACCTTCTCGGCCGGTCTGCGGACGACGATCCTGATGGCCACTCTCGGTGGTCTTCTGGTCGCGATTGGATACGCGATCGGCGGGATCAGCGTTGCCTCGCTCTTCCTCGTAGGAGCGCTGGTGATGAATTTCGTCGCGTATTGGTTCAGCGACAAGATCGCGCTGGCAAGCGCCCGCGCGAAGCCCCTCTCCGAGGAGGAGGCGCCTGGCATCTACCAGATGGTCCGCGAGCTGACGACTCGCGCCGGTCTGCCGATGCCGCGCCTGTACATGATCCCGACGGAGCAGCCCAACGCGTTTGCCACCGGGCGCAACCCCAGTCACTCGGCGGTTGCGGTCACGCACGGCATCACGAAGCTGCTGTCGGAGGACGAGCTGCGCGGCGTCATCAGCCACGAGCTCGCCCACGTTGCCAACCGCGACATCCTCACGCAGTCTGTCGCCTCGGCGATCGGCGCGATGATCACCTACCTCGCCTACTTCTTCATGTGGTTCGGCGGCGATGACGATTCGCCGCTCGGGCTCATCGGGAGCCTGGCGCTGGTGATCCTGGCCCCGCTGGCTGCTTCATTGATTCAGCTCGCGGTCTCGCGCCAGCGCGAGTACGCGGCGGACGCGACCGGTGCCGGTTTCTGCGGCAATCCGGAATCGCTCGCCTCGGCTCTGCTGCGCCTCGAGGAGGGCGCTCAGGCGATGCCGATGCAGGTCAATCAGGCGACCGAGCCGCTCTACATCGTCAAGCCGTTCAAGGGCGGCGGGATCGCGGGTCTGTTCTCGACCCATCCTCCAATTGAGGAGCGCGTCCGGCGTCTGCGCCAGATGCGCCCGTCGCTCGCGTAGTTTTCGCTCGTTAGCGGCAGCTACTCGATAGTCGTCGTCACGTGGGAGTGCGCGGGTCACCTGCGCACCCTCGTGGCGACGATGAACGCCCACCTCGACGGCTCCCAGGAGCTGATCGTCGTCGACAACGCGTCTTCTGACTCACCGGAGGAAGCACTCGAAGCCTGGCGCGGCCCTTGCCGCTTTGTTGCTCTCGACGAGAATGTCGGCTTCGGGGCGGCGAACAACGCCGGGGTGCGGCAGGCAACGGGGGCAGTGACGGTGATGCTCAATCCGGACACGGAACTGCTCGACGGTGGGCTTGATCGCTTGGCGTCGGTGGCAGGTGAGCTGGGCGGCCTTGTGGGGCCACGGGTGCTGAACGTCGACCGCTCGATCCAGGCGTCCGCAAGCGGCCCAGAGGTCGGGATCTGGCCGTGGGTTCGGGCGGTTGTGCCGGGCGTCGTGGCTCCCGGGGCGGTGAAGGCTCGAACTGAGCCGTCGCGCCTCGACCGCCGCACCGAGGTGACATGGCTGACCGGCGCGTGCATCGCCGGCCCTACCGAGGTGTTGCGGCGGCTCGGCCCGTTCGATCCCGCCCTGCACATGTTCGGCGAGGACGTCGACCTCGGCCTGCGTGCTGCCGCGGCTGGCGTGGGGCGTTGGTTCGATCCCGAGAGCTGCGCGATCGTCCACCACGGCCAGGGCTCATCGACGCTCGTCTACGGTTCCCGCGAAGGCTGGCGCGCCACTGGGACCCTCAACTGGCGCGCAGCTGTCCGACGCGCCTACGGGGCAAGACGCGAGACGCTGGGGTGGTACGCGCTGCGCTTCAACCTGCGCCTGCGGTTGGTGGCGAAGACTCTGTTGCGACGTGCCACTGCGGGACCGCGCTGCCGTGCAGGCGGTGTTGTCGGCTCGGCCGGTTCCCGAGCTCCCGCCGGCGCCGAAGTTCTGACTCGGCCGGGTCAGGGCTGGGTAGGGGGAGGCGGTTGGCGTTTCGTGACGTTTGCCCGACTGTCGCGACGCCCGGTTTGCCGAGTCGCGTTTAGCGTCCTGTGTCAGGACGCTAAACGCATCTCGGCGATGCGGACCGCCCTCAGGCCGCGGTTTCCGCGGAAGCGCATCCGCCGATAAGCACGCCTACAGCCCCGGCTTGACCACCATGTCGAGGATGATCAGGAACAGGATCAGCAGCTCGATCCTCGAGACCAGCAAGATGCGCCGGACGCGGGCCTGAAGGGCGGGATCGTCCGCAGGGCGTTCGGCGGCGAGCTTTGAGATTCGCCCGGACTCCGGGCCGAGGAAGCCGGCGCCAGTTGCGAACGATGCGACGAACGCGATCAGGGCAAGGACGATCCAGGTATCTCCTACCTCGAAGCCGATGTTGTTGACCAGGAGGAACCCGAAGACGACGACCAGCAGCGACGTCGGCACGAGCAACCGTTTGCCGATCCACTCAACGTCGGCCGTGAACGCAACCGTCCGTTCGGGGCCCGCCGCGAGGGCGCGAAACGAGAGGACCTGGATGCAGGTCGCCGTCCCAACCCAGATCGCTACGAAGGCCAGATGCGCGAATAAGAGGAATTCGTAGGTCGTCATGCGCGGCAAGCTAGTCGCGCTGCAGGACGGGTCACGCGCTACACTTTCTGAAGTAAAGAAGGTATTCCGGATAGGGATTAGGAGTTTTTGACGAATGTCGCTTGAGTTGCTCGATCTGGACGCCGCGCAGAAGGAGATCGCGGCCGGTACGAAGCTCATCGACGTGCGCGAGCAGAACGAGTGGGACGAGTCCCACATCGACGCCGCGATTCACGTCCCCCAGGGAGAGCTGATTGAGCGCATCGACGAGATCGCGCCGGACACCTCTGAACGGCTGCTGCTGCACTGCCGCACCGACAACCGGTCGCAGAACATGGCCGTCGAGCTCGCCCGCCACGGCTACGACAACATCGGTGTTGTCGAGGGCGGGATCGTCGCCTGGGAGAACGCGGGACTGCCCGTCGTCAACGCGTCAGGCCTCACCCGCGAGCAGCGGATGCGCTACTCGCGCCACACCCTCCTCAGTGAGGTCGGCGTCGAGGGCCAGCTCAAGCTTCTGAACTCGAAGGTGCTCCTGCTCGGCGCCGGCGGCCTTGGCGCGCCCAGCGCGCTCTACCTGGCCGCCGCCGGGGTGGGCACGATCGGGATCGTCGACGACGACGTCGTCGACGAGTCGAACCTCCAGCGCCAGGTGATCCACAACACCGAGCGCGTCGGGATCGCGAAGACGACCTCGGCGAAGATGACGATCGAGGCGCTGAACCCCGACGTGGAGGTGGTCGAGTACAACCTGCGCCTCGACGCCTCGAACATCCTCGAACTGATCGAGCCGTACGACGTGATCGTCGACGGCGCCGACAACTTCCCGACCCGCTACCTGCTCAACGACGCCGCCGTGCGGCTGCGCAAGCCGGTCGTCTCGGCCTCGATCCTCGGCTTCGACGGCCAGATCTCGACGTTCGTCCCCTACGACGGCCCGTGTTACCGCTGCCTGTACCCGGTGCCGCCGCCTCCGGAGCTCGCGCCGAGCTGCGGTGCGAACGGCGTGCTCGGCGTCATGGCCGGCGTCATGGGCCTGCTGCAGGCCAACGAGGTCATCAAGCTGGTCGCCGGTATCGGTCAGCCGCTCGTCGGCCGCCTGCTGCTTTACGAATCGCTCGGGACCAGCTTCACCGAGCTCAAGGTCAAGCGCGATCCCGAGTGCCCGATCTGCGGCGAGCACGCGCCCGAGATCTCCGAGTCGGAGATGGGCAAGTTCCCGGACTACGAGCTCTTCTGCGGTGCTCCCGCCCGCGAAGAGACGCCGGCGATCGCGTAACTGCGCAGCGCCCAGCTAGGTTTCACGCATGCCCCAGGTGAAGATTCCCCCTGTCCTGCGTCCGCGCACCGGCGGCGAAGCCGAGGTGACGGCGACCGGTGAGACCGTCGGCGACGTCCTCACCGCGCTTGCCGAGGAGCACCCCGACACGCGCGATCAGCTCTTCTCCGCCGAGGGGCAGCTCAACCGCTACGTGAACGTCTATCTCAACGACGAGGACGTCCGGGTGCTCGATGGCCTCGACACGGCCGTTGCCGCAACCGACACGGTCGTGATCCTGCCGGCGATGGCCGGCGGGCTCTAGCTGCGGTTCAGAACCTTGAGCGCAGCCGCCGCGCCCACCAGCGCGCGGTCAGCATCGGCTTTCGCCCCGTGAGCGCGAGGTAACGGGGCCGCAGCCTGCGGTCCTCCGCGTAAAGCAGCTCGAGGTTGCGCTGCAGTGCCTCGGCCTCGCGGGGGTCGTCGCCCAGCCGCTCGAGCGTCTCGGCGTCGACCTCGCCGGGCTGCTTTCGCAGCACGACCCAGCCGTGCGTGGTCGGCGCCACGCCGGGATCGAGGTCGACGACGTCGAACCCGCGGCCCCAGTGCTCGCGCACCCACCACTCGGAGTGAAAGACCACCGGCCCGCCGAGCGACCACGGCTGGCCAGCTCTCAGCACGCAGATGCCGGTGCGGTCCTCCTCCCACTCGCCCGTGCCCAGCGCATCCCACATTCCGGGGCCGAGGATCGAGATCATCAGCAGCCCGCCATCGCGCAGCACCCGGTGCAGTTCAGCGAGCCACGGAGCCCACTCCTCGTTGAGATGAGTGAACACCGAGGCCGCCCAGATCAGGTCGAAATAGCCGTCGGGCTGGTTCATCGGCGGCAGCGGGTCGACGACGAACGGGTGATAGCGCGAGCCGAGGTTCTGCTCGGCCCACTCGATGCTGGGGCCGTCGATGTCGCAGCCCCAGAACTCGGCGACCTCTGCCTCCTCGGCGAAGGTCGTGAGCACCTTCCCAGGGCCCGAGCCGAAGTCGAGCACCCGCTTGCCGGCCCAGTCCCAGCCCTCCGGCAAGGCTCGCTCGATGTGGGCGTGAACATCGGCTCCGGTTCGATCCCAGTGGCCCCAGGGGTCGGCGGGGTCGAGCTCGCCGACACGGCGGGCGAGTCGCAGCGGTGGCCGCGGCGGCGTCGGCAAGGCGACCTCCGCTAGTTCCCGCCGGTAAACGAGGTGAAGGCGGCCCAGGCCGGCTTCGGATCCAAGCTATCGACCGGGAAGAGGCCGGCGTTCGCGCACCAGTCGCAGATTCCAGGCGAGTCCTCGGGCACGTCGCGCCAGGCGTACCAGATGACCCCGCCGAGGTTCCATTCCTGACGCTTGTCGAGGAAGAAGTTGAAGGCGCTGCGGAGCAGATTGGCCTGACCCTCCTCGCCGAGTTCGAGCGGGTTCTTCCCGTCGCTGGAGGACGCGCCGATCTCGGTGACCCAGAGCGGTGCGTCGTCGCCGGCGCGATCGATCACGTCATGCATCAGCCGGACCTGGGCCTCGATGTTCTTGAGACTGTGGGCGTAGGGGTGGGACGCCACTGCGTCGAAGTCGTCGCTGGCGCCGTCGATGTCGTAGAGCTGGCGCAGGAACTTGTTCGCGAGAATCGAGCCGTCCTGGCCGCTTGTCTGGAACATGCCGCCGAGCATCACGGTCGCGCCCGAATCCCGTTTGCGGATCGCGTCGGCCGCGTTTGACAGCAGCGCGTCGTAGCTCGCCGGGTCCGGCTGTGAGTAGAACGTCGAAGAGTTCTGCTCGTTCCAGATCTGCCAGGTCCGGATTGGCATCTTGGGCGTATCGGTGTGCTCGCCCCAGAAGGTGCCCTCCGGCCCGTAGCGATCGACGAGCTTGCCGATGAAGTCCTTCCATTCGGCGAGGGCGGCGTCGGAGCGCGGCGCAAAGGTCGCGCACGGCGTCTGACCCTCATCCGAGCCGCAGTCATCGCCGTCGAGCTGCTGGGCCACCCAGTCAGGCGTCCCGTAGATGGTCGGCAGGACCTGAATGCCGTTCTGGGCTGCGAGCAGCACGATCGGGTCGACCCCCGAGAAGTTGATCGCATCCGTGTTTGGCTTGGGGTCGAGCAGCTGCCACGGCAGAACGATCCGCAGGGTCCCGACGTTGCCGGCGCCCATCCGTTCGAGGTCTTCCTGGGCGATGTTGCCCTGCGGCGCGACTCCGAAGAACGCGCGCGGAACATTTGCGGCCGAGGCGGTCGTGTCGCCGCCGTCATTGCCGCCGCAGCCGAGCGCGGCCACGCAGATGACGAGCACGGTGAGGGCTGTTGCGAGGAGAAACTTCATGGCAAACGGCGCACAGTCAACCCGATCGGGCGGCGGCCCCGGTCCACTGCGGTCTGGCTAGGAGCTCTTGGCGACCTTGACGAACGCGTTCCAAGAAGGCTTGGCGGTGCCGTTCTTGGCTCGCAGGCCAGCGTAGCCGCACCAGGTGCAGATCTGGTCGCCACCCGGCTTGTCGCGCCAGGAGTACCAGAAGATGCCGCGGAGGTTGTACTTGCCCGCGTGCTTCTTGAACCCCTTGTAGGCGTCGGTGAGGACCTTCCCCTGACCGGCCTTGCCCTTGTTGAACGGCTCCTTCTTCGGGCCGCCCGAGGCCCAGCCGATCTCTGTGATCCACATGCCGGCGCTTGTGTCGTGAGCCTTCTTGAGCGACTTGCGCGCGACCTTGAGCGCCAGCTGTGAGCCTTCGGCGCTCGAGGCATAGGGGTGCAGGGCGATCGAGTTGAAGCTCTCCTTGACCCCCTTGATCTTCAGGAGCTTCGCAAGGTAGGTGCTCACCGGCGTGACGACCTTCTTGGCGGAGTCCGGTCCCCACATACCGCCCAGGATGATCTCGGCGCCCGGCTGCTCTGCGCGGATCGCCTGACTCGTCGCCTTGAGGATCTTCGCGTACAGCCCGACGTTGACCTTCGGAGCGAAGTACTTGGGCGAGTTCTGCTCGTTGAGGATCTGCCAGGTCGTGATCGGGTGCGCGACGGTGCACTGACACGGCGGGAGGTTCGGATCGAGCGGGCTCGGCTCAGGCGTCGGCGGGACCGGCGGCGGCGTTGGAGTCGGGTCGCCGGGCGGGGGAGGAGGAGGCGGCGGTTCGGTCGGACACGTGATGAGCGGGGGAACGGGGACGCAGGGGGTCTGGTCCAAAATCCCGAGCTGAGCAACCTCCCGGGGCATCTTGGAGATCGGGACCGTCCAGAACGCGCCGCCGGGCCCGTACCGCTTTGCCGCCGCTCCAGCGAACGCGGCGAACGCGGCACGCGAAGGGGCGGACTTCGGCGGATAGACGGCGCATGCATCCGCGGAGCACTTGCGCTTGTCCATGGCGGCTGCCCACTCCGGCGTGCCGTAGAGGAACGGGAAGGGCTCGATTCCGTTGGAGGTCATCTGGCGGACCATCTCGTCGACGCCCGACCAGTCGTAGGTGCCCTGGGTCCGCTCGACCGTGCTCCACGGGAAGATCGTGCGCACGGAGCTGATGCCGCCCTGAGGCATCAGCTTGAGGTCGTCCTGAGTGGGGAGCGCGCCGTCCTGAGGCACGACGCCGTAGACGACGTCGTCCGCTCTCGCGGCGGGCGCGCCGATCAGGATCGCCAGGAGGGCGACGAGGGCGACTGCCGCGGACACCCTTGTGCCCGCGTGTCGGTCGGCGCCCTCCATGCCTAGGGAGTTTCGCTGCTGCCGGCGCTTGGCGCAACCCGCTGCTGCGGCGGGTTGTCGTCACCGTCGTCGCTGCCTCCGCTGCGAAGGCGCCAGGCGGCGAATCCGGCACAGACGGCTGCGACCGCGGCGAGGCCAACAAGAAGGATCGAGGTACCGCCGCCCGAATCGTCGTTAGATCCGGAGGCCGGGGTCACGTTGGCGGGGTTGGTGTCGCCGTTACCGCCGGTCGGCACGCTCACGGTGCTGTATTCATCACCTGCGGCCTGCGCGGACGCGGCCACCGGGACGACGACCGCAATTGCGAGCATCGCCACAAGAGCACACGCGAAAACGCGCACAGGGGCGCACCTAGACTTCCTACCTTGCTTCATCCGTCGAGTTCCTCTTTCTGGGCCCCGCGCCAGGGAGATCAGGCGGGCCGGAGCATCATCGCATGCAACGCCTGAGGCCCCAACACGTTACTGCCCTGTTAGTTGCGGCGGCTGTAGTAGCCCTGTCGCTAGCCAACGGCGGTTTCGACCCGTCCGGCTTCGCGGCCGGCGCGTTGATCGCCTGGGCGCTGGTGCTGATCGGCCTCGCCGTTGGCATGTTCCCGCGTTCGGAGCCGCCCAAACCAGCGGTCATCGCGGGACTCTGCCTCGCCGGCCTCGCGGCGTTGATGGCGCTCTCGATGCTGTGGGGCAGCGACAACGGCCGGGCTTACGACGACGTCGTCAGGGCGCTGTTCTATCTCGGCGTCTTCGTGCTCGTCGTCCTTGCCGCCCCGCGCGGTGACGCGGTCAGCTGGCTTGCCGGTCTGGCAATCGGCCTCGTGACGGTGGCTGCAATCGCGCTCGGCGGGCGCTTCGAGCCGTCGTGGTTCGGTCATCCCGACGTGGACATCGTCAGGGAGTTGCCGGCCGCGGCAGGGCGGTTGACCTACCCGGTCGGCTACTGGAACGGGCTTGCCGCTGCGATGGCGACCGCGATCACCCTTCTCGGGTGGCTGGCGGCGCGCTCGCGCACCGTGGGCGCCCGGACAGCCGCCACGGCGGCGATGCCGACGGTGCTCCTGGCTCTGTGGATGACCCAGTCGCGCGGCGGCCTGATCGCCGCCGCGTTCGGGATCATCGCGGTGCTCGCCTTCGCGCGGCGGCGCACCGCGATCCTCGCGGGCCTCGGCATCGGCACGATCGCGGGCGGGATCGCCATTGCGATCGTCGAGGGCTACGACGCCCTGCAGCACGACCCGCTCAGCGCGGCGGCCGGGGCTCAGGGGGATCGCATGCTCGTGATCCTCCTCGTGATCACGGCGCTGACCGCGGTCGCGCGCTGGTTGCTCGATGCGTATATAGACACGCTGGCGATTCCCCGGAGGGCCGGCCGCGCAGCGGTGATCGCCGTGGCCGTCATCGCGCTGGTGGCGGTGGTCGCGTCAGATCCCGTACAGCGCTGGAACGACTTCAAGGAGCCGCCGACCGGAAACGAGATCACCCAGGGCGGGGTCAGCCAGCTGCGGATCGGCGGCAGCGGTCGTTACCAGTTCTGGCAGCAGGCCCTTGACGCGTTCGCCGATCGCCCGATCGCCGGCGTGGGCGCGGCGGGGTACACCCCGTACTGGCTCGAGCACCGCGATCTCGCGATCCCCGCCACCCGGGCCCACTCGCTGCTGTTCGAGACCATGGCCGAGCTCGGTCTGATCGGCTTGGCGCTTCTGCTCGGCTTCTTCGGCGCGGGGGCGGTGAGCGGCATCAGCCGCGCTCGCGATCGCCTCACCGACGGTGCCGGGGCCGCGCTCGGCGTGCTCACGGTCGGATTCGCAGCATCCGCCGTCGACTGGACCTGGGACCTCCCGGCCGTCTTCATTTCGACCGTCGTCGCGGCGGGTCTCCTCACCGGGCCGGCGAGCCTGGCTCCGCTCGCCGAGGTGGCCGCGCCCAAGCCGACGGGCGGCGCGGTGCGCAATCGGCGCCGCTTCTCGGCAGGGGTGGGGATCCTCATCGTCGGATGGATCTCCGTCTGCGCAGCGGGCCTGCTGCTCCTGGCCGATCACCGCCTGTCGGCGAGCCGTGACGCCTTCGACCGCGGCGACCTCCAGGCCGCCGCCGACGCCGCCAACGATGCGGCCTCGATCGAGCCCTGGGCGGCCGAGCCGCACGCGCAGCTGGCGCTGGTCCGCGAGCGCAGCGGCCAGATCCCCGAGGCCCGCAAGGAGATCAGCGAAGCGATCGATCGCGCCCCGCGCGACTTCCAGCTCTACCTGCTTGCCACCAGGCTCGCGACCGAAGCGGGCGACAAGGCCGCCGCGGCTGCGTACTTCGCCCGCGCGCAGCAGCTGAACCCGAAGGACCCCACGCTCGCGAGCCTCGTCGCGGCGCCCTAAGTCAGGCTTCGTCGACCAGCGGCTCGATCGGCAGCCGCTCGTCCAGCCACCGGTAGCGCTCACTCTCGGCGTTGAACGCCGGGTGGACCTGAGGCAGCGACTCCGGCATGTGGAACCACAGGCGGTAGTGCAGGTGGACGAGGTCATCGAGGTCGTACTCGTTGGCGTCCTGCTCGAGCGAGCCCCGGTGGCGCAGCGGGTAGTTGTACGGAGGCGGCAGGATGCGGACCCGGTCGTGGTGGTCGGCGGTGACCGCGGCCCAGCTGAGCTGGTCCATGAAGTGCGGCCAGCGGTTCGAGAGCCGCCCGACATCGCGGAGGTGGACGAGGGCCTTCTCCCAGGCGTCGAAGAGGCCGGCCGAGCGTCGAACGCCGATCAGCCCGCTGTTCCAGTACGCGCGGATTCGCGTCTGCCCAACGCCCGTGGTCACGTACGGCTCGCTCTTGACGTCGAGCGCCTTGTAGAGCCGCTGCCAGTACGGCTCGTTCTTGCCCTTGCCGCGGGAGCCGGCGATCCGGCGGTCGACCGGGCGCATCGCGGCGTCCCAGTCGCCCTCGGTCAGCAGTACGGGGTCGCCGAGAAAGACCGAGTCGGTGTCGGTGAAGACCAGCGTGTCGTGGTCGAGCTCGCGCTCCGCCCAGGCTGAGACCGTCACCTTGTTGTAGGTCGGGTTCTCGGCGAACGGGCCGGCGAGGTTCTCGGTGACCATGCTGGCCCCAAGCGATTCGAGGCGCTCGATCGTCTCCGGACCCGGTTCGAACCCCGGGCGGGGAGCGAAGGCGTAGACCGGCGCATCGGCGCATGCGCCGCCCCAGGCGCGCAGACTCTCGACGAGCAGGATCGCTTCCGTCTCAAGCCTGCCTTGCTCGACACAGATCAAGAAGGCGGGTGCACTCAAGGGCGGGAGAGGGTAGAGAAGTCAAGGCGCCTCAACAGCGGCGCACCTCCGCTTCGCTGCGCTCCGCGATCGGGGTCAAACTCGCTCTACGACCGAGGCGAAAGTAAGTATGCGCAGGACTTCATGAGCGAACCTTTTGGGAATTTGCCGGGTTACCCTCACGAGATGCAATTGCAGGGCCCTCCCGAATCCGGGCCTGAGATCGTGCGTGCCGATTCCTCTGGCCGCTCGCGCTTCTGGCGCGATGCGGTTCGCCGCCGCATGCTGGCGGGCGCCGACCTGATCGCCGCCACCGCCGCCAGCCTCGTCATTGCCTCCACCTCCGCGGACGCCTTCTGGGCGCTCGTCCTGCTTCCCGGCTGGGTGCTGCTGGCGAAGTTGATCGGCCTGTACGACCGCGACCACGTCGCGATCCGCCACCTCACCGTCGATGAGCTCGTCCCGATCGCAGCCTGGGCGGCCGCGGGCGTCGGCTTCCTTGCGCTGATCCTCCCGCAGACGCCTGCCGGCCAGGTCGAGCCGGGCGCCGCGGTCGTGGCGTGGCTCGTCGCTGCCGCGGCCGATCTCGTCCTTCGCGGCGCCGCACGGTGGACGTGGCGCCGGATCACTCCGCCCGAGGTCACAGCTGTGCTCGGCGACGGCGACCTGGCCGAGATGATCCGCCGCAAGCTCGAGCTGTTCCCGGACATGCACCTCCAGCTCATCGACGAGCATGAGATCGAGGCCTTTGACGCGCTCGCCGGCAGCGTCGACCGCGTCATCTTCGCGTCCGACCGGATGGAGCCCGGTGAGGTCGGCGGGCTCGTCTCGCTATGCCGCGAGCGCCAGATCAAGCTCAGCGTGATCTCGCCGCTGCACGGCCGCGCCGGGCCAGTGCGCCTTTCGAGGGTCGCCGACCTGCCCGTGCTCGAGTACGAGACCTGGGACCCGTCGCGCTCGACGGCGATGATCAAGCGCGGCTTCGACATCCTCGCGTCGTCGATCGGCCTGCTGCTCACGGCACCTCTCTTCCCGCTGATCGCGATCGCTATTCGTCTCGACAGCCGGGGCCCGATCTTCTTCAACCAGGAGCGCGCCGGCCTTGATGGGCGCCCGTTCTGGATGCACAAGTTCCGCACGATGACCCCGGACGCCGAGGAGCGCCTCGAGGACGTAATCCGGCTCGATGACCTGCGCGATCCGGTCTTCAAGCTCTCCGACGACCCGCGCGTGACGCGCGTCGGGCGGTTCCTGCGCCGGCTGAGCCTCGACGAGCTACCGCAGCTGTGGAACGTTCTGCGCGGGGAGATGTCGATTGTGGGCCCGAGGCCCGAACAGGTCGAGCTCGTCCAGCGCTACCGGCCGGAGCACCGCTTCCGCCTCAGCGTCAAGCCCGGAATCACGGGGCCGATGCAGGTCTTCGGGCGTGGCGACCTCACGTTCCATGAACGGCTCGCCGTCGAGCTGGACTACATCGAGAACCTCTCGCTCGCGCGCGACCTGAGGATCATCGCCGAGACCGTCCCGGTCACCCTGCGCGGGTCCGGCGCTTACTGAGCCGGTGAGCGCAAGCGGGGGTCGCCCGTGTCCGGCCTGTGGCCGGGGACCGTTGTCGTACTGGCGCGCCGCGTCCGCGTCTGACCCACAGCTGGCCGGCCGCGAGCAGTTCGCGCTCGAGCGCTGCCCGACATGTGGCAGCGCCGCGACCGTCGGGAACGCCGAGGTGCCCGCGGCGATGTATGAGGCCGGCACGTACAACCAGGCGCGGGGCATTTCGAGCCGGCTCGTCGGCCCCCTGCGTGGCCTCGCCGAGCGCGACCGGCTGCGCTTCGTCTCGCACCTGCCGCCAGGGGCCCGGGTCCTCGAGGTCGGCGCCGGCGATGGGAAGCTGGTCGCTGCGATGCGGGGCGCCGGCCTTGACGCTCGCGGGATCGACCCGTCGCCCGCAGCCTGCGCCGCCGCCTCCGCGGCCGGGATTGAGGTGGCCAATGTGGGCGTCGACGAGGCGGAGGTGGGACCCGGCTCGCTCGACGCGGTCGTGATCTGGCACGCGCTGGAACACTTCGATGCGCCGGCCGACTCACTGCACCGGGTCCGCTCGTGGCTCGCGCCCGGCGGGTCGCTCATCGTCGCGGTGCCCAACCTCGCCTCGACCCAGGCGCGCATCGGCGGCGATCGTTGGTTTCATCAAGACGTGCCTCGTCATCGTGTGCATCTGACGCCCGCCGGCGCGACCGCGTTGCTGGCCAGGACCGGCTTCGCGACCTCGCGGATTCGCCACCTGCTGATCGAGCAAAACCCGCTTGGGATGTGGCAGACCCTGCTCAACCGGCTCACCTCGGAGCGCGACTTTGCCTTCCGTCTGCTCAAGCGCGACCTGGCCGAGACGAGTCGCGGGCGCCGCTGGCGTGACCTCGCGGTGACCGCGATCGCGGGGCCGCTGCTCGTCCCGGTTGCGGTCCTGGCCGAGCTTGCGGCCGGGCTGGCCCGGCGCGGCGGATCGATCGTTATCGAGGGGACGGCTGCATGAGTGCCTCGGTGATCGTTCCGACGCTGGGCGGCGGGGAACGGCTGCGGCGGATGCTGGAGTCGGTCGCATCGAACGACCACCAGACGATCGTCGTCGACAACGGATCGAACGGCGGCATGGACGACGTCGTGGACGGGCTCGCGGGCGTCGAGGTCTTGCGGCTGGACCACAACGCCGGCTACACGGGCGCGATCAACCGCGGCGTGGAGCGCGCGGACGGCGACGTTGTCGTCTTTCTCAACGACGACTGTGTCGTCGATCCAGGTTTCGTCGAGAACATCATCGCGCCGATCGACCCCGGTGATGGCGTCGTGATGGCGGCGGGGGTGATGCGCGACTGGCGCGATCGCTCGTTGATCGACAGCGCCGGGATGGAGCTCGACCAGACGCTCCTGGTCTTCGACTACCTCAACGGGGAGCCGGTCTCGCGTCTGGGCGGCGGGGTCGCGGATCCGATCGGGCCGTCGGGCGCGGCGGCGGCGTTCGACCGCTCGAGCTTCCGCTCGGTCGGCGGCTTCGACGAGGGTCTTTTCGCGTACTGGGAGGACGTCGACCTGGTTCTGAGGCTCCGTCGTCTGGGGCTGCGTTGCGCCCTCGCCCCCGACGCGCTCGGCGACCATGAGCACTCCGCGACGCTGGGTTCCGGCTCGTCGCGCAAGAACTACCTGATGGGGTACGGCCGCGGCTACGTGCTGCGCAAGTGGGGTGTGCTGGAGGGGCGGCGAACCGGCTCGGTCCTTTTGCGCGAGGCGGTGCTGTGCGCGGGCCAGGCCGTGCTCGATCGCAACCTCTCCGGGGTGCGTGGTCGCATGCGCGGCTATCGCGAGGCGCCGGCGACCGAGAGGTACCCGGAGGCGCTCAGGCTGCGTACGACCCACGGTGGCGTTGTCGGCAACCTCGCGAGGCGCGCCCGGCGGCGCTCGCGCCTGCGCAGCGCGCCGAAGACCCAGAAGCTGCGCTCACTGGCGGTGTTTCACCTGGCGAACACAAGCGGGCCGTCGCGCTCTCTGCAGGCCGAGCTCGCGTGGCTGGGCGATGCGGGCTCGGTCGACGTCGTGGTTCCCGGCCCTGGGACGGTGGGCAGCTCGCTGGTCGAGGGCGCCGAGGTCATCCAGGCCGACTACGAGGCGCTCACCGCGCCGAAGACGGGCGTCGTCGGCCTTCTGCTCGAGGTGCGAAGCCTGTGGCATGACGTGCGCGGCTTCCGGCGGATCATCCGCGCGCGTAAGCCCGAGCTGGTGATCTCGGTCACGACGATGCTTCCGGCGGTCCCGATCGCCGCCTGGCTCGAGCGGGTCCCAGCGCTCGTGTACTGCGGAGAGCTCTTCGACAGGGGCTACCGACGCGGGCCGCTGCGGACGCTTGCCAACCGCGCGCTCGCGGTGCTGACCGCTCGAATCTCAGACGGGATCATCGCCTGCTCGCTGACGGTCGCCGGCCAGTTTGCCCAGTCTTCGGCGCGCATCGAGACCGTCTATCCCCCGGTCGACGAGCGCTATGCGGGCGGCGACGGCGCCGCGTTGCGCGAACAGCTCGGCATCTCCATCGACGCGCCGGTCGTCGCGTCGGTCGGCAACCTGACCGAGGGCCGCGGTCAAGACGTCCTGATCCGCGCGATGCCCGACGTCCTCAAGCGCATGCCCGACGCTCGCTGCGTGGTCGCCGGTGATCCCTTTCCGCGGCCCCAGGACGTCGCCTACCGCCAGCGCCTGCTCGATCTGATCGCCGAGCTCGAGCTCGAGGACGCGGTCGTCGTCTCGGGGCACGTGGAGGACGTCGCCGCTGTCTACGCGGCCGCCGACGTGATCGTCAACCCGGCGAGGTTCAACGAGCCGTTCGGCCGAGTTCCGTTCGAGGCGGCGGTCGCCGGCAAGCCGGCGGTGGTCACCCGCGTCGGCGCGATCCCCGAGCTGCTGCGAGACGAGCGCTCGGCCCTGATCGTCGAACCCGACGAGCCGTACGCGCTCGCGCTGGCCGTCGTGCGCGTGCTGTCCGACCCCGATCTGGCCGACCGCCTGGTCACCGGCGCCGAGGCGATCGTCGAGAACCGGCTCACGCCGGCCCACAGCCTCGCGGGCTTCCGCCGGGCCGTCGAGGCGGCGCTGGGCCGGCCGGTGGGAGACGGCAAGGCTTAACGCCCGCCGAGTGTCATCTCAACCACCTCATGCGTGGTTCAGGTGTCACTCGGCGAGGAACTCCGGGGGCAGGTCCCCGTCCTCAACCCGCCGCCGCCACATCAATCCACGCAACATCCCGGCCTCGCTCCCACCCGTGTCGTCATGCCACGCGCGTCGCACCTGGCGCGCTGTGAGCCACGCCAGGGCCGTGGGGGAGTGGTCCAGCGCGAGCGCGCGGTGCAGGGCCCGGCGGTGCGCTGAATCAAGGCGGTCGCCGAGGCGCTCCTCCAAGGCCACCGCCGTCAGCGCCATCCGGCAGTACTCGCCGAAGTAGATGCGCCGCCACTCGTCGCGCAGGTCGCCGGGCGGTCGGCCTCGCAGCGCGGCAAGGCGACGCAGGAAGCTGCCGCCGACGACGCCACGGTTCGCGCCGGCGTGGCCGATGACCGCGCCGCCGTGCTGGACGTAGTCGTAGAGCGGGGCGTCGATGTAGGCGATGCCGCCCGTTGCGGCCGCCACCAGTGCGAGCCAGTGGTCGTGGTAGAGGTTGCCGAACTTCGGTGGCAGCGGCAGGGCGTCGTCGAGCAACTCGCGGCGGAACATCGATGCGGCACCCGTGACGCTGTTGCCGAGCAGCAGCGAGGAGAAGTTGTCGTGGTTGGGTCGGCGGCTCGTCCAGTAGGTGCTGGAGCGGACCGCACCGTCCGCCTCCACGATCCGCATGTCGCTGAACGCCAGGCGCGCATCGCTGCGCTCCAGAGCATCGCCGAGCCGGGCGAGCTTGTCGGGGTGCCAGACGTCGTCCTGGTCGGCGAGGGCGACGTATTGCGCGGACTCGCCGACCATTCCCATCGCCGCCGCGAAGTTCCCGTAGGCGCCGAGACGTCGTTCGCCGCGGACGGCGACAAAGCGCTCGTCACCTGCGACCAGTTCAGTGACCGCCGCGTTCGACGAATCGTCATGAATCAGGCAGATCCAGTCGTCCTCCGTCTGCGCGACGATCGACTCGATCTGGCGCTGAAAAAGCTTTGGCGGGGGCTCGTATGTAGCCATGCAGATGGAGATTCGCGAGGTACGCCGGGCCGGGGTCGCCTCGGGCCCTACCAGCGGCCCGGGGATCTGCAGCGACACGCGCTCTCCCCGGCCAAGGGTCACGTCGACAGTCAGGTTCCCCTTCGGCGCGACGCCCCAGAAGATCGCCCGCTGCGCCTGCGGGCCGTGGTCGGCGGCGAGGCCCGGGGACGGCATGCCAACGGCCATCGCCGGCGTCGAGGAGATGTCCACGGCTTGGACGGGCGCGTCATCGCTGACCACGGCCCCGTGCACAAACTGCGGCCCACTCAGGGCCGGCGGCGTTCGCAGCCACAGCGCCACGCCGTCCTTTCGCGCCAGTGGTTCCCCCCAGGGGGTCGGTACTTTGCCCTCCATGGCGAGCGACTCTAAGGGGAGCGGATGATCGTCTACGGGTGCGCCGTCTCTGATGCGGAGGCCTTTGCGCGCTATGCCGAACCAGGGCTGAAAGCCGTTACGGCTGGTGATCGCGATGCCGAGATGGTCGCGTTGGCGAGCGTCGGGACGATCTTTCGCAACTACAACCTCTTGCGGGAGCGGGTCGTCGATCGCGACGACCTCGAGGCGCTCGTGCTCATCCACCAGGACGCCGAGATCGACGACCCCGATTGCTCGGCGAAGATTCGCGCCGCTCTCGCTGACCCCGACGTGGCGATCGTCGGCTGCGCCGGGGCGGTGGGGGTCAAGAGCATCGCCTGGTGGGAGGGGGCGGTGACCTGGGCTTCGTTTACCCATCGCTACGAGGAGATGGGCGGCGGCGAGATCCCGGGCGTCTCCTGGCGCGAGCCGGATACGCCGGGTTACGCCAGCACGGGCGAGGTCGATGCGATCGACGGGTTCGTCATGGCGCTCTCACCCTGGGCGGTGCGCGAGTTGCGCTTCGACGAAGCGCTTGGCACGCGCCATGGCTACGACATCGACCTCTGCCTGCAGGCGCGCGCCGCCGGCAAGAAGGTCGTGACGGCCGACCTCAAGGTCATCCACCACCACTCCCTGGAATTGGTGGCTGACCCGGAGCGTTGGGTCGAAGCACACATCGCGCTTGCCGAGAAGTGGGACGGCACCCTCGACGGCGGCGAACCCGACGTCGACTGGCGGGCTCGCGCGCGGCGAGCCGAGGCCGAGGCGGCCGTCTCGCGGCTGATGCGCGGCGGAGCGGAGCTTCAGCGCGACGCCGCGCGCGCGCAGGTGGACCGCTTGCAAAGGACCGCGAGCTGGAAGGTGACCGGGCCGCTGCGTGCGGCTGGCGCGCGGCTCAGGCGGCGCCGCTAGCGAGCCCTGGGTCTTCGACCTCGAGGTCGAGCGGGCGCCCGTTGGTGTGCGCCGGCCCGGAGCCGTTGGTCGCGTTACCGATGAGGTCGTTGTCCTGACTCACGCGCTCGAGCGCGGCGGCCACCTGCGCGCGACTGAACATCGGCTGGCCGCCCTGGCGCAGGCGGGAGACCCGTTCGGCGAGCGCGAAGGCGCTCGATTGCAGCATCGTCGAGAGCAGGAACTGCAGCTCGTAGTCCTGAGTTCGCATCGCGTCGATCTTCTGCATCAGCTGGAACTCGGCGACCAGGTGCTCGACGCGCTTCTCCTCCATGCGCGTCAGAAGCGGGTCGCGGTCCCATGGAGCCACCGTCGCGGCGATCCGCTCCGCGGCCTCCGCGCGCGTGTCCCAGAGAACGCCGAGGCCGAAGAACGGCGGCAGGATCGCCAGGCGGAGATCCGATCGGTCGGCGATGAAGTCCTCGACCGCTGTGAGAACGCCGTTTCGCGGCCCACCCTCCTGCGCAGCGGCGCAGCGGTAGTAGAGGCCGCGCTCGCGAGTGCCCGGCTCGCCCGGCTCGAGATAGGCCGGCTCGGCCAGTGGCTGGCGATGCTCCTCCGGGATCGCGTCAGGTGCGTGATAACTGTCTCGGCGCGCGAGCGGCCAGCCGATGTCGTGCAGGAGGATCAGCGGCAGTGGTCCGTCGCCGGCGGCCTCGGCAACGAGGCGCAGCTCCTCGCTGACCATGAAGTAGTTGTGATCGCCATCGATGATCACGGCGTCGGTGAGCTCGAAGCCCGGCAGCGCCTCGAAGCTGGTGGCGACGATCAGATCGAGCTCAGGTCGCCGCGCGGAGAGCTCCTGAAGCTGCGGGCGGGGCTCAGGATCGATCGCAGCGATGCGCTCAACGTCGCGCTCGGCCGCCCAGTCGAGCAGCTTCTCGGTGAAGAACCCGTACTCCGCGCCGACCTCGACAACCGAACGTGCGCCCGCCGCTTCCAGCGTCGCGAATACGTACTCGGCCAGGTTCGCAAGTGTGCAGTCGAAGCTGTCGAGGCGTTCTGAGGCTATCCAGCCCTTGTCCAGTTCGTCCATAACAAAAGGGGCGCGATTCCTCGTCTCTCCCGCAACCGCGCACCCTCATCGTATTGGCTCGACGAACGAACCGTTAGGCGCCGTTTGCTGGGGAATTCCTGACCTTCGCTAGTGCTCGAGGACGAGTCCCAGGAACTGGCGGGTGCGCTCCTGCTGAGGGTTGTCGAGAACCTGGGCCGGCGGACCCTCCTCGACGATCACGCCACCATCCATGAAGACCACCCGCGTTCCGACCTCGCGTGCGAAGCCGATCTCGTGGGTGACCACGATCATCGTCATCCCCTCGGAGGCCAGCTCGCGCATTACGTCGAGCACCTCCTTGACGAGCTCGGGGTCGAGGGCCGAGGTGACCTCGTCGAACAGCATCACGTGCGGGTCCATCGCCAGGGCTCGTGCGATCGCGACGCGTTGCTGCTGACCGCCCGACAACCGGTCGGGGTACTCGTCGAGCTTGTCGGCGAGCCCGACGCGTCGAAGGAGCGACTCCGCCTTGTCGCGCGCCTCCTTATCGCTGCGCTTGAGGACCTTCTCCTGCGCGAGGCGCACGTTGTCGAGCGCGCACTTGTGCGGGAAGAGGTTGAACTGCTGGAACACCATCCCGACCCGCTGGCGCACGAAGTCCAGCCCGTCACCGCCCGCGCCGGTGATCTCCTTGCCCTCCAGGATCACCTGACCCGGGTTTGGCGGCGCGAGCAGGTTGATGCAGCGCAACAGGGTCGACTTGCCCGAGCCGCTGGGCCCGAGCACGCACACGACCTCGCCACGGTTGACCTGAAGGTCGACCCCGCGCAGGACCTCGAGCTTGCCAAAGCTCTTGTGGACGTTCTTGAGCTCGAGGACCGGCCCGTCCGTATTCGCCCCGTTACTCACGTCGGGCCTCCAGCGAGGCCTGTGCCAGCAGCTGCCGCCGGCGCCGCCATGCCGCCGGGCGCTTCGCCGCCGCGGCGCATCTTGCGCTGATCGCGGGCGATCAGCCAGTCGACGACGCGCGCGAGCGGGAGGGTGACGATCAGGAACATGATCGCTCCGAGCGTGAGCGCCGAGCTGTTGAACGTCTTCGATTGCAGGTCGGTGCCGACCAGCACAACCTCATTCAGCGAGATGAAGCTCACCAGCGACGTGTCCTTCATCAGCGCGATGAGGTCGTTCAGGAGCGGGGGGATGACCCGTCGCACGGCCTGCGGGACGATCACGAAGCGCATCGTCTGGCCGTGGCTCATACCGAGTGAGCGCGCCGCCTCCGTCTGTCCCTCCGGGACCGACTCGATTCCGGCGCGGTAGACCTCGGCCATGTAGGCGCCGTAGGTGATCACGAGGGCCATGACGCCGTACCAAAACGCCGACGGCTTGCCGAACCAGTCAGGGATCGCAATCGACTCGGGAATCGGTCCCGGCGTCGCGTTCGAGGCCGAGAGCGCCCCGAACCCGCCGTAGATCAGGAGGATCACCATCAGCAGCGGGATGCCGCGAAACGCGTCGATGTAGGCGATCGTCGGGACCCGGATGAGCAGGCCGGCCCTGCCCGGTGTCTGACGTAACAGCGACAGGATCAGGCCCCAGATCAGCGCCAGCACCCCGGCGACGGCCCACAGCAGCATCGTGGTGCCGAAGCCGCTCAGCACCTGGTCGAAATGCTTCGACATGAAGCTGATGTCGAAGTACTGATTGAAGAACTGGCTCATCCGCGACCCCTCCTGTTGGCCTCATGAAACGCGAGAGGGGCGCCTCGCGGCGCCCCTCTCGAAACCGGGCTTAGCTCGAAGGCTGGAAGTCCTTCGGCGGATCCTCGTTGAACCACTTCTTGAAAATGGTCTGGTAGGTGCCGTCGGAAATCATGTCCTTCAGGTTCGAGTTCACGGCGTCGATGAGCGCGGTGTTGCTCGGCTGCATCGGGAAGCCGTAGTCCTCGCCGGTCGGAATCGTCTGGACGACGTCGAGCTGCGGATACTTCTTCAGCGCATACGCGGAGACGGCGAAGTCATTGATGACCCCGTCGACCTGTCCGGCCTGCAATGCGTTGAACGCCGTCCCGATCTCCGGGAACGACTGGACCTGAGCATCGGTCTGGTTCTCCGCGTAGTCCTGACCCGTCGTCCCCTGCTGGACCGCGATCCGCGTCGACGAGTCGATGTCGTCCGTCGACGTCAGGTCGCTGCCCTTCTGAACCATGAGCGACTGGTCGGCGTGGAAGTACGGGATCGAGAACGTGACCTTCTGCGAGCGCGCCGGGGTGATGGTCGTCGACGAAGCGACGATGTCGAACTTGCCGGCCTGCTGGTCGGAGAAGATCGTGCTGAACGAGGTGTCGACGATCTTCGGCGTCAGGCCGAGGCGCTTCGCCAGCTCATCCATCAGGTCGATGTCGAAGCCGGTGTAGTCCGGCGGCTTGCCCTGCTCGAAAGGCGGATACGGAATGTCGGAGCCCACGGTGAGCGTGCCGGGCGTGATCAGTCCGAGATCCGCGCCGCCGCTGCTGCCGCTGCCCGCTGTGGTGCTGGTGCTGTTGTCGTCGCTCGAACCGCATCCCGCGGCGATGACCGCAAGGGCGAAAAGCGCCACGAGCACGGTTGCGAAGCTAGTCCTGGTCCTGCTCATCCCTCTATGACTCCCACTCAGTTGTTTGTCCTACGGGACGCCGCAAGTTACACCTGCGCGACCTCACTACACTTTCTATAGCGATGCTTGAGCCCACGCTCAACCGCCCCTGCGGCGGCCGCTACGGCAACATCATCGAGGCCGTCGGCAACACGCCGCTCGTCGAGCTGCCCCGGCTCTCGCCAAAGCCCGGCGTGCGCATCTTCGCCAAGCTCGAGGGCCGCAACCCGACGGGCTCGGTCAAGGACCGGGTCGCGAAGGCGATGATCGAGGGCGCCGAGGCCGAGGGCGCGATCCAGCCGGGTCAGACCGTGATGGAGCCGACCTCCGGCAACACCGGCATCGCCCTCGCGATGATCTGCCAGCGCAAGGGCTATCCCTTCAAGGCGGTGATGCCCGACAACGTCACCGAGGAGCGCTCGCAGCTGCTGCGCATGTTCGGCGCCGAGATCGTCTACTCCGAGGGCGCCAAGGGCTCGAACGGAGCCGTCGAGCTCGCTCTCGACATGGTCAGCTCCGACACCTCGTATTACATGCCCTACCAGTACGGCAACGAGGCAAACCCGGCCGCGCACTACAACGGCACCGCCGTCGAGATCCTGGACGAGCTCGACTCGGTCGCGGCCTTCGTGGCCGGCCTCGGTACCGGAGGCACCCTGATGGGCAACGGGCGACGGCTCAAGGAGGCCGACCCCGAGACCAAGATCGTCGCCGCCGAGCCGATGCAGGGTGAGCTCGTCCAGGGGCTGCGCTCGCTTGACGACGGGTTCATCCCGCCGATCATCGACCTCTCCGTGCTCGACAGGAAGATCATGGTCTCCAATCGCGACGCGATCGTCTGGACCCAGAAGCTGCTTCATGAGGAGGGCCTCTTCGCGGGCGTCTCCGCCGGTGCGGTCGCCGCGATCTGCGTGCGCGTCGCCTCCGAGCTGGACGAGGGCAACGTCGTCTTTCTCGTGCCCGATGACGGCTGGAAGTACCTCTCCTCGGGCGTCTACACGACGCCCGTCGAGGAGCTCGAGGGGATCGACTCCACCATCTGGTGGTAGCCGCCTCGCCGCTTGCCTGATCGCCTCTAGTCTTTGCGGCGCGATGGCGCCCGACGACGTCGACTTCGAGCTGCAGCGAGAGCAGTTTCACCGCGAGCTGATGCGCAAGTCGATGCGGATCGCCGAGCTCGAGCTGGAGCTGGAGGAGACGACGCGGCGATTCCAGGAGTCGCTGAGCTGGCGTCTGATGAAGCCGGTGCGCGTCACCTACCAGCTCGCCAGGGGTCTGAGGCCGGGCGGCTCATGATCGGCCCGGTCGCTCGCGGGCGGCTCGGCACACGCCTCTCGCGCCGACCGCGCAGCGAGCGCCTGCACGCGCTGCCGTCGCGTCCGCTCGTCTCCGTCGTAATGCCGGCGTACGAGACCGACCCCGGCTACCTGAAGGCCGCGATCGACTCAGTGCGCGCGCAGGTGTACCCCGACTGGGAGCTCTGCATCGCGAACGACGGCTCACGCAGCCGCCGCGTGCGCCGGGTCATCGACTCGCGCGCGGGAGCCGACCGCCGCATCAAGGCGGTCCACCTTCAAACCAACGTCGGCATCTCGGCCGCCTCGAACGCCGCGCTGGGGCTCGCCACCGGCGAGTACGTCGCCTTCCTCGACCACGACGACGAACTCACGCCCGACGCGCTGCTCGCCTGCGTCGAGGCCCTGACGGCGGAGCCCGAGCTCGACGTCATCTATACGGATTCGGACAAGCTCGACCTCTACGGGCGTCGCGTCGACCCGTTTCTGAAGCCCGATTGGGCGCCCATCTACGCGCTCGGCGCCATGTACATCGGCCATCTGCTCGTCGTTCGGCGCTCGCTTGTGACCGAGGTCGGGGGCTTCGACTCGGCGTACGACACGATCCAGGACTTCGAGCTCATGCTCCGCCTCTCGGAGCGCACCGACCGCATCCGCCACCTGCCGCAGATCCTCTACCACTGGCGCGCGATCCCGGGCTCGATCGCGGCGGGCGCCGAGGAGAAGTCAGGCGTGCCCGAACTCCAGGCGGCGGCCGTCAGCGCCCACCTCGAGCGGGTCGGCGCGGGCGCGCGTGCCGTGCCGCACCCGACGATTCCGCACCGCGCCCGCTTGGCGCCGGTCCCGAATGGGGCTCCTGAGGCAGGTTCGGTGGGCGCCGTGATCGCGTGGCGCGGGGATCAGGGACGCCTCGATCGGCTGACCGACGCCCTCGGCCGGGGCGGAATCGGAGCCGAGCAGACCGTTGTCGTCGAGCCGGAGGCGCCGTTCAGCCGGGCCCGCGCGGCGAATCGCGGCGCGGCCCGCAGCTCCGCCGACGCGCTCCTTTTTCTCGCCGACTCGGTCGAGCCCGCGTCGCCGGACTGGCTCGAGCAGCTGTTGTTGCACCTGCGGCTGCCCGGGGTCGCGGCCGCGGGCCCGCTCCTCGCCCGACCCGATGGTCGCGCGGCGGCCGCCGGCACTGCGCTCGGGCTCGTCGAGCCGGCGATGCCGATGCTGGCCGGCCTGGATGGCGAAGCGGACGGCTACTACGGCTCGCTGGCGTGCTCACGTGACGTCTCGGCGCTCGGCGGCGACTGCCTTCTGGTCGGCGCTCGCGAGTTCGCCGAGGTCGGCGGCTTCGACGAGGCGTTCATCACGGGCTTTGAGGACTACGACCTCTGCCAGCGGCTGGCGATGGCCGGCCACCGGCTCGCCTACGTGGCCGGCGCGACCGTCATCGACCACGAGCCGCCGGCTGCCCGGCGCGAGTCGCTCGACGTCATCGATCGCGCGCTGTTCGTGGATCGCTGGTATCCGCAGCTCGAGCGCGGAGACCCCTACTTCAACCCGGGGTTCGATCGCAGCGCTGCCGCGTTTGAGCCCGCGGTCGCCGGGGTCGCATGAGCGCCGGCGTGCCCGAGCCGGCGCGAATCCTGTTCGTGTACTTCGGACCGTTCACGGTCAACAGCGCGATCCAGGGATTTCACTTCGGCAACGAGCTCGCCGATCTCGGCTGGGACGTGACGCTGGCGGGGGTGGGCAACCCGGCCACCATCCGCAAGGTCGGAGAGCCCCGTTTTCGGACGATCACCCACCACGATGTCGCGGGGGTCACGGAGCGCTGGCGGCGCGACCCGCAGCCCGCCATCGTCTTTGCCTGGACGCCGCGCGAGAACGTGCGCCGGACGACCGAAGCGATCGTGCGGCCTCTTGGCCTGCCATATGTCGTCCATCTCGAGGACAACGAGGAGTACCTGCTATCGACCAAGGTCGGACTGACGATGGACGAGATGCGGCGCCTGACGATGGCTGAGCAGGACCGCCTCGCGCCGGCCGAACAGATTCACCCGACGCACTCGCAGACCTTCATGGCCGCCGCCGACGGCGTCACGGTCATCACCGAGGAGCTCAACGAGTTCAACCGGGCCGGCCGCCCGCATCAGGTGGCGCGGCCCGGCATCGACACCGAGCGCTTCCGTCCAGATTTGGAGCCGGCGCGAACGCGCGAGGCGCTGGGAATCGACCCGGACGAGTTCGTGATCGTCTACCACGGCACCGTCCACTTCGCCAACCAGCACGAGATGCTCAGCTTGTACCTGTCGATCAAGCTGCTTCGGCGGGCTGGACGACGGGTCCGTCTCGTTCGCCTTGGCGAAACCGAGCTCGGCGGAGTGGACCCCCTCGCCTTCGGCGCGATGCGTGACGGCGTGACCGAGCTGGGATCCGTGGAATGGCGCGACATCCCCGCCTACCTGGCGCTTGCCGACGCTTACGTGCAGCCCGGGGCGTCCAACGACTTCAATCGCTACCGGTTGCCGTCAAAGCTTCCGGAGTTTCTCGCGATGGGGCGTCCGGTCATCCTGCCGAATTGCAACATCGGCCAGGACCTCACGGATGGCGAAAACGCGTTGCTGCTCAACGAGGGGAACGCCCTCGAGATCGCCGCGAAGGTCGAGCGGTTACTGGATGACCGCGGCCTGCGCGACCGGCTCGCCGAGGGCGCCCGGCGGTTCGCCCTGGAGGAGCTGAGCTGGGAGGATAATTCGGTGTCTCTGGCCCGCTTTCTGCGCAGCCTCATCGACGAGCGGGCCGCGAGCGGCGCGCGACGCCCGGCCCGGAGCGCTGCCTGATGCGCCACTCGCGGGCGGCGAACGTCTACCGCCGCGGGAGCGCCGCCGCACGCCGGCGAATCAAGGCCCGCCTTGGGGAAACGGATGCAGCGGCCGAGGAGGGTGGAGGCGGTCCGATCCTCAACGGGTCGGACGGTTTCGTCCCCGACGACGAGGTCTGGCCGCTGCGCGAGCTCTACGGCGCCCGCGAGCTGGCGACCGGTCTGACGTACGCCACGGTTGCCGACTACGCGGAGTCGATCGACGCGATGCCGCACCTCATGGCGGCCAGCGCGCCGCCGTTGGGTCCGCAACGGGGATGGGCCATCAAGGCGTTGGTGGCGACGGTTCCTGAGGGTTCCGCGATCCTCGAGCTGGCCGGGTCGAGTCCGCTCGCCAGCGGCGTCCTCGCGCGACTCGGCTACGACGTGACGGTTCTCGACCCGTTCGACGGCACCGCGAGCGAACCGCACACGGTCACCGCGGTGACCCGGAATTACTCGGTGCTCGAGTTCGTCCGCGATCAGCTCCCGCCGACGGGACCGCTCCCGCGTAAGTACGCGGCGGTGTACTCGCTCGGGCTGCTGGATCGCCTGGAGCCCGATCGCGCGGCGGCCGTCGTCCAGGCCGGCCTGGGGGCACTCGAGCCCGGCGGGCTCAGCCTCCACTGCTTCGCGCACGTGATCGCCGGATGGAGCGCAGATGTCGCAGAGGCCCGGTTGACGGGCGTCCTCCAAGCCGCGAACGTCGATGACGCGCAGGCGAGGAGCGCGATCGAGCCGATCGGATCGGATCCCGACGCCTACCTGGTCTCGGCGGAGGCGCACAACAGCTGGCGCGGTTCGGTTCCATACGAGAGCTACCGGATGCGCCGGATTGGCTCGCTGAACCTGCTGTCGCGGCCCTGAGCCCTAAAGCTTCTCCGCGATCCGCGGCGCCTCGCGGGTGAAGACTCGCCAGCCGAGGAAGCAGGCTCCAGCGAAGATTGCGGCCGCGGGGATCAGGCGAGCCCAGCCGCCTGCGGCTTCGACAGCGGTGGGCGCCGTCGAGTCGATGATCCAGACTCGGGCCTGCTCGAGGATTACCGCGATCGGGTTGGCCATCAGCGCGGCGCGAAAGCCCTCTGTGGTCGGCGTATCGACGGGATAGAGGATCGGCGTGCCGTAGAAGAGCATCGTGACCGCGACCGTCCAGATGATCAGCATGTCGCGGAAGCTCACGTAGAGCGCGGAGAGGAACATCGATACGGCGGTCGCGAGAATCGTCAGCGGGAGGACGACGACCGGGAGCAAGAGCCAGGTCCACATCGGATCCACGCCGTAGGCGAGCAGAAAGATGAACACGGCGATCATGTTCAGGCCGAGGTTCATCAGCCCCGTGAGGACGACCGAGAGCGGAATCACGAGCCGTGGGAACTGCGTCTTGCGAACGACGCCCTCCTGCGCGACGACCGAGGTCACAGCCGTGGTCGTCGACTCCTGGAAGAACCCGAACAGGACGATGTTGAACAGCAGCAACACCGGATAGTTCGGCACGTCGCTGCCCAGCCGGAAGATCTTCGTGAAGACGAAGAGCAGTACCGCGAAAAGCAGTAGCGGGCGCAGCAACGACCACACGTAGCCGAGAACCGTGCCGAAGTAGGTGCGCTTGAACTCGGTCAGCGCCATCAGCCACAACAGCTCGAAGAAGCGCTTGGTGCCGCCACCGAGCGATGTCGGACCGGTGACCTCGCGCAGCTCGAGCGGCTCGGCGCTGGCGCTCACGGCGTGCCCCCGTCGCCGCCACCGACGCGGATCTCCGCGTCCTCGATCAGGTCGACCAGGCCGACGGTGTGCTCGGTCCCGAAGACGACGAAGTCGACGATCCGCGGCGATGCGAGCACGGGCTCGCCGAGGGAGTGGTTTCGGTAGATCCAGGCCTGCACCGCGTATCGCCCCGGCGCGAGGCGGTTCTCGATCGACGCTCGCACGGAGACACGCTCGCCGGCCGCGATCGTGCGCGGCTGTCCCGCCTCCTCGTTGAGGCCCAGACCGACGCCTCCGACCTCAACCCCGTCCTCGTTGGCGATGACGAAGCCAAAGCTCGGGTTGGGCAGCTCGGCGCGCGCCTCGAACTCGGCGTGAAACTCGATCGGCTCGCCCTGGGGGACGTTGGCGGTTCGTTCGCCGTCGGGCCGCTGCAGCCAGGCGTCGGTGAGCACGAGGTCGCCTTGCACATCGACGGCCTCATCGGCGTTGCCGGGCTGGGCGAAGTTGATCCGCAGGTAGCGCTTCGCCACCGTGTCGGGGTCGCCGATCTCAACGATGTCGCCGCCGTGAAGAAGCATCGCCCGATGGCAGAACTGCTCGACGGCGCTCATGTCGTGGGTGACCAGGACGACGGTGCGACCCGAGCCGCGAATCTCGTGGAAGACGTCCTTGCACTTCTGCTGAAACGACGCGTCGCCGACGGCGAGCACCTCGTCGATCAGGAGGATGTCGGCGTCGGACTGGATCATCACCGAGAACGCCAGCCGCACAAGCATCCCGGACGAGTAGTTCTTGAGCTTCAGGTCGGCGAACTCCCCGAGCTCGGCGAACTCGATGACCTCGTCGATCCGCTTCTTCGCCTCGTCGATCGGGAGCCCCATCAGGACCCCATTGAGAATCACGTTCTCGCGGGCCGTCAGCTCGACGTTGAAGCCGACGCCAAGCTCGATGAACGGCGCCACTCGGCCCGCCATCCGGATCGTCCCCGCGTCGGCGCGATAGATGCTCGCGAGGATCTTCAGCAGCGTGCTCTTGCCCGTGCCGTTGCGTCCGACGATCCCGAAGAACTCGCCGCGATGGACCTCGAACGAGACGTCGTCGAGAGCCTTCAGGCTGCGCGTGGGCGGCCGGCGGAAGGGATGCGCCACGCGCTCCTTGATCGAGTCGACGCGCTCGAGCGGGATCTCAAACGTCTTCGAGAGGTTGCTGACCTCGATCGCAAGCGGTCGGGTTCCGACCGACTGCGCGGCCTCAGGTGTCGGTGAGACGATCTCCTCGAGCGGCATGCCCTGGCGGCCGCCTACTCAGCCGACCGTGGCCATCCAGCGCTCGACGTTCTGCTCATAAATCTGCGTGAGGATGTCGTCGATGCCGAACCGCAGCGACCAGTCGGGATAGTCCGCCTCGAACGGCGCGAGATCGGAGATCCACCAGCGGTGGTCGCCGATGCGGGGCTCGGGTCCCATCTCCCAGTCGAGCTCGCTCCCGGCGATTCGCTCGCAGGCGTCGATCGCCTCGAGCATCGAGCAGTTGGAGAAGCGACCGCCGCCGATGTTGTAGACGGCAGCTGCGCGCGGCGCCTGGCGAAACGCCTCGAAGGCCGCCACGAGGTCGGCGCTGTGGATGTTGTCGCGGACCTGCTTGCCGGCGTAGCCGAAGACCGTGTAGGGCGTTCCCGTGACCACGCACTTCATGAGGTAGGCGAGGAAGCCGTGGAGCTTCGCGCCCGCGTGCTGCGGTCCGGTCAAACAGCCACCGCGGAAGCACACGGTCGGCATGTCGAAGTAGCGGCCGTACTCCTGCACGAGCAGATCGGCGGCCGCCTTCGACGCCCCGAACAGCGAGTGCGTCGAGTGGTCGATCGACATCGTCGTCGGGATGCCGCCGAAGTACTCGTGGTCCTCCGGAAGCTCGAGGCGGGTGTCGGTCTCGACCAGCGGCAGCCGGTTCGGCGTGTCGCCATAGACCTTGTTCGTCGAGCAGAAGATGAACGGCGCGTCCGGGCAATGGGCGCGTGCGGCCTCGAGCAGGTTGAGCGTGCCGTTCGCGTTGACGCCGAAGTCGGTCTGCGGCTCGCGGGCCGCCCAGTCGTGCGAGGGCTGCGCCGCGGTGTGAATGACAACCTCGATCGAGCCGGCGTGCTGGGCGAAGAGGCGCTCAACGCCCTCGGTGTCGCGGATATCGAGCTCCTCGGAGCGGAACGAGTCGAGGTTGGCGACCAGCTCCTCGGTGACGGCTGAGGTTGATGCCTCGGGCCCGAAAAAGCGGCTGCGCATGTCGTTTTCGACACCGACCACGTCGAGACCCTGAGCAACGAGATGGCGCACAGCCTCGGAGCCGATCAGCCCGCCCGACCCGGTGACTATTGCGACAGCGGTCATCAGATAAGAAGAAGGGCGCACCAGCGCCCAGCGGCGCCCCAATATAGCCCCCAACCCGCCCGCGGCCGCGAAGCTGCGGCAGGGCGCGCACCGTAGATTGTCCGGCGTGGCGAGCCAGTCGGTAGCGGGGAAAACGTCCGTGGAGGCGGACGGCGAGAGCGACGCGAACCCCGCGTGCGCGTGGTGCGGCGCTGCGATCGATCCCGCGAGGCCACGGCCGGGCGCGCGACGCCTTGCCTGCGAGCGGTGCGGCGCTCAGACGACGTGGCCGGTGCCGTCGGACGCTGAGCTCGCCGCAGCGTACGAGGGCTGGTACCGCCCGGAGAGCGGCCGTTTTGCCGGTCCGATGGACCGCGTCCTGGGCTGGATGCGCGGGCGCCTGGCGGGCCGCATCGAGCGCATCGCGCCACCCGGGTCGGTCTTGGACGTCGGTTGCGGAAGCGGCGAGCTGCTCGACGCGCTCTCCGATCACGGCCGGACCGCCGTCGGCCTCGAGCGTGTCTCCAATCGCGACGACGTGCTTGCCAAGGATGTCCTCGATGTCGAGCTGCCGAGCGCCGCGGTCGTCTTCTGGCATTCGCTCGAGCATCTGCCTCACGCCGGCGCGGCAGTCGACCATGCGGGCGAGCTGCTGGAACCCAGCGGCGTGATGATCATCGCGATGCCGAACCCGGCCAGCCTTCAGGCCCGGCTCTTTGGCGACCGCTGGCTCGCCCTCGACCTGCCGCGACACCTCGTCCACGTGCCCGCCCGCACGCTGCTCGACCGGCTGCGCTCGAACGGCCTCGGCGTCGATCGCGTCAGCTACCTGCGCGGCGGTCAGGTGATGTTCGGCTGGTTGCACGGACTCATCGGCTTGCTTCCGGGCTCGCCCGATCTCTACGACGCGATCCGCCGACCGGACGCTCGCAGCAAGCCGATCAGCCCCTCGCGGCGCGTCGCGGTGCTGGCGGGCGCGGTTTTGGCGGCACCCGTGGCCGCGGTTGCGACGCTGTTCGAGGCGGCAGTGCGCCGGGGCGGCACGGTCTACGTCGAGGCTCGACGTGTCTGAGGCGTCGCGACCCAAGACGATCGTCGTCATGCCGGCTCTCAACGCGGCGAAGACACTCGCGGAGACGATCTCGAAGATCCCGCGCGACGTGGTCGACGAGATCATCCTCGTCGACGATCGCTCGACGGACGAGACCGTCTCGCTTGCCCGAGAGCTCGGTGTCCACGTTGTGTGGCATCCGCACAACGTCGGGTACGGCGGCAACCAGAAGACGTGTTATCTCGAGGCTCTCCAGCGTGGGGCGGACATCGTGGTGATGCTCCACCCCGACGGCCAGTACGAGCCGAGCCTGATTCCGAAGCTCGTCGCGCCAATCGCGCGGGGCGAGGCCGACCTCGTGCTCGGGACGAGGATGGCTGAGGCGGGGGCGGCGAAGCGGGCGGGGATGCCCCTTTACAAGCGGATCGCCAACCGGGCCCTGACGACGGCTGAGAACCGGGTCATGGGAACCCACCTCACCGACCTCCACACTGGTTACCGCGCTTACGGACGCGACTTCCTGCTCACGGTGCCGTTCCTGCGGAACTCGATCGACTTCGTCTTCGACTCCGAGGTCCTCATGCAGGCCGCACACTTCCGCTTCCGGATCACCGAGGTGCCCGCGCGGACCCGATACTTCGAGGACATGTCGTCGGTGGGGCCGTGGGTCTCAACGGTCTACGGCGTGAAGACCGTCTGGACGGGGGCCCGTCTGCTCCTGCATCGCGCGCGCGTCTGGCCGTCGCGCAAGTTCACCCCGTGAGCCCGCGCCGGGCCGGGCCCGCGACCGCGTTGTTCGCGGGCGCGGCCGTCATATCGGCGATCTTCCTGTTCGCGTGGCTCTCGAAGGAGACCTTCTGGCGCGACGAGTGGGGCTTCATCCTCGACCGTCGGGGCTCCGGCCTCGATACGTACCTCACCCCGTTCGTCGAGCAGTTGCTCGCGCTGGCGGTTGCGCTCTACAAGCTGCTGATCGCGCTGTTCGGCATCGATTCGCCGTTGCCGTTCCGAATCGCCCACGTGATCGTGTTCATCGCGACCGTGGCCGTGGTCTTCGTCTATGTCCGCCGGCGGGTGGGGGAGTGGCTGGCGCTCGCCGCGGTGCTACCCCTCCTCTTCTTCGGCCCGTCCTGGGACGACGTCCTCTTTCCGTTTCAGGTCAGCCTGATCGGCTCGGTCGGGTGCGGCGTGGGCGCCCTGCTTGCGCTGGACTCGGAGTCGCGCAGGGGCGACATCGCCGCGATGGTGCTGCTGATCGTCGGGCTGTTCTCCCAGGACGCCGCGATCCCGTTCGTCGCGGCGGCGACCGTGGACATCGCGCTGACCCGTGACCGCTGGCGCCGCGCCTACGTGGTCGTGGTTCCGACCGTCCTGTGGTTCGCCTGGTATCTGGGCTGGGGCCGCGACGCGCAGAACTTCATCTCGTTTCACAACTTCTCGACGCTGTTCGGATACGTCGCGGACGGTTGGGCGTCGAGCCTGTCGAGCCTCACCGGGCTCGCCGCGCCGCACAACACGCTGACACCCACACCGCTTGACTGGGGCCGGCCGCTGCTGGCCATCGTGCTCGTGCTCGGGGCCGTGCGCGTCGCGCGTGTTGGCATCGGCGCGATGCCGCGACGGCTGTGGGCCGTCCTGCTCGCGCAGATCGGCTTCTGGAGCCTGACCGGCCTGAACGCGGCCTTCTTCGGCCAGGCGACATCGGGGCGCTACCAGCTCGTCGGCGCAATCCTGTGGGTGATGATCGCCGCCGAGCTTTTCCGCGGCGTTCGCATCTCGCGTCCGGTGGTGATCGCCGCGCTTGCGATCGGGGTGCTCGCCGCGCTGGCCAACTTCTCACAGCTACGCAACTCGGCGCATGGCCTGGCGCTGATCGGCGAGCAGGAAAAAGGTGGCCTCGGGGCGCTCGAGCTGACCCGCGGCGTGGTCAATCCAAACTTCGTGCTCACCGAGAAGAACTCCGGGGTGGACTACCTCGGGATCGTCGACGCGGGCTCGTACTTCTCAGCCATCGACGACTGGGGTTCGCCGGCATACGCGGCCGACGAGTTGCCGACGGCTCCGGAGGGCGCGAGGGAGGCGGCCGACCGGGTCTTCGCGGCCGCGCTTCGCGTCAACGCCGAGCCGGTCCAAGCCCCGGCGGCGAGCGACTGTCGCGACGTCGATCTCGGCCAGGGGCCGACCGTCGTCGATCCCGGGGATGAGGTCACCGTGCAGGCGGGAGCCGGCCCGGTGAAGCTGAACCTCCGCCGGTACGCGACGAGCTCGTTCCCGGTCTCCCTGGGGTCGGTCCAACCGGGGCGGGCGGTAGCCGTTTCGATACCGATGGATCAGTCGACGCAGCCCTGGGCCCTCGAGGTCACCGGCACCGGAACCGCGAGGGTCTGTGGGGGCGCATCGTGAGCGCGATCGCAAGGCACCGCCGCGGCTGGTCCGAGCAGTTCGGACGCCCGGCGACGCTGCTGCTGGTCGCCGCGATGTTCGCCTCGGCCGCGCTCATCCTGAACTTCGAGCGCGAGATCACCTTCCGCCTCGACGAGTGGACGTTTCTGATCGGCAGGCCAGGGTTCACCGCCGACTCGATCCTCCTGCCGCACAACGAGCACATCGTGGTTGGCCCGGTACTCGCCTACAAGGCACTGATCGCGCTGTTCGGGACGGACTCCGCACGCCCCTTCCAGGTGTTCGAGGTCCTGACTTTTCTCGCGAGCGTCGCCCTGCTGTTCCTCTGGCTGCGCCGTCGTGTCGGCGAGTGGCTCGCGCTCGCGGGCTGCGTTCTCATCCTGTTCTGCGGCGCCGCGGGGGAGGACCTGCTGTGGCCGTTTCAGATCGGCTTCTTCGTCGGCATGGCGGCCGGCATCGGCATGTTGCTCGCGCTCGACCGGCCGAGCCGCGGGGGCGACATCGTTGCTTGCGTCCTGCTCGTCGTCTCGCTGGCGTGGTCGAGCCTTGGCCTCTCGTTCGTGCTGGGTGGCGCACTGTTCCTGGTGCTGACCGGCAACCCGCTGCGCCGCTCGTGGGTGGTGGCGGTCCCGTTCGCGCTCTACGTCGTCTGGTACGCGCGGTGGGGCCACTACGCCGAGAACTCGCTGTCGTTCGACAACCTGCTTTCAAGTCCGACTTACGTGTTCGACGGCTTCGCCTCGAGCATCTCGTCGCTGCTCGGGCTTGCCACGCCGCGCGACGAGGCGGCGGTGACCTCGCTGAGCTGGGGCCGGGTGCTGCTTCTGCTCGGCCTCATCGGAGCGGGCTTTCGCATATGGAAGGTCCGCTCGGTTCCGCGCACGTTCTGGGTCGTGCTCGTGCTCGGCGTGTCGTTCTGGTTCCTCGCCGCGCTGAACGCCGGACCCGACCGGCCGCCCAACAGCGGCCGGTATCAGTACATCGGCGCCGTCTTCGTGCTCATGATCGCCGCCGAGCTCTTCCGCGGGGTGCGGCCGTCGCGCAACGCGATCATCGCCGTCTTCGGCGTGTCCGCGGTCATCCTGCTGAGCAGCATCGACTACCTGCACCAGCTTGCGGACCAGGGGGCGCAGGGTGGCAACGTGATTCGGTCCGACCTCGCAGCGGTCGAGATCGCGCGCGACGTGGTCAACCCCGGCTTCATTCCCGACGCGTCGTTCGCGGGCACGGGCGATGTCCACATCCCCGCGGGCTACTACCTGAACCTGGCCGACACCTCGGGATCGCCGGCGTTCTCGCAGGCGGAGCTGGCGGCAGCGCCCGAGTACGCGCGCGCCTTTGCCGATGCGACCCTCGCGCGCGCTGAGCGGCTCGCCCTCGAGCCCGTAAGCGCTGCCCCGGCCGGGAGCTGCCGCGAGCTGGACGCCGGCGCGCCCACGGCGGCGGACCTGGGGCCCGGCACGGTCGTGCTCGAGGCGGCGCCGGGCGCGTCGGCTCAGGTGCGGCTGCGGCGCTTCGCGCAGAGCTCGTTCCCCGTCGCGCTCGGCAGGCTCAGCGCGGGCCAGCCGGAACAGCTCGACCTCCCGCAGGACCGCTCGGAGGTGCCGTGGCAACTCGTGGTGACCGGCCAAGGGCAGGTGAGCGTGTGCTGAGGGTCCTCGACGACCGGCGGCTGCCAGCGGCGCTGCTCGCTGCCGCGAGCGCGGTGTCGGCGGTGCTGCTGATCGCGCTCTGCTCGCGGCTCACGTTCCTCATCGACGACTGGGACCTGCTGCTGCATCGACGCGGCATCAGCCTCGACACGTTCATGGTCCCGCACGGCGAGCACCCCTCGATGAGCCTGATCGCCGTTTACAAGCTGATTCAGGCCACGATCGGGATGGGCTCGCTGACGCCATACGCCGTCGTGGCCACGCTCACCTTCGTCGCGAGCGTGATCCTGTTCTTCGTCTGGGCCAGCAGGCGAGTTGGCGAGCGTCTCGCGGTCATCGCGGCGCTGCCGCTGCTTTTCCTCGGGACGGCGTGGGAGGACCTGCTCACGCCGTTTCAGCTCGGATATTTCGCGCCCATGGCCTGTGGGCTGGGCGCGCTCATACTGCTCGATCGCAGGGATCGGCGCGGTGACGCGTGGTGTTGCGCGCTGCTCGTGCTCGCGCTCACCTTCCAGTCGCTCGGTCTCGTTTTCGTGGTCGGGGCGACGGTGGCACTGCTCCTCGACGGCAGCATCCGCGGGCGTGCGTGGGTGGTCGCCGTGCCGTTCATCCTCTACTGCCTCTGGTGGGTCGGATGGCACTCCGACAACAACCAGTTCACCTTCGACAACCTGGCGACCGCGCCCGCCTACGTGCTCGATGGGTTCTCGTCCTCGACCGGAGCGCTGTTCGGCTTCGGCGGCGGACTCGTGTGGGGCCGGCCGCTCTTCGCCGCCCTCGTTGTGCTCGCCGGGCTCCGGCTCTTCCAGCTCGGGAAGGTCCCGCGTGGGTTCTGGGTCACGCTGGCGCTTGGTCTCACGTTCTGGCTTCTGATCGCGCTCAACGCGTCGTTCGGCCGCGCGCCCGACGCTTCGCGCTACATCTATCCCGGCGCGATCTTCGTGCTCATGTGCATGGCCGAGCTGGTGGTTGGCTACCGGCCCGGACGCGTTGTCTTTGCCGCGGGGCTCGGTGTGGCCCTCGTCGCGGTCGCGGGCAATCTCTGGGCCCTGCACGACGGCTTCAACAAGTCGCGTGATGCCACCGAGGTGGTTCGCGGCGATCTGTCCGGGCTCGACATCGCGGCGGACACCGTCGACCCGAACCTCGTGCTCGATGGCGCCAACTCCGGCTTCAACTACTTCACGCTGGTCGACGCGGGGTCCTATCTGTCCGCCGCCGACAAGTTCGGCTCGCCCGCGTACTCACCGGACGAACTCGTCGACGCGCCCGAGTCGAGCCGAGTCGCGGCCGACAAAGTTCTGGGCACGGCGCTCGGCCTGCATCTCGAGCCGGTGTCGAATCCGCATCCGGTCGATGCCGCCGGGTGCGAGGAGATCTCGGGCACCGGCGACGGGCCGGGATCGGCGACGGTGCCGCCCGGCGGAGCGCTGCTCGTCTCAAAGACGGAACCGGGGGCGGAGATCCTGGCCCGCAGGTTCTCGCAGGAATCGTGGCCGGTGGACCTCGGACTGATCCCACCACGTTCCGCGGCGACGCTGCAGATCCCGCCCGACCGCTCGGATCAGCCGTGGCAGGTCTCCGTTCAGGCCGGCGGCGGCACCCTGGCCGTCTGCGCGGGGGGCGACTGAGTCAAGCGCCGGCGCCGGTCACCGGCACCGCGAAGAAGTCCAGGTGAAGCTCGGTCGGGCCCGCGCCGATGCCCGGCTCGCGTCCGAACTCGATCGTCTTGGGGTTGGGCGCAGCGGCGAACGGTTGCGGGAAATCGAGCTTGGGAGGAGCGGTCAGCAGGATCCCGTTTTGGGCCGTGGCGCCGATGAGGCGATACGGCGTCTGATCGAGCGTGATCGTTCGCTGCACGTCCTTGTAGATGAATGGCCGCAGCTTGCCGGGGGTGTCGCCGTCCACTCGCACGAAGACGAGCTCGTCAGGACGCGCGCCCGGGACCTCGATCGGCGCGTTGAACTGGACGTCGGCCGAGCCGAGGTCTCTGGCGGCGCCGCAGCGGTTGGTGCCGCGCTCCAGCAGCTGGTACTCGCTGTCCGTGGCGATGACGCGGTAGTCGCAGAGGAGGGTCCGCAGCGTCGCGGGGTCGTCGAAGGCTCCGTAGCGAAAGTCGACCGTCGAGACCGCGTTGTCCGGCGAGGTCCGCTTGCGCAGCACGAAGTCGGGCCCGTCCGGTGAGGCGAGGTCGTCGGCGTTGCGCTGGTCGAGGTCGGCGGTATAGGCCGCGTACTCCTGGAACGTCGGCAGCGGATCCCAGTTGAGGTCGTAGGCCCACGCCATGGCCGCCTCCCACGGGTCGATCTGAACGTCGCCGGTCTGCAGCTTCGCCAGCACGGCAGGGTCGAGCGCGTACTGGTCGCGCAGGCGTTGCTTGGCGTCGTCGGCAATCTGGCCGCGCTTGCTCGGATTGAAGACGTCATAGGACTGCTTGGCCGCCAGCGCGAGCGCGTCGGCCGGCCGGAAGATGTCGCCTTGAGAGAGACCGCGGATAGGCGCGGCCGCGAGCGCGATTACCAGCACTGCTGCTGCGACCAGGCCGACCCTCCAGATCGGCCGGGGACCGTGCGGTGCGAGCGCGGCAAACGCGGCGATGCCAACCCCGGCGAAAACCCCGGCGTGGCCGCCGTCGTGGCGCACGAAGGCCTGCTTGGCGGCAAAGAACGCGGCGGCGAGAACGATCACGACGGCGCCCACACGGCGTAAGGCGGGGAGGCCCCGGGTCGCGTAGATCGCGAGCCCAAGCGCGATCGCGGTAACCACCGCGGCGAAGGCGCCATCCCAGCCGGTCGGCGCTTGCTCGATACCCATCGCCTGCGAGTAGCCGCTGACGATCTGCGCCGACGTGGCGATGAAGTCATCGATGTTTCCGAGCCCCTGCCCCGACGCGAACCAGAGGACCGCCGCAACGCCGATGAACGTCGCCGCAAGCGTCGCCAGGTTGCGCCCCCGAGGTCCCGGCATCGCCGCCACGGCGAGCACGACCAGCAGCAGGACGCCCGCGCCAACGTTCAGCCGAATCAGCGCCTCCAGCGCGGCATAGGCGCCGCCGCCGATCGCCAACAGGCGTCCCGTCCACGACGGCGGTTCGGGTAGCACGGCGACGAGCGCCCAGATCGTCACCAGAGCGAGCGGGACGACCTCGGTCTGCGTCGCCGTGCAGCCGGCGTATGCGAGCACAACGGCCGGGACCAATGGCATGCACCGGCGCAGGGCCCAGAGGAGGCTGACCCCGAGGCCGACGCGAAGCGCGAGAAAGTGCAGCATCGCGAACGGGGTGAGCCAGCCTGAGACGACCGATGGCGACTCCAGGAACCCGAGGGGCCCATAGGTCCAGGCGAAGTCAGTGCCCTGATTGAGCCCCATCGCGTTTGCGAGCTCGATGCCCGCGCTCGCCGACGGATCGAGCCCGACGCTCGGCGTGAGCACGGTGTCCGGGTACGAGCAGATCCCGATCACCACCCCCCAGAACCACGTGGAGCCGATCACCGCTCCCGCGGTGCGGCGCAATCGGTCAGACGTCGTCGGCGTCAACTAACGGCCGCCGGTAATCGCCGCGGCTCAGATGATTCTCGAGGAAGACGTAGAGCACGATGAACAGGTAGCGGCTGCCCATTTCCTGGATCGCAAGTTTGCTCTGTCCAGCGGTCCGGTTGCGCCAGCTGATCGGGATCACGGCGAAGCTGTGCCCGCGGACGATCGCCTTGAGCGGCATTTCGACGGTCAGGTTGAAGTGGTTGGAGAGCAGCGGCTGGATCGTCTGGATGACCTCGCGCCGGTACGCCTTAAAGGCGTTGGTCGTGTCGTTGAAGCCGTGGCGGAACAGCACGCGGATGAACCAGTTCGCGACCCGGTTGAGCGTCAGCTTCACGCGGGGGTAGTCGTAGACGTGCGAGCCGCGCATGAAGCGTGAGCCGAACACGCAGTCATAGCCCTGCTCGAGCAGCTCGGCGTAGCGCACGAGGTCCGCCGGATCATCGGAACCGTCGGCCATCATGACCGCGACCGCGTCGCCCTGGAAGCGCTCGAGGCCCGAACGCACCGCAAAGCCGAACCCGCGCGGATGATGCGAGCGCAGGCAGCGGACCTGCGGGCTCTCGGCGGAGACCTCCGCGACGACGGCCGCGGTGCCGTCGACGCTGGCGTCGTCGATGACGACGATCTCGTGGTCGATGTCCGCCGCGTCGAGCGTGCTGATCGTGTGGCGCAGTGTCGCGGCGATCGAACCCGCCTCGTTGTGCGCGGGCATCACGACCGAGATCTTCATGGCCTCAGCCCCAGCGACTCCGCCACCGCGTCCTCGTTTTGTTCGACCCAGGCCAGGATGTCGGAGAGGATCTCCCTCGGCGCCCGGCGCGGACGCCATCCGGTTCGCTCGAAGAGCTTCGAGCAATCGGAGATGTATAGCGGAACGTCCCCGGGCCGCTCCTCACCCGCCGCGCCGATCTCGAGCTCGTTTCCCGTGAGCTCGCGACACAGCGCCGTCGTCTCGAGCAGCGACAGGCTCACCTCGCGCCCGCCACCGACGTTGCCGACGAACCCGTTCCACCCGGCCGGATCCGCGAGCTGCTCGGCCACGAGGTCGACGAGATCGTCCACGTGCAGGAGGTCGCGCACCTGGCGCCCCTCGCCGCCATAGCCGATGTAGCCGAGCGGCCGGTTGAAGTGATGGTGCAGAAGCCAGAAGGTGAACACGCCCTGATCAACACGGCCCATCTGCCAAGGTCCCGCAATGACGCCGCAGCGGTTGACGACCGTGGGGAGGCCGAAGTTGGCCGCGTACTCGCTCACCAGGAGCTCCGCGCTCAGCTTCGTCGCGCCGTACAGCGTGCGCGGGCCGTCCAGGGGGAACCCCTCGGAGATGCCGCGCTCCGAGACGCCCTCGACGGGCTGATCGGCGTCGAGCTCGAATCTCGTGTCGCCGGCCGTGAGCGCGAGCGCATTGAGGGGCGGATAGGGATAGACGCGGCTCGTCGAGAGGAAGAGGAACTGGGCGCCGTCGCGACGGGCGAGCTCGAGGCAGTTGTAGGCGCCGACGAGGTTCGTCTCGAACGGATAGCTGGTGTCGCCGCTCATGCCGACGAGCGCCGACGGCTCGGCGGAGCACTCAATCAGCGCATCGATCTCCGGCAGGGCGCCGAGCGCGTCGCGGTCGCGGACGTCGGCCTCGACGAACTCGATCCCGGCTGCCTTCAGGCGTGGCAGGTTCAGCGCGGAGCCCTTCCGGTGCAAATTGTCGAGCGCGATAACTCTGCGGCTGGGATCGTCCTCGGCGAGAGCCAGGGCGAGGTTGGCGCCCACGAACCCGGCGCCGCCGGTGATGAGTAGCGTCGACACAGCCGCCGCAGGCTAGCCTGCTCCGCCCGTGGATTACGAACGGCTCTACAGCTACCGCTTCCGCCACGTCGATCAGGGCAAGCGCGAGCAGGTCTGGCACGAGATCGCGCGCTACGTGACCGAGCGCTCGCTGGGTTCGCCCAAACGCCTACTCGACCCGGCGGCCGGCAGGCGCGAATTCATCGACCAGGCCCCGGCGCCCGAACGCTGGGCGATCGACCAGGTCAAATACGAGCACGCAGGCACCGACCGTGAGGTCAAGTTCATCACCTCTCAGGTCATGGAGGCCGAGCTCCCCGAGGCCTACTTCGATGGCATCTTCGTTTCGAACTTCCTCGAGCACCTCGATGGGCAGGAGGCGGTTCATGAGTTCCTCGTCCGCATGTACGAGGTCACGGCCGAGGGCGGCCGCATCGCGATTCTCGGCCCGAACTTTCGCTTCACGGCCAAGGAGTACTTCGACTACGCCGACCACATCGTCGTGCTCACCCATCTGGCGGTTGCCGAGCATCTGCACACCGCCGGTTTCGAGGTGGTGTCCAACACGCCGCGCTTCCTGCCCTACTCGTTCACCGGCCGGCTGCCGGCCTCGGCGGGTCTGACGCGCGCCTACCTGTCGATGCCGCTCGCGTGGCGGTTTTTGGGCAAGCAGTTCCTGGTGATCGGGCAGCGGTAGTAGCGCGAGTCCTCGAGCTACGCGCCGGCTATCAGCTCCCCGATTTCGCCCACGTCCCGGGGCCGGATGCCGCGCTCTTTCTGTGCGCCGTCGATCACAAGACGGGTTATGAGAATCCGCATGTCGTGGGCGCCGGTGATCCCGTGTCTGGAAGCGAGCTGATGTGGGCGGTCGCTCTGGCCAATGCCGCAAGCGAGCTGCGCGCCGACCGCATACGCGACGTTGATGCGGAGCGCGTCGCGCAGATCTTCCGTATCGACGACGAGACCGTGGCCGACCCCGAGCGTCGCGCCGAGCTCTGGCGCGACATCGCGACGGGTCTCGAGCGCGAGTACGGGGGAGAGGCGAGCGCGCTGCTCGCAGCGGCGAACGGATACCTGGCCGAGCTGCTCGGGCGGTTGGCGCGCTTTGACGCTTACTCCGACCCGCTTGCCAAGAAAGCCCAGCTATTCGCCAAGATCTGCGAGCGCCGCGGCTGGTTTTCGGTCTCTGATCCGCAGCGATGGGAGGTGTCGGCCGACAACGTGCTGATGCGTCTCGCGCTGCGGTCCGGGCTTGTCGCGCCGGGAGAGCTGGACGAGGTTCGAGGCGCGACGCGCGACGCGTTCAAGCAAGTCGCGACCGAGTCCGGGATCCCGCCGCCTGAGCTCGACGACATGCTCTGGGAGCTCGGGCGCGAGAACCCGGATCTGCTCGGCAGTGCAGCGGGCGATCTGCGCGAGCCGCAACGCGACCCCGACTCGAGCTGGTACTAGCGCTTGATCGTGAGGATGTAGCCGCTGTAGTCGTGGATCGTGCGGAAGTCGTCCTCGATGAAGCGCACAAGGGGGCGGTCCGGGATTACTGCCTGCGGCTGATAGACGCGCCAGAAGTCGAGTAGGTCGGGCTTGACCACCGCGCACAGACGGGCCCGATCCTTGACGAGGTCGACGATTCGCTGCTGCTGTTCGTCGTTGAGGTAGAGCATCCAGCTCGAGCTCATCTCCTCGGGCGGGGTCTGGCCGGTGTAGAGGTAGAGGCTGTCCAGACCGGGCAGCGTGAGGAAGCTGTCGCAGTTCTGCTTTCCAGCACAGTGGGATCCGAAGCTTGGAATTCACGTGACTTGAAGTCGCGGC